>TARA_R100001244_G_scaffold125742_1_pt1 | contig 192711 bp, 193 predicted proteins | sample TARA_R100001244 | Tara Oceans TARA_R100001244 (sample SAMEA2621564) | marine metagenome | biome: marine biome (ENVO:00000447); feature: mesopelagic zone (ENVO:00000213); material: "saline water (ENVO:00002010), including plankton (ENVO:xxxxxxxx)" | depth 790 m
CGGCCATATCAAATGCGGCTCCGACCTGGAAGGCAAGAGCGGTGGCGGCTTCACTTTCTAGAGCAAGATCGGCAAGCACGGACATCATTGCAGGCTGTTCGATCAACCGGCGCTGCATGACCGTGCGATGAGCCGTGTGCCACAGCGCTTCGGTAAGTGCGGCACGCATTGTGGAAGCTGAACCCACGATGCAATCAAACCGGGTATGCTGGACCATCTGAATAATGGTTTTTACGCCTTTCCCCTCTTCGCCAAGCCGCTGCGCATATGCATGATGATATTCAATTTCGGAAGACGCGTTGGAGCGATCACCAAGCTTGTCCTTGAGCCGGATTACGCGAAATCCTGCATTGCGCTTGCCATCAGGCGTCCAGCGCGGAACGATAAAGCAGGTCAGACCGTTACCTGTGTAGGCTAGCGTCAGGAACGCATCGCACATGGGCGCAGAACAGAACCATTTATGCCCCGTAAGATGATAGGCACCATCTGCATATTCAGCACGCGTCGTATTCGCCCGGACGTCCGATCCCCCCTGTTTTTCGGTCATCGCCATTCCGATTGTGACACCTTTTTTTTCAGGTGCTGGTCGGACAACGGGATCGTAAAGTGACGATGTGATCCGCCCGATCCACTCATATCCGACATCTGGGTCACGTTTCAAGGCGGCGACGGCGGCGTAGGTCATGGTCATGGGACAACCGGTGCCAGCATCAACTTGCCCGAGCAGGAAACTCAACGCTGCGTGAAGAACATGGCCTGCTTCGGTTCCGTCCCAACCAGCGGCGGCCACGCCTTCGCCGAGGCCAAGCGCCATCAGTTGATGGTAGGATGGGTGGAATTGCACTTCATCGATCCGTCTTCCCTGACGGTCATGGGTGTCAAGCACGGGCGGGTTTCGGTTGGCCGCTTCTCCCCAGCCAATGACTTCGCTGGAACCAGTGCGTATGCCAAAGCTGGTAAGTCGTTGCTTGTGAACTTCCCCTCCCGCCATTTTGACTGCATCGACCAGCGCCTGATCCGAGCTAAACCGGTCAAATGCTTCTAGCGTGGGCGGTTGGTTTGTAACCTCATGGCTTTCAAGACTGCTTATGGGGCGTAGAGAGGTCATGACGATATCATTTCTTTGCAGGTTTTTTGGTGCCCGCGCGGCGACCGGGTTTGCTTTGCACGTCATCGTTCCGGTCAATGCCGAGCGTCCATGCCGGCGGGTCGCTGGCAGGGAAGCTTTCACGCAGCGCTTCATCAACCATATCGCTCTTTTTCTGTAACGCTATTTTCCGTCGGCTATTAACCACTTTCAGCTCCTCAGATGAGATCATACCGATGTCAGCCATCATGGCCCAAGCTTTGTTGTTCGGCCCATTGGGGTATAACAAGATCGCCAATCCCCAGAGTTTCGTTCGTTTTGGCGATTGATACGGCAGGGTCCTGCTCATTGCCCGCAAGTGCGCGTATAGCATCAATAGTCTCCGGGATCACGATGGCCTGGTTATCAACCATATAGCTAAAATATAGATCGGTTCCGTCAACTGTCAGCAGATCACGCCATATAGCCACTTCATAGAGATTGGAATGCCGGCGTCCATTTTCAGCCATCCACTCCTTTACCACATTTATTGCCGACAGTCCCGTGCGGCTGTCGATTAGCAGTATCCGCGAAGATTGGGACAGTGCGTCAAGAACATCCGCTTTTGTGGCCGCTCTCGCCATTTCGACGTACCAGGTGTGAAGATGAGCGAGCGTTTCGGGCACCCGGACTGCTATCGTTGTGACATCGAGATCCGGATCAACAAGTCTGGCATCAGGCCCCTGATGGCTCGGGACTTCGCGCTCAGGAACAAGCGTATTCATGATGCCGCCAAGATGGCTTTCCCATGGGTCGGTTGCTCGGCGGAGCAGTGTTCCGCGCGCTTTTTTCAAAAGGCCCGCGTTCTTGAGGGTTCCCAATGTGCGAACGATGGACGTTGTATTGCAGCTAACCACGCGCGTTGCGCTGCGTCCGATCGTGCTGGAATAGCTTGTTTCTGCGACAAAGGAATGGCCGGTTACATCATGTTTTTCACCGCCTTGAACGATGAAGGGCCGATCAAGTTTGCGATATAATTCGGCATTCTCAGCGCCTCGGTGCTTGGGCGTACAATCGACAATGATGTCGCTTGATTCCACAAGATCGGTCAATAGTCCGTTAGTGGGTAAGCCTGCCGCCTCCATAGCTGCGCTGGCTTCTGCTGTGGCCGCGAAAAGCGCGATGCCCTGGCTTATAATCTGGGCAATGCGCCAATCTGTCGCGACATCAGCCACGCCCGATAGTATCATGTCGGACTGTTGGCTGATTGCGGTGGCCGTACGGCTGCCGATCACACCGTATCCGACAATTGCGACTTTGATCTTATGATCGTCTGCCATTTCTCTATCTCTTTCCAATCCAGTTAAAAATGTTGCCCATGCCTTGAGCTACAAGAGCAGTGCTGCAATCCCGATCCGGGATGTTTCGTGCGGAACGGCGTCTGTCGAGATGATATCTTTAGCAAGTTGGTTTAGCTGCCAATAGGTGCTGCCGGTAAACAGGGCATGCACAGTCAATATATAGGGTTTAGGGAAACCCCGCGCGATCAGGGCTTCGGCGGTTTCGATCATTGTTCGCCCTGATGAAATAATATCATCGACAAGCACCGGAGCCAAGCCTGCATAATCGCTCAAGTCCGGCACCAATATCTCGACTTCGTGATCACCGAGGCGGTTTTTATTGAGAATGAGATGGCGCGCTCCGGCGCGTTCTGCCACAGCCTCAACCCATTGCTGACTTTCAGAATCGGGCCCCACCACGAGAGCTTTCTTAACATTCTCCCCGATCCAGTCGGCAAGAAGCGGCGCAGCGTGAACGACCTTGGTGGGCATCGTGAATATCTCTGCCAGATCTGAAATACGGTGCAGATGAGGATCAATCGTGATCAAATGGTCAAACGAGTCGGAAAGCAGTTTGGCGAAATGCGTGGATGATATCGATTCCCCCTCCTGAAATCTTTTGTCCTGCCGCATATAGGCCAGATAGGGCGCAATGAGGCGCACGGTTTTTGCGCCCAGTTCACGCGCGGTTTTCGCTGCAAAAATCAGCCGCAATATCTGATCATCGGGGCGAGCGAGGGTGCAAACAAAATCCACATCTTTCCCCGTCACATCATCGGTCAAACGAACATAAGATTCCCCGTCAGGGAAGTGACGGGTTTCCAATGTACCCAGCGCGGAGGAGGATAGTCTGGCAAGATCGGCCGCCAAGGTTTCATTGCCCGGCAAGGGGATAAAAATGCGCATGGTCACTCCTCTATTTTCAATATATCTGGATTGGCAGCAGCATATTCCAGCGCATAATCCAGGGCGCCCTTGGCTTCGGCATGGACCGTGAATAGTGGCTGACCGTTTGTAACATGGTCGCCCAGGCGGAAATGTATCGCAAGACCAGCAGCCTTTTGGCGCGGGGCTCCGGCCAATTTTGCTAATCGCGATAATTTACGATTGTCGATGGAGGATATCTTGCCGCTGCTCTGCGCCAACAGGGGGCAGGTCAATGGAGCGACCGGGGGCGTGCGCATGCCGCCTTGCGCCTCGCAAATCGCCTGAAATTTGTTCCATGCCCGGCCATCAACCAAGGCGGCCTGCGCCGCCGCAAGTCCGTCACCGGTCTCTACGTGATTTGCCAGCTCCAGAGCCTGTGCGGCAATCAATATTGCCCGTTCCTTTAAGTCTTGCGGTGCATCGGGATTGTTTTGCAGGACAGATAAGACGTCATGCGCCTCAAGGGCAGGGCCAATGCCGCGTCCCACAGGTTGAGAGCCGTCTGTAAAAACACATCGTGTCTCCAACCCAAAATTGGCCGCGACAGCGGAAAGATGCGCGCCCAATGTTTTAGCCTTGTCCAGCGAACGGACTTTGGCAGTCAGACCAACCGGCAAGTCAAGGACGACATGGGTGGCACCGGCAGCAATTTTTTTAGATAAAACGGATGCGATCAACTGTCCTTCGGTATCAATATCAAGAGCCCGCTCGATGCGGATTAAAATATCATCTGCCGGGCTGAGATTGACGGCGCCGCCCCAGGCAATACAGGCCCCTTGCTCTTCCACCACTCGCCGCATTTGTTTCAGATCGAGATCAACAGGGGCAAGCGTTTCCATCGTGTCGGCGGTGCCCGCAGGAGATGTAATAGCGCGTGATGACGTTTTTGGCATTGTGAAGCCCAGACTGGCAACTATCGCCACGACAATCGGTGTGGTGCGGTTGCCCGGCAACCCGCCGACACAATGCTTGTCCAAGATCATCGGAGCGTCCCAAGACAACCGTTCTCCTGCACCCACCATTGCCTTGGTCAAATGGCATATTTCCTCAATGTCTAGCGGCAGAGCCGAGCAAGTTGCAATGAACGTTGCCAGATGGATATCTGCGTAGCGACCAGCGGCAATATCGCCAATAATGCCCTGGAAGGCCGGCTCGTCGAGGCGTCCTCCATAAATTCTGCGTCTGATATCTGCCAATGATCCTATGGTCGGCACATGGCTAACTGCAATATCCGCCCCATCTTCAATCCCAAGTTTCGCCCAGGCGGCCTCGGACAATCCAGCTTCCCCTGTTGTTAGCCAGTCATTATCGACTTGATAGAGTGTTGCTATAATTTCTCGCCCCGACACAGACGTTAGACGCACGCGAGATCGGGAGGTCAGGCCCTCTGATATACAAACCGGGCAGTCGGTGCGCATGAGCACGATCACCTCGTCTTGCGTGTAGAGCCTGAGACGCTTTGATTTCAGCAAATTATGGGTTTCAATATGGTTGGCGCTCGACGTCATATTTAACTTTCCAGAGAATAACGGTCAGTCGGATCGACAACAGTGCTGTTCCAGCCCAACTCTTCTTCAATCCGCATGCGCAGGGCGTCGGAAGCTTTAGGTTCCCCGTGCACCACAAAAGTTCGGGCAGGAGCGTTCTTAAAGCCGGACAACCATTTCAGGATTTCGTCTGAATCTGCGTGGGCCGATAAAGCTGGAAGGCTTGCAATTTCTGCGCGCATCGGAAACCATTGGCCGAACATCTTGACGCTTTCGGCTCCATTCAGCAGTTTTTCTCCGCGTGTTCCTCCTGCCTGATAGCCAGAAAACAGGATTGTATTTCTGCTGTCCTGGCCAAAGGCCTTGAGATGATGGAGAACGCGCCCCCCGGTCAGCATGCCGCTAGCGGCGATCACGACCTTGGGCATAGTATCGCGCGTTATGCGTTTGGAATCATCGACTTCGCGCAGATAGGTTGCAATATCGCAAGACTGCTTGCAGACATCGGGTGGGAGGCGATGATCATCCAGATGGCGGCACAGCAAATCTGTGGCGTTAATTGCCATCGGACTATCGAGGAAAATCGGAACGATCTTTATTCTTCCGGCCTGTTTCAGTTTCCATAGATAATACATGATCAATTGGGCGCGCCCGACAGCAAATGCCGGAATAACGACTGTTCCGCCCCTACGAGCCGTTTTTTCGATGACGCTTCCAAGAGCTTCCATTGGGTCATTTTTGGGGTGGGTTCTGTCTCCATAGGTCGATTCCACAAGCACATAATCGGCCTCGGCAACGGGTTCTGGATCGAGCATGAAGGGATCATCGTAGCGGCCAATGTCCCCCGAAAAGACGATCGTCTTGCCGCCCCAATGAAGCTCGGCGGTGGCCGCTCCTAAAATATGCCCCGCCCGGCGCAGCTTCGCATGCCCGCCGCCCGGCAGTTCAATCTCTTTGTGGAACGTGATCGGCCGCAATTGCTTTAAGGCTGCTTCGGCGTCTTTGATGGTATAAAGCGGGCGTGCGGGGGCATGTTTTGTATATTTGTGTTTGTTTGCCAAAAAGGCATCTTTCTCGGCGATAAATGCGCTATCTTTTAAAAGTATTTCGCAAAGATCGGTGGTTGCCGATGAGCAGAAGATTGGGCCTTTAAATCCCTCGCGCACCAATTTGGGAAGATAGCCGCTATGATCGAGATGCGCGTGGGTTAAAATAATGGCATCGATGCTTTTTGGCGAAACCGGAAACGGTTTCCAGTTGCGTTCGCGTAAGGGTTTATATCCTTGGAAAAGTCCGCAATCGACCATTATCCGGCGTCCGTCATGTTCGATGAGATGGCGAGATCCGGTTACCGTCCCGGCTCCGCCAAGACTATGCAATGTGAGCGTCATGGGATTTTCTCCTCATTTTTTGAGCCCGATGTGTCCCGCCGTAATATCTGCGGGTCACCCTGCTCGTCGACGGCATCCAATTCTTCCTGTGATAGGAGGGAACCCCGATCGATTTTGAGCAAACCTGCAGCGGAGGCGACCGCATGCGCCCAAGTGCAGCGATTGGCGAACAACATGCCAAAAACATCCAATGTGCCGCCTCTGGACAAATATCCCAACGCTTTGGTTTGGCTCGGCCCGCCATCAAGCCGCCTCAATAGACCCAGCGTTGGCTCCGGTCTCGTGTGCGAGATTATTATCCGCGGAAGATTTGTGGGAAACAGCACATGCAAATCTTTGTCTAAAACGGCATATTTCCATTCGATCTCGTCGCGCGCCTCCCGAAACCGCCCCGGTTCCAAAATGACCGTGATTGAGCAGTTTATCCCGCGTTGATCGAGGCGTTCGCGCGCCTGTCTTGCTTGCTGCAATTGATAAGCGCCGATGGCGACCAGTTGTACCTGTGCGTTTGTAGCATCGCCCTCAAATTGTATTGCACCTTTCGCCATCGCAAATTCAGCCTGTTCACCTGAAAAGAGGATTGGCACATCGCGTTTGGCGGTTACCAGGCACGCAATTTGGCCATGCGTTCGGTAGACCGCGCGCAGCGCTGCAACCGCGCTATTGGGATCAACAGGGAATATAACGCGAGATATATCTGACATTTCCCCCAGCAATGCTTCGGGCAATGTCGGGTCTTGATGCGACTGCTCATTTTTTGCGTTTTCCCAAGTGTGGGAGGTTGCAATTAATGGAACGCTGATCCAGCCTGGTGGCTGGAGCAGTTCGTGCTGGCGGCGCGAGAAAATTATTTCCTGTCGCAATGCGCCAAGCATTTTCATCCCAAAAGCTTCGTAGCTCACAGCGATATTGATCCCGCCTTTGTTACCCAAGGCCGCACTGATGACCGCTTCTTCGTTGAGTGCCGTGATAACCGCCCCACCCACCGCCTCTGGCGTACCGTTTTCAGGTATGTTCACGCGGTGATGCAGAAGCTCAAGCGCGCGCGGCATGTGGTTGCTTCTTAGCTCGTCTGGATTGCCAATACGTGGTCGCAGCTTCGGGTTGGCGCGGACAATATCGACAAAATATTCATCGATCGCATCCATCGCGCAGCGTTCGCGCTGACTATTGACATCGGTCCAATCTGGCACGGGTAGGCTGGGCAGGTCGACGTTCCGGCGTGCTAGTGAATTCTGACTTTCTCTTGGCCGAGACTGCTGGTCATGGACCGCCAAAGCATTAACGGCTGTTTCCAGCGTGTCAGCCGGGACAAACAGCTTTCTAGCGCCTTCGTGAAATTCAGCCCGCGCGGCCGCATTGTCAGACGGATTTCCTGAAAGTGGCAGGTTATGGGATCTGTTGGTTCCAGCTCCTGGAAAGCCAAATCCTTTTGTGCAGCGCGCGATAATATAGGGAAGGGGAGCTGGATAGGCCTGCTTTGATCTAATAAATCGGCTGAGCCTTTCTTCTGCCTCCAATATCGCCATCGCATAGGCGAGAGGGTCATGACCGTCGATCAGCATCGGATCATATCCAGCGAGACGCAAATGGGCTTCAAACCATTCAGCCCCGCCTTCCTGACCTATTTCGGTTCTCTGTTCAATCCGCCGGCCATTGAGGACCATGATTGGCACAGCCAAACCGCTATCTTCGGCTCGCCACCATCGCGGAGACCAGTCAGACCCGCGCTGTTCTTCAAATGCGCCGTCGCTCAAAAAGGCAACAAGCCGCTCTCCCGGCAGCGGCATATGGATATATTGGAGTTCGGAAAAGCCCAAATAGCCGCCTTCTGAAACACCGCCGGCAGTGTTTGGGCCGACATGGCTCCCCAGCGGTACCGCGGGTCTTCCATCAGCGCTCATCGCATAGCTGTAAAAGTCTGAAACGAGATGGGAAAGCCCGGTCTCGCTGCGCTCATAACGACCGATTTGTGCAGGGGACAAGTCCCCAGTCAGCGTGTTGATCGCCTCTATTGCAGCAACGCAGTGACCCTGACCAAGCGTCCAGGCACGCGTGTGTCCAGACAGGGCGTTGGCAAGTAAATAGCCAACAAACCCGATGGCAACATTGAGGGCGCCGCCAGTATGACCTTCAGGGTTTCGTTTAAACGCGTCTGCCGGCAAATCGGTACCGCTCATATCAACCCGGGAGGCATAGGTCATATGGGCGGTGAGCCACATCGCGGCGTTGGCCAATCGGTCGGCCGCTACAATCAATGTCTCTGCTTGGGCGGAATCGGTAAATCCTTGCCAGTACTGACGTTTTGCGAAAAATTTATCTGTGCGCGCAATTGTTGCAGCGCTGTGCTCGATGACGCCAAATCCTGTGCGCCAGTCGTTTGACATGTTTTTTGTCAATGAACAGCCTCCTCAAACGTCACGGTTGCCGAATGCGAACGGCTTAAATGGAACAGCATTGTGAATGTTTATCTGGAATCGAGAAGGTGCAAAAATGGCTTCGCCACCACAGTTAAAAGTGGAGCGACCGAGCTGGGTTGGAGGAGGAGCCCGGCCGCCCCTGAAGAATCGGTTTTCGAAACTGCTAATAAACATGCTCTAAACCAACCTCCAAATTGTTTGCCGTACCCTATTCGACTGCACTATTCTGGCTTGGCATATTCGTTCGCTCACCAGCAAATGCCGCTTATAAGCGCTGAAAGTCACCCCGCACGCTTGCCTGCAGAGAGCGTGGGTTCATTGGCTGCATTGCCGGCCAGCTTTTTGCTGTCTTGACTAGCAAACCCGTTGAAAAATTTTTCAAATTCAACAGGGAATGGAAAAACGATTGTGGAACTGCGTTCTCCTGCGATTTCGCTAAGTGCGCCGAGATAGCGCAGCTGCATCGCCTCAGGATGACCAGACAGGGTTTGTGCGGCTTCCAAAAGTTTTTGTGCTGCCTGCTGTTCTCCTTCGGCATTTATCACTCTTGCCCGGCGCTCGCGTTCGGCTTCAGCCTGTTTTGCCATCGCGCGCACCATGGATTCATCTATATCGACATGCTTGATTTCGACATTGGCGACCTTGATGCCCCACGACGTTGTCTGGGTGTCGATTATCTCCTGAATATCCTTGTTGAGCTTGTCCCGCTCGGTGAGCATCTCATCAAGTTCATGTTTACCAAGAACCGAGCGCAGGGTGGTTTGCGCAAGCTGACTGGTTGCATCGACAAATTGCTCTACCTGAATTATCGCGCGTTCAGGATCAACGACCTTAAAATAGATGACGGCATTGACATGAACCGACACATTGTCGCGCGAAATTAGATCTTGCGTTGGCACATCAAGGACGATGGTTCTTAAATCCACGCGGGAAAGAGTTTGAACAAAGGGAATAATAAAAATCAGACCGGGGCCTTTGACTCCTGTGAACCGGCCCAGCGTGAAGACGACCACGCGCTCATATTCGACCACAATGCGGATAGCGCTAGCGCCAACTGCAAGCAGGATGAACAGCAAAGCGGAAAACGTAATAAGATTGTCTGTCATGGTTTTCTCCTGGTCTTCTTTGGAGTAATCAGCGCCGGGTGATGATCGATATCAACCGGTTTCTTGTTAAGGACGCACTGCGGCGTTTAATGTTACAGTTGATCAGAACTCGACAAACAGTTTGACGGCAAAAAATGCTACCACGACGCATCTGGGATTTGAGGAGTGGGGCGACCACTGGGGAAGGCAGTGCGCGATCGCCCCTAAAGATGCAGTTGTCGGAATTGTTGGCCAACATCCCGCCAACCGATCTTTATATTTGAGCCAATGCCGTTTTTATCCGCCCATCTCGCCAGTTAAGGATCTGGATATAACGGGGCTGGGCCGTTGGCAAAAGTTGTGGGAGAGCCATTGAATATATTCTGACATTCTGTGCTGCAGAAGAAATAGGTCCAGCCCTTATATTCTTCAGCCGCTGCCGCTTTTTCCAAAGCAAATTTGCGATTGCATACCGGGTCTTCTGCGGTGATATCCATCAGCTGGCCTTTTCAAGGAGCGTAGCGGTAATGCGGTGCGGGAAAAAAGGCATCATGCTACAGCCTCACCATTTTGGCGGGTACCAACAAGTTCCGCGACATGACGCGCAATCATTAATTCTTCATCCGCCGAACTGATCTCCACGGTAACTGAGCCATTTTTTGGAGATAGGAGTGGCTTATTGGATTTATTTTTTTTCGGATCGATTATGGTTCCAAAGCATTGCTCCAATGGTTTGCAGATCTGGTACCGTATTTCTGGAGAATGTTCACCAATTCCGCCGGTAAAAATCAAACGATCAATGCCGCCCATGGCGGCTACCAATGCGCCGAAGTGACGGCGGGCTTGATAGCAAAAAAAAGCTATCGCTTCTTCGGCAGATTTACCGGCATTGGTTGTAACAAGAATTTGGGCATCACCGCTTGTTCCTGATTGTCCAAGCAAACCCGATCTGTTGTTTAGCAGATCGGCCAGTTCATCGGACGTCCAGCCCTCTTCCTTTAAGAGATAAAGGATAAGTCCAGGGTCAATATCGCCGCTTCTGGTGGCCATTGGAAGACCTGACAATGGGCTAAAGCCCATGGATGTATCTATCGTCCGCCGGCCATGCACTGCCGCCATACTGGCGCCCGCACCAAGATGGGCGACCACAATACGGTCCTTCAGAGCTGCTGCTCCTTCTCGCCGCTCTAGTTGGTAGAGCGTAGATTCATAGGAAAGGCCGTGAAAGCCGTACCGACGAATAACACCGTCGTCCATATTTAGCGGCAGGCCAGTTCGTGCTGCATTTTCCGGCATGTTGGAGTGAAAAGCAGTATCAAAGCACGCAAATTGTTCTGCGCGGGGTAGCCGTGTTCGAACCGCTGCAATAGCAGCAAGATTTGCAGGTAGATGCAGAGGAGCTAGCGGTGTTAGGCGTTCCAGTTCAGCCTCGATAACTGAATCCAATGCGAGAGGCGAAACAAAATCTGGCCCACCATGTACTATCCGATGACCAACAAGCGATATTTTCCAAAGTTCTGCGTAATTTTCCAGCTGATTGAGGATATGTTCAATGGCTGAGCCATGGTTTTTGCACGAACTTTTTGCATTCCAAAGGGATGTGCTGTCGGCCAATCGCGCGGATGAATGGCCCTGTGCCTTTCCAATTTCCGTGACCTTCCCGCGCAATACCGGTTCGATGTTATTACCCAAACGAAAGACTGCAAATTTGACGCTTGATGAACCACAATTAATCGTCAACAGATGTGGCAGCGGGCTAGGCCGGGTTTGTTGTTGTCCTTCCGCGTAAGCTGCTTTTTTGCGAATAGTTTTTATCATCTTTCCCTTTGCTCCTGCGCGACCCGCTAATCGCAAGGTCTTCCCGGGAGATTGGCAATCTCCGGAAATTATAGGTGTGACAGGTTTGTAGCGCGCGATATCTGCCGGAAAGCGCTATACGCTTCGGACCAGAGATACCGGCCACGCTTGGATCAAAAGACCCTTCAACCGGCGATTAGCTCTTAGAACAGCACGATTTTGAACTAACCTCGGGCTTATCTTCCTTAACTTGTTTCTTACCGGAACAGCAGCACCCTTTGCTCTGGGGTTCGACTGGATCGGTAGGTTTAATAATGGCTTTGAGTATTTTTCTCGGTGCGGAGGTTTTGGGATCAGTTGTTAGATTGCTCATGGCATTTCTCCTTTGTAGATCGTTCAGACAGTTTGATTTGTTCGGGCAGCGACAGAAAAAATAGGTGCTGCCAGTAGTTAGGACGCAAATGGAGCCTTCGCGTTACACAACCGAGGAAGAAGTCAGGCCGTTTCCAAGCTCGGCTTCTTCCCCTTTAATTTGCCAAAGTCGTTGCCGCTATTTTTCAGGCTTCATCATGAGTTGCTGCTGAAGCATCAGTCGCTCCATCATTTGATGCATCATGCCCATATGCTGCTGCATCTTCTGCATATGCGCCGGGTCCATAGTCATCGGTCCTTTGCCCTGCGCCATCATGCCGCCTTCGCTCATTTTGGCTTTCATTGAAGTCATATGAGCCTTCATTTGGGCCATATTCTCTGCCATCAGCTTATTGCGTTCAGCCGGTGTTTTTGCCGTTGCAGCCTTGTCTTTCATCATTTGCATTTGTGCGCCATCTTTTGACATTGGCATGTCATGTTTATGTGCGGGTGCTTGCGATGTTTGGGGCGCAGCATAGGCTGCGGAACTTGCCAGCAAGGCGAAGGCTGCAATTGAAATAATATTGGGGGATCTCATGTCTATTTTCCTTTTTGTCGTTATGGTTAGAAAGACGGATTTGGTCGTGAAACGTTACACTTAGATAGTCAGTAGTTGGGTTAGCCAAGGGGCATCCCGGCGCTCATAGCTGGTTTCGCTTGAAGCGCTCTTGCATGACAAACCGTCTGCAAATCACATTCATGGATACAGCTTGCATGAGCGAGACTAATTTTACGGCCCAAGGCCTTCCGCGATCGGTACAATTTCACACGAAGTGTATTGGGTGACAAACCAATCTCTTTCGATATCTTCGTTCGATCTTCCGCGCGTAAATCAGCTCGTTCGATCAATTTTTTGTAATTTGGATTAAGCTTGGAGAGATTTTCTTGGATGCATGGAAAGTCTGTTTCAGACTCCTCCTCTGCCGGTCCCAAGAGCGTCAGGAACGTGGCATATTTGTTCAATTTTTTGGTCTCTTGATTCCGCTTTCTGAAATGATCTGAAAGAACCGAACGCAATATACTGGAGAGCCATCCGCGAATTTTCTCGCAGCTTTGAAGATCATCTGCCCGTGTTAAAACGCGGACGAAAAAATCCTGTAAAACATCCTGTGCATCTTGTTCATTTCGGGTGTGCCGCAGGAGAAAATGAAAGATACGATCTTTGGATTCCACCAGAGCCTCGTTCACTATTCTTCGGTTTTTAGAAATGGAACTCGTGATCTCGGTAGACATATTTATTCCTTCCCTTTTGCAGTCAATTTCTTGGTGTCGGTTCGCCTTCAAATTAGTGTTTCTATTGATTGATACGCTTGGGGGATGCCGTCCCCTCGGAAAAACCGGCTAGTTACGTATAATTACTGAGGGGGTGACGCTCAGTGGGACGTATGATCATATGGTAGGAAGTGAAGAATATTAGGCGAGGGAAACTCGCCAGAACGCAAACCTCTTGATTGCGGTTTTTGCAGGATATCGGCATAGAGGCGTTCAACGTCTTCACGGCGACACAGACCTGTCCCTGCCGGTAGCACCGTGGCCGCGCCTGCGGCCATACCGTAAGCGAAGGCGTCGTCGGGAACTCTTCCTTGCGCCGGACGCGATCAGCTCTTTAATTCCCGTCTCCTGCGCCTCCGGGTGGGTGAGTTTACGGTCGAGCAAGCCTTCGAGCTTACCGAAGTTGGATTTGACCAGATAAACGCCCTTGGCCGAGTGCAGCGCGCAGCGCCTCGCCCGAGGTGTCGAGAACGAGCTTGATGTTCCGTCTTCGGCATATCGTAGCTATAGAAGTATAGAAATCCTCGGATACCCCACGGGGAAGGCTTCCGCCGCGCTGTCGATAGCCGGATTCAGAGTCAGTGTAGCAATTCTTTTCATGTGATCTCCATCTCAGAGTTTTCGTAAGCTAAGTGTTGCCACTTCGAATACGTGGGTGCCACCATTTTCAAATGGTACCAAACCAAGAGATGACATCGAATTGCCAGGCTTACCAAGCTCACTGCAGCTAATATTTCGATTGTTTCAAAATACAAAAATGTACTGGAAATCGATTTGGCTCCCCGTCTGGAACTTGCAACCGATTATGCAAACGAGACAACTTTTCACAGCAAATGTGTTTCTGTGCACAGTGACCGCTGTTCCGGAAAATTATCTACTAATGTCTGGTAGAAAAGCTTTCTATTTTCCGTTGGCTCTTTCGGTGTAACGAAAGTTTCGCTCCGGCGTCTTTAAGGCATGAGGGTTGTAACCTCGGTTAATGCCAAAGGTTTTATATGGGTACCGTGCGTTCTATCATATTTTATATAGCATGGGCGCTATGGACCGCCCTGTTTGGATTAGCTATTCCCTTCCTCTGGCTGAGCGGCTCACCTCCCAAAATCGTCCGGATGCTTTCAAGGTTCTGGGCGCGCGGTATACTTATTATGCTTTCTGGTATTGTGGGACTAAAATACGTATTATGGAACGGAGAGAGCGCTCCATCAGGGCCTAGCCTGATCATCTCAAACCATCAATCGATGTGGGAAACCCTAGCCGCGTTGGTTTTATTTCCAGATGTCGCAATTGTTGCCAAGCGCGAGCTCCTGCGTATCCCTGTTATGGGCTGGTATTTGCGGCGTTCACCGATGATACTGATCAATCGTGACGCCGCCGCCAATGCTCTACGCCAGATGGTGGATCAAAGCCGGGCAGCTGTAGCCGCCGGGCGCTCCGTGCTCATCTTTCCTGAAGGGACACGCAAGCGCGTCGGTGCGCCCATCGAGTTTAAACGCGGCGTCGAGCTGCTTTACAAGATGCTTGACGTGCCTTCTATCCCCATGGTCGTAAATTCTGGCTCGTTCTGGGGAATTGGCGGTGGCCCGTTGCGGCCGGGCGTCATCACTGTAGCCTTAGCGGCACCCGTCGATCCCAAACTAAGCTCGCGAGATTTCATCAAAACGACCACCGCTTTGATGGAGTCAGAGAAGGCCATCATCGACTATCGTTTTGATATTAATTAGAAATCGAGACAATTAGGTAACCGATAAAATCCAAATCTCAATTGATAACAAGCCATGCTGTAGTACTTTGTTGTTCCGATACCAACAGCCTGAATGCCTCAGTCACGTACAGCTTTTGCAACAATTTTCTGTAGAACTCTGGACGGCCTTCACGGCCTATTCGTATAGGGTGCTTAGCCACTCGTCATAACGAATGTCATAGTCTATGGACCATTAAATTCACCATCGAACGAGGGAGTGGAATGAACGCAGGGTTGGAGATACGCCAGGGTGCTCTGCATGCAAATGCGGCCTGTTCATGCATTACGCTTGACCAAGAAATGTTGGTAAAAATACTAGATGAAAGCACCGGCTCGGAAGGTTTTGGCGTAAGCTTGGCGGCCTCGCACCCTTATCTTTTTGCGAACTCGCCCGTCTTTATGTCACTCGAAACAATGGCGGCAATGAAGGCGATCGTCGAGGCTGTTGAAGCGGCTGTCGCACTGCCGCCGTTTCGTGCTGCAGCACTCGAATGGGCGCCGGATATCTCTGCCGCAGACTTTGGGCCCGCTGGCGTGCTGATGGGCTATGACTTTCATCTCACCGAAGCCGGGCCCGTTCTGATTGAAGTCAATACGAATGCGGGTGGTGCGTTTCTCAACGCTATTCTCGCCAAGGCCCAACGGGTCTGTTGCTTCGAGGCGGGTTTGGGTATCGATCCATCCCGGCCAAAGCAGGATTTTGATCTCGAGATCGTCGCCATGTTTGAGAGTGAGTGGAAGCACCAGAGAAGCAGCGGGCGTCCGGCGGTAATTGCCATCGTCGATGATGAGCCCGAAACGCAGCATCTCTATCCAGAATTGTTGCTGGCAAAGGCGGTGCTAGAAAAGCACGGTTTTTCAGTAATCATTGCCGACCCGAAAACGCTAGTGGTTTCTGATGACGGACTATCAGTTGACGGGGTTCATATCGATCTTGTCTATAACCGACTGGTCGATTTTACGCTCGACGAACCGGATCATAGAGCGCTCAGGAACGCTTATTTGCACGGAAAGGTTGTCGTCACACCTAACCCGCATGTGCATGCTATGTTTGCCGACAAACGCAATCTTGCGCTGCTTTCCGATGCCCCGTTACTTGCTCAAGCGGGATTGGTGGCAGGGGAGGCTAAGATTCTCAAGTCTGCCGTTCCAAAAACTGTGCTCGTCACTGGTGATAATGCGGACGCACTTTGGGCCGATCGCCGCAATTTGTTCTTCAAGCCGGCGCGCGGCTATGGCAGTAAGGCCGCCTATCGTGGAGCCAAGCTGACCCGCAAGGTTTGGTCCCAAATCATCGCTGGAAACTATATCGCTCAGACCTATGCCCCGCCGAGTTTCCGCCGCGTCGAGCGCGATGGCAAAACGCTGGAGATGAAGATCGATGTGCGGCTTTATACTTATGAGGGAAACGTGTTGTTGATTGCGGCGCGCTTGTATCAAGGGCAAACGACCAATATGCGGACGCCGGGCGGCGGGTTCGCGCCGGTACTGGAAACACCAAACTAACGACGATATTGTAAAGTAAGAATTTCAACCACCCAACACATCTTCGCAGCATATATTATACAAAATTGACAATTCCGATACGCCCAATGGCTGCACAACGTCTGATCCTAATCGATTTACGGGACAATAACGCTGGTTCGGTCAACTCCTGTATTGCCCGTGCGCGTATTTCGTGCCGATACGAACAGCTCGTAGGCGCCTTTTTCGGGTAGGGTGAGATCGCCTCCAAATCGGCCCGGGGCTTCAACGAAATCAAGCTTGCCGCTGGCGATTTTGCGGCCGGCTTGATAGGCTGCGACTTCAACTTCATAGTCTTTAGCATCCCAAAGACCACCACTGGTAATCGGACAGCCGCACATAAGCATGGTTGAGCTCATAACCTCGATTGTTCGGCTACCCTTAGCGCTGTGCGTATTAGGTTGTGGTGCGATAATGTTGACGGCCAAACCGGGTAACTCGACTACCCAACCATCTCCGCTGGTAACGGGCTGTCCGGGAACAATCCAGCGCTGTGACGTAACGCGAATGCTGGCTTGCATCTGAGCCAACGGACCAACGACTTCTGCCGTTATGAGTGTAGGTTGCGACAGATCAAGCTGCGTGGTGAACGCTGCGGCGTCTGGCGTAGCCAGCATTGGGCTTCGCCCTGTCGAATCCATAATCTGTTTGGTGTTCCCTGTGCCTCCGGTCGTTATTCCATCGGCCAGCACTTCCCCGGTTTCTGCGTCGCGCAATACAACTCGGGCACCGCCCATCTGATCACCGACAAACTTGGCATCCTGACTGATAACCCGCACCACCACTTCCGTCGGTTCGGCAAGTGCCGGCGATGACATAGCTAAAATGCCAGCTGTGATTATCTTGTATAATTTTGCAAATTTCATTTTCGCGCTCTCCTTCCGTGCATTAAATACTGTGCTCTTTGCCCTGTCGGTCAATCGCAAACCGGCCCGGTCCGTTCGCATAAAAATAGAGCAATGCGCCCATGATAGCGATATTTTTGAATAGCGGCCCTGTATGACCAGGCGCAATGTGTATGGCCAGTGTAATGGGAATAAGCGTCAGGAGAATCAGCAATGCCGATATCCGGGTCAGGTACCCAAACGCCAGCGCAGTCCCGAAAACAATAAAGACAGCGCCACTTGTCCAGAGCAACAACGAGGGATCGCCAATCATATTTACAGCATCGCGCCAGGGAGAGTCTTCCATCCGGGCAAGCATGTGAGCATGGGCACCAAAATGGCCAATACCGCCAATGACAAATATCAAACTCGTAGTAATACGAAAGATGGGATCAAACCAAGTTTTCCTGATTTCAGCCGGTGCAAGCCATGTGTTGAGTTGAGTAAGTCGATTCATGAAATTCTCTCTCCCGATTTTGATGTTTCAGTACCAAGTTCGGGACAATAAATGTCGCGCAACACCTCAATCACACGGCCTGAGTTCGGGTCAGCAATTCGGTAATATAGCGTCTGCGCTTCGCGCCGAAATGACACTAGCCCATCGCTGCGCAAACGCGCCAAATGCTGCGACAATGCCGATTGACTAAGGCCAACTTCATCTACTAGCGCTCCCACCGTAAGTTCACCGGAGGCAATCAGATGACACATTATCAGTAAGCGCTTTTCATTGGAAAGCGCTTTAAGCAAGTTTGCGGCTTCTGCAGCCTTGTCAGAAAGTAGGGACAGAGATTGGTCAAGCATCGAACAGATTCTTATATAAGGAATATCTAAATTAGAGTAATCTAATTTAATGTCAATCCATGTTTGCGTGGCAAAAACTTAGCTAGATTAACCGATGAATTATGAATGCCCGCTATTGGAAATTTTCGGCTCATCCCAAAACAACCGCAAATGGGGCGTTGGCTGTCAGGCTGCTTTTATTTCGACCCTGCAATGCTGTAATGTCGCAAACTGGGTGGTTTGCAGAAAGTCCGCCTTTGCAGCTCAAAATAGCCAAAGCGGACGTCATTTCCTAAAGTCCCCAATGGCGGCTAACCACCCTAGTTTCGGACTCTAATCTGTGACCAAGTTCGAATTCTTGTAATGACGGCGTTCAATTTCAATAGCTGCCTCCACAGCCGCCCATATATCCGATGCATTTTTATACACTGATGCCTGATCAGACAGTTCATCCGCCGTTCTAGGGCCAAACTGATCGATGGCTTCAACCAACTCATCGAGAAATTCTCGCAGACGGTTTTTCAAACCTTCGGGATCGTCTACGCCTTTGAAGTAACGATCTTCCCGACTATAGACGTAGGAGCAGTTTCCTTTCATCGCGATGTTGTAGAGTGGGCCTGCAAGGCTATCCCTTAGGACCTCCGTGTCAATCCAAAGATCACGCCCACGCTCTGACTTGATATGCTGCCACTGTGGTCCGACAAAAGCTGAATTGAATTGGCTTTCAAATTGTTGCTGTTCGTGATCGTCCATTGAAGAATTCTAAGCGCATACTGATGCACACACAAGAATTGCGTTTTCTTCGGATCTGGACGTCTGCTTTCACCCCCAGTTTCCGAGATACCGAGATAGTGAAAACGCTGTCTGCTTTTGGGGCTTGAGCGATTGCTCTCACACGCCCGAGATTGGGGCGGTTCCCGACCAGCCGTTTTTTATTTTCATTCAATCAGCTTGAATGACCGAAACTGGGGTGGATTGCTGAATGGCGGGTTTTGTCTACTGGCTCCCGAAAGCCGACTTATCTAGTCAACGATTGGCGGCAGAGCCTGAGCGGCGGAAGGCTCAAACGGAAAATCTTCGTGTGGAATAAGCCCGTTAGGCGAGAGAGTTGGTTTTTCTGTCTTCATATGGCCGTCCTTCGATTGCCAGATCCAAACCAAGCTCAAAGACTATCGAGCTAGTAGCTTGGCCTTCTGGGCGGCAAATTCTTCATCAGTCAGCACTCCTTGCTTATGCAATTCGGCAAACTTCGCTAGCTCTTCTGCAACTGATAACTCGTTTCGTACTATCGTGGTTACATCCGGCTTATCTAGAACTTCGATTTTGGATGGTTCGGGCAGCGGTCCGACTGTATCTCGGAACGTGCGCGGCACTTGCGCTGTCATTTTTTCGCTTTCGCGATAAAACTGCACTTCAAAGGTCTCATCGCGAACGGCCTTATGTAAACCATCTGACACATCATTGTTATCCTTGATGCGCTCGCCCGCAATTCTAACGACAATGTCACCATCCATTAGGCCTGCTTGCGCGAACGCGCCCGTTGGCTTCACTCCCGTCAAGACCATTCCATCGCGAGGCGATTCAACGAATTCATAGTCAGTATTTATGGCCGCGTGATTAGGAAATTGAGTGTTAGCCGGATAGAAGCCACCAACACTCATAAAAAACCCCATAACATTGTTGTGGTAGTTTTCGGATTGCAGATCAGTACGTTGAGTTTGCCCAAAAGCGGTCTGAATCTCCTGCCAGCTTGATGCCTGGGCACGGGTGTAGCCTTGTGCTCCAGCGAGATTGAAACGGAAAAACTGACGCGGTGGAGTAGCATAGCGTGGTGCCGCCAAGGCACTGAGCAGTCTGTTCCCAAATGATACCGGCACCTCACACACAACGGTGGTATCGGTTGAACTGAGCATAGTCCAACCTAGATCGACGCATTTATTCGCGAGCATATCGCTCGTTTCTGTGATGCCCATATCAAAGTAAGCTTCTGTTGCGCCTGAAGGTGTAACAGCAAAAGGCTCATCCGCTAATGCAGGTGTCGCGATAGTGAAGAATACTATCGCAAAAAGTGCTTTGATCTTCATTTATACCCCCCCAATTTCAATTGAATTTCCATAGTTGCAGCGGCATAGTTCACGCAATAAGAAAAACTTCTAAACCAGCTATCCACATGGATCATTCGTTTTATCGTTTTGCTAGTGTCGATTGATCTATTGCGAGCTGTTTCGCCATCTCTCTACTCGCAAACCAAAACGCAGCCTTTCTTACCGCAATACCTCACACCTAGTCAGTGGTGTTTGCAATGGATCGTAACGTAACCAAGCGATGATAGCCGGAAAGTAGCTTGGATAGCGTGTTCAGTCGAAACAAGCACCCTCGTCTCGAACTGGCTAATGATCGCTTTGAGGACGCGAACTGACCGCCCTGAATGACCAAACTTGGTTGCCTTGGCAGCGTTCGGCTTTCGTACGCTTCCGCAAAGAAGGTGGGTCATCAAATTTTCAGAGACTAACGGAAGTATTCCTTTATTTTTTCAACAATTGATACTGAGGAAGACGTCTTCTCCAGTTTTTCTTCCTCGAGGTAGCCTCCAATATAGTCAACATTGAGATGCAAGCCATACGGCGCAGTCACGCAAGTGCAGCCCTTTGGCGGAAACAGCGCCCAATCAGAAGGTACTGGCTTACGATAAAGAGAGTTGCAAACTGCGCAGGCGTCAGGATGAAAAACGTCATACTGTACCTCAATTGGATAATGAGCATACTCGAGGATCATCCGTTCCGCGGACAAAGCTGTTCGATAACGGGAAATAACGAAAGTGGCACGCAAGACTGTCAATTCGTGCGCGCGTATAGGGTCTTGCAAGCCAGTATCAGAAATCTCGGCGAGAGCCTGCTGATTCATAAACGCATTTTTACGGATTTTCAGCGCCTTCTTTTCTTGATCGCTGATTTGATTTCCGCGACGGCGATAATCCGCGCAGATTGCCTTTGGGTGTTCGTGCACTGCATTTTCGAGGAGAGAATCCACAATCGTAACGGCATGGGACTTCAACAGTTTCAGGTGTCCAACTGACTCTTCTGCCGCCATTCGACGAATGGTTTTTAGGTCCTGCAAAGCATTCATCGCCATACGAGTTTCTCGTTCGAGTGGTCCAACTGGACGTCTGCTTATAAGTGACGTCTGAAGCATCGGAAAGGCTAATATTGGGGCGATACCGGAATTGCAGCTTTTATTTAGGGTCCTTCCCTGAATCTGTGTCCCAATAATCTACAGAGGCCCAATGAAAAATATCAAAGTAGTCATGATACGAAAAAAGCGATCCGGCCAACCTTTTTTGAATATCAAGAAACGCGCCGCCTGAACAGCCAGGCTCCGGAACTAAGCGTTACAACGGCGATCAGTGCCATGGGCCAACTATGCTGGAAAACCACGGACAGCGGCGCGTCCTTAAGAAACACGCCTTTGCAGATAACAATGAAGTGCCGGATAGGATTGGTTTCTGCGACCCATTGGAGAAAATCCGGCATATTTTCAACTGGTGTTGCATAGCCAGAAATCAGAACTGCAGGCACCATGTAAACAAACAAGCCGACTATAGCCTGTTGCTGCGTGGCAGCGAGAGAAGAGATAAACAGGCCGATGCCGATGATGGAGGCTAGATAGATGATCATCGATAGATAAAGCAGCGCCAGCGAACCTCTTACCGGAACGTCAAGAACGAGCGTCCCAAGGACTAACATGGCAGTTGCGCTTGTAATAGCGATGAGCAATGCTGGCGCAGTTTTGCCAATGAGTATTTCCAGCGGCTTGAGAGGAGATACCAGTAATTGTTCAAAAGTACCCATTTCGCGTTCTCGCGCAATAGTGAGAGCTGAAATCATAAATCCGACAATGGCGGTCATTACGGCGAAAAGGGAAGGAACTGCTGACCAAATTGGTTTTAGATTTGGGTTAAACCAAATGCGAGAGACGATCTTGGTTGGAGCGCTAAATCCGCGCTCGGCCAACCGTTCGCGATTATAGCTTTCCAATATTTGTGAAACGTAACCGATCAAAATCTGTGCTGTGTTCGAACGCCTACCATCTAGAATAATTTGGATATTTACGTCGTCGCCCGCCCCCAGTTTACGCGAGAAGTCTGGACCAAACTGAATAACCATCGCGGCACTTTTGGATTCTATAGTGGAGATAATTTCAGCTGAACTTTGCAGATATTCAATCTTGCTGAAGGTACTAGAACCTTCCAGCCTGCCTATGAATTCTCGCGATTCAACGCCCATATCTTGATTGTATATCGCAATCGGCACGTTGCTGACATCTTGTGTTATGGCAAAAGCATATATGAGCAACAAAAAGGGAGGGGAGAAGAGAACCACCCAGCGTGTTTTAGGATCGCGCGCGTTGGTCCACAATTCTTTGATAATTAGAGCCAAAATACGGTGCCACATCTGCCCTAATCCAACGTCGTTCGTGTCACGCGTGCCGTTATCGCAAAGATTAACACGGCAAAAAGCCCAAGACCAATGAGATCAGGCCCAATGACGGACCAGATATCACCGGACAGAAACAAAGTTTGCAGGCTTGAAACGAAATAACGCGCCGGTACGGCATAACTGATCATGCGCAGTGCCCACGGCATGCTATCAATTTCGAATACAAAGTTTGAAAAATAGAAAGCTGGAAGGAACGCGCTCAATATCGACACTTGGGCCGCTACCAGTTGATTGCGGGTTATAGTCGAAATCAAAAGCCCTTGCCCTAGCGAGCAAAGCATGAACACGGATGACGTAAGAAGCAACAGCAAGAATGACCCCCGGAAAGGAACATCGAAAACCAAAATTGCAGTTATCACCGACAAGACCATAGAACCCAGTCCGAGCAGAAAATAGGGAATAATTTTTCCGATGATAAGTTCAGTGATGCCAACGGGCGTAGCCAGTAATGCTTCCATGGTCCCCCGTTCCCATTCGCGTGCAACGACCAGCGCCGTCAACAATGCCCCTATCATCGTTAGCGTGATTGCCACCGACCCCGGGACTAAATAATTTTTGCTGGAGACTTGGGAATTGTACCATATTTGCGGTTCAAGACTGGCGAGAGGAGGCCCGCGCGACTGACCGCTGCTGATAGACACCTGCTCAAGCCAATTCGCCCAGAGGAGCTGTACATAATTGTTAACAAGATAAGCGGTGTTGGGATCACTACCATCGACAATGACCTGTATAGGCGCTGTATCGGCGCGATAAACAACCCGCGCAAAATCTTCCCTTAGTATAATGATTCCATTGAGACGACCGGCGACGAGATCTTGTTCGAAAAAGCGCCGATCATGGCTGGTTTCCACTTGGAAAAATCGTGAATTTTCTAGAGACGCCTTAAAACTTCCTGTTTCAGCCGTTGGTTGTTCGATCACTAAGCCAACATTAAACGATCGGGGGTCAAATGTTACGCCATATCCAAATAGAAACAACAGCAGGAGAGGTAATATGACCGCAATCATTATCGTGCTGGGATCCCGCAAAACTTGAAGAGTTTCCTTCCGGGTTAGCCCGACCATCCGTGTCATGGAGACTGGCAGAGGGAAAAAACGGCGGCTCAAGTCTGTTCTCTCTGGCGGTCGTCTTTTTCCACCAGCGCGATGAATGCGTCTTCTAACGTCGGCTCTGGAATATCTTCTGAACGTGCACTGGCTTTCAGCTCATCGGGAGCGCCAGCAGCGATCATTCGTCCGCGATAAATTAGCGCCATGCGGTCGCAATATTCAGCTTCTTCCAAAAAATGTGTGGTGACAACGACTGTAACGCCATTTCCGACCATTGCATTAATATGTGACCAAAATTCCCGGCGCGTCAGGGGATCAACGCCGGACGTCGGTTCATCCAAAAACAGCACATCTGGTTCGTGCAAGACGGCACATGCCAAAGCAAGTCTCTGTTTATAACCCAATGGCAACATGATAGCGTTTGTTTCCAAATAGGAAGCCAGGCCAAAAGTCGAGACGAGTGTTTCGATTGCCTCACGGCGCTTCTTCCCAATCAGCCCATAGATTCCAGCGAAAAAGTCCATATTTTGACTCACACTCAGATCACCATATAATGAAAATTTCTGCGCCATATAACCTAGGCGTGCCCGGGCTTTGCTCGGTGCTTTCTGCAAGTCCATACCGGCAACGCGGGCAAAACCTTCCGAGGGTTTTAGGAGACCGCATAGCATCTTGAAGGTGGTCGATTTGCCCGCTCCATTGGGTCCAATCAGGCCATATATTTCTCCGCGTTTCACTTCGAAACTTATGTTGTCTGTGGCCGTAAAATCACCGAAACGGCGGGTTAGTCCCATTGCTTCGACGGCAATTTCGTTTTGGTGCGCATTAGTCGATTGTAATTTCAAAAAGGGCGAGGGCTGTTTTTGGCCGCCGCCCATGAGGTCCATGAAAGCATCTTCGAAGCGAGGCGGAGTGGAAGCCATAATTGCGGCTTCGCCGGCCAATAAATCCGATGGTAAAGGGGTTATCGCTCCCTTTGCAGTTACGATACGAATATTTCGTCCCTGAATGACGCCATCTAAAATAGCAGTTTTTTCCAGAGTGCGAGCGAGCACTGACCGCCTGTCTCCCTCTATGTTGCTTAAGAGAAAGGCTCGTCCTTGAACCCGGTCGGTGAGTGCATCCGGTGGACCATCATATATAAGTTTTCCTTCATTGAGTAGCATGACGGAGGCACAGCGTTCAGCCTCGTCCAGATAGGCTGTACTCCAAATCACACCAATACCCTGATCGACCAATTCGTAGACCATTTGCCACAATTCCCGCCTGGACAAAGGATCGACACCAACACTTGGTTCGTCGAGCAACAGCAGGCGAGGCGTTTCGATCAAAGCGCACGCAATCCCAAGTTTCTGTTTCATCCCCCCAGATAAGGCGCCTGCCAAGCGCTTGGTGAAGGGTTTCAGTCCAGTAAACTCCAACAGTCGCTCAAAGGTGGCAGCGCGCTGCGGCCCGGTTACTGACCTTAAATCAGCGTACAAATTGAGATTTTCAAAGACGGTAAGATCGTCATAGAGGCCAAAGCGTTGGGGCATATAGGCGACAACCTCATGAACCGAATTGGGCTCCTTTACAGGATCAAAGCCGCAAACTTCCAGTTTCCCTTCACTCGGCCGCAAAAGACCAGAAATGAGCCGCAGGAGAGTTGTTTTCCCGGCACCATCTGGTCCAACCAGACCAGTCACTCTCCCCGGCCTAATTTGGCTCGTAAGATCAGAAATCGCTAGAATATTGGCATTCTCAAATAGCTTCGAGACGCCGCTTATCGTAACAAGTGCTGTGTCATGCTTCACTGTTTGACCGAGGGTTTGAGAATAACCGTGACCGGCATGCCCTGTTTGAGCCGTGAGCCGGCATCTTCAACAATGATTCTGACACGGTATACCAAACTTGTGCGCAGCTCCGGTGTTTCCACTGTTTTTGGCGTGAATTCAGCAACAGGGGAAATAAACCCGACTTTTCCAGCATAAATTCCGCCGGAATCCGTTTGGACTTCTGCTTTCATTCCAGGTTTGACGCGGTCCAGGTCTGGCTCTGCCAAGAAGGCGCGAACCCAGACTGGCGAGACCAATGATACCGAGACTATTGTTTCGCCGGCTCCGATTATCGAACCGGGCTCTCTCACCCTCGTCAATATGCGTCCGTCTGATGGCGCAATGAGATTGGCATCTTTTAGGCGTCGTTCAGATAGGTTGAGCGCCGCCTGTTCCGCTTTTAGCGCAGCTCGGGCACGTTCAATATCTTCAGAGCGCGGCCCGATGCGCGCCAATTTATATGCCTTTTCCGCAACCTCTTTTGCAGCGGCGGCGCGGGCTCTTTCGGTCTTTGCTGTTTCAAGGCCTTGCGGGGAGACAAAATCACGGTCCGCCAAAAACTGCTGACGTTTCAAGGTATTATCGGCAAGCGAGAGGGAGGCATTTGCTTCGGCCAGAATGGCAGCGGCTTGATCAATTTCCTGAGGACGGGTTCCCGTTTGCAGCGCCGCCAATTGCGCGGACTGACCGCGGACTCTGGCTTGCGACAAATTCACGTCGTCCTCGTAATCTTGCGGTTCAAGAATGGCTATCAGCTCGCCGGCCTTAACAGTGTCGCCTTCTTCGACATTGACTGCACGAAGCCTGCCGGGAACTTTGAATGCCAGGTTCACCTGGCGAACATCGACATTGCCATATAGAATAATATGCCCATCAGTCTGGTGATCGTCTCGGAGTATATAGTAAGCATAAGTCCCAACCGCGATTAGGATCAAAAGAGCTATTAGCGCATATATGCGGTTTCTCGTTATCATTGGTCTACCGTGTTTAACTCCAGCGAGAATTTGATCTGCGCTAAATTTTGAACATATATTTGGTTCGCGTCGAAGTCAGGCCGCAAGGCTTTTTATCCGATGCGGATTTTCGTATCGCTTAAGAAAACATAAGGCGGAATATCGAGGTTTCGCGGCGCAGGGCCGCGGCGAACGCGCCCGGACAGATCGTAGAGCGACCCGTGGCAAGGACAAAACCAACCACCATATTTCCCCCGAACGTCCCCCTCTTTTTGCCCAAGAGGGATACAGCCGAGATGGGTGCAAACACCTATCATAATCAGCCACTCGGATTTCTGAACCCGCGCGCTATCGCTCAAGGGATCGATCAAGCCTGGATTGGCGTCATCTGCTTGCGTTCGGGCAATATCGGTCGCCCTGCGCCGGACGATAAATACTGGCTGATTACGCCAGCTGACCGTTACTCGCTGCCCAGGCTCGATCGACGAAAGATCAACTTCAATCGAGGAAACCGCCAATATGTCTGCCGACGGGTTCATACTGTCGACAAGAGGTATGGCCGATGCGGCAACCCCCACAGCGGCAAAAGATACGGGCGCGATATGGATGAAGTCTCTCCGCCTGATACCGGCGGAATCTAAATCTATCTTTTTTTCGGCAATTGTCGCCATCACAGCCTCTTTGGATCATTCCCAGCAATGTGATGAGCCGCTGATACGCCCTTGCCAACTTGGTTCATGATCCATCCTGACCGATGGAAACTGTCGCTGATTTGCCGCCCCATCGCGGAATAAAGCGAGGAACCTTAGCTGCATAGCTGCGGTAAACATCTCCCAACTGCGCTTCGACTTCGCGTTCTTCTTTAAGTGCGAGCCGCCAGTACATAATCAGCAATACGGGAAACATTGCGAGCGTCAGTAGGGTTGGCCACTGGAATAGAAATCCAATCATGATCATCACAAAACCAACATATTGCGGATGTCTTATCCGCGCGTAGGGGCCTGTTTGTGCTAGTTCGCCGCTATGCTGTGCTTTGTAAAGCACCCGCCAAGCTGCGGAGAGCAAATAGAATCCGCCGCCTATGAAGATAAAACTTAGCAGATGAAAAGGCCCAAAATGAGGATTAGCCTCCCATCCGAAAACCATTTCCAGCAAATGTCCGCTATCATGCGCGAACCAGTCTATATTGGGATAGTTGGATTGCAACCAGCCAGCCAGGAAATATATGGTCAATGGGAAGCCATACATTTCTGTAAAAAGAGCAACAATAAATGCGCTAAAGCCGCCAAAAGAGCGCCAATCTCGCTTTGTCCGAGGTTTGAAAAAACTAAACGCAAAGATGATGAAAATGGCCGAATTGAAAACAACCAGAAACCATAGCCCGTAGGCAGACATATCCATCATTATTCTCCTAACTTGTCAGGGATTGACCCTTGATCAGGATCGCCGCGCTTGGCACCATGCCCACCATGCCCACCATGCCCACCATGCCCACCATGCCCACCATGCCCGGCGTGCATGAAACTGTGCATGACAACACAAACAAGCAGCAAGCCGCCGAGCAGCAGATAGTCGCCTGGGATATGGGCTTGATGCTCAAAATATAGCGCAAAGGCCGCTATTGCCAAAAACCCGTAAAATATAAATTTTACGCGGGAGTTGGATGGCTGTGACGCGGATGCCTTGTGTTGGTGTTGCATGATTTCATACCTCCATTTTCATAATCGCACGAGCGCGGCATTTCTAAAAAAAGCCGACGCTCAAAGATTGCTTATAGGAATAGACGTTAGAAAACGCGCGGCGTTACAGTCGACCACTCAAATTCGCCAACTTTGGACAGCTGCGGCTCTTGAAATTTGGGCGTCCGTCAGAATATCTAGACGGCGTGTCCCACTCCATGCTCACACCAGACACATTGGCATGCAACATGATCACAGCTTGGATCATGAAGCGGGCGGCGAAATTGCCGCTGTGCAAGCGGGAATATGATTTTCGTCAGAAAAGAGGGTTGATACAGACGATGCAGCCTTGCAGATGCGTTTGATCGGCTGATATTCCGCAGCGCCAATCGCGCTCCGCGGTCACCGGCGGCATTGTACAAAAAACGGTTGCTGATGCCGGTTTTTAATAGTGGCAGGAGCTGCGCGCGCCACAAACGAGTGTAATCAGTGCTATCAATCAAGCTTTGGGCCGCCAAAATACCCGAACGCAAAGCATACCGCATTCCAAAGCCTGCAAGCATATCCTGAAAGCCAGCTTGTTCGCCAATCAGCGGATGGCCGCCTTGCATTGCCGTGTTGGGGATACGGAAATTTCCAAATCCACCGAACGGACGCGGAGAGTTCATTTTTAGTCCGGTTTTGTCTTCGAAAAACTTTACAGAGCGCGCTACGTGCATCGCTTGGTTTTTAAAGCCGCTGAACATGCAGCTTGCTAGCGTACCCTGGCCATTGTGGACCAGCAAATAGGCATAGCCATGAGGAGCAAGCTTGTTATCAAAAGCAATATGATTGCTGTCGGCCTGATCGGTTTCGAATATATAACCCGCTGCAATTGCATCGGCTGATCTAGGTCCGATCGCCGAGATTGCAGGCCCGTCGATGCTCACCGCGCGGTCACCAAAACGAATTTCCACACCGGCTGAAATAGCTTGATCGAGCAGGCCTTGTTCCAGACTGCCCGTCTGACCACCGCGTTGTACAAGATAATATAACGGCCGATGACCGATTATCGGGTACTCTTTACCGCGATAATCATAGGCAGTGCCTTGAAAGACGGGGTGAGCGTTGAAACTTGTTTCGATACCCGCTTCGTTCAGTTCTTCCAGCGCATCGCGCTTGCCGCTCCAGTTTTCTATACCTTGGTAATCGCCGTGAAACCGGCTTCCAACGGTCTTGTGCCATTCACGCACTACCACTTTGCGTCCGGCCCGCGCGAGCAGAATGGCACAAGCTAGACCTGCTGGACCGGCACCGACAATGGCAATCGGATCGCTTCGTGATTTTAAGCTATTCGATAGAAGGTTTTCAGCCATGTCAGTGAATTTCTCCTTCGGCGGTCTAGCTTGGCTTAGGCCCCATAAATCTATGCGGGCACCGGTGCTGCATGGATACCCTCCAGACGGGTCCGTTTCAGTAATAATGCATTGACGGCGACCAAGGCAGAACTGCCTGACATGGCAAGCGCTGCAACCTCCGGACTTATGATGAAAGGATAAAGAACGCCGGCTGCCATCGGAAACGCAATGACGTTATAGGCGACGGCCCAGAATAGATTTTGATGCATTTTCCGCAATGTTGCGCGCGATAATTCAATCGCGCCCAGAACATCATAAGGGTCACTTTTCATGAGCACGACATCGGCGCTTTCGATCGCGACGTCTGTGCCAGCACCAATGGCAAATCCGACATCGGCCTGGGTTAGGGCAGGGGCGTCATTGACGCCGTCTCCTACCATACCGACCTTTTTGCCTTGAGCCTGCAGTTCCTTAATTTTTTCAGCTTTTTGTCCTGGCAAAACGTCGGCTAGGACGGTGGTAATTCCAAGACCAGAGGCGATCCGCTCTGCGGTTTCTTGGTTATCGCCTGTGAGCATGGCGACTTCGACGCCCCGCTTGCTTAGCATTTCGACCATGGCAGCGGCTGTCGGACGCGGCGCGTCGGAAATTGCGATGAGGCCAGTTAGCTTGCCGCCCTTGGCAATGTGAACAACAGTCTGGCCGGCTGCTTGCAATCGCGCCGCTTCGGCTTTGAGTTCACTCATCGAAACGTCACGCTCATCCATGAGCCTTCGGTTGCCGAGAAGAATCTCTTCGCCGTCAAGCTCGGCGCGCGCGCCTTTACCTTCGATATTTTCGAAAGCTGCCAATTTTTGCTTTGGCATATCACCAGCACGCTTCATTATGGCCTGCGCCAGGGGATGATCAGAACCTTGCTCGACAGTTGCTGCCATCGCAAGTACCTCATCGATGGACGCTTCAGAAGATGTGACAACCTCAACCACTTCGGGAGCGCCCATCGTCAATGTTCCGGTTTTATCAAAGACGATGATATCGAGTTTGGTGGCGTCTTCGAGCGCGCTGGCATTTTTGAAAAGAATACCGTTCATTGCGCCCAGACCGGTGCCTACCATAACGGCCATAGGCGTAGCGAGACCAAGAGCATCGGGGCAAGCGATTACAAAAACGGTAATAGTCAAGGTCAAGGCGAATAGAATCGGCTGACCGAGCCACCAAAACCAGACGGCAAAGGTTGCAAGGCCGATAACAACAGCGATCAGGACCAGCCACTGGGAGGCTTTGTCCGCGAGTAGTTGGGAGGGAGCCTTTGAATTTTGGGCTTCCTGAACCAGTTTGACGATTTGCGCGAGCGCGGTATCGGCGCCAACCTTGGTCGCGCGATATTGAAAGCTACCGCTTTTGTTGATCGTTGCGCCAAAGACATTATCACCAGGCTTCTTGTTGACGGGCATGGATTCCCCGGTCAACATGGATTCATCGACCAGCGTTTCGCCTTCTAGAATTTCTCCATCCACCGGGATTTTATTACCTGGCCGAATGACTATCACGTCATCCTTGAGCACTTCGGCCGTTGATATTTCTATTTCCTTGCCGTCGCGCAATACGGTAGCTTTCGGCGGCGCTAAGTCCATTAGCGAACGAATAGCGTTGGATGCGCCTGCGCGTGCCCGCATTTCGAGCCAGTGTCCCAGCAGAATGAAAACCAGAAGCACTGCTACTGCCTCAAAAAACTGCACCCCAGGGAAAAAGAATGTTGATCCGACGCTGAAAAAATATCCGGTGCCGACAGATAAGACGACGAGCACCGCCATATTGAGAACGCCGTTTCGAAGCGCGCGCCATGCGGCAACAAAGAACGGCCAGCTCGGGTAAACAATCGCTGCGCTGCCAAGGAAAAATAGCCAAAGATCCAGACGCAGCCCGAAAGGCGGCGCTGGCGGAGTAAACAGTCCGCCCATTGGCGAATAAATGAAAATGGGAATAGCAAATATCAGCGCAATCCAGAAGCGATTGCGCATGTCTTTTACCATTTCGGCCATGTCCATACCGCCGCCATGACCCATTTCATGAGCGGTATGATCGGTTGCGGCCTGCTTGTCATCTTTGCCCAGCTCAGCGGCTTTTTTACCCTGATCCTCGTGGTTTTTATGATCAGCAGCATTGGCCGTTGGATGTTCTTTTTCGCATAGATGTTTTGGCAACAGCTCTCCGCCGCAGTGATAGCCGCATTCGGCAATTTTTGTTTCGATTTCTACCAGCCCTATTTCTTTTTCATCGAAAGTTACGGTGGCGCTGCCGCTGGCAGAGTTTACGGATGCTTTTTCTATTCCCCTTAACTTGGAAAGCTGTTTTTCAACGCCCTGTGAACTTAATGGTGAAAGCAACCCGGAGACTTCAATTACAGCGGTCCGCATTATGTATCCCTCTTTGATTTTTCATCTTTTTGGCGGTTCATTGCCAAACGACAGCATATTCTTCAATATCAACTAGTCGACAGATCGCGGTTGGAAAGATTGCGCCCAACAGCGATACTCAAACTAACAGCAAGATAGACGGACTGGGATGCGCTTCGTTACAGTCGTAGGATAGTTTAGCTCAATCCAAGGGAGCGGCGTGGGTTGCATGCGAACAATCGCAATTGAGAAATCCATGCACAGGACAGGTTTCACATGTTTCTTTCAATCGATCGCGCAGCGCGTGACGCGCGCGGTGCAGGCGTACCCGCAGATTACTTTCACTGATGCTCAAGGCGGCGGATACACTCTCGCGCGCTTCGCCAACGATATCAATACGCCAGAGAATATCGGCATAATCGGATTTCAAGGTCGGGAGGAGTTGATACAGACAAATGCAAATCATGCGATCCAATTCATGTTCTGCTTCTTCGCTATCCATCAGCTTCTCAAAGTTTGCATATTCCTTTTCAATGACGCGTCGTTTGCCCTGAGTACGATAGTAGTCGATCAAGGTTGTATGGAGCACTTTGCGCATCCATCCTCTTAATTTTTCGCTGTCTCGTACATCATCAATGCGATCCAAAACCCTGACATAGAAATTTTGCAGCACGTCCGCTGCTTCGTCTCTATTTCCAAGCTTATAGACCAAAAACCGAAGGAACTCCGCTTGAACCTCGGCCATGACCTTATGCACGGAATAATCCTCCCCCGATTCTTTGTCTTCAGATGCCATATTCACTCCCGGCAAGCAGCGCTTGGGCCGCTTCGCGCCTGTATATCGTCATGTCTACAATGTTTAGTGGACCCGATTACCTGGTAGTTGTCAAACTGTAACAAACCCACTTCGTTGCCGTCCCTCACATTGACGCAAGATATTTAAAACGGGCCAAAAAGCCCTGTCTTGCAATCACAGACAGATAGTGAGGACAGCAAATGTGGACATATCTTCTATCAAAATTTCTTTCCGGTTTCATAAAAAACGGTGCCCTGCGTGTAGTCTTTCCGGACGGAAAGGAACAGCAATATGGCCCAGATTGTAAAAATCCAATAAGTATCAAAATACATTCGCGCAGTCTGCCCAGAAAGCTATTTCTCAACCCCGAGCTTATTTTGGGCGAGGCCTATATGGACGGTTCGCTGACCGTAGCAAATGACGATATTTATGGATTGCTGGAGTTGTTGATCAACAACCAAGCATTGCAACGCCCAAGCTGGTTTTCTCGCAAAGTTACCCTTTATCGGCAATTTCATCGATATTTCGCTCAACATAATCCGTTGACCATAGCCCGCAACAATGTGGCGCATCATTATGATCTTTCGAAAGACTTTTATCGGCTCTTTCTGGACGATGACATGCAATATTCCTGCGCATATTTTGTCGGTCCCGATGACAGCCTGGAAACGGCACAGAAAAACAAGAAAAATCATATTGCTGCCAAGCTAATGCTTGAGCCGGGTCATCATGTTTTGGATATCGGGTGCGGTTGGGGCGGGTTAGGCCTTCATCTGGTCAAAGAGCACGGCGCGCATGTAACCGGGGTTACGCTGTCATGTGAGCAACACAATGTTGCCCTTGAGAGGGCAGAAAAATTGCAGACAAGTGCCCGCGCAGAATTTCGTTTGCAAGATTATCGAGAGGTCACCGAAACCTTTGATCGCATAGTGTCGGTCGGTATGTTCGAACATGTCGGCATACCCCACTATTCGGAGTTTTTTTCCAAGTTACATGGCAGTCTAGCGGACGATGGGATCGCGCTAATCCATTTTATTGGCCGAGCCGATGGTCCGAGTGCGACAAATCCATGGATTGCAAAATATATATTTCCTGGAGGATATTCTCCAGCTCTTTCCGAAGTAATGGCCGCTGCTGAACGCTCAGGTCTATATGTTACGGATGTCGAAGTTTTACGCCTCCATTATGCCGAGACACTCAAAGCATGGCGCGACAGATTCGAACAAAAAATCGATGAGGTTCGCAAAATATATGATGAACGGTTCTGCCGTATGTGGCGGTTTTACCTTGTCGTCAGCGAGCTCGCGTTCAGACAAAATGGGCATGTGGTCTTTCAGGTTCAATTGGCCAAAAAGCAGGACGCTGTCCCGCTTACACGCGACTATCTCGTCCCTTCGCAACTGCAGGACAGATATTCAAGGCGTGCTGCATGATCCGGGAGTTTGGTAGGAAGGCTGGAGGCACATTTAACATAGTGTAACAAATCATTGTTTGCCACGTCCTTATAATTGAACCCAACAGACCGTTCTCGATGTCGAGGAACGCCGCTAGTTTGAGACATCACCATGTATCCAGTCACTTAGGAAAATTTTGGAGAATTTCAGATGAACGATGCCGAAAATGATAATGCAGACAAAGAGATTATCACGATGTACGCCCCAATATTCCGGCAGAAGCTTGCCAGGCTGGAAGCGCATGGCCAGCAAGACACTACCGAGGCCGATGAATTGCGCACAGTATTATCACGGATTGATCGTGCACAAACCTTCGCTGAGCGTGAACCGACGATAATCCGTCATGAGACTAACCGTCACCGAGAACATCAAGCTGCCTGACTCTGACTGGGCGGAGCAACCCAAACATTAGTTGCGTTGGCCTGCAATTTAACTAGCGACCGCGGAATCCCGAAGAACCTCTTTACCGCAAAGGAAAGAACCAGTGTCAATGAACAATGAAATGGAATTAAAAGGGGTATTCAAGGCCGAACAGCTGGAGCAGTTAAAAAGTCTTTCTGCCATTACCGATCTGGCAGTCAATAAGGCAGTTTCTCGCGTTCTGACAACGACATATTTTGATACGCCCGATCATGCCCTTCACAAGCACGGCTATTCATTGCGTGTTCGCAAAATCGGCAAGACTTATACCCAGTGCCTGAAACGGCAAAGCGAACCTTTGGGTGCCATTATAGGGAGAATAGAATGGGAGGCTGAATTGCCGGATCAAATCCCACAAATTGACCTTCTTGAAAACAAGAAAATCCGGACCAAGTTAAAACGGTTGACGGGAGATAATCTACAAGCTGTTTTCCAATCCGTTGTTAGACGGCAGTCCCGTAAACTCAAATTTGATGATGGTACGACAGTGTCGCTCGACATCGATGTGGGCGAAGTCACCGCAGGTGATGCAGTCCAACCAATTTGTGAATTAGAGCTTGAACTTTTGAGCGGTTCAGCCGCTCACATATTTGAACTTGCGGCAACTATTAATCAGACAGTCCCATTTCGGATCAGCACTGTTAGCAAAGCAGCGCGCGGCTATTCATTGTTATCGAAGGAAGAGCCACGCGCTCAAAAATGGCGGCAGTCTAAGCTGTTTAAGAACTTCACTGGAGAACAGGCCTTTGTCGACAATCTTCAACAGGCAATCAGCTATCTCCAAGCCAATGAAGCGTCGGTTCTCCTGGACGATGCTGAGGGCATTCATCAAATGCGTGTTGCCTTGCGGCGTTTGCGTGCAGGCTTGGAGATTTTCCAGGCCAATATTGCACAAGAAAAATATGATTGGATTGTGAGCGAAGCAAAGTGGCTTAGGGATGAGCTGTCGGCAGCGCGCAGCTGGGATGTTTTTATCGATGAGTTCGTGGCACCGGTCGCCAAACTTTCCGAACCGGCCACCAGATTTGAACTGCTTTTGTCGGCTGCCGAGAAAGAAAGAGTTCTTCATCGCAAACAAGCCCGCAGCGCAGTCAATTCCGCGCGCTATACGGAGTTTATTCTAGGGCTTAGTACATGGCTTTATAGCGACATCTGGCGGGATAGCGCACCCTCTCCAAAAGCAATGGACCTGTCAGCGGCGGCGAGAAAATTTTGCGTAAAGCAACTGAAGAAGCAGAATAGAATTGTGCGCAAAAACTGTCAAAAGCTTAAGAAAATGTCTGAGGAAGAGCGGCATAATCTAAGATTAGTTATGAAGAAACTGCGTTATACCATCGATTTTTCTGCTAATATTTATCCAGATAAGCAAGTTCTGAAATTTCAGAAAACGCTTAGTCCCATTCAAAGTCGGATGGGTTATTTGAATGATGTCCTGGCTGCGGAACTGCTCGTCGAGAAAATGCTGAGTGCGGAACCCAATGCTGCCACGCCAGCATGGTTTTATACCGCTGGCATTGTCATCGGATGGCACCAACGCGAAGCTAAATTTACCGAAAAAAAGCTCTTCAAGGATGTAAACCGGTTCCTCGATACCAAAGCTTTCTGGGATAGAAAATGATACCGATGCAGAATCGGAACGCGAGGGCAGGCCGGTTCAAACGATATCAAAATGAGGCTCCGCTATGAGCGGTGTGATGGTCCTTGTCATCCTGGGCGTCTTCATTGCTCTGTTGTTTGACTATTCGAACGGAATGCAAGACGCTGCCAACATGTTGGCTACGGCAATTGCCTCGCATGCAATGACCCCAATACAGGCAATTATTCTAGTGTCCTCGTTCACTTTTCTTGGACCTATCATTGGAGGAACTGCGGTGGCCAATACGATCGGTAGTTTTGTTGATGTTTCCGATCTGGGGAATATTTTTTCACTGACTGTCATATTATCAGGTCTGGGCGGCGCGATCATCTGGAATTTTTTAACCTGGTGGTTTGGACTTCCCGTCTCCTCTTCCCAAGCTCTTGTTGGAGGTCTCGTCGGGGTGGTAATTGTCGCTGCGGGTCCAGGCCATGTCGTCTGGGGTTTTGAGCTAACTGACGGCTTTCATCTCAAGGGTGTCGCCAAGATAGTGGGAGCTTTGTTTCTTTCACCCATTCTGGGGTTTTTCCTGGGCGGCTTATTACACCGCATCATGGTCTTCGCCTTGCGGGCCGCCAAGCCATCGGCCAATAAATATCTTCGCGCCTTTCAATGGCTGACAACGGCGGCTCTGGCCTTTTCTCATGGAACAAATGATGCCCAGAAAGGCATGGGTGTGATTGCCATGATCCTAGTCCTGGGCGGTGTCAGCGGGCAGTTCTATGTGCCGTTTTGGGTTATTTTGGCGAGCGCAACCGCGATCACAATCGGCACGCTGACAGGCGGATGGCGCATCGTGCGTACTCTGGGTTTCGGGATCTACAAAGTTCGGCCAATCCACGCGTTGGATGCACAATTGGCGTCAGCTGGTGTGATTTTGGCGGCATCTGCCCTCGGAGCCCCTGTTTCCACCACCCAGGTGGTCAGCACTGCAATTATGGGCGTTGGCACATCAGAGCGGCCGAAGTCAGTTCACTGGGGCACTGCAAAGCATATCTTCGGGACATGGTTGATCACGATACCTGGCGCTGCGAGCGTTTCCATTGGCATTTACGGATTGATCCAATTGGCTGGAAAGTTTTTTTGATGGAAAACCATATATGGCAGGCTCCCAAATCCGGAAAAGTAGCATTTTGCGCGATTGGCCCAATGGGCTTCTGGCAAAGCTCGCGTCTAAGACAGCACATGTGCGTTTCTCAACGGGGCTTTTGGGAAATTAGTCAAAGATGATTAACGATGCCCCTCAAATTTCGCATTTGATGCTCTTTGGCCAAAGCCTGGCCCTTGGCTTTTTGGTCGGATTGGAGAGACAGCGCCATGAAAATTCCATCGCAGGGCTACGGACTTTCACATTAATCGCACTTGCTGGTTCACTCGGCGGGTATATCTGGGCGCAAACTGATTCTCAAATCGGCGCCTGGACGCTTTTGATACTTGTCGCCGCCTGCCTGATGATCGCCCAAATAAAATCCCGAGCTAGAGAGCCAGATACCACGACGGTAGTCGCTGCGCTAATTACCTTTATACTAGGATATATTTTATGGATTGGCCATCCGTTATTGCCCGCCGCGATTGCCGTGACGATGACTGCATTGCTCTATTTTCGTAAAGAATTGCGAGAGGTACCGCAAAGGTTGACCAAACAGGAAATAATATCGTTTTTCCAATTCGCAGCGATCGCCGTTATCTTATTGCCAATATTACCAAACAACAATTACGGCCCTTACGAGGTATTTAACCCCTATCAAATCGGTTGGCTGGTGGTCCTCATCAGCGGGCTTAGCTTATTGGGTTATCTCGCACTTAAAATATTTGGGCATAAGTCGGGCGTCGCAATTGCCGGAGTTTTGGGAGGCATGGCTTCAACGACGGCAACAACCCTGGTTTATGCGAAATATAGCAAGGAACAGGCCGAGTTCTCCAACATAGCAGCAACCATAATATTATTGTCCCACCTAGTTCAGCTCGTACGCATTGGAATAATCGTGGGGATATTGGAATTTATGCTGATACCCCTCATGCTACCATGGCTGATAGGGGGCGGGGTGGCTGGCAGTCTGTTTGTTTTGTGGTCGTATCGCAGGATTGAAGATACAAAGGAGCCTCTACCGTCAGTATCAACCCGAAATCCAGCGGAAATAGTAAGCGCGGCTATCTTTGCGCTTAGCTTTGCCGGGATATTGTTTCTCGTCGCATGGATGAACGATGTCTTTGCAGAAGCCGGTGTTTTCCTGGTGTCCTTCCTATCGGGATTGACCGATATTGACGCCATAACAGTTTCAAATCTGAAACTCGTATCGGATGATATCCTTGATCCCAATATTGCCGTTTACGCAATCATATTGGCCTTCTTCGCCAACCTCATTTTTAAACTTGGGATAGTTTTTGTGTTTGCCGACAAGAAGCTACGACGCCCTATTTTAACCGGTTATCTGGCTTTGGTAATTGGTATCTCGGCAGGAGTTCTGATCAATGTTTATATCTGAACCGAATAGGGAGTGCCGTTGGCCATATCGGGTAAAGCTGGCCGAATGCCAGCTATATAGGCGACAAGGGGACGGCTTTTCGCCAACGAAGCAAAAGCCACGCGACGGGGCCACTCGGCTCAGTCAATCGAGCAACGATTGGACAGGCTATGCAATCTGATACTGAGAGCACAGAAATAAAACAAGTTTCGCGATTTTCGAGAATAATAAACACCGTGTTCCCGCGAACGCCGGACTTCTATTCAATGCTCAATGATCAATGTGATGTGGTTGTGCAGGCAATGGAAATGCTGGCCGGCTATATGCAAACAGGCGAGCAGAAACGAGCCGATGATGTGCGGAGACTGGAGCACGAAGGGGATATTCTGAAAATAAGAAATATAGATACCCTTAACCGCTCTTTTTCAACGCCGTTTGATCGCGAGGACATTTATCGGGCGATCACCTCAATCGATGAGGGTTTAAATTATGCCAAGACGACCGTGCGAGAAATGGAAATTCTTGGGATCGAACCCGATGCCCAAATGCTCGAAATGGCAAAGCTTCTGCAATCAAGTGCGCGAAAGCTTCAAAGCGGTTTCGCCACTTTGAAAAAGGACCCGGCCGTGGCCGAACAAAGCGCTGCGGCCGTTCAAAAAGTGGAAAGACAGGTTGAAAAACTATATCGCAAAGCGCTTTCTCAGTTGTTCGATGCAAAATACTATTCCGCCAAACCCCGGGCAGAACAATCCAGCAATCATGATGATTTCTTGCAACTATTGGGACCTTTGGAGGAAACCGATTGTAGGGCAGTGGCTAGTGGATTGGCCTATGTGATGGAAGTTTTGAAGCGGCGTGAAATCTATCGCCATTTGTCAAACGCATCCGACCATTTCGCGCATGCCGGGGATATACTGCATAACATAACTGTAAAAACAACATGATCGGTATTGCAAAGATAGAAATCAATTTTTGAAAGGTGATTAAATGAGTGAAAAGAAAATGCAAAAAAAGGCGTACAAAGCCTCCCTGGAGCGACTCCAATTAGAGTTGGTGAAGCTGCAACGGCATCTGATTAAAAATGATCTCCAGATTTTGATTATATTTGAAGGCCGGGATGCGGCAGGAAAAGACGGCGTTATCAAGCGAATTACCGAACATCTGAGCCCGAGGGAAACGCGCGTGGTTGCCTTGGGCAAGCCTTCTGACAAAGAGCTCCGTTCCTGGTATTTCGAAAGATATGTCGCTCAGCTTCCAACAAGTCAGGAAATGGTTTTGATGAACCGTAGCTGGTATAACCGGGCCGGTGTCGAACGCGTTATGGGCTATTGCACTGAGAGTGAGTATCAAACTTTTATGTCGTCTGTAGTCCCTTTCGAGCGGTTACTAATTGGGTCGGGCATACAAGTTTACAAATATTATCTTGATATCTCAAAAGACGAACAGAAAAGCCGACTTCGCGACCGACGGATAGATCCTTTAAAGCAATGGAAAATCAGTCCTGTGGATGAAGTCGCAATTAAGCATTGGGATGATTATAGCGAGGCGCGAAATGCAATGTTCCGCCGGACTCATTCCGACCTTGCACCATGGTACGTGGTTATAACGGACGATAAAAAAACGGCCCGCATAAATGTCATTCGTCACTTGATGTCCCTGGTAGATTGTCCGGACAAGGACAAACATGCTGAGCAGCCTGATGCTAAAATAGTCTTTCCGTTTGACGAGAAATTGCTGGAAAATAAAATAATCGCACCGTGATGGAGATTACTGGCGGAGCCAGTTTGAAGCTCCGCCAGCGAGCGCACCAAGCATCTGACAAAATTCGAGTATCACAATGAATTTATCCCTTATTTTCCAGATCATCACCGTGATGTTTCTTTGGGCCATCTGCTTTCCGTTTATTATCTGGGGCATAGAGTCTGCGCCGCATCTGACATTTGCTACGCTCCGCGCGGTCCTGTCCGGTCTCGTGTTGATTGTCATTGCGCTAGCATTGCGCCAGCCCTTCCCCACAAATTGGCATGATTGGAAAAACATAGCGGTGGTAGGTATAGGGGCAACCAGCCTTGGTTTTTTTGGAATGTTTCACGCAGCTGAATTCGTGTCTCCAGGTATTGCTACCGTAATTTCAAATGCGCAGCCTTTGCTGGCTGCAATTCTCGCAGCCTTTATCCTCAGAGAAAGGCTGTCTCGGTTGGGTATTCTAGGCATGATGCTCGGCTTCGGCGGAATCATCTTCATAGCGCTGCCTGGATATCTTTCGGGTGAAAATGCAAGCTATGGGATTGGCGTGGCGTATATCATCCTCGCTGCCCTGGGCATAACCTTTAGCAATGTCTGGATTAAGAAAATCGCCGGATCCGTCGATGCCCTGATGGCAATGGGCCTTCAGCTCCTAATTGGGAGCATCCCACTTGCTATAGCAGCCTCTGTATTTGAAGAGCCCACAACTGTAGAATGGTCCGCCCAGTTCGTACTGATACTCGGGGTTCTGAGTATTTTCGGAACTTCTTTGGTCTATTGGATGTGGTTTTGCATTCTCGAAAAAACATCGTTGAACCGGGCTAATAGCTTCAGTTTCTTCATTCCAGTTTTTGGTTTGGCAATGGGGGCAGTTTTATTTGGCGAATACATCTCCGCGCTCCAATGGCTTGGTATTGTTCTGACCATTTCCGGGGTGTCAATGACCTTTTTGCTTGGTTCAGACCAGAAACAGCCGCTCACATGAAGAGCTCAGCTACGACAGCACCCTATATACAGAAGGCCATTCAAGAGCATTGTCTGGTGGTCCGTTTGGCAAAGAACATAGGCTCGTCCTGGAAGTACGAATATACATCCGTCTATGAGGTTAGACATCCAGAAATTCTGAAATTATCGTGATGAAGAAAACCAGAACGATAACCGGCAGCATTCAATCTCTGACCTTCTCCAGACGCGCAACATTGTTAGGCGGTGTGTCAGCAGGTATCGGACTGGCCCTAGCGGGTCGGATGGGCTACCTTTCGGTCGTCGAGAATAGCCGCTACAAATTGGAATCAGAGAGCAATCGCGTAAATTTGACCCTCATACCGCCGCGGCGAGGCTGGCTGTTGGACCGCAGCGGAAAGCCTATCGCAAACAACAAAACTGATTTTCGTATCGACCTGAATCCCAGTCGTCTCAAGGACAAGCATGCGACTATTGCAACTCTCAGAAAATTATTGAGTTTGGAAGCGGAAGAGGTTGCGCGAATAAAAGCCGAACTGACACAGGCGAATAATTTTCAGCCAATCCATGTTGCGTCAGACCTGGATTTGAACCGCTTTGCAGCGGTAAGTGTCCGCTTGCCTGATTTACCGGGGGTTTCTGCTAGTCGCGGTTTTTCAAGAGATTATCCGCCCGGTGCCGCCGTGGGCCATCTTGTGGGCTATGTGGGAACGCCATCTGCTGAAGAATATGAGAAAAATCCGTCACCAATTCTTCTCGCGCCGGGGTACAAGATCGGCAAGGATGGGTTGGAAAAGAGATTTGAAGAGACCCTGCAAGGTAAACCAGGGGCCAAACGTGTCGAGGTAACTGCAAGAGGCAAGATAGTAAGGGAGCTGGAAACAAGATCGGATGTTCCGGGCAAATCCATCCAACTCACATTAAACGCAGATCTCCAGCGCTATGCGGCTAGGCGGTTAGGCGAAGAATCAGGCTCGGTTGTGGTTCTTGATAGCCAAACCGGGGAGATTCTGACCATGACCTCCATGCCGTCTTTCGACCCAAACAGCTTTTCAGACGGGATTAGCCAGAACGAATGGCAAATGCTGTCGAGCGATGATCATGTTCCTTTGAGGGACAAGTCACTACGCGGCCTTTATCCGCCTGGATCAACCATCAAGCCAATGGTCGCGTTGGCGCTTTTGAAGGCGGGGGTAAAAAAGGATGATACTGTAATTTGCACAGGGCGATTGAAGGTTGGCAATAGCTACTTCCATTGCTGGAAACGTGGGGGTCACGGGCGAGTTAACATGGCCAAAGCCATATATCAAAGCTGCGATATTTATTTTTATCAAATGGCGTTGAGGGTCGGAATTGCGCCAATTGCGCAGATGGCTAAGGCCCTCGGCCTCGGGGCAAAATATGATTTGCCAGTTGCCTCTCAAAGCTACGGCACCGTCCCAGATGCTCGATGGAAACTACGGAAATATAATGAAAAGTGGCAAGCCTATGATACGGTAAACACTACGATCGGGCAGGGGTATATGCTCTCCAATCCCTTGCAATTGGCCGTTATGGTAGCTCGAATGGCTTCAGGACGAGATATTGCGCCTTCATTGCTGCTCGCCAAAAAAATGCCCCCATCTGCAACTCTTGAAATTCCACCAGAACATCTTGCCTTTGTGCGGCAGGCTATGGGTGATGTGGTAAGCCCAATAGGCACAGCCCGCCGGGCCGCGCTGCCGCTTCTAGATATAAAAATGGGAGGTAAAACGGGAACTGCGCAAGTGCGGCGGATAACAATGGCAGAACGGGCAGGGGGTGTCAGGTCCAATGCAAGTTTACCTTGGCGTTACCGCGACCATGGACTTTTTATCGCCTTTGCGCCGGTCGATAATCCGAGATATGCAATTTCTGTTGTGGTAGAGCATGGTGGCGGTTCAGGTTCGGCCTATCCGATTGCGCGCGATGTCATGACATTCCTGTATGACCCGGAAATTGCAATGGAAGCGTTGCTCAAACTCGAAGCCAATTGGGGCGGCAGTATAGAAGAGCGAATGGCTAGAAAGCTAGCGGAATTCAAGGGCCGTCAAGTGGTCAAAGCAGGGGACTGACCAGCCGCGCAATATTTTCCACTAGCTTGACTGGCCGCGGACGCTGATCCCAGCTTTCACGGTTTAACCGGTCGCTTGCAGCAATGTTTTTATCTTGTTCTGCTTCTAGCATGTTCGCTACTTTCTCATCATAGAGGATGAGACTTGCTTCAGCGTTCAACTGAAATGACCGGATGTCGATATTTGTGGACCCAATAACACAAATAAGTTCGTCGATCATGATGTGTTTGGCGTGAAGGAGACCGTCGGGATAGAGATAGATGGCTATGCCCGCACGCAGCATCTGCTCATAATAAGAGCGTTGAGCAAGGCCGACCAATTGGCTGTCGGAGGCCCTTGAGAGTATCAGGATTACCTCAACCCCGCGCATAACTGCTGTTTCCAGAGCCTGTACCAAGGCAACGTCGGGAATGAAATAGGGGGTTGTTATAACAATGCGCCGCCGCGCACTGTAAATGAGCGCCACCACAAGCCGGCCAGCGCCAGCAACAGGATAATCGGGGCCGCTTGGCAGCAGCTGGGCTGTTGTGGATCCTGCGCCATGGCGATGTTGAAAAAATGTAGCTTCGTCTAAAACCTGACCGGTTTCAAGAAACCAGTCAGCGGCAAAAACTGCTTGCATTTCAAGTACAACTGGTCCGGCAACATGAACCACCAACTCCCGGTTGAACAAACCAGGTGCGTATTGTGCATCAATAATATTTTGTGAGCCTATAAATCCATGCGATGAGTCGATAATTGCGATTTTCCGATGATTACGCAGGTCTGCGCGGGCCGAACGTCGGCGCAAAAATGTAACCGGAAGCGCCCGCGCTGCTTGAACGCCGCCACTTGTTAGTTGATCAATAATGTCCCGCGACCAGCGACGTGAGCCAAGTGCATCAATTAACACCCTGCATTCAACGCCCCGCTCAGCTGCGTTTTTCAGGGCTTCGATGATTTTCGATCCTGTGCGGTCATTGGCGAATATATAGGTCAGAATATGAACATGATGACGAGCCCGATTTATGTCAGCAACAAGCTCGTCAATCACTCCGTCATAGTCGGCAAGAAGATTGACTTTATTGCCGCCCATTATTGGGAACTGGCCAAGATTCTCAACCAGTTTTGAAGCAGAAGCATACGTATCAGGCAATACGGGCCGCGAGCAAAACTCAGAATGGTTGATTTCATCCGTCGCAATCGCCAGCATTTGCCGTGCTTTTGTGAAACGCTTCCGCCGCCAACGCGGATAGGTCGGCCGACCTATCAACAAATACAGGATAAGCGCTGGAATGGGGATAAAAAGAGCGGCCACTAACCAACCGCGTGCCGATCCGGGGGGCCGCCTTAAGGGGACGACTATCAGCATAGCTATGCGGATCGTCCACTCGGCTATGACGTATCCGATGGAAAATATATCAATGATATTCTGGTTCAAATACGGCATGTGATTTATACCGATCTACATCGCTTTTGCCTGAGCATATTTACCTCCCAAACCTCTGCAGACTTTGAAATTTCTAATTTTTGGCACGCATATCTCGGCAATATTGCTGATTGCTTGGTCGACTTCAAAATGGCGGTTGGGTTGACTAATTTTTCATCGCCAGCGCAATCTGCTCGAGGCACCATTGCTGATTTCGCAAAAGAGGATGATGATCTCCATCTGCCAAAATTTGGATTTTCCACTGCGAACGATTGGCTAACAGTTTCTGGACGCCGGATAGCGGAGCGGTTTTGTCTGCGCTTCCATGCAGGCAAAGGACATTGAAATTGGGATCCAAACTGTCGGCGTCAGCAAAAAGATCATGGCCATAAACGCCGTCCCATAACGAAGAGGTATAAGAGCGCCAAGTGTGGCGGGTCAGATCCTCAACGACTTCACCCGGCATATCGCGCAGTACATAGGGAAGAAACCATCGCAGAACCCAGCGTGTCATCATACAAGCAAGCGCTGCAAAGGCGATATTCGTTGTAACGTACCGTTCAGCCAAATGGCTTTCACCAAAATATTTGATAGCGCCTTGTTTATCGCCAAAATAGGGAAGACTGATCAGGATAAGACGTTTTACCAAGTGGGGAAAGCGAGCGCAAAAAGCTATTGCGACGATGGCCCCGAATGAATGACCAACAATGGTCATTGCCTTTTCGTCACGAAGGACCTGATAAAGTTCGTCGACATGGCGATCAACTGTATATTTTGTCCAGGGTTTTGGGGACTGGCCGTAACCCAGTAGATCAACCAACAATAGCTGATGATGGTGGGCCAGTGGTTTGACGCGAGATTTCCAATAACGCGTTGAGCCGGCTATACCATGTAAGAAAACCATGGTTTCACCTTCGTCCCCGAGTTTTTCGCTATAGAGCATAATGGCCAAAAATTTTGCATAGCTCAAATGTTTGGGCCGTGATTTTCTCATTTGGTGGAAGTTCAATTCTGCGTATCATTTTCCCCCTAGCGTCCATCCTCCAGCGGTCCTCAATGGGACAATAAGAGAGGAATGGAACTATTTTGTAGCATATGACGGGTAACACCGCCGAAGATCATTTCTCGCGTTCGAGAATGACCATAAGCGCCCATTATGATGCAGCTTGCTTCAATCTCGCGAGCAGCTGCATCCAAAGTCTCCTCTATCGAAGTCGCCACAGAAAGTTGTTTGATTTCGGCCGAAATGCCATGCCGGGACAAAAAGTTACCTGCATCTTCTACCGGGAAGGCTGAAGAGGCTTCATCAATAACAACCAGATGAACGCTTGAGGCTTTGGAGATAAGCGGCAAGCTGTTTCGAAGAGCATTGGCAGCCTCGGCTGATCCATTCCAAGCGATCATCATTGGTCCGACCGGATCGAAGCTCGAAGCATTTACCGGAAAGGCCAGCACAGGAATGGAGACGTGAACCGCTAAATCGGCCGCAATATGAACCGCAGGTGCATCGTCTCCGGAACCACTCCCAACGATGACCATATCAGCCAACCGAGCAGCCATAATCAATTCACTCACTGTATCGCCCGTGCGAACCTGCCAGTCCCAGCTAAGTTCTTCTTCAGAAAGCCGGACCTCTGTTTCACTTCGTAAGATCTTGGAGGCCCCTTCGGCGTCGCTAAGCATTTGACCATAATTCATTCCCGACGCCTCTCCTGCCCATAATACATAGGGTAATGGCAGTATTTGCAGGCAGCTCAAATGGGCTTCTTGGTCATGCGCGAGGGATAAAGCCGCTTGCAAACGGCCTTCCATGCCAGAATTGCCCACGATAGGCAGAAGAATGGTTTTCATAATGGTCCTTTCCGGAAATCACTGTCGAACGATGTGTAAGAATAATGACGGATGATAGACCTGAACGTTACAGTTAGCCGATTCTGGCAGTGACCTGTGAGAGCATTTCGAAAATGAGGACTTACGCCATTGGAGGCAGACTATATTCATCGTTTTGCACCAATGTGTTTCACGATTTTGCGATTAAAATAGCGTTAGCACTGTAACGAAAAACACAAGTCTGCGTCTGTATCTACTAACGCCGGAAAATCATCTTTTTTCGTTCTTCCTTCAGCCATGAAACTTATTTGGAAAATTGAAGGCAGGGCAGGGATATTTTTTGGGGCCCGCAGGGCATTTTTCTACGCAAATGGTTTAACTGATTATTGGTACGGAGATTATTTATGGGCACGTTTGGATGGGGGTTGGCCGTGATCATGGTCATCGTGATCTCTTGGGTATTCTATAGATATTTTGCACCAAAGGGTTGGCGCGAATGGGCAGGCGCGGGACTGGTACAGGCATTTATCATCGCGCTTTATGCCGAAATGTACGGCTTCCCGTTGACCGTGTACCTCGCCATCCGCTTTTTTGGTTTGGATAGGGAATATGTTAGTAACAGCTTATGGTCGACATTGCTGGACTTTAGCGAAACAGGAATGTTTGCGGCGATGATTTTGGGCTACGGCGTTGCATTTACCGGAATCGGCCTTTTCATTAAAGGTTGGAAAGAGGTTTATCGTGCCCGTCAAGAAAACGTGTTGGTGACTACCGGCCTGTACCGGTTTGCAAGACACCCTCAATATACTGGACTTTTCATTGCCCTGTTTGGGGAAGGCATCATTCATTGGCCTACCATATTTTCGATTAGCCTCCTGCCACTCATCGTGATTGCTTACTATTTTCTTGCACGCAAGGAAGAGCGGGAAATGCTCCGGAAGTTTGGGGATGATTACCGTGTGTATCAAAATCAGGTTCCAATGTTCATCCCTCAATGGGGGCGATGGAAAGCGATGAGGAAAAGCTCACAGGAATCTTGATGTCAAAAATTCAGTTTGTGGATTGATGCAATTAAGCTTTGGCGGGATTATTCTTCTTGAACGTTCTGCCGCGATCATCAATCTATGATGCCCTAGCGGGATGACAATATGATATTGAATGTTGTAATCATCGCAGCCATAATTTTTGCAGGTGCGTTGCAGCTTTCCCCCAGACTTTCGCGATCACCGGTTTGGCGGGCAACTGTTACGCCATTGGCGTCGATTATCGGTAGCGGATTTCTAGTTCTCGCCCCCATTTTGGTGTACGCCTATGGAAGCAAGGCGCCGCTTGTTATGGGCGCACTCGTCTTTGGCGCCTATTTGTTTGGCAGTGCAATCCGTTTCAATATCACGGTCCGCAATGGGCCAGTCACTTTTCAGGACTACGTAGCAGAGAAACTGGAAACTGTTGCCTCCTGGGCGCTGGCGCTCGCCTTCATGATTTCTGTCACCTATTATCTCAATCTCTTTGGCGCCTTCGGGCTTAGCCTGACATCGCTCAATAATCCTGCCAATGCCAAGCTACTCACCTCATTCATTTTTCTGGTCATTTTGATCGTTGGGTATACGCGCGGTTTTTCCGCACTTGAAAAAATGGAATATATAGCCGTTACGATCAAACTGGCGATCATCGCCGGCTTGTTGGTGGGCCTCAGCTACTATTGCTACGAAAAGGCCATGAGTTCAGCGCTCGTCGTTCACCCGCCGCAATTAACGGGTTGGGCGGCCATTACACTTGCTTTTGGCTTGATTATTACTGTCCAGGGGTTTGAGACTTCAAGATATCTGGGCGATGATTATAGCGCCGCTGTTCGGGTTAAATCGATGCAGCTAGCGCAATTGGTGGCCGCTGCAATTTACATGATTTATATCACGCTGTTCGCATTGTCATTTGAGCATGAAGAATTCCAGCTGACGGAAACGGCAATCATTGATGTGATGGAAATTGTTTCTCCAATATTGCCCTGGATATTGGTAGCCGGGGCGTTGGCTGCTCAATTCAGCGCCGCCATAGCCGATACAAGCGGTTCTGGCGGTCTGATTGCAGAATTAACAAAAGGCAGGATTAGTCCGCGCAATGGCTATGTGTTGCTCGCAATCATAGGTTTGATATTAACTTGGAGCGCGGACGTTTTTCAGATTATCAGTTATGCCTCTCGCGCCTTCGCCCTTTATTACACTCTGCAGGCAGCAATCGCTGCTCGAATGGCATTTCTCCTTCCAAAGCAGAGATGGCGCGGCTGTCTCTTTTCCCTTCTCGTGATTTTTGGTATTCTAATTGTTGGGTTTGGCGATGCAGTTGAAGTCTGACGCGCGCAGTTACAAATAAAAACTCAATGTAAGCTAATCACCACGTTTTACGCAACGGCGCTATGGTGAGGTTTTGTTGATAGGGTTGAGCCTGTTTCTTCGTCCAAACACTAGCTAGCATTTTTTCTCCGTCGGCGTTTCAATGGCCAGCGTTTGACAAGAAGTGTCAAACCCGAAACGGACATTAGGACGCCGCCGAGCGCAAAGGCTATCAGCCACCAGCTGTTGAAGTTTTCATGATTTTTCCAGTCCATTATGTGAAGTGACCAGAAGAAGTCGTAAAATCGCCAGGTAGTACTTCGGACAGCCGAAATGTCCCCTGTAGCCACAGGAATGAAAATCCTCACGTCATCAATTGTGCTCACTTGCCATGCGGGCAAAGCACCGCGATACTCGACCGAATTTTGGGTGATTTTGTTAACTGCAGCGAATTGAGGCTCACCGTCAATCCACGCCTTGCTGGCAATATTAAGTGCATCGGCTTTGGTGATCGGTGCGAGTGGCTTTGCAGTTAAGCCATCAAGGAGATAAGTTTTTTCATCCATCCCAGTTACTTCCGCAACGGGCCGTTCCATCAGCATCCGGTATCGCAAGGCACGAATTGGGCCGCCGGCTTGCTCTGCAATTATACTCGGCGAAACCAGCTTGCTAATATTCGCGACTGGCTGCACCTCGCGCGATACCAAATGTTCGCTTCGTACGTTCTCGATAGGCAAAATGCTCATGATCGAGCCGCTTACAAACCAGAGCAGTAGCTGCGCGCCGATGATCAGTGCGAGCCATTTATGTATTTTGCTTGCCTTAATATGAACTTTTGTCGACATCTATCCCCCCGAAAGCACGCTGACTATTTTACTTGGAGCTTCATCATTCAGCCTTTTTGGGAGCGCGCGAAGAAGAATGGTACCGCAGAATTTTCCAGTTATCGCCTTCACGAACCAGCACAGACGTCGCAATGCCGGTGCGTTCGATTTTACGATCATCGTGCAAAACTATCACATAGCCATAAGTCTCGGTTGCAAACGCTGTATTATCAACCTGAGTTATTGAGACTGTCGGCTGCGTGAAAGTAAAGCTTTTTACATGATCTAATTCGGGACCAAGATGATGTTCCAGATAGTGGAGAAATGTCCCTTCTGCCTTACCATTTTCGAATATTTGAGATTCCTCTGAAAACAGTGACTTCATTTTTGCAGCATCAAGCTTTTGAATGGCGTTCCGGTAGGCGGTTAGAACATTTTCTGGAGAGGACCGCGATGAATTTTGAGGACCCGCTTCTATTGCGGTCGTCTTACTATCAATTTGGGCGTCACTCGATTGTGCTGCGAGACCACTGGCTGGTGCGAGAGCGAGCAAGATTGCATTGAAAATTATCATAGTTTTATCCATTGGTTATTGTCCCCGGTCTATTAACTAAGCGCAGAAACCTTCCGGCAGTTTTGCCAAGTTTGGCTTTAACCTCACGCCTTTCATAAATACTAAGCCGCCCATATATGATTCTAAGAATTGAAAATATGGCGATTATCAGAATCGGCGACCAGTGAGGCAGGAAACCAGTCATTAGAAGGAAGTTTCCCTATTCATTCTTTCCCGTTCTTATTTGACGACCGTTTTCCCCCTCCACGCATAAACAGAAACATCGTAATGCAAGCTAGCAGCACGATGCCAAGGAGTAGATATACGCCAGGGATATGGGCCTGATGTTGGTGGGTCATCAAATAGCCGCCAATGACGACCGCGCCGAGAAAAACTACAATATAGGTGAGCGTTAAGGCGATACGGCGGGGAGCCGGCTTGTTATTTTTCATCGAACTTTCCTTTGAACGGAACCACTTGAAATCCTGCTAGAACCAAAAACGTATTCCCACGACATAGTTGGTGACCGATGGATCTTCGCCCGCAGCTATTGCAAAGTCGCGGCTTCCACCGAGCTTCCATTCCTGTTCTATTCCTATATAGGGCGCAAATTCCCGGGCGAATTCATAGCGCAGCCGTAGCCCTACTTCCAAGCTATCCAGACCAGCTCCGACACCAAGCTCTGGGATGTCCTGGGCGGCAAGATTGACCTCGGCGCGCGGCTGTAAAATCAGGCGCTGGGTGATTTTCTGATCCAGCTCGCCCTCAATTCTTGCGGTTAAATCCCCCTTGTTGGAAAGGAAGAGCGCAGCATCCACCTCGAAAAGATAGGGGGCTAAACCTTGTATGCCAATCACAGCATGCGTGCGATCAGGGCCGGTCAAATCTTGTCTGATACCAGCCTGAAAATCAAAAAATGGTGCAATTGCCTTGCTATACAGAGCTTGCACTTCTGCGCTTTCAATGGCTTCTCCAAAGCTGCCTTCGCCTTCACTTTTGAACCAGAACTTTTCAAGGTCGCCACCATAATAGCCCTGGACGTCCCACAAATAACCGTTTTTACCTTCCCGGGCTCGAAACTCTAGGCGGTCCCCTTGAAACCAAAATACCGGCGTGCCGCTGACCTCTCGGGCAACGCCAGCACGCGAAGCGGCCATTGCCTCTGCGCCAACAAACTGATCAGCGGCATATGTGGGTCCTTCAAACGCTTCTGGGGGTGGAGGCGCATTTACGGGCAAATCTAATGGCATGTCGTGACCGACATGGGGATCAGTCTCTTTGGACTGCTGGTTCATTTTGCCATGATCCATTTGGCTGTGATCCATTTGGGGATCACTCATGGAATCCATTTGCATATCCTGAGATGCTTCCGCTTCATCGGTGCCTTCATGCGGCAGGCCTTCATGATCCATTTCATCATGGTTGACGGGAACATCATCCTGCGCCGTTTGGGCCGCATCCATATTATGGCCTGCATGAGGATCGGGTTCGTCGGCCAGCGGCTTTTCATCAGGGTCAACCATAGCGGGCATATTATGACCGTCATGACTTTGCGCGAACGCGACATTGGGCACTGCTGTGCTTGACAGCAGGAGAGCAATCATCATTTTCATGATTTGTCTCCATCCAGCGGGCGCACGGTGACGACCTGAAACATCCCGTTATGCATGTGATAGAGCAAGTGGCAGTGAAACGCCCAATCGCCCGGTTCGTCTGCCGTGAGGTCAAATTGCGCGCTACCGCCTGGTTGCACGATAACCGTGTGTTTCAGAGGTTGGCGATCATTTTTCGCGCCGTTTACCAGTTCGAAGAAATGGCCGTGCAAGTGGATCGGATGCGCCATCATCGTATCATTGACGAGCTTGACCCGGACACGTTCATTGTAAGCGAAGCGGATGGGATCATCCGTGACGGCAGAAAATTTCTTGCCGTCAAAGGACCACATATAGCGCTCCATGTTCCCGGTTAGGTGAATTTCTTTAAGCCGTGTGGGAGTTCGAACTTTGTTGGGTTTGGCGGCTACCAATTGTTTGTAATTGAGAACGCGGTGACCAACCTTATCAAGCCCAATTCCGGGATCGCCCATGCGATCAACGGGGTTCATCGCAACCATGTCTACACCCGGGCCGACCTTGACCGAAGGCGGCAATTTGGACGTATCACGCATATTCATGCCGCCCGACATATCCATATCGGCCATTGCCGCTCCGGCAACGGCACCGCTAGCGCCATGCGCCGAATGATCCGTCCCACCTTCGCCGTGTCCGGACATGCCCATATCGGCCATAGTAAGCAGTGGTGGATCGCGAAGCGGGGGAACCGCCGCACGCGCTCCCGGGCGGCTTGCTAAGGTAGCAAGTCCCATGCCTGAGCGGTCCATTGATTCAGCAGCGATTGTATAGGCGTCGCTGCTCCCCGGCTCAACGATGACGTCATAAGTTTCGGCATTGCCAATTTGGAATTCGTCTACTTGAACCGGCCGGACGTTTTGTCCATCGGCTTGGATAACGGTCATTGGCAGGCCAGGAATACGGATATTGAAAAACGTTGCAGCGGCCCCGTTGATAAAGCGCAAACGTACACGCTCGCCCTTCTTGAAATGATATTCGAGTCCATCTTCAGGACCATGCCCGTTGAGAAGATAGGTATAGGTTGCGGCAGATATATCGCTGATATCGGTTGGCATCATCCGCATTTTGGCCCACATTCGGCGCTCGTCTGCCGAAAGCGGATAGTCATCTGTCATCGTGCGCTGATTATAATTAAAATAGCCTTCGCCCTTTTTAAGTTTGGCCATGATCGTGTGCGGATTCATGGGCGACCAGTCAGACAGCATCACTACATAATCCCGGTCATATTCTACCGGCTCTGGTCCCTTGGGGTCGATGATGATTGGGCCATAGTGGCCCATTGGTTCCTGCAAAGTGTGGGCATGCCACCAATAGGTGCCTGCTTGGCGTATCGGGAATTCATAGCGAAATGTCTTGCCCGGTTCGAGCGCCGCCATTGTGACGCCGGGAACACCGTCCATTAAGAACGGAACAAGCAGCCCGTGCCAGTGAATTGACGTGCCTTCAGAACTATCATTGATCATGTCGACGACGAGGTTCTGGCCTTCCTTGAGGCGCACCAAAGGGCCAGGGATAGTGCCGTTTACGGTAACAGCCGGTCCGCGCCGACTGCCGGTCGTAAACGCGGCATCGGCAACCGTCATTTTCATATATTCGCCGGAGAGAACATCACTGCCTTTGCGGGCTAATGTGCCGTTTTTTGTTGCACGGGCCCATGCGGGCATCGCTGCGGATAATCCTGCAGCGCCGCCGAGCGCCAAAGATGAAGTAATTAATTTTCTGCGGTCGAGGGAAAGCATAAATTCTGTCCTGAATATAAGGTCTGTGTTCAACCTCATTACGCGCCCAAATGGCCTATCCCTCAAAATTTTTAGCTGCATCCCGCAGTTTATTTCGCGCGCGGTAAATTCGCGATTCAACTGCCTTTTCCGAAATGCCTAGAAGAGCAGCCGTTTCAGCCTGACTGCGTTCATCAAAAGTCACCAAAACGAAAGGCTCTCTTAAAGAATGGGGAAGGGTGGCGATTTTTTCTTCCATTAGAGATAGCAACTGACGGGATTCCAGGTCGGAAGATTGATCCGGTGTTTCGTCAGCTGTTTCTAATTCGTACTCCTGGCCGCTTCCAAACTCAAAAAAGCGGCGCACTTTGCGCCGCCTCAAATGATCACGACATTTATTAAGCGTGATTCTGGTTAGCCACGGAGCCAACTCGCGGCTCTGATCAAATTGACCAATTTTGAACCATGCCGAAGCCATTGCGTCTTGCACAGCATCTTGCGCTTCGTCTGAGTTATGCAATGTTCTAAGGGCGATATTGAGCAAGCGCGGGCCATGGCGTTTCGCCAGAGTGCCAAACGCTCTCCGGTCTCCATCAGCAGCCCGGTTTGCAAGGATATTGTCCCCTTCAACTGAAATTGGCCGGTCCATTTCAAATTATGCAATTGATGTCATTGCGGGTCAGCGGTAAGTGCATCGCCTACGTGACGGTCAAATATCTTTTGCTGATCGGGCGTTAACAGGGAGCGCATTTCAAAAACATGCGCGATTGTTGCTTTTTGTAACTCCCCCATGCGGTCGTGAACGTCTTCTACCGCCAATGCAACTTTAGGACCAAATTCATGCTCTTCTTCCATAGCGGTCGCCAGTTCGCCATTGGCCGCGCGCAGCGATAGCTCCAACGTACGGCGCTTTACCGCAAATTTATTCTCCATTACGTCGAGGTCTTTCATTTGGGTCTGTGAAAGACGAAGTTCTTGATGAACAAACCCATGAAGGCTGAGACTTTCTCCATTTTGCGCTGACCATTTGTTGGCTGCTAAAGACCCCAGAAATCCAGCAGCCAGTGCCAGAAAAATCAGAAGCGCGATGCGAAAAGGCCCCATTCTCATGGTAAAATGTGCAGCAATGTGGCTGGTGAATAGTCCGGCCCATCGCTCAAATAACTGGAGCCACTGCTCGCTATAGCTTCATTGCCGCCACTTATCATGCCGACGCTTAACGCGGTGACCAGCATGATTGCTGCCAGGCCATTGCGTCCCCTTGCAAGCTGTCTGCTTTCAATTTGAGATACACGGGACCAGATACCGGCCTCAAAATCCGGACCAATATCAGGTGAACTTTGATGGCCTAGATCTTCCATAATTTTACTAAATTTGTCAGTCATTCAGCTTTCCTTTCCAAAACTGCCTTCCTGATTACCTTACGCGCCGCATTCGGAAAACCCTCAATAAAATTTGAGGGGTATGGGCGTTAGATGCGTAACAGTGACATAGCCGCAGTATCAAACAGCGGCAGATGTGGAGTCTTTTTATGCACTGGCGCGCAATCAGTTTGGCAGTATTTCTAATATTTTCGCCAGTTTCAGCATTGCAGGCGCATGAGGCGCATCGCAATAATGAGCCTGATCCCGTGGCCCAATCGAACGAACACAACGCCGCTGATGAAAGCATGGCATCGATGCAATCTGGAGATATGACAGATCCACATGCCGAACATGCCCACAAGGCGGCAACCGACAAAAGCTTCGATCTCATCGATTTTCTCGGTCGCTTACACCCTATGGCGGTTCATTTCCCAATCGCTCTTTTCCTGGTTGCCGCATTGGCCGAGCTTATCATGATTATTAATCCGACGGCAGGTGTAGGGAGTTCGGTTCGGTTCCTCGTCTGGATCGGTGCAGCCGGCGGCATTGTGGCTGCAATTTTGGGCTGGCTCGCAGGCGGCATACGGATGAGTGATCGTTCGGAGATTTTGGGACTTCACAGGTGGACAGGCACCGGCATCGCCATAACCGGCATATTGCTCGCTCTTTTGTCTAATGCTCCCGCAAACTCGGGCAAACGCACCGTGTTCCGCGTCGGGCTGGCGGCCGTAGCACTGGCGATACTATTTCAAGGCTATTGGGGTGCAGAGATGTCGCTCGGCCCCAACCATATGGGAATGTAGAGGAATACTTATGACCAAAAGCTTATCTATTAAATCTTTACGCAAAGCAGCCAGTGGTATGACGCTCGCGTTGCTGGCAGCCTGCACAACAGCGGTAAGCGCCGCCCCAATCGTTATGTACCGGGATGCTGGCTGCGGTTGCTGTTTGAAGTGGGCGGATCATGCCGAGAAAGGCATGGACCGGACGATCACGGTTAAAGACGAAGCCAATATGCGGGCGCGCAAAACCGCTTTGGGCGTTCCGCCCATGCTGGCTTCTTGTCATACCGCTGTTATTGACGGATATGTCATCGAGGGCCACGTCCCAGCAGCTGATATCAAGCGATTGCTCGAAACCCGCCCTGCTGGAGTGAAAGGTCTTGCCGTAGCAGGTATGCCAATTGGGTCCCCCGGCATGGAATATCAAAATCAAACACAAGCTTACCAGGTCATCGCTTTTGGCGCTGATGGGCAGAGTGTGTTCACTAACTATAATTGAGATGAACAACCCAGAAAGGAAATATGATGAATAAACTAACAGTTATCGCCAGCGCAATCGCTCTGGTTTCAAGCGGTGCAGCTTTGGCGCATCAACACAAAGCCGGTACTTCTCACAAGGCTGGTGCTAATCAGTCACAGAAATGTGAAATGATGAAGGATGGCAAGAAGATGCCAGGTATGATGCAAAAAGACGCTGATGGCAAAATGTCCTGCCAGATGATGGATCATTCGAAGATGGATCATAGCAAAATGGGCCATGGTCCGGCCAAAACAGAACCGGCCAAGCCGGAATAGTTAAACCCGCATAGGGTCGCAGGATGGGTCCGGAGTTTTAGAATTTCGATTTTAAGGCTTCGGGCCGGTTCCTATTTGACCATTTTTCCAAACAGGCTGACCAGTTCGGCAATTTTTTCCTTTTGGTCAGCTTTGTTTCCCGAAGTGAGGGCTTCTTCAACGCAATGATTGGTGTGAATTTCCAATATTTTCATTTTTGTGGCGCGCAACGCAGCCTCCACGGCAGAAAATTGTTGGAGAATATCGATGCAATAACGACCGTCCTCCATCATTTTTGCAATACCGCGAACCTGACCTTCAATCCGGTGCATCCGGGATATTTCTTTGGCGAATTTTTCTGTCATATTTTTCTTATGCCTTATTTTAGTTGGCTTGCAATCAAAAGAGTCTGCCCAAACTTCAATTTTCAGGATTGACTAATAAACTATACCCCTCTATGGTATATTTATCAACTAAAAGATGGAGATTAAAATGTCCAATATCTCAACGAGTAAGCAAATTTTCATTTGGGGATGGACGCTGAGTCTATTCCTGCTTGTTAGCTATCTGATTTGCATCGGCTTTGGCGTGCTAGCTCCTCAATGGGCGCATATGCATGAAGCCTGGGCGCCTTGGCTCCCTGGATTTAAATGGCTAACATGGCCCGGTTTTTTCGCGGGCGCTGTCGGCAGCTTTGCTTATGGCTGGTATATTGCGCTGTTCGGCATTCCGCTAAAACGTTTCATTGAGAGCCGGATTGGAAACACCGCTAATGGCTGAGGTTAATCCTTCCCCCGGTGGCCTTACAGGCCATGACCACAGCCACGAAGGCTCTTCAGATCATCTCACAGACCCCGTCTGCGGTATGACTGTAGAGCCGGATAAAACCGAGCATCATGCGCGTCATGGTGCTCGGGATTATCATTTTTGTTCTGGCGGATGCAAAACCAAATTTGTTGCCGATCCAGAATATTATATTTCTGGAAAGCATCGTGAGGCACAAGACAATACGCCCGCCGGAACGATCTATACGTGTCCGATGCATCCGGAAATCCGGCAGGAAGGGCCCGGCTCATGTCCAATTTGCGGCATGGCGCTTGAACCGGAAGAGTTTTCCCTAGAAACCGGCCCTGATCCTGAATATATTGATATGCGCAAACGTTTTTGGGTTAGCGCAGTTTTCTCATTGCCGCTCTTTATATACGCTATGGGAGATTTGATACCCGGAGAACCATTCAAAACATGGTTCGATCCCTCGGTAGCGCAGTGGTTGCAGTTTTTGCTGGCAACGCCGGTAATTCTTTGGGGTGCATGGCCTTTCTTCGTTCGCGGTGTCCAGTCAGTCAAAACCATGAACCTCAATATGTTCACGCTGATCGGACTGGGCGTAGCTGTTGCTTATATATTCAGCGTCGTTGCAACTTTTTTACCAAATATTTTCCCTGTCGCGTTCCGCGGACATGACGGCAATGTAGCGGTTTATTATGAAGCGGCAGCGGTGATTACCACACTCGTTTTGTTGGGGCAGGTGCTCGAACTCAAAGCGCGCGGCCAGACCTCAAGTGCATTGCGCGCACTTCTTGAACTCGCGCCGCCAATTGCGATGAGGGTCAATGAAGATGGTTCGGAACAGGAAGTTTCTCTCGATCAGGTTGAACTAGGCGACCGATTGCGTGTGCGTCCGGGTGATAAAATACCGGTCGATGGCACCATTGCTAAAGGATCGAGTACGATTGATCAGTCAATGATCACCGGCGAACCTATTCCGGTCAGCAAAACTGAAGGCGATGATGTGACCGGCGGGACGGTGAACCAAACGGGCAGTTTTGTTATGACGGCCGAGCGTGTGGGTAAAGATACGCTGCTCGCCAAGATTGTCCAAATGGTCGCAGACGCGCAGCGCAGCCGCGCGCCTATTCAAAAGCTGGCCGATACCGTTGCTGGTATGTTTGTTCCTGTAGTCATTCTCATCTCGATTATTACATTCATCATCTGGTCGATTTGGGGGCCCCATCCAGCCCTTGCTTATGGGCTCGTCAATGCGGTCGCAGTGCTGATCATTGCTTGTCCTTGCGCGCTGGGTTTGGCGACACCGATGTCAATCATGGTTGGGACAGGGAAGGGTGCTCAGAACGGTATTTTAATCAAAAATGCAGAGGCGCTGGAAACATTTGAGAAAATTGACACCATTGTGGTCGACAAGACCGGCACTCTCACGGAAGGCAAACCAAAGCTGGTATCAGTAGAGCCAGAAGCAGGCTTTGATGCAGACAAGATGCTCTCATTGGTGGCTGCGATTGAAATGGCCAGCGAGCATCCACTGGCAGCCGCGATTGTTGCAGGAGCTAAAGAACGAAAGCTGGTCTTTGAAGCCGCTACCGATTTTGGTTCTGTTACGGGCGAAGGCGTTGAAGCAACTGCAGAGAACCTGCGCGTTGCCATCGGCAATGAAAAGATGATGGAAAGGCTCGGCGCGAGCAGCGCTGATCTAATTGCTAAAGCGCAAGATGGACGATCACAGGGCCAGACTGTCATGTTTGTCGCCGTGGACGGGAAGCCTGCCGGTCTCATCGGCGTTGCAGACCCCATCAAACCGACAACTGTTGATGCGATTAAGGCTCTTCATAAAGCCAATATCCGTGTTGTTATGCTCACTGGAGATGCAGAAGCGACCGCGCAGGCAGTTGGGAAGCTCATTGGCATTGATGAAATCCATGCCAATGTCTCACCGGAAGATAAGCACCGGGTCATCAGCGAGTTACAAGCCGGCGGGAAGAAGGTCGCAATGGCTGGTGATGGCATCAATGACGCGCCTGCTTTGGCTAAAGCCGATGTGGGTATTGCGATGGGGACGGGCACCGATGTAGCGATGGAAAGCGCCGGAATCACTCTGGTAAAGGGTGATCTAGGCGGGATAGCCAAGGCGCGGCATCTCAGCCAGCTCACGATGGGCAATATACGGCAAAACCTTTTCTTTGCCTTCATCTACAATGGCCTTGGTGTACCGGTTGCAGCTGGCATCCTCTATCCTTGGTTTGGTATATTATTGAGCCCGATGATTGCGGCGGCAGCGATGAGCCTCTCATCTGTGTCGGTTATCGGAAATGCGCTGCGCTTGAGGCGTCAGAATCTATAGAACCTACATAACCCCGCAGCGAAAGAATGGTAAATTGATGTCCGTAAAATGGGTGCTTCGAAACAAAACGCTATGGCGCATTATCCGCAGCCTAATGCGTTGGGCTTTGTCACGCTCGGCTAGGAAAATATTATTAAGCCGGGGGCTTGGCTTATCAGACGGTACGCCAAGGCGTTGGTTCCAGAAGGATGTTAATGGCTTTCTCAACACCCTTGATAATGAAGTGCAGTTTCAGCGAAGCATCGCCGATTTGGAAACTTTGCCCAATATTGGGAACCGAATAATGGTCGAGTTCGCCATCTATACCGCAGCTAGCTATCGCGTGATGATAAAGCTGGGTATATCGAAGGTTTCAGCCCGTCAGACAATATCCGATATCGGATGGGATGTGTATGCATCGCTCATGCGGCTCTCTTCGCTGCCCTTTCGTTTGGCAACGCGCGATCCTGCTAAACGCCTGCGCTGGACAATCCAAGCACTATTGCGTTTCCCATTCACCGCTCCTGGGGCACCAGGATATGCGGTCAAGCACTGGTCGGATGATCAAAATATCTACACCCATTTCACCCATTGTCCGCCACAAAGCTTTGTCAGAAAGCTTGTGCAGGAAACCGGCGATCAGGGCGATATGGACGCGTTTTACGACAGCTGGTGTCTGTATGACACGCCGGGATCAGATGTGATCGCAAATGATGGTCAGCGCGGTCATTATCGCCGCAAACAAACACTATCTCGCGGCGATCCGGTGTGTGATATGTGTTGGGCGGCGCAAATTGATCCTCCGGATCGACGAGTTGCAAATGGATAATAACAATTACACCCCGCCACTCGGCTATAAAGCCCTGACGCCGTTCTATGATCTCGTGATCCGCTATCTGACACGGGAAAGCGCATGGCGCTCAGCACTGGTAAAACAGATCAATCCGCTTCCAGGCGACAGGATATTGGATGTGGGATGCGGAACCGGAAGCCTGTTGGCTGTTTTGGCTGAGCAGTGTCCGGAAGCGGATTTTATCGGGCTTGATCCCGATATCGGGGCGCTCGAACGCGCATCCAAAAAATTAAACAGTCCCAATGTTCGATTGATCCCAGGGTTTCTGTCAAAAGAAGCGGTACCCAAGGGATGGCAGCCTACAAAGATAACATCCAGTTTGATGTTTCATCAGGTAGCGCTCGAAAAAAAGAGCGAGATAGCCAAAATCATGCGCAGCTTGCTTATCCCGGACGGAGAGCTGCATATTGCAGACTATGCAATGCAGAAATCACCGCTGATGCGCGCTGCGTTTCGAATGACGGTGCAACAGCTCGATGGCGTCGAAGATACAAAACACAATGCTGAGGGTATATTGGAAAAAATATTAGTAGCTCCAGGATATCTGACAGAAAAGACGCTAAGCTTCCCAACAGCAACCGGCTCCATTTCACTATTCAAAGCCAAGTTTGTCGCTTCGTGAAATTTGACAAAGAGCCTGAGGTTCACATCGCCACGTTCGGGTTTTTCACGGCCTTCATTTGGGAAATCCTGCAAATGCCATTTTTTGATGTCGGGTCGGCAACCTATTGGGAGAAAACTCTGGGTTGCACGCGGGCAACATTTGGCGACGTGGGGATATTGGTGCTCGCCTATACGGTGGTTTCTATTTTGAACCGGAACAGGCACTGGATGCATCGCCCAACCTACTGGATGATTGGCATCTATTTGCTGACTGGGCTCGGAATAACGGTAATTATCGAATGGGTAGCTACTAATATGCCGTCTGAATCCGGATGGGGCTGGCGCTATAGCGAGCTCATGCCTTTGATTCCCGGTACGAATATAGGCTTTGTTCCTATCCTAATGTGGCTGGTCATTCCTTTGACCACCCTGTGGTTTGCAAGACGACAACCGCAGCCATAAACTCGGCATATCTCAAAGGCGAAAATAGATGCAAAAAAGTTCATATAATAAAAACAGTTTAACACTGGCGGGGTCGGTAGCCATGGGCACCGGTGTCATGATCGGTGCGGGAATTTTTGCACTGACAGGACAGATTGCTGAATTGTCCGGGCCGCTTTTCCCGCTCGCCTTTCTGATAGGGGCTGTGATCAGCGGGTTCAGCGCCTATACCTATATCAAAGTATCCAATAAATATCCGTCAGCAGGCGGCATCGCGATGATCCTCAAAAAATCATATGGGCCATCGACCATTACCGGCGCAGCTGCCTTGATGATGGCCTTTTCGATGATCATCAACGAAAGCCTGGTTGCCAGAACTTTCGGAACCTACACGCTCCAATTGTTCAATGTAGGCCGCGATTCCGTGCTGGTTCCGATACTGGCGATAGGCCTGATCATCTTCGCGTTTATCGTCAACATCGCCGGCAACAAGATTATCGGCGCGATATCTTCGATCACCGCGATATTAAAGATTGGCGGGATACTAATCTTCTCTCTCACTATTCTCTGGGCATCCGGGTTCACGTTCGAATTCACCCAGGCTGCACCAAGCGAAGCAGCTTCCCCGACCGGCTTTATTGCTGGCATCGCCCTCGCCATATTGGCTTTCAAGGGTTTCACCACAATCACAAATAGCGGCGGCGAGGTTGTAAACCCTAAGAAAAACATCGGCCGCTCCATCATGATCTCCCTAGCAATATCTTTGGTTGTCTATATGGCTGTGGCGCTCGCCGTGGGGTCTACATTAAGCATCAGTGAAATTGCTGCTGCCAAAGATTATGCGCTGGCAGAGGCGGCTCGCCCTGCCTTTGGTGAATATGGCGTGTGGTTCACGGTTACGGTCGCCATCATCGCAACCGCATCGGGACTTCTTGCCAGTGTTTTTGCCGTATCGCGCATGCTCGCGATGCTCACAGACATGAACCTCATCCCTCACCGCCATTTTGGAATGCCCGGTGACGTGCAAAAGCACACGCTTGTTTTCACAGTTATAGCAGCGGGTCTGTTGGCTGCGTTTTTCGATCTGAGCCGGATAGCATCCTTAGGGGCCATATTTTATCTGGTCATGGATATAGTTATCCATTGGGGCGTTTATCGTCATCTCAAAGAAGATGTCGAAGCTAAAGGCTGGATCTTGCTCAGCGCGATCATTCTGGATTTGATTGTCCTTGGAGCATTCCTGACCATGAAAGCAGCTAGTGATCCAATGATCATTGCTATTTCTTTCGCTGGCATTGCAGGTTTTTTCGCTTTCGAGAAATATTATTTGTCGACCCAGCGTACCGACGATGAAGCCAAACCCGGCATGGAAGGGCATTCCCATTGATCTGGACAATTTTTCTTGGTCTGTCGATGTTTGGAGTAACCGGGTTTATCCACTTTCAGGTTATCCACCGGACGCATCAATGGCTCAAATCAACAAGCTTGGGTAAAACCCGTAAACTGGTGATTGGGCTTTATGCCGCAGCTATCGCACATATTTCGGAGGCTGGCCTTTACGCCATTGCGTTTGTAGCAGGATCCAGCGCTGGTCTTGGCGGCTTCAAGCCGATGGATATTTCATCGATGGAAATTTTCTATTTTTCCTTGGTGAACTATACATCCCTTGGCCTTGGAGATATTTATCCGACCGGACATTTGCGGTTTTTGGCGGGCGTGGAATCATTGAACGGCTTCTTGCTGATAAGCTGTTCCGCCTCACTAATTTTTATATTGATGACGGAAACCGAGACCAGTCCGGCATAATGGTTTAGGCAGATCTCTGCCGGAAAGGATTTTAGGATGATTGAAAAACCCCCACAACGTCAAGCAAGCGGGCAGCAAGCAGCGCTTTCTCGCTGGGAAAATGAAGGTGGACCGGATGCCCGGCAGAAAGACGAACTTCAAGATATTCCTGAACTTACCAATACGGAACTAGTCCATCTTCGTGTGCGCGTGATTGCGTTGGAAAACATCATTATTTCCCTGCTTACGCAGGCGCCGGATGAGCAGCATGAACTGATACGGGAAATGGCTGACTTTATATCCCCCAGAGCCGCATCGACGCAGCACCAACTTACTATAGATGCCGCTTCCCATATGCGGAAATTTGTTGATCGCGCTATCCAATTTCGCGAGTTGCCTGATGCCCAATCCTAATAGAAATTGCTCATCTGGAAACTCAATATCGTTTTCTTTTCATCGCAAAGAATATCGATATACTAAGTTTGAACCGAAGTTTTTAATCGAGAAGCGAACTTACTCTTGACGGTATTCAGCAAATTCTGGACAAGCAGGGCGTGCTAAAGCAAGCGTTCTATCTTTTTTTACTCGGCTTTGCCTTAATCGGCATGGCTAGCCAATCTGTGGCTACAGACACGAGCTGTTCGTCGCATACAGAAAATCATGACGGTAATTCAGAAATGCCTGATTGCAACGAGATGGAAATGGAACACGCCGCTGGCGATCTCGATGAATCCAACGATTCTGGAGATTGCTGCGGTTCCGATTGTGCCGCAATGCAATCATGCTCGCCAGCTTCTATCAGTTTTATGGGAAGTTGGTCGGCAATTTTCTCTGGGATTGTTACATCCAGCGCTCAGGTGCGGTTGTCGATCAGCCATCCGGTTGGCGTCCTGCGAACGCCAGAAATCAGACCTCCCATTAATATCTGACAATAGTCTGCAAAAGCATATGCTGACTTCAATTACAGCTATGCTGCATCATTCTTTTGACCAAAATTACTCTGCCGCCCGCTACTAAAACAGGGGCTGTCGCGTATATTTTTATCACAAATTTACAAATATTCCTGCGTCCCACGAGAGAGTCGAGCGCTGGATCTAAATGAATTGGCGAGCAACAATATGGCGCACAAACCAAACCAGGGAGAGCCCCGCATCAAGGTGGTCAACATATCACTAGCTGCTCTTGCTTTAAGCTTGCCAGCTTTTTCGCTCCATGCGCAGCCAGTCAGTTTTGCCGAAGCTATCGACCTTGCAGAAGAAAAAGCGCCCGGCATTCAGGCAAGAGGACTGCAGATAGAAGCAGCGCAAAGCGAAGCTATTGCCGCTGATCAACTGCCGGACCCCAAACTGAGCGTCGATCTACTCGACACACGGATAGCAGGGCCTTTCGAATTTTCACCGCGGCCAGGCCGTAACGGGTTTCCGCGGCAAAGAATTGGTATCAGTCAGGATGTGCCGAGCATCGCAAAGCGCAGAGCCCGCGCGGAACAGGCCTCAGCTGATATTGTAGCGGCAGAAGCCGGGAAAAAGGATGAGATCCAAAATGTCCATCTCTATTCTGCTCTTGCGTGGGTCGATCTTTACTATGCTCACCGGCGTCTCAATATTCTCAAGATTTTGCAGGATAGCCTCGATGATTTGACGAACACCGTCGCATCGCGCCTTGAATCCGGATATTCGCGGCCTGCGGAAGCATTTGATCCAGAGCGCCTCACGGCCGAACTTGCCGACCGGCGCGCCAGGCGTGAGGCGGATGTTGAAATAGCAAAAGCCACGCTTTCGCGATGGATTAGAATCGAAAGCCCCGAAATTGCTGGCAAGGCGCCAGAATTTGAATTGGACCGTGAAGCGCTGCTTACGAGGATAGAGTTGCTGCCGCTGCTTCAAATTCGCGAAGCCAGGGTGAAACGGGCCGAGGCCGATGTTGATCTTGCTCGCGCAGGTAAAAATATCGATTACAGCTTTAACGCGTCCTATGCCCATCGGCGGCCAGAATATGGCGAGTATGTTTCTGTTGGTGTCACGATAGATTTGCCGATATTTGCCAAGAAAAGGCAAAATCCGCGCATCGCGGCCAGTATGCTGAAATCCGAAGCTGAGCGGCTCAGACTGGAAGATTTGCGGCGCCAACTGATTGCTGAACTCCAATCTGATTTGGCATCCAACCGCGCTCATAAAGAGAACTGGTTGCGCTCTCAAAATACACTTTTACCGCTTGCCAAGAAACAGGCTGAAATGGACCGGATTAGCTACGCGGCGGGTCGGATAGATCTCGGCACCGCACTGAATGCAGCGGTTGTCTTCGCGGAAACGGAAATCGATTTGCTGGACCGGGAGAGAACTTTTGTTCGCGATACGGTTCGCATTAAATTCACTTATGATCGGAATTTGCCATGACACTTTCATCTGAACAGAAGGCGCGTTGGGGCGCGGTTGTTCTTGTTGCTATAGTTCTCGCTGGCGGTGGCGGTTATTGGCTCGGCACCAGCGGCACCAGCAGCGCTGGGCATGAACAGGTGGCCGAAGGTGAAGGGGATATTCTCTATTACTACGACCCAATGTTTCCCAATCAACAATTCGACAAACCGGGAAAGTCTCCGTTCATGGACATGCAGCTGGTGCCCAAATATGCGGGCGAAGAAGAGGGTGGCGGAGAGCCCGGCGTTTCCATTGATCCTGCAATTACCCAAAATCTGGGTATTCGCAGCGCAGAAGCCAAAATGGGCAGGATTGAATCCAGTCTGAGCGTTACCGGGACCATTGAATTTAACGAACGGGACATCGCGATTGTAGAGGCGAGGTCTGGTGGATTCGTCGAGAGAACTTATCGCCGTGCGCCAAGTGACGTGGTTCCGGCAGGCACGCCGCTTGCAGATATTCTGGTGCCCGATTGGGGTGGTGCGCAAGCTGAATATATTGCGCTTGCTCGCAGCGGTAACACCGAATTTGCCAATGCCGCTAAGGCAAGAATGCGCCTCCTGGGCATGCCGGACAGTTTGATCCGCAAGGTAGCGCGCACAGGCAGGCCGCACAGCATTTATACGGTTACAACGCCTATAAGCGGCGTTGTTGAGCGTCTTGATGTCCGTCAGGGCATGACCTTGGATGAAGGGCAGCCCTTGGCGCAGATCAACGGACTGGGCACTGTGTGGCTCGATGCCGCCATTCCGGAAGTAAGAGCGCCAGAGATCCGTGTTGGACAATCAGCAACCGCGAGGCTGCAAAGTTTCCCCGGAGTGGATTTTGGAGGCAAGGTTATTGCGATATTGCCTACAGCAGAAACCGGCAGCCGAACGCTGACTGCACGTATTGAGCTTGCGAACAAGGGCGGAAAGCTGAGGCCCGGTATGTTTGCAGCAGTTGATTTTGGAAGTATCGGCAGCCCGGCCATTCTGGTCCCTAGTGAGGCCATTATAGATACCGGCACGCGAACGTTGGTCATGCTGTCCAGCGATAAAGGCAGATACCGCCCGGCTGAAGTCAGAATTGGCCGAGAAGGCGGCGGACAAACAGAAATACTCGCAGGCCTCTCGCCGGGCGAAAAAGTGATCGTTTCGGGGCAGTTCCTTGTGGATTCCGAGGCTAACTTGTCGGGCATTGATGTTCGTCCAATCCAAGGCGAGGTAAAGCCTGCTCCGAAAGATGCGGGAACGCACAAAGCCTCGGGACGGATAGAAGCGATTAAAAAGGACGCCATTACCCTGACGCATAGCCCGATTATATCACTGAATATGCCCGGCATGACTATGGATTTTAAGCTCGCAAAACCGGGAATGGTTCGCGGGTTTAAGAAGGGCGATGAAGTAACGATCGATTTTCAAAAGAAGGGAATGGCTTTTACGGTTACCGGAATTAGCCGGAAAAAGGCTGCGAAATGATCGAAACAGTCATCCGCGCGAGCGTCGGTGCTCGCATGCTTGTATTGCTGATAATGGCAGCGGTTCTGGCAGCCGGCCTCTGGGCTGTGCGAACCACGCCGGTAGATGCTCTACCTGATCTTTCTGATGTGCAGGTCATTATCAGGACGGCTTATCCAGGCCAGGCACCGCAGATCGTTGAAAACCAGGTCACTTATCCGTTGGCGACAACTATGCTCTCCGTTCCCGGATCAAGGGCAGTGCGCGGTTATTCCTTCAACGGTGACAGCTATGTCTATGTTCTGTTTGATGATGATACAGATTTATATTGGGCGCGTTCCCGGGTGCTCGAATACTTGAGCCAGGTGCAGGGCGATTTGCCGGAAGGCGTAGTGCCCTCGCTTGGCCCCGATGCAACAGGTGTTGGCTGGGTTTACGAATATGCACTGGTCGACAGGACCGGCAAAAATGATCTTTCTCAGCTTCGCAGCCTTCAGGACTGGTTCCTGCGCTATGAACTGCAGACGATCCCTGGAGTAGCGGAAGTTGCGTCCATTGGCGGCATGGTCAAACAATATCAGGTTGTGCTTGATCCCGATAAGATGGTGTCTCTGGGTATCGACCAGGATACCGCCATAAAGGCGATCAAAAACGCCAATATGGAAGTAGGCGGTTCGATAGTCGAACTCGCCGAACGTGAATATATCGTCCGGGCCACTGGTTATTTGGAAAACCTCGAGGATTTTCGTTCCATTCCTCTGAGAACAGAAATCGGCGGTGTGCCAGTCACCTTGGGCGATATCGCGCGCGTACAAATAGGCCCGGAAATAAGGCGCGGCATAGCCGAACTAAATGGTGAAGGCGAGGTTGCCGGCGGCGTCATTATATTGCGCTCCGGAAAAAATGCTCGTGAAACGATCAACGCTGTCAAAGAAAGGCTTACAGCGCTAAAGGCGAGTTTGCCCGAGGGCGTGGAAATCGTGACCACCTATGATCGCTCTGAATTGATCAATGAAGCGGTCAATAATCTGTCGATCAAGCTCGGTGAAGAGTTTATCGTTGTAGCCATAGTCTGCGCTCTATTCCTGTGGCACGCCCGGTCCGCACTGGTGGCAGTGCTGACCTTACCTCTGGGCATTTTAATCGCGTTTCTGATCATGCGCTTTCAGGGGATTAATGCGAACATCATGTCTTTGGGCGGCATAGCGATTGCTATTGGGGCCATGGTCGATGCCGCGATCGTCATGATTGAAAATGCGCATAAGCATCTCGAGAGATGGCGACGTGAAAATCCTGACCAGGAAATGCCGGTAGCCGACCATTGGCAGCTCATTATCAAATCTTCGGTTGAAGTGGGTCCAGCTTTGTTTTTGAGCTTGCTCATCATCACTTTTTCCTTTCTGCCAGTATTTACGCTTGAAGGGCAAGAGGGTCGGCTATTCAAGCCCCTCGCTTTTACCAAAACCTATGCCATGGCCGGGGCTGCGATCCTTTCGATCACCTTGATCCCAGTTCTGATGGGCTATTTTATTCGCGGCAAAATCCCATCAGAAAATAAGAACCCGATCAACCGCTTTTTGACCAGAGTTTATCAGCCCGCTTTGGACTGGTCGCTCAAAAGCCCTAAAAAGGTGCTGGTCATTGCGGTCCTGATCTTTGCCACCAGCGCTTGGCCGATCAGTCAACTTGGCGGTGAGTTCATGCCACAAATGGATGAAGGTGATCTGCTCTATATGCCCAATGCCTTGCCAGGATTATCGCCTTCCAAAGCAGGCGAACTGTTGCAACAGACGAACCGGATGATCAAGGCAGTGCCCGAAGTAGAGACAGCGTTCGGCAAAGCCGGTCGCGCGGACACGGCAACTGATCCTGCGCCCTTGACCATGTTTGAAACAACCATCCATTTCAAACCGGAATCAGAATGGCGACCTGGGATGACTTCTGAAAAGCTTGTCGAGGAACTCGACAAGGCGGTTCAAGTGCCAGGGCTAGCCAATTTTTGGATACCGCCAATTCGTAATCGTATCGAAATGCTCTCAACTGGGATTAAAAGCCCGATTGGGATCAAGGTATCAGGCGATGATCTGGATATGATTGATAAGGTTGCACGTGAGATCGAGGGCGAGGCCAAGAAGGTTGATGGTGTCAGTTCTGCTCTGGCGGAAAGACTGACCGGCGGTAGCTATATCGATGTTAAAATCGACCGGAAAGCAGCGGCCAGATATGGTCTTAATATTTCTGACGTTCAGTCGATTGTAGCCAGCGCTATAGGCGGGCAGAATGTTGGGGAAACAGTGGAGGGGCTAGCGCGCTATCCGATCAATGTGCGTTATCCTCGCGGTATCCGAGACAGTTTAGAGGATCTTAGAAACCTGCCGGTCCTCACACCGTCTATGCAACAGATCACCTTGGGCACCGTTGCAGATGTTGAAACGAGTGCGGGGCCGCCAATGCTTCGCAGTGAAAATGGCCGCCCGTCTACCTGGATCTATATCGATACTCGCGGACGTGATTTGGTTTCAGTTGTAGGGGATCTGCAGCAAGCCATTGATGGTGCGATCGATCTGCCAGCAGGTGTGAGCGTGGCTTATACCGGGCAATTTGAATATCTGGAACGCGCACAATCGAGGATGATGGTCGTGATACCGGCGACCTTGGCTATAATATTCTTTCTGCTCTATCTTACGTTCCGGCGATTTGATGAGGCTCTGCTGATCATGGCAACATTGCCCTTTGCTTTGACGGGCGGGCTTTGGCTGCTCTATTTCATGGGGCTCAATCAGTCGATCGCGACAGCAGTTGGCTTCATAGCTCTTGCAGGCGTCTCCGCTGAATTTGGTGTAGTCATGCTGATTTACCTCAAGCAGGCCCTCGCCGACAGCGGCGATAAGCCCAAAGCTGAAGAAATTCTGAGGGCGGTGCGTGAGGGCGCGCTACTAAGGGTTCGGCCCAAAGCCATGACAGTAGCCACAATATTGGCAGGTTTATTCCCGATCATAATAGGAACTGGGGCAGGTTCTGAAATCATGCGCCGCATTGCAGCTCCTATGGTGGGAGGGATGATAAGCGCGCCGTTATTGTCGATGTTTGTTATCCCCGCAGCCTATTTATTGCTTCGCAACCGGGAGGCGATGAAGAACAAATCCATGCGTGACAATGGGTAATACGCTTAAATTGATTCTGATTGGGCTGTCTGTGTTGGCAGGCGCTCCGGAAATCTGGCGCCGGTTGACTCTGCTTTTCGAAACCGAAAACCAATTCGTCCCAATAGCAGCATTTTGTACATTGTTGGTCTTATGTATTCTCAGTCTTGTTGGCGCTGGCTTAATCCGTAACGGAATTTTGCGTTGGCCGCTTGCCGTATTTCTGGCTGGCGGATCTATGATGGTGGATAGCTATCAATGGGTCGTTGGTGATTTCATGGACTATGAAGCGTTCATCACTATGATCCAAAGCGCTGAAAATTTCGGCGAGGCGGCAGCACAGCATGGCAACATAATGGCTCTTGCGCTTGGCAAAGCGATAATTCTACTCCTTGGCGTTGGTCTAAAACCTGTCGCTACGCAGAGTATATTTGCGCTGCTCTCAAAACTTTTGTCAGTTCCTATTATTCTGGCGATCTCACTCATGCTTTTTTTCCGGGGTGGGGAAGGGGCGAGCGGTCTGCCATCCTCGCATAGCGGACTGAGCTATGGATTACTCTATGGCTACGAATATTTAACTGAGGATCATAGCCCCCGCGAAGCGGTAGTTATCAAACCTGCGGGCGTAAAACCGGCTGCAGATATCGTGCTCATTGTAGATGAAAGCATCGCCGGTGCGTATCTCGACATCAATAGCAAGACGGGTGTTTATTCTGGATTGGCGAATCCCAAGACCAAAGTGCCAGTCCACAATTTTGGTCTCGCGGCGGCCATCACCAATTGCAGCGTTGGAGCCAATGTCACCCTGCGATACGGCGGAACACGGGACAGTTACCGCGAGACGATCAAATCAAAACCTTCTATTTGGGCTTATGCTAAAGCGGCGAATCTTGAAACAATCTATATTGATGCACAGCGAACTGGAGGCGTGTATCAAAATCTGATGGATGATGCCGAACGCGCGTTAATAGATAAATGGGATCAATTTGACGAAGTTTCCGTTCTGTATCGCGATCAGGCTGTGGCAGGCCGCTTGGCAGATTATCTAAATGATGAAAAACAACAGTTCATTCTTGTCAATAAAGTTGGCGGACACTTTCCCGTAAGTGACAAGTTTCCGAATTCCCATGCCCGTTATGCGCCTATGCTCAAGCGCCAGTTTACCGATGTAAGCGAGGCACCTCCAGACAATCTGGATGGCCGGCAAAGCAACTGGGTGCTTTATCGCAACAGCTACCGAAATACTTTGCTTTGGAATGTTGGCAGCTTCTTTGACCGGCTTTTTGCAAAGTCTAAAATTGGCGATGCCATGGTCATTTACACTTCCGATCATGGCCAGACATTCCATGAACGAGGCGAATATGGAGAAGCGACACATTGCACATCCAATCCTGAGATTGAGGAGGGCGTCGTACCGTTAATTCTAATCGGCGGGCCATCTTCAGAGCAAGCGCGATGGGCGAAGGCGGCAAAAGCAAATCATGATAAGTTAAGCAATTACAGAATTTTTCCTACATTGCTGGGCGCGATGGGATATGCGAAGAGAGATATTGAAGAAGTCTACGGCTTCGACTTGTCGTCGAATGAGCCCGATCCCTTCACATTCAACGTCAATTTTAACGCGCGCCTCGGCGGTGTCCCGATTTGGATGCACATTCCATCGGGCAAAATCGCGCGCCCACCGCTATCGGATTTTTCGAAAAAGGCAGATTTGCTTGATCAATAAGATCGCATATCTTTATTTGCTTTTGTAAGTTAAGCCGAACTCGCGATTGATGCCGGTGTATTAGTAGAAAGCGCTCCCAATCTGGCCGACCAAAGCGCCAACTAGTTCTTTTTTCTATACACTTCACTTTGTCACGCTCTTGTGCGACACTGAAGTATAGCAAGATCCCGGCTAATCGGGATAACAAGGGGAGTGGGGCTATGTCCTATCCGGATTTACCGGCAAATGTAAAAACAATGGCGGCATCTACGCAAATGCGGTGGCGTCACCGATACTGGCATTTGGTGAAGAATGAGGGATTTGTAAAAAACCCCGCCAATATCGATATCGTACAAGCTCTGGCTGATATTGGCTGGACAGCGGCATTGACCGGTGAGCCTGGTAGCGGTCTTGATTTCCTTTATATGCACCGGCAGATGATCCACCATGTGGATATGATGCTTAGCAACGCCAATGATCCTAATTGGGGAAAAGTTGAAGGGTGGAGCAATATTCCAGCTATGCCGGATGATCCGGACTGGCCGGAGCCGCAGATTTCCAATATCGATAATCCTACTGCCTGGCCGGAAAATATCCGAGACACGATTGAAGCCATAGCTGGTGCGCGTAGCGCTGAGGCACTGACTACAAATATGGGCTATGCGACAACCTTGCGCGATCCGGCATTCCTTACACGCCCTGATATCACCTTGGATAAATATGGCGAGCTAATTGAAATTACCGTGCATAACTGGATGCACATGAGGTTTGCCGCATCGCCGCCTGCAGACTTTGAGGATGAAAGCACCGCAAATGACTGGCTCGGCGCACCGTTTTCAAGCCATGTGAACAAATATTTCTGGAAATTACATGGCTGGATCGATGATTGTATAGGGCTCTGGGAAATAGAAAATGAGAAACAAGCTGATTTTTCTTCGGCATGGCGCGCACCTGAAGAAGCGCCGCCGTGGGATGATTTGCTACCGACACCTGCAGCTGAAATGGCAATTAGAAAGTCTAAAGCGCCATTATTTGGACCACTGCAGCCTTTTGCTGCGTCACCCAGCGCAATTAAAAGTGCACAGCAGGTCATCGAAAGTCATAAGAAGTAAAAGTCAATATTTTCAATAATATAACATAAGACATAAGATTGATTCTTGCGGAGCTGGCCCTACGCCGCCTTGTTGAAAAACAACATGCTGCACTGCAGGGCCGGGAGCGGGCTGGCCTAACTACTAGATTGCCAATTCACCTACGACACTGCGCGGTCGTGATTTGGACTAAAACAGCGATTGCTACGGCATGCGTATTGGCGAGCATTAACTGTAACCCCAATAAAGTTCGAACGAGAAATGCCGACTTATAAATAGTTAGCATATCTTGCATATGTCTATATATATGGCTATATAGAGGTCATAAACATCGACATTGATAGGGCGCTGAATGGCTTACGCACATAAAGACGAACGAAAAAAAGCAGGTAAAACAGATGCCTGGGCCGCTCGACCCGCGCGTGGCGGCAAGAGTTTGGCTTCTTTCGTCGCCGAGGGCGGTAAAGTCGATTTTGAGCAGGTAAGCCGCACATACAGAATGTCAAAATTGCAGCTCGCTGAAACAGCTGGACTGGGCAAAACCACTGTAACAAAGGTGGAAAGGCGCGATAGTCCAAAAGCGCAATCCCGAATGACAGAAATGCTTGAAATATTAGTGCGCGTGCGCGGTTGGGCAGGTAGCGAAGCACAGGCAATGGCATGGTATCGCGCAGAGCCCATTCCAGCCTTGGATGGAAGGACCGCCGAGGCTTTGGTTAAATCAGGCCAAGCAAATGCTGTTCGGGAATATCTCGATCATCTCGCTCTGGGTGGTTTTGCTTGAATTTTGTAGGGCGGTGTTACCGTGCCCATGATCCATTTTGGTCTTTCAAGCCAATATCGGGAGACGGCGCTGCTATGCGTGGCGGACGATTTAATAGGAAAGGTCAGCCGGCGCTTTATTTGGCCCTCGATTCTGTAACCGCACTGATTGAATGTTCCCAGGGATTTTCTGGACGTTTATCGCCCATCACTTTGTGTGAATATGATGTTGAATGCGAAAATATCGCGGACCTTAGAACCACCAAAGACCAAAAAGCGCTGTCTGTAGATTTTGCAGATCTGGATTGCGCTTGGCTAACTATCCAGCTTGCTGGAAAAACCGCGCCGTCACAAAAGATCGCAAATGATATGGCAGCAGCCGGTTATGATGGCATGCTTGTTCCAAGCTTTGCACCTGATGCAAAAAAGGATAGTTCAAATTTGATCTTGTGGAACTGGGGACCGAAATTGCCACATAAAGTTGAAGTTTACGATCCTTCTGGAAGATTACCGAAAAACCAACTTTCGTGGGATTAGGGTTATTCTCGCTCGATATACCAAAAATCCAATAAAACTTAACATAATCTTTGTTATCAACCTTAGTGATCACTGGCTATCACCTGCCCTTTAGGTGCAAATCCCGACGTTAAATGACCCGGTCAATGTGCCAGCCTCGCAACAAGTTCGAATGGCTCTCCATCTGATGGTTCGCCCGTCTCGATCGGTATGCCGAAAGATTCGTCATCGTCAGGCTCAACGCCCATCTCATTTTCCAGAAAATCCCGATATCTGGCGCGGTGCGTATCATTCATGATCCAGACCAGTCGTTCGCGCGGGACATCTGGTGCCTCCACAACGGCATCGGTCATTGCCCGGTGATAGTCATACATCATACTGCCTCCGTTAGAACCGCGTCTATCATCGCGCCAATTCGGTGGAAAGCAAATACTTCGAAGGGGCGTCAGACTATGCTTTACTGCAGATTGCTCTATCTCGTTTGCGTACGCTCTAAAATATTAAAGGGTGTGGACAAATGTCCATTATTTTGGTAAAAGCGGTCAAAAGGACGCAACATGCTTAACATTATTCCCTCTGGAACGTCAAAAAAACCCGCTCCTATGGGCGGCGATTATGGCCCGGCCGAAATCGAAGCCATGCAGCGTGCCATCATAAATCTATTTTCGAAGTGGGCCGTCAAAGATGCTGACGCCGCGATCATTCTGGGCGGCATATCAAAAAAGACCTTACGGCGCTGGAGAGATGGCGACTATGGCAGGGTAAACCGGGATATGGCTGACCGGATGTCAAACCTTCTTGGTATTCATAAAGCTCTACGGGTTATATTTTCCGACCCTCAGCGCGGCTATAGCTGGATTAACAACCCGAATAAGGCTTTCGGCGACCAGTCTGCGCTAGATGTTCTGCGGCTCGGCGGTATGGAAGATGTTGTCCGCATCAGACGCTATTTGGATTCTGTTCGCGGCGGATGGTAGACGCCGCAATCGCGCATATCTCATGGCCGAAGACACACCGCTTGGTGATGTCTCAATTCCCTCCCATCGATTTGTTCGACGATATTGCTGATCCACGAGATTGGGAAACATTGGCGAGTGCACAATCGCGAACCAATCCACGTATCTATGAGGAAATTGGTGATCTGTCTCTAGTGCCGGTTGATCGCAGATTGGCTGGCGATGGTGCGTCCTGGGTCATGGCCGCATTTACACATATATCACCTGACCGGGCTTCACGGTTCAGCGACGGAACTTTTGGAGTATATTATGCTGGCGACTGTCTCGAAACGGCTTTGCGCGAACACACGTTTCATGTGGAGCGATTTTATAGAGATGCGGTGATGGAACCTGGTTGGATTTCAAAAGTCCGCCAGCTTGTAGGAACCGTCGATACTGATCTTGTAGACCTCCGCGATCCGGGTAATGAGCATCTGCTCAACCCGGATATTGCTACTTATCCAATCTCTCAAACATTTGCTAAAGAACAGAAGTTGTTGGAGCGCGATGGTCTTATTTACCCTAGTTTGCGTCACGATGGCGGACAGTGCATCGCAATTTTCTTTCCCGACGCTGTAACCCCACCAGTTCAGGCGGAGCATTTTCGATATCATTGGAACGGTACACGCGTTGACTTCGTTCAAGCTCTTTCTGGGGACCGGGAAATTCTGGAATTGGTCTAATATATCTCAAATCCAGAAAATCTCCGCTATGGTCTATAACCGTGACCAAATGCAGTAACAAAAAAATTCAGAGGTTTTTCGGGTCACAAAATGATTAGGATAATGAACGATCAATCAGGGTAGGATTAAAAGAGTGGATGAAGAAAATACGGAAGCAGTTGAGTTATATCATCCACCCTTTGTAGTCCGTGCTCTCGACTGGATAGAAGGTATATCCTCCGAACAGCTTATTGCCGCTGCGCAGATCAAGGATCAAAATAAGAGTGGCTTCATTCCCCCAGCTGCGCTGGTTCGAATTATTCGTCGATTTAGGACTGACGGTAAGCTGGAGCTCAGTGATCGTCTCGTAGCAATACTGATCACGAATGCTTATGATTATGTCAGGAGGGTTTCAGCGGGGTTTGAAGTTGGAGATAGAGAGGACGTGATCCAGGAAACCATGCAAACGTTTCTTACCGAACTGGCCGAGAATGACGGTATTGATTGGTGGGAGGTGACATTTCACCGGGAGTTGCGACGCCGCGCCAGCGATGCCTATGCACGTTTAATTGGCCGTCACCGCAAGCGATCAGCTGAACTTACTGATGATCAAGAGTTCAGTGATGATGGTGAGGCAGCGGCTGCTCTTCAAATACGCGCTACGCTTGTAGCATTTGCGGACAAAAGGCTTAAAACAGAAGAGCACCGCCGACTTTTCCTTCTGCTGATGTTGGGCGACCTCCCGATAGATGCACCTGAAGCGCCCAATGATCTGGTTCGCCTCACAGGTAAACCGCGTAGTACACTTGCAAATCTCAAGACAGATTTTACGCGCATGCTCAAAGCAGCGCTTGTGGAGAAAGCGTCATGAATCCAACCTTATCAAACCCTAATAAGCTTGCAGAAGATTTCATTTCCTACGGTATCTGGGACTCAGCAGCTGTCGACCAACTGAGTTCAACCGAATTGGACGAGCTGTTCGATCACCTAGTTGCCCGCTCAATTGTCGAAACTGCGGCATCGAGTATCAGCCCAAATCCGGAAGTCCTTGATTCTGATGCGCAGGCAGCTGTGTTGAGTCTGCAAAGCTTCTATCTTGGTGCGCTGAACCGCTCGCGAGCGTCTAGACCTGACCCATCTTCCAAATTACCCAAAGCGGCTACATGGTTAGCAATCGAACCTGTCCTCAGAGATCGCGACTTTCTGATCCGGTTGGCGCAGCGCCGTCTTAGCGGATTGGGAGCACGCTGCGCGCGCGACTTGGCCGATTTGCTCGGTGTACCCAAACAAGTACTCGAGGACTATTTTGCAGGACAGGCCGGAGAAAACCTTGCCTTTGTTGAAAACCGAAATGTTGGCAAGCCGCAGGACGGCGGAGTAGAGGACTTCGCCACAGCTTTGGCTCGCTCAGATGTCCCTGACGCGTTCAAACGGAGGTGGCTGGAAGCATAGGAAATGGCCGCTTTCGACCTTGCCCGAATTGCCGCACGTAAACTCCGCGAAGGACATAGCGCTGAGCGCGCCCAAGGATATGAAGCTGTTGCTGCAGCCGCGGCGGGACTAGGTTTTGTCATTAAATTGGTCCCGCCCGGCGATCCAGTTATTGGTACGAGTGATGCCAAACTCCTTAGAGACTGGTTGTCGATCTACGTGCGCAACGACGTGTCGTCCGATCAAGCTGCAGCTTATGCGGCACACGAGCTCGGTCATCTGGAACTGCACCAACCACAAGAACTCTGCTCTGGATCAGACCCAGACGCCGGCGCGTCACGCGCGCTTTCGAGGGTCGAAGCCTATGGGCCGCGGGAACGACGGGAACTGCAAGCCAATGTATTCGCCCGTGAATTTCTGTTACCGCGCTCGCTGGCCCGGCAGCTATTTCTCGTAGAGTGCAAGAGCGCAGCCGATATTGCTCAGACCCTCAAACTTCCTTACCCTTTGGTGCGACGCCAGCTGTTGGACAGCCTCCTCGGCCCAGACATCGCGGAACAGTCGGTCGATATGGTCGCGCCGCAGCAGAAGCGAGATGAGAGCCAATGGGCGGCCGCCACCTTTGAAGGATCGGCTCTGCTGCTCGAGGCCGGCCCGGGTTCTGGTAAAACCCGCACTCTTGTGATGAGAATTGAACACCTTTTGGCGCAGCCGACTGTGAGTGCGAGAGATATACTTGCTCTAACATTTTCAAATAAGGCTGCAGGCGATCTTGCCGACCGCATTGCTAAAGCTCACCCAAATGCTGCCGCAGAAATGTGGACGGGAACCTTTCACGCCTTCGGGCTCGATCTAATCCGTCGTTATTATGATAAGCTTGGCCTTCCCAACAATGTCCAGTTAATTGATAAGGCACAGGCAATAGAACTGCTTGAAGATCGGCTACCGCTGATGGGACTGAAACATTATCACGATCTACGCAACCCGGATCAGGGTTTAGTCAAGATACTTTCAGCGATCTCGCGCGCCAAAGACGAGCTCGTAGATCATGAAGACTTTGGTCGCCGCGCAAGCGCTGCTCTCGAAGTGGCCACTAGCGAGAAGGAAATCATTGCCGCAGAGCGTTCCTGCGAAGCGGCAACGGTATATAGGGTCTACACCGAGACTCTTCGTGAAGCTGGAGCAGTCGATTTTGGTGACCTCGTGATGCTGCCTGCACTCCTGATCGGCCGTAACGACGCGGTTCGCGAACAGGTGGCCCAGCGCCATTCTCACGTGCTGGTGGATGAGTATCAAGACGTAAATAGAGCAAGTGCACGTCTTTTGATTGAGCTTTATCGCGCAGGGTCAAGGCTTTGGGTTGTAGGCGATGCCCGACAATCCCTGTATCGCTGGAGGGGCGCATCATCAGCAAATATGGCAGGGTTCGAAGCCGATTTCGCTGGCGGTCAGCGCCTCCCTCTCGGTCATAATTACCGTTCGACTGATCATATCGTCAGTTTGAGCCGCCGCTTCGCTGCTGACATGCGAGCGGGCAAGAATGGTCTTGCATATAAGGCAGCCGCACAGCGATCTGAGGAAGGAAGCACCACGAAGCTGCTAGTTGGACGAAATGATGACTGCGAAGGCGAACTTCTCGCAGCAGAGATCAAACGTCTTGTGGAAGCTGGCGTACCACTGGCTACCCAAGCGGTCCTTGCGCCCACAAATGGCAGGTTGGACATTATGGCAGCGGCACTCGCCCGACAGGAGATAGCAACAACACATCTTGGCAGCTTTTTTGAGCGCGACGAAGTGCGAGATCTTTTGTCCATCCTCGCCCTACTTGCGGAAGCGAACGGCGGCGCTCTGGTCCGCGTCGCCGCGCTCCGAGAAATCAGGGTTGGACCACAAGATATCGGGACAATCGTCAGCGCGGCTCATAAAGACCGCATCCCGCTCAACGCCTTGCTTGAACGAGCATCAACCTTGCCGGGCATGACCTCCGCAGGTGGCCAAGCGTTGGAACGACTGGGAATGCAACTGAAGGGATTAGAATCTCATATGTCTGCGTTCGAGGTGGCGGCGAGTTGGCTACTTGATCGGTCGGATTATTTGCGGGATATTGCGAGTGAGCCGGGTCCGGAGGGCTCACTCGCACGCGCTGCGCTACAAGCCCTTCTTGGCTTTCTCGATCAACGCGAGCTTGATGGACGGCTGTTGACGCCAGCACGCGCGATCAAACGTGTGCGCAGTGCTGTGCTACTGGCTGACGATCGTGACCTTAGAGACGCGGCTCTTGGGGCTGACGCCGCCGCTGTTCGAATGATGACGATTCACGGTGCCAAAGGCTTAGAGTTTTCTGCAGTCCATGTGGTCGGCCTGCATGATCAGTGCTTACCCGGACGATTTCAACGCGATGACAGTCCCCTGCCGCCAGGATTGGTGCAGCCAGAAACACGGGAGATGCACCTCGAGGAGGAAGAATGCCTGTTTTTCGTCGCCATTTCGCGACCGGAAGATCATCTTCGCCTCTATCATAACGAAATAGCAAACGTCCGATCTCGAAAGCCGTCTCCCTTTCTGGCGCGCCTCGGTAACCTTAGTCGCCACGAGCTCGCTGTTGCCACCGCCCCTTCCAACAGTCCTATTGTCCAGCACAAGCCTGTAAAAACCGTCCAAATCAACATATTTGATATTCGGGACTATGCAAGCTGCGCCTTGCGCATCGCATACCGGAGATATTTCGGGATTCATGGACGGCGCCACGAGTCTCCGTACCTTCAAACATCTGGCGTTCTCTATACTTTGGTGGATAGGATTACCGAAGTTGCCGGCCCGAATGTTAACTCAAATATGCAGGCTGTATTGGAAGAGGTTTGGGAAACACGCGGACCTATCGGAAGCGGACTAGCAGCCGATTACTTTGCCCACGCCAGCGGAAGGGTTTCGACTCTTGCACAGTTGGCCAGCGGGTTTGAGTCGCCGGGTTTTGCACATATTGAATTACCCATAAACGGTGGGACATTGACTGTCGGCGCGCCGTTAGTGCGTTCAACACCGAAAGGTACTGAAATCCGCTTCTTTGACGCAGGTCCTGTGCGCTCCAAAACCGGCAATGATCAATCAGCTGGTATTCTTCTTTCCGCCGCTAGGCATGCCTTTGGCCGCCAAGTAGACGCCATGACCGCACATATGACTGATGGTGGCGTAGTCGGCTTTAAGAGGAGTGAGGAAAAGGTAGCAAACGATCTTGAGGAAGCAGGTCAGATTTTGTCAGCGATCAACAGCGGTACGCTGCCACCAAATCCCAGCATGCGTATATGCGGACGTTGCCCCCACTTTGTTTCCTGCCCATCGGTCGGAGCCATCGAGCCTATCTAATTTTTTATTCAGACGAATTCCGTCTCTGAAAGGGATGACTCTAGTGAACACGGCATTCCCGCATGGGCCACAATCGGAGTATTATCCATGTCAATCGACATTTTTATCAAGCGGGGTGGTTGCCTCGACGTCGTCCACCGCAAAGTCAATAAGCTCGACTTCAAGAAACTCAAGCAAGAACTGGACACAGAGTTTGGCCCCGGTGAACTCTTTGTCGAAGACCAGGACGATCCTGTCACTCATGATCATCAGTTCAAACCCGGCAGCATTTTCCTTCACCATAGCTGCTGCAAGCGGATCGACTTGATTGTCCGCTACGCTGGCAAGACTTACGAGCATCGCTTCGCACCGAGCGTGACACTAAAAAAGGTCAAACGGCGCGCCGAAAAAAAACTCAATATCGACCCTGCCGACTCGGTCGAATTGTCACTGCAGATCGCAGACAGTTCTGACCGTCCGGACGAGGCGACACATGTTGGCTCGCTTGCCAATCCACCAACATGCTCAGTTATCTTCGACCTTGTTCCCTCAGACCGCATCAACGGCTAATCGATGACTCCCGACCAAGCTATTTGGGAACGCGATATTGGCGCGGCGTCTTTTCTGGAAGGCGTCGCGCGCAATCGGTGGTCAATCGTCTCACTCGATTGGCCTTTTGCGCTGTTCGGTATAACAGCCCGTGATGGTCGGATCTTCTATCTGAGGCTAAACTTTGCAGGCTATCCAGCCGCCCCGCCAACAGGCGGTCTCTGGGATCCTGAAACTGAAACAGTGCCTGCCCTCAACCAGTGGCCGACCGGTGATGCCGTGTTCGTAAGCGTTTTCAACCGCGGTTGGCAAAACGGACTAGCATTATATATGCCGCTCGATCGGGTATCCCTTAATGGGCATCATGATTGGCCGACTCAATATCCCCACCTTATGTGGCAACCTGACCGGGGTCTCGTGCAGTATATTAGTGAAGTTCACAGACTTTTAAACGCGCGAGGCTATCATGGCATCACCGGATAATCGTTTACGAATCTCATGGTATAAGTGGTGGCGGCTTATGCGACAACTGCGTCTTCGCGGTGCTGGCATCAGAGAAAGTGGTGCTTTTCTGCTCGGGTCCCGCACAGTCACCGGTGGCTGGGTCACGGATTTTGTCTTTTATGACGACATCGACCCCTACGCCCTTGCCCAAGGACATGTTCATCTAGCGGGCGCCGCTCTTAATCGAGTTTGGGACCGCTGTTCAGCAACTGGCTTGGAGGTTATTGCCGATGTTCACACTCATCCTGGCAGCTCCGGTCAGAGCCTTTCGGATCAGAACCATCCCATGATTGCAATTAGAGGTCACACAGCGCTCATCGTTCCCAATTTCGCTTCTTCTGTTTTGAATCTGCGCGGTATTGGCATCTATCGTCATCTTGGCGCACGCAAATGGATTTCTTTACCGTCTCCTCGCGCCGGTTTGCGCGGGCTAAAATTTTGAAAGGATTTATCTATGCAGCATGCTGACTTCAATCAGTTCGTCGATGGCTTCAACCGCCTAGCCAAACTTGATCTCGACATCGGCGAAGCGGTCGATCCAGATGCTGCAATGGCGCGGTTGATGAGCTATTCCGCACATGTCGCAGTAGGCCCAGAAATTGTCCAGAGTGTGGCTCACCAAATTGCACTGCTCACTTTTGTAAATATTGCTTCGCGCTTCGCATTAGGCGGTGTGACTGTATCCGGGCTCGGCGATGTACCACTACTCGCACCATGGCTTGGAAAAGATTTGAAATCAGCAGTCATCGCACTGGGCGGCAATGTTGGATCAAAAGCATCTGAAGCACCGGTTGTGATCATCGGCAGTATCCTGTCGGCGCCCCCAGAGCGAGGTTGTCAGCTCACTTTCGAAGGCTGGCGCGGCGGTGTCGTGCCGCTAGGGCATCAACGTCTTAGCGAATGTGATGTGACAGCACCGGCAGCTGTGCTTTCGGGCGCATTTGCGGCAGCCGAAGTCTTCGCAATATTGCGCGGTGAAGCCGGTGCGGGCTTACGTCCTCAAGGGCTTTCGGTTTGGCGACCTGACGGAGACGCAGACTGGTTCTCCACTATGAGTGACGGGCCAACGCTTTCGCAGTTGCCAAATCATCTATGGGTGCTCGGTCTGGGACATCTAGGGCAAGCATTTCTATGGGTATTGGCGATGTGTCCTTATCAAGATAGGTCAGCCGTAAAACTGGTACTTCAAGATACCGATATAGTGACGGGTTCAACATCGAGCACATCAATCTTGACGATTGACGGTAGTACTGGACGCAAAACCCGCACAGTAGCAACGCTTTTTGAATCGCTCGGGTTCATGACGAGCTTAGTCGAGCGGCCATTTGATGATGGATTTTGCAGGCGTGCCGACGATCCGTCAATTCTCGTCTGTGGCGTCGATAACGCCTTAGCCCGTAGCCAGGTAGAAACGCCCGGTTTCCCGCTTGTGATTGAAGCCGGAATCGGCAGAACTGCGGATGACTTTAGATCTGTTCGCCTGCACAGTTTCCCTGCACAACGGAAGGCGTCGGCACTCTGGAAAGCTGGTGCTATTGAGCCGGACATCTCAATAGGAAAGACTCCAGGGTATAATCGCTTCAAAGAGCAGGGCGTTGACGACTGCGGGCTTACGCGTCTTGCAGGCACAGCGGTCGGTGCGCCCTTCGTTGGGGGCATCGCCGGGGTTCTTATGCTCGGACAAATATTGAGACTGTTGCACGGCGACACACTTGATGCAGTTATTGATTTTGATCTGCGCGCATTAGATGCACGACGTGCCGTAGGTAATTCGGTGTTAACTCAGCTCAATCCTGGGTTTCAATCATGTATTTAGGCGAACCACCGTGAGATTCAGACGTTACATATTGTTTCAAAACGGAACCCTAGTTGAGCAGTATGGGCTGATTGATTTCATTAGTAGAAAGAAGTTGTCAGTGTGATAATTCTAGCGTCAGCTAGCAAGGGAATTTTGGGGGTATCGAAAATATGCAAATGTATAATATTCAGATCAAGACATTTTGGCGGCCAACGGAAATGATTTCCTGATTCCGCCTTCCTATCAAAGAAAAGTCAAACACCTCATGAACTTTACATTTCTTCACGCAGCCGATCTTCATCTTGATAGCCCCCTCCTCGGTTTGGCGAGCAAGTCAGCCGACTATGCCGAACGCGTTGACCGCGCCTCACGTGACGCTTTCGAAAAGCTAATAGAACTTGCCATTGAAGAGGGCTGCAGCTTCATCGTATTGGCAGGTGACATTTTTGATGGAGACCTTCGCAATTTTGAGACCGGTCTTTTCTTCGTCAACCAGATGCAGCGTCTTGAAGAGGAAGGGATACAGGCCTTCTTGATCCTCGGTAATCATGATGCAGAAAATCGTTTCGCGGCCAAGCTCTCAATGTCGGCTAATGTTCATCTGTTCGCCAGTAAGGCAGCCGAGGCGATTGCCATCGAAGCGCTAAAAGTCTCTGTCCATGGCCGCAGCTTCCCTCAACGTGACGTGACCGAAAATATCGCACGAGATTATCCACCTGCAGTCGCTGGCCATTTCAATATTGGCGTGCTGCATACAGCATGCCAAGGAAGCGAAAGTTATCACGCGCCTTACGCTCCGTGTAGCGTCGAACAGCTAGTCAATCATGGCTATGACTATTGGGCGTTGGGCCATGTCCATGCACGCTCAGTGCTAAACGAACATCCTCATATCGTTTATCCCGGTAACTTGCAGGGACGTAGTCCGCGGGAAACCGGGGCTAAAGGTGCAACAATCGTCACAGTTAGCGACGGTGAGGTTGCGCATCTCGAACATCACGACCTCGACGTCGTTCGCTGGTTCGTCGTCACGGTAGATGTCGCCGAAACGGAAGGCCGCACCGGACTGATCGACCAAATCCGTAACGAAATTGAGGAGGTCTGCAATGACGCTGGTGATCGTGCTCTAGCAATACGCTTACGGCTCGTTGGCGAAACCAACCAACACCAACAACTTCTAATTGAACAACAGATTTTGCGCGAGGACATCGCCGTGCTTCTGGCGACACTGGCGCAAGACATCTGGCTAGAAAAGATTGTGATAGCGACAAAGGCCCCTCCCCTGCCAAGTTCGCTCGACCCGACGGTTTCGGGCCAGCTGGCAGCCGAGATTATAGCGGAAAGCGCTGATTTCATAAACGAGCTGATCGAGGAACGAATTGCAGAGGTTCGTGCAAAAATGCCTGCTGCTGCGCATGCTGACGCCTTTTTCGAAATGCTACGGGAAGATGCGCCAAAGCGCGCGCGCATATTGGCGCTCTCGCTGGTAAACGAAACGGAGGCCGGCGATGCAGCTAACTGAATTGACGCTTGAGCGTTACGGGGCTTTTGCCGAACGCATCCTCCCAATTCCAACCAATGCGGGTCTCACAATTATTTACGGCCCCAATGAAGCCGGCAAAAGCACATGCCTAGCAGCAATAAGCGACTTCCTGTTTGGCATTCCAGAAAGGACCCCTCATGCGAGCCTATTTGGTTATGATGGAATGAGAGTGAGCGCTGAGTTGGTCGATGCTGATGGAACTGCATTGACATTGCGCAGACGTCGTGGCCGTGTTCGCACCCTATCCGATGCGGCAGGCACACCCCTTGATGACTCAATCCTAAATGGGATGCTCGGCGCTACCACCCGCGAGCGTTTTGCGACATTATTTGGGCTCAACCATGAGACGCTTCGCTCAGGCGGATCGAGCCTGCTCGCGGCAGAAGGTGATATAGGTCGTTTGATAGTAGAAGCAGGCGGAGGTCTACGGTCGCTTATGGCGCGGCTAGATTCCATTGATGAAGAAGCGGACAAACTCTTTGCGCCGCGCAAATCAAGCGAGCGCGCTTTTTACAAATCCCTAGAGACATTCGATGCCGCTGAACGCGAGGTTAAGCTCCACACGGTGACGCGTGATGCCTATGAGAAAAGCCGAAAGGCAGCGGATACCGCGAACAAAAAACTGGATGATGCTCGGGCCGAACGGCAAGATGTGAGTACCGAAATTTCCGTTCTGGAGCGATTAGTGCGGGCCGTCCCACATATGCTCGCGCTCGATCAGTTAACTGCAGCATTGAACGAATATGAGGATATCACCGCGCTAGAGCCGGACTTTGACAAACAGATAGAAGCAGTACTTATGCTGCGTGAAGAAGCTGGATCAGCCCTAACAAAAGGTCGTATAAATAGGGATAAACTCGCACTGCGGTTTGATGCGCTGGAGGTTTCAGAAGCATTTATTGGAGCAGAGGCAGCAGTTCGCGATCTCTCCGAACAAGCTATCCATGTTCGCAAAGCTCGGACTGATCGGCCAAATCGGCTCAAAGAGATCAAAAATGACGAAGCTGGACTTACGACACTCCGGCGCATGTTACACTTGGCTATCGATGCCGATTTAACAACCCGTTTGCCGAGCCAAGAAGCTTTGGATCAAGTCCAGAAACTGGCAACACAGGCAATCGAGCGCGGTGCCGCTGTCGTTGCGGCTCGGGAACGCAAAGCCGACCTCACCGACCGTCTTGAGGTATTAAAGCATCGGCTCGATGTAGCGATTGCCGCCGGCTATCAAAAGCCGGTAGAGTTTAGCCCGGTACAATTTTCTAACCTGGCCACGCAGGTAGGGACAACTGAAACGGCCCGGCGCCAAGCGCTCGAAGCAATGACCGAGGTGACAGAAACAACTACTTTCCTTGGTTTTCCAACTTCCGACGCGCTTGCTTCTTTCGATTGCCCTTCGTCGGAAGCCATCCGCGCTGAACAAGTCGCGTGCTCAAATCTCGAAAAGTCCCGAGCGGACCAGCTTGAACAAAAGGTCGGCGCCGAAAAGAAGGCAAAGACGGCAATGAATGCCATTGCAGAGTTCGAGGCAACCGGCCCAGTGGCTTCAGACAGTGCGCTAGCCGATGCGCGCAGTGCACGCAGTGATACCTGGTCGCCTCTGCGCGCTGCTTATCTTGATGATGCCATCCCCGCAGACACGGTAGTCCGGCGCAAGGAGGTTGAAGTCTATGAAAATCAAATCCGGGATGCCGATGATTTGGCAGATCGGCGGGCGGCAGAGGCGAAGCATGCAGCCAATCTTGCGCTCGCCCGTAAGCAGCTCGAAAGCAGCAATATTGAGATCGAAGGGTGCATTGTGCTGATTGAAGATATTGGCCATCAGCTCGAAAAGCGAACCAGCGTCTTCGCGTCCGCCTTTCCAAGTGCAACCGAACAATACCCCCAGCTTTCAAGCCTGCTCGAATTTGCCGAACGCCGAGAACTGGCTCTGGCCGCGCTCGCCACTGCACGCGCACTCCAAGTTGATGTTGATCGCCAAGAAGCCGACCTAGAGCCAGTACGCGCGCTATTCGAGAGCGCGCAAGTCTTAATGAAGACTACGCCCGCGGAAGGGCAAACGTTTGTTTCCCAAGTACACGCATTATGCGCGGCGCTCGGCAAACATGAAAGTGGGCATGCGGACTATCGGCGCGATTTGCGTGATTATGAGGAGCTAGGGCCAAAAGCGAGCCGTGCGGAACAGGAACTTTCAGGTCTGTTGGCGGCTCAAAAAAGCTGGGACCAACAATGGAGTGCCGCGCTGGTCAAACTAGGGCTCGATTCCAATCTTGCCCCCGAACAAGCAGGTACGCTAGTCAGCGAATGGTCTGGAGCCCGTGCGACGCTAGGGACGATAGCACAAGCCCAAACGCGGCTTACCCGCATGGATGAAGATGAAGCGGCATTGCAGGTGGCAGTTGACGCATTGGGTAAAAACCTCGAGCTCGCATTGCCAACAGATCTTCTTGCGGCTGCCGATCAGATTAAGGCGCGGTGGCAAGAGCATGACGCAATTCGAGGGCAGCGCGACGCACTCGCACCCGATGTTGAGGAAGCCAAGGCTGATTGCGCTTCGTTGGAGGCGGCCGATCGCAAATCGCAAAAAGCGCTGGAAGCAATTGCGGTGCGCGCTGGTGTTCCGGCTGAAAGTGAACTTTTGCGCAACATTGGTAAACGATGTGCTGCTCGGTCTCAACTCTTGGAAGAGAAGACGCAAACGGAGCGATCAATAGCGGATGTGAGCGATGGACTCTCCATTGCAGCCTTACGTGATCAATGGGCAGAACGCGATGTAGATGTGCTTCGAGGCGCCTTGAGCTCTGCTCAGGAGCATTCAAAACAGTTGGAAGCTGAACTCGAAGTTACGATACTTGAACAAAAGACTGCACAAGATGCTCTCGGCCAATTTGCTGCTGAGTCTGGTATAAATCATGCCATCGCTGAACGCGAAAGCGCGGCCGCTGCCATGCAGATCGCTATCGAACGCTATGTCGAACTCACTGTAGCGCGCGCGCTGGTCACTAAGGCAATCGAGAAGGTCCGTAACGAGCAGCAGGATCCATTAGTTAGCCGTGCAGGTGAACTTTTTGCGTTCACGACGCGCGGAGAATTTGCAGGAATAGACACAGATATTGACGACAAAGGCCAGCCCGTTGTTGTTGGTCGGCGAAAAACAGGTTCTGCTGTTTCGGTTGCGAATATGAGCGATGGAACACGTGATCAGTTATTCCTCGCGTTCAGGCTGGCAAGTCTTGAGAACTATGCCGCTTCCACCGAGCCGTTACCATTCATTGCAGATGATATCTTGGTACATTTCGATGATGAGCGCAGCGCAGCTACACTGGATCTCCTCGCAGAGTTTGCAAAAACCAACCAGGTTTTGCTGTTCACCCATCATAGCCGAGTGCGTGACGATGCTAACCGATTAGAAGCTAAGGGGTTAGCAAACATCGTCGAGATTGAACGCGTCTAGATATCTGCGTTTGCTAAAACTAAGAAACCATCCGCAATTGAGCCCACCTCTGCTGAACGTCGCTGTGATGGTTCGACTAAAGCCATCTCGCCAACATTGTCGCATCGGCCACGCATCGCCAGATCGACAGCCAATTCTCAGTTTCCGCACACAATTGACTGCTGCAACATTGCACTGATAGGATTGTCCAAACCTTCGTCACTTCGAAAACGATCAAGAAATTACTCAATTAGGGATCTCTAATTATACGGGGAATAGATTTTCATCGCCTTTGATGTCAATCATATGCTGATAAATCACTAGGCTCTAAGACTGGTAAACAGAGCGTTCAACGCCCCGTCGTCGAACTTTTCATCCTCCGCGGAGGACGAAGTTGGAATTGTTGGCGGGCTGGCAACCGGCACAAAATTTTCTTCAATATGCCCGATACGCTCATCAATTGTCATCAACGCTGAGTGGAGACGGTAACCCGATACGTTCGCTCTGGGTGCCAATTTCTTGATCGCTTCAGAATAATCAGACAAAGTAGATTCAGATTCTTTCTGCTCGCACGTGTCGCCTAAAGGGGGGTTCCAATCTTGCGCAGACGGCCTGCCTCGACGGCGTTATAAACAGCCTTCGTGATTTCCGTGTTCGATACAAACACTTCTGGCATATTTGCTATGGATAATTCGGGCATTAACGTGCTCCTTTTGCCAATTATACCGATTTATCGTTAGTTAAGAAGGCATTTTTCCGATTTTTCGCAATTTATGTAGGATTTCGACGAGATTTTGAAAGTGCTTGATGATACTCGCCATCTTGCGACCAAAGGGTTAGCCACTATTGTCAGATCGCCTATCCTAAATACATGACATATCATGTCTATTGACATTATATGCATGATATGTCATGTATTTTTAATGCCGCGCGCCTCAAGAGTTACATCGGGTCTACCACCACAAAGCAAGCGAGCGCTTGTGTCGTTGGGCAAGGACATTGCCGTAGCCCGCAAACGGCGCAAGATTAGTCAACAACTCATGGCCGAACGAATGTTTGTGTCGGTCCAAACAGTCCAGCGGCTCGAATCTGGTGACCCTACTGTAGGCATTGCAGTCCTTGCCAGCGCATTGTTCGTTCTCGGGTTTACCAAGCGACTTGCAGGATTGGCAGCTCCAGAAAGCGACCAAGTTGGTATGCGCGAACATCTGGCTCGGTTGCCAAAGAAAACACATAGTGGATCCTCTAAAGATATGGATTTCTAGGCGCTTATGGCTGTGATCGAGACCTATGTTTTTGTCCATTTGGCAGAGGGACCAGTGCCCGCAGGAATTCTGACAATGACAGATGAGCAGCGGACACAGTTTTCAACTTTCGCTTATGGCCGCCGCTATCTCGAGCGCCCGGACCGGATTCCCGTCGACCCTGTAGCATTGCCATTGACCGGTGGGTCGGCGGATCAGACATTTCGAACCGAAGAAGGATTTGCTGTATTTGGCGGCATTCGCGATGCCGCTCCTGATGGTTGGGGCCAATATTTGATGTACAAGGCAATGGGCGACAGAACGCCAACGGAAGCCGATCTTATACTAGCATCAGGCGATTACCGGGTTGGCGCATTGGCCTTTGGTCCGACGCCAGCACAGCCGAAGCGCATTACGCCTTGGGGTGAAGGCGATGCACCTGGCGAGCATTTCAACTTAGCCGAACTCGCTGAAGCGGCCGAACGCGCCCAAAAGGTTGACCTGCTTGATGAAAACTTACGCAAATTGCTAACCGCCGGATCATCACTTGGCGGTGCTCGCCCAAAAGCCGCAACTGAGATTGATGGCCAGCCCTGGATCGCGAAGTTCCAAGCACAAAAAGACACTTTCCCTGAATGCCGGGTTGAGCTGGCAACAATGCGTTTAGCAAAAGATTGCGGGCTCGACGTGCCAGCTCTTGGATTTGAAAATATACTTGGCCGTGACATATATATGATTGAGCGGTTCGACAGGAGCATGAATAAGCAACATCGCACTCCTTTTGCCTCCGGACTAACGATGCTGGCGGCCCATGAAAGTGAGGTTAGCCAGTATAATTATCGCGATTTGGCCGCTGTCTTGCGACAACACGGGACAATGGTAAAAACCGATCTGAACGAGCTTTTCAAGCGGATGGTATTCAACATTCTGGTGACTAATGATGATGATCATCTACGCAATCACGGGTTTTTATATGATGGCGATGGCTGGAGGTTGTCACCTTTGTATGACGTTGTCCCCAAACCGCAAATTGGATTTGAGCGGCGACTGGTCTTGGGAGTTGGCCCACAAGGCCGGGACGCAACCCTAGTCAACGCCATTGCCGGCGCGCCCGATTTTGATCTTTCGCTTGAAGAAGCAAAGGCTGTTACCGCCGAGCTTGCTGGAACTGTTGCCAATGGATGGGAAAAAGCATTCCGTGAGGCCAGTATCAATGCAGCGGATATAGCACGGTTTGCGACTTGCTTTAGAGAGGCCCAAGCAAGCTAACCGGTGGGTGCCAATGTGCAATTTCTCAAACAGATTTTTTTAAACCGCCTTTATGCCGACCACCAAGTTAGTTGCCGTATCGGCGGATCTCTAAACCTTCACATCGAAAAAAACCGCAACAGACCTAATACAGATACCCAAAGGCCCCACAGCGCGAAGGCTAATAGCAACCCAAATTCCAAGCGAAGGTGCATCAACTGTTGCAGGCGCAGCCCTCGCCTTTGTGGCAGACCTTATCTCGAGCTATGCAACTATCCCCACAAGTCTTGCCTTTGCTGCACATCTTGCAGCAAGCGCTGGTTTGCGCAAAGGCGGCCCCGGACGCGCAAGGATTGATTTCCGTAGGCCCAAGCAAACTAACGACAAGCGCAAAAGATACAACAATAGATGTCATCATAATTGCCCCTCGGAGCGAGGATTGCACATAATAAGAAAACTGCCGAATCTTTGGATTGATAGTTTCGGCCAGAACCTAGTCTATCCCCCCATACATTACTTTGACGATGATATTCTTGCTACGGTAGATGGTAAGACCGGATTCGTTTTGGAGGGATCTCGCCATCTTTGACATTTAGTTAGAAATGTAGCCCCATGCTCAAAATATCAAACAGGGTGAACCATTTCCAAACGGTTGATAACTTTAAGTCTGTTAAGGGCGCTTTTTTCGGCCGCAGACATTTTCCAGGTCATAGGTTTTCCAACGTAATACGGTACCACTGGTAATCATCTCGCAAGAAACGTTGCGGCCATCAGCGAGCAGACACCATGCGGCTGTTCGATCTCCCTTTCCTGATCCGACAGAGAGACATTGCATAGCCGGAGCACTAACAATCACATGGCCCTGCTTGTGGCTACCCTTTGCTCCGCCGAACAGACTAACAAGCCGGTCACGCGCCTTGATGCCGCTTGCCACTGGACATGGGTGGTCCGGTCTGCACGAGCCATCAATTTCACGCGCGGCGATGCCTGCAAGCCGAATTTTCATGCCCTCCCTGCACCAAACTGGCCCATCACCGTCCCAGACGGCGATGGGTGTGCATTGAAACTGCTCGCCCGCAGCTACAATAGGTGCCTCAGCCTCTGCCGAACAGGAATTCAGCAGAAAAGCGGCTACAGCTATGGGGCCAATCATTCTTTTAAACACGGTCATTTTCGACCTTTCAGCCGCATCTCCAAATTCTGAGCGGCACAGATAAATAATCACCGGAAGCCGCTGCCCCGATCAAAACCACCAAAGATGTGATTATTTGATTCGTCATAGGCGCTTTCGCGTACCTCGGCCTCTACGGTTCCATCACGACCCCTTCGGGTTTTAAGATCGCTTAAGCTGACACGGTTTTGGCGCGCCCACAGGTCGACCTCTGCTTCGCTGTTGAATGAACCAATTTTCCTGAAATGCCAGTTACTCATCTTAATTCTCCTTGTTTGGATAGAGGTTGTAGTCAGTTGTAAACCTTCGAACGAAATCGCACTTGCTCATAGTTCCATTCCCTTGCTTTTTTCAGGCAATGAGAGGGGCTGGTTCGCCTTTTCATCATTTCCTTGCGTGGCTGACGTCTGCTGCCTCGGCGGCTCCGCTTTGGTTTCAGAAATGGGACCGGCGCGCAGCTTGTCGTCGGCTAGGCCAAGTCCCTCAAGACTGCCGGGATCAAAGGGTTTGTCTGGATCGCGAGCGGCAATTTTATGCTTATCGACATCAAGCCTGCCAGCTTCTTCAAGGGCAGAATATTTATCGCCTGTGGTACGATTAAGCTGACGGCCGAGTTTTTCCTTATCGTCGGTAATGACCTTCACATCGTCGCGGACACGGGTCACAGCAACATTGAACAGTCGCTGGTTGGACAGATAGCGCTCTTCCGATCCCATCACCACCAAACCCTTGTCGGTGGTAATACCCTGCGCCATGTGCATATTGAGCGCATATGCCAGATCGATGCGTTTCAGCATCGGATCGTCCATACCAAGCCGCACAACACTCTTGTCGCTCCGCTCGACCATCACGCCGCTTCCATCGATCCCCACGACGCGGCCAATAGAGCTGTTCAGCAAATCGCGTGTTTTATCATTTGCGGTCCAACGTATCTTGTCGCCTTCATGGATTTGAATATCCTTGGTGGCCGTCAAGTTAAGCTTGTCGAGTTTTACGCCAGACGCCAGCTTTTGAGGGTCAAACGTCTTGCGCTTGCCATTGCGCTCCACTTCGACCTTGCCGTTCTGAAAGACACGCGACACCCGGTACTCCCCGCGCTCAAGTCCGACAGATTTAAGGCGGGTCCAGACTTCGAGCCGATGCCCCGGCTGATAGCTATGCGCATAGCGTAGCTCCTCGCGGGTTCGGTCAACCCGGTCTGCCACTGTCAGTTTGAGACCGTCGCCTTTCAGTTTGCCCTCGTCTTTAAGGCCGGTCTGAATGTGTTCATTGAGATTGGCCCGGGTGTCGCGCCCACTGGTAAACAACATGGTTTTGTCGCGTTCATTCTCTGGTAGATTAAGCCAGTATTCGGTCGCCGTTTCCACGCGGCCGTTCGTCTCGATTACCCGGTCGCCCAGCAATTTGAGCGCGTTACCCGCGCGCCCAACATTGGTAAGCGCTGCAACGGCGCGCAGTTCCGGCGTTCGCTGGCGCAAATTCTCGTTCATTTCCGCTGTGGAAACGCCGCCTGCCTGTGCAACCGCGAAGGATTTACCGGCATCAATGGATAATAATTGCTTGCGGTCGCCAACCAGCACAAGCTTCTCCACACCGGCTATATTGGCGATTTGGGTGAGACCGTGCATCTGGTCATTGGAGAGCATCGATGTTTCATCAACGATCAGATACGAGCCGTTCAGCAAATCGCGAGATTCTTTGGCCCGCTGCGGATTATCACCGGTCAGCAGCGCATCATGCTGCATAAGGAAGCTCGCCACCGTCTTTGCTTCCAGACCGGTTCCCTCTTTGAGATCGGCAACCATCTTGTTCTGGAAAGCAAGGCCCAGGCTCGGCACTTTTTCAAAGTCGAGAATATTGGCAACCGCGCCGAGCATGGTCGATTTGCCAGCTCCTGCAAGTCCCTGGACGGCGACAATGCGGTCACTTGAAGCAATGATCGTGCTTGCAGCTGCCATCTGCCCATCATTTAGCGGGGGTTGTTTTGAGGCTCCCGAAAGAACCTCTACCGCCCGTTCCGGCCTGACCAGCGGCAGTACGCTGTTCTTGCCGCGCTCAATTTCACCGAGAATCCCCGCTTCTGTTTCAAGCGCATCTCTCGTCGTCACCATCTCGACCACATTGTCTGACCGCGTTTTATCTCCCGGCACCAGTTCGCCCCGGTTGGTGAGTTCGATCAGGCGTTTGTCAATCAGCTCCGGCGTTACGCCATTTAACCCAAGATCAACCGCTGTCTTCGTAACCTGATGCACCTCGAACGCGGCTTCGCGCTGTGAAAGAATGCGGATCGCGCTCGCCGTTGCCAATTGGGTCCTCGCGACCGGCCCTGTCATCATCACGCGTTTCAGCGCGGTATCAACGAGCGGGTCACTTGGTTTTTGCAGTGAATCAAGAACGAATTGGCGCGCGCCCTTTAATCCGCCTTCGATTGCTCCAACCCCGCGCTCCAATAGCCCATCCTCTTTATTGGCTGACACCTTTGCCTGCTCGATCAGCTTCTCCGGCACAAAACCGAGGTCAGCTGCGCGCGCTTTCCACTCCTGTGTCAGCGCGCCTCTATCTTCGACAGCAATCTTGTCGTCACGTGTGCGTTTGGTGATTTCACGCAATCCTTGCTTTGTCGCGGTGCCAAGCTCGGTCGCTTTGGCCAGTATATCCGCGCGGCGTTGGCTGAAGGCTTCGCGCACATTTTTAGGCACACCGGCAATCTCGAACGTGCCATGCTTGCCCTGCAGCTGGACTGTATAGCCTAGCTTTTCGAGCGAATCCCTAAACGCAGCATGATAGATTGAGCTGATCACCGTATTATTGCGCCAGATCTCACCATTATGAAGCGCGCGCCAGTTCCCGTCAGGCATCCGCGTCATATTCGCTATCACGGCATGGACATGGCCCTGCGGGTCGAGCGCCCGGCTCGTGTCATGCTGAAACAGGGCATAGACCAGATTTCCCGTCCGCACCGGTACTGCACGGCCATCGATCTTCTGCCGACCTTCGGCAAGATTGGCCTCTACCCAGCGCATTGCCGTTTTAACCGCACCCACATGGGCTTGGGTTATACGTGTATCGCCGCCGACGAGTGAGAGCAGTGAGGCTGATTTGGGCATCGAGAATGTGAGGTCCATCCCCAGCGCGCGTTTACCGGGTTCACCAACCTGTGATCGGTCCGGCAGCTTGCCATTGAGAATATTTTCGAAAGTTCCTGCGTCAACCTTGCCAGTGGGATTTGATAGCGGCATCTTTGCCGTTTTTTCAGCCCCGGCAAAAGTGTCAGCGCCGTTTTCTGTCCCGCCGCCCGGCAGCTCGGGATTAAATGAGGCCCCGTCCGCTTCGGCGCTCTCTGGGCTCGCCAAAGCGCCATTCTCAGCAGCTCTTCCGGGGCTTTCCTTGCTCTCCTTGCCCGCGCCCTTTTCACCATGGTCTTTCTCTCCGGCACCGTCCTCCCCGCCTGGCGCTTCCGCCTCACCTGGAGCATCTTCTTCCGGTTCAGCATCGCCAGGAACATTTTGATCCTTCCCCTCCCCTGCCCCCGATTCATCTTCATGGTCTTCACCGGGTGCCAGACCGAGTAACTCCGCGCCTTCACCGTACCAGATCGATTCCTCGGCCGATTCCTCAAGCGTATAATAATTATCGGCAGCAAAATATTTCGCTGCACCGCCTGCACTGCCAACAGGAGCCATGGAAATCATTATTCGATCTCCATCCCGTCGTCTTCAATATGATCGCCATCAACGCCGTAAGCGGTCGCAAGATCCTTGGCGGTGGCCTCGAAACGGGGATCGCGCTGGCTCTGCGCACCGTGCGCCGCAAGCCCGGGCTTCGCTCCGGGCGTTTTACCCGCTTCAGGCTGTTGGTCTGCATCAACCCCTTGCCTGGATACTTCGCGCGTGGCTTCGTTCTGGGAGGCTATCAATACCGCTTCGACTCCCTCATCACCTGCCGGCTTCATGTCCGGCCCCGGCTCATCCGGCTTGACATCATTGACAAGTTCAAGCGCTGCAGCAACTGCGCTGGTCCGGCGTGCCGCCGCTTGCCTAGCGTCCTCTCCCGCTGCATTGCTGCTGTCCTCAAGTTGATCGCCGGGCAGCTTTCCAGCTTTGTAACTAGCCTTGTCCTGCGCTTCGCGGCCGCCAGCTTCCCCCTCCCCTTCGCCCTCGTCGTCATCCTCCCCACCGAGCAGCACCTTAGCCAATTTGGATGCGGCGCGAGCGGGTTTGCCAGATAATGTTGCGTCTGTTCGCGGTTCGAAGCCGAGCGCTACCTGGGGGTAATCCTTGAACTGGAGCACCACTCGCGCCGCCGGAAAGCCATCGGGAAACTTCACAAACCCGTGGAGCGCGGGAAGATTGGTAATGTCATCAGGAATGACCAGCGGCGCAATTTCCTTTTTGGGCGTAAGCGTCGAGGCATCACGCAAATTATTATAGCCATAGCTATAGGCTTCATCCATCTGCCGAACCTCGCGGTTGCCGATAAATTCAGCGCAAGTTTCGGCGGTCTTGCGGTCGGCGGTCGCCAGAATCAGTTTCGTTCGCGCAAGGCTGGTCAGGTTTTCGGCGCCCTCGCGGCCATAAACAGCCTGCAAACGCGCAATCGAATGCAGCCCCAGTACGATCGCCCCGCCAAACCCGCGTGCAGTCTGCAGCCCATTCTCGATAGCAGGAAGCCGGTGCAATGCGCCAAGCTCGTCAAATAGATACCATGTGCGCAAGGACCGCGTGCGCGGCAGTGTCATCAGTGTATTGACAGAAAGGTCGAGCCATAAAGTCAGCAACGCCTTGTAGAGTGGGAGATCGACGTGGCGCGCGGAAACGAATAGCAGGCTCCCCTCCTTTTTCTCGCGGCGCACCCATTCGCGTATCGAGAAAATTTCACCATCTTCAGGGAGGCACATCAAAGCCTCGGCATTGGTGTTAAACACTGCCCGGATGGATTCGGCCATGCGGGCGGCTTCAGGTGCAGTAATCGGGTCGGCGGTTGTGTCCTGAAGGATCCGGTGAACACGCTTCAGATCGGCTGTCATCAGATTCTCAGCGAGCGCGCGGTTGGTAGTTTGACCATGCTGCGTGAGCTTCAAGCACATCTGCACGAACAGCATCCTTGCGGCGAGCACCCAGAACGGATCGGAGCCGCCGCCATCATGGGGAACGAGCGCCTGCGCGGCAGCCGTAAACTCTGCTTGCGTAGAGCATTCATCGAACAGCGACCAGCTGGGACAACGCGCATCACCGGGATTGAGAATGATATCAGTGCGCTCGTCGTAAAAGGCCTCGATAAATGCCCCCGTCAGATCGAAGATAACCGCGCTGCCGCCGCGCGCGCGAACCTCGGCAACGACATTCCTGAGCTGTGTCGTCTTGCCCGCACCGGTTGTACCAACCAGGATTGTGTGGCTCGCTTCCAGTCCGTAAGGATAGGGAATTCCGGCCAGACTATAGGGATGATGCAGCCCGGCCTTGATCCGTTCGGTTAGCGGCAAAGCGATGACCTGCGGGGCGGTCTTGCCGGGAAACAGCTGCGCTGCTGATGTGACAAATTCGCGTTCATTATGGGCCATGACATCGGCGAGCAGGATGTCGCGCGACACCAGCATTGCGCCGCGCTCATGCCGCTCCTCGAGGATGGATGATCCGCGCCCCTGTGCCAGGGTTATAAACCACCAGATGACCGGCAACGCAAACAGTGTCGCGGCGCATAGCGCGCCAAACAGAGCGCGTACTGCCTTGGCCCATGCAACCTGCACATCGGGGACCAATGGAATATAGCCTATCGGCACCTGCCGCAGCGCGTCATCGGACAGCACGATGTTCATTGGCTTCATGGCATCGAACTCCATCCAGCCCGATATGGCCGACCAGATCCGCCACGCGCAAAGCTGGATCTCATGTTCGCCCATGACTGAGTAAAGCATGATCCAGTACACCGCGATGAAGCAGGCCAGCCAGATCAGAAGAGGCACTCGTGCCCCCGCCATGAACATGAAAAACTGATGCCCGATCAGCTGCGATCCGCGGGTAAATTCACTAGCGTTTCTGAGCACCCGCCCCCTTGCCGAATGATGCTCCAGCGTAACGGGCGAGCGATCAAATCTGAGGTCACTTCTGGCCATGAAATTGCTCCATTCGCTGCTCCACGGTGCGGATGACCTCATCACGTTTATTGGCGGGAAGCTGGCGCAGCAAAACATCCACCCCTGCCTGCGAAAATTCTGTAATGAGAGCGAGACGCTGGAGGTTGATGCCGCCGCTCTCGCGGTCGGTTTCAACGCGCTGAAGATATTCCTCGATCGCGCTGCGAACGACATCGACGCCGGAGATACCGCGCGCACGCGCAAGGGCTTCTATTTGCTGCTGAATGGATGACGGTAATCGAACCGTCGTGCGAATAGTGTCTGTCAATTTACCAACTTCCGTTTGGACAACGGCGCTGGTGAGACCTACGCAAAGCAGATAGCGATATGCGCCCTGCCCTGCCGGGTGTCAACTCACCTTGGCGGTGCCTGTCAAAACGGCGGCAGTCTGACTCAAAACAGATCGCGGGCCCGTCCTGCTAAGCCATTGATATTTCAAAATTAAATGAAAAACCGCCGGTTCCGCTCCCAAACGCGTCACTCTGACGCACATGACCTTTCTTATAACTATCTATATTTACACCATAAAATCCGCACGGCAGTGCATACGGTGTGCCACTTTTTTCCCCATGTTAGCGATATTGATTGAGGGTGATTGTTCATTCCCGGTTTCAGAATTTTGGGTTTTCCGGTGGGGCAGCGCGAAACGCAATTATGTACTCCAGGCATTATCACGAGATTGATTAAGCGATTTCCGCTTGATCGATCAACCAGCTCGCGAAACGAATTGGAGCTTTGGGAATCGCAAAAACAATCAAGCATTGGAAATGAAAAACGGATCAGCAATGCGCGATCATTTGGACAAAGAAACGATCTTGACAGATCGCGATTCCAGCTACTGGCTCAAGATGATTATCGAGACGGGTTACCGCCTCACGCTCGGACACGCTGCGAGAAGATTTACCCTCCCCTCTGGTGCTGGAATATTTCAGGTTTACCAGCGCGCCTCGGCTTCAAGGCGCGCTGCATTTCCTCGGCGCTGGTTCAAGCTGCGCGGCTTTCTTCTGTCTTGATTTCCACCTGATGAAAAACGGTTACGGGCACGCCAGCCTCGCGCATTATCTGCGCCAGATTTGCTTGCACGCCTGAACCTTCGCAAACGATTGCTTCAACGGGGTCCAGCTTGGCAAGTAGCTTATTGCGTTTGAACGGCGCGGCATTGCCATAGCCGCGATTAAGGCGAAAGGCGATTAGTGGCACGTCCTGCGCTGCCGCCCATGCTGCCGCGATAGCGTCAACGCCTTTGCCCTGCGCTGTGGTCGCAAGTGTCATTGTCGGGACACGGGTTTTTAGCAAGTCGAGCCTGTCCCAAATCCGCTGGTAATCTTCCCAATCCTGACCGCCGGAAATAATGACAATCGGGCCTGATGGTGCTAGCTGTTCGCGTCTGATTTTGGTTCGTGCTGCCAGAAATTCCCGCGCGTCAATCTGGCTGGCGGTCAATACGGATGAAACGCGCGAGCCTCTTAAAGCGCTGAACGGATGCCCGCTATTTGCGCGGTAAACTTCGCCGGCATGGTCGCGCATACATTCCAAAGCCTCGCGGGCTTCTGCAAGGCTCTGGCAACGCATTTGTGCTTCTTCAACCTCGCTTGCAAAAACCTCGCTCGGGTCGGAGATGCGGGCAAGTTCGCCAAGTTTCACGGCGGCGCTGTCTTCCTCGCCTTCGATCTGACGGGCAACAACATGGAAGCTGTTTACAATTCCCCATGCGATACGCTGGGCGATTGGCTCCATGCGGGTATCGCTCATAAGGGCAAAAATTTCGCTCATCATGGATTTGACGCATTGTTCTGCTTCAAAGGGGCCAGGCATATCGGCGCTGCTCGGTTCCTCGGCAATGTTCAGCTGTGCCTGGGCAAGGTCGCTGGTGAATGCTCTGTGATAGGCCGGTGAGGCTGTCTCTTCTTCATATACTTGGCCAAGGTCGGCAAAGCTGCTAACGGTTTTCGGGTTCTTGGGCATTTCAGTTCCTTTGGACAAAAAGAGGGCAGGAAGCGGCTAAGCCCCGCTCCCTGCCCTTGTTCATTTCAGACTAGCTAGCTGCATCGCTGGTGGTTTCGCCAAGGTCAGCCTTTTTGGATTTGGCTTTTCCTTGGGTCTTTCCCTGCTTTGCGGGGCTGCCGTCAAAGTCCTGTTCGCCGTTTTCGCTGTCGCCTTCGCCCTGATTAGCGGGTGCTGGCACATCGTTGCGAGTGCGGCGCGGTCTGCTCCATGCGATTGCATAGCTTTCATCTTCGCGCCGGAAACAAGCGATATAGAGAGGCTTGACCATAGACGGGTCGTCAATCGAGCCCTGCAAGAATGCCTCGCCGGTTCCGTTAGACGTTTGCTCCCAAAGCGCGCCAACTTTTACCCATGAACCTGCTGCACTTCGTGCGTGGATTTCATAGACTGGCGCGTTTTCGTTGGTGCTGTGAACCTCGCGCAGGGCAAGGGTCATAGCTACGGCCAGCGTATCGATTTTACCGATATAAAAGCCGTTCGTGTTTTTGGTCAGTTCTCCGATATTAGACATTTTCAGTTCCTTAGTTTTTGGCTTGGGATGTTTAGCTGTCCCTCGCCGGTTGATTGTCAAAGCGGCCTTTCCGCCTGACAAATACCCTTATAATAGATACTCTGATATTAGCCTATCTCATTGTTTTCTTGACACTTTTCCGATCATAACTGGTGAACCTGAGCCAGCACGTCGCGTCAGCGACAATAAGAAACACAGGGGGACGCGAAGCGCCCCCTTCCCTCCTGGTCGGCCGCGCACACAAATATCCTCGGTGTTCGATCACACCCGGAGCCACCTTCGCCAGTGGCCGCAAGACGCCCTTCGGGCTCTTGAAGGTCAACAGGCACGGGAGGGCTAGTGAAGTTTGGCAGATGGGGGTCGGCGCTTCTCGCCAGAGAAGCAAACGCCGGCGACCCCCATCTGCCTAACGCAGCTTGCCCGACGCAACTCGTTGACCTTTGAAACCGCAAGGGCAACGCAGGGACATCTGGTGAATGTGGCATAGGGGGTTATCGAACATCGGTGCGCGTCCGGCGCAATGCCCGCGCCCTCGCGGGCATTGCTCTTCCCCTTCCCGTCCTCTTTCGTTTCCTTTGCCCTTGCGTCAGGGATGGAAGCCCGCAGGGACGAGACCTCGGGGCTCGTTCGGAGCGCAGCGCAGACGACAGCCCGCCCCGGCCTCGCGCCGGGGGACGCCCATAATCTTGAGCATTGAAACCATTCATGCCCGCCTCATCCAGTCGCTGGCGCAGCCATGGCGCGGAGATAACCACTATGATGACGATTGATGGCGCGCTGCCGGCTCAGCCAGAAATGCCGAGGATATATACCCCCGGCGGAACCGGCGCTGGCAAAAGCGATATTTGGGCGCAATAGCATTGATATTGGCGATGATTGTCCATTATTGATGCGGTATAGCCTGAAACGTGACAGCGGCGGTTTTCAGATGGGCATGGAAGTGGCAACCCTTTCAGAAGCGATCGAAATGGCGTGTCTGGCTTTGAATGAGGGCGATGATGTCACGCTGGAGGATACCGGCACCGGAAAACTCTGGACAGAAGCCGAGATACTGAAACTGGCGCAAGGCGCATAGCGCCGCGCTGCCAGCAGGTGAGTTCGGCGCGCCAACAAAGACTGTACCCTGCAAACGCGCCGGATAGAGCGCCGTAGCCCGGCGCGCTTTCAGAGTGCCAGCGGGTCAGCATAACTCAAACACTGAGGGAAAATAGGCATCTTTCCTGAGCTAGTGTTCGACGAAAATCTTAATTCCCAGAGCGACGAGAAGGACACCTCCTGCGACCTCGGCGTATTTTCCGATGCGCGAGCTTGCCATTGCGCCGATTAACACGCCCAAACCGGAAAGCAGCGCGGTGAGTATCCCGATAGCAATACAAGTTAGCAGAACCGGAAGCCCAAGTGCCGGTAAGGTGATGCCGGCAGCAAAGGCGTCTATGCTCGTTGCTATCGCAGCTGCTCCCAATGCCCATCCTGAGAGACTGGGAGCAGGATCGTTTCCATTCCTGCCCAGCGCTTCCCAAAGCATTTTTATCCCTAAACCGCTGAGCAGAATGAGAGCAATCCAGTGATCATAAGCGCTGATCTGCGAAACAAAGGCTATTCCAAGCGCCCATCCCAGAAATGGCATGACGCCCTGCGCAACGCCAAAAGCCGCTCCCGTCCGAGTGGCGTGAAACAGTGAATTATGCCCTGCGGCACCTTGAGCTACCGCTACCGCAAAGGCGTCCATCGCCAAGCCCGCCGCCAGAGCCACAATGAGAAACAGGCTTTCCACCCTCGCGTTCCCTCAATCCCTAAGCAGCATTCACTTCTACGGTGATATGAGAAAGCCCGGCGGTTTGGGCCAGCCTCTCACGGTAAGCCACGGGGTTCATCTCACTTGCCGTGCTAACGGCAATAATGGCGGCATGATGACCCGGACCCAGCTGCCAGACATGCAAATCTGTGATTTTGTCTCCAGCTTCCTCGACGACGGAGCGGATTTTCGCAGCAATGGGATCGCCCGCCTCCCGGTAATCCAGCATCATCGCGCCGGTATCGCGCATCAGGCCCCATGACCAACGCGCGATGACAAGCGCGCCAACTATACCCATGAGCGGGTCAAGCCATATCCATCCGTAGACGCTGCCCGCTATCAGGGCGATAATCGCCAAAACCGATGTTAGGGCATCGGCCAGCACATGGAGATAGGCGGCGCGCAGATTTTGATCCCGTCCATGATGACCATGATGATGGTGGTCGTCCTCATCATGACTGTGATCGTGATGGTGGCTATGCCCATGATGATGGTCATGATCTTCGCGGAGCAGCCAAGCGCTGACTAAATTCACAATCAGGCCAATAACGGCGACGACAATGGCCTGCGGGAAACTAATCGGGACAGGGTTTGCCAATCTAACGACACTTTCCCATCCTATCAGTAGCGCAACCAGCGCCAGAACAATTGCACTGGCGAAAGCTGCAAGGTCCCCCACCTTGCCGGTGCCAAACGTGAAGCGGGGGTTTTTGGCATTGCGGCGCGCATAAAGATAGGCAAGCGCAGCTATCAGCATCGCAGCGGCATGCGTGGACATATGCCAGCCATCGGCGACCAGCGCCATCGAACCGTAGATGGTCCCTGCTGCAATCTCGACAACCATCATCACGCTGGTCAGGGCAATAACGAACCAGGTTCGGCGCTCGTTGCGCTCGTGATTTTGGCCTAGAAATACGTGATCATGTTCGTGACCGGTTTGCGTTGCACTTTCGGAGGCGATCATTTCAAATATGTCCGGATCACCTGGATCAGATCTGTCGCGCCTTGAGCGCGCCCTTCATCAGTGTCCGTTTCAGGGTTCGAGACATGTTCGCGGACATGATCCTCGATCAGTTCCACGGTAAGCCCATTTACGGCTCCTCGAACTGAGGCGACAAGATTGAGGATCTCACCGCAAGGAGCCTTGTTTTCCAAAGCTCGCTCAATGGCTTCTAGTTGCCCTTTAAGGCGGCTGACGCGCGCCAGAAGCTTTTTATCATCTGATGTATGTGACATAGCATAGGGGGCTACCCTATATTATGAATTTTGTAAAGAGCTGGTGTTCGTAGTTTTTTGGCCGATCAACTTCGTTTATGGGGATGAGCCAGAGCAGGACTGGCAACAGTGGCCAAGGCGGTAAGTGCAACTAGTATATTACGCATTCTTTTTGGTCCTATTCTTTAAGTTCAAATTTCGAGAATTGACCAGTAGCGGAGACGGTAATGGTGACGGGGCCTTCGGTCCGATTGCGCCAATACCAACCATGCGTGCCATCAAATGGAGCGCGAAACCTGCCGGTCGAGGAAGCTTTGGTCCCTTTATCATAGCTGGTATATTCGTCCGAGGCGGCTCCAAAAACCTCGCCGTGCTGGTCATAATTGACGGCATTTTTGTCTGTTGCCCAGGTGAACTCAAACTCTTCGCCTGCTTTCATTGTCGCTTTCACCTCGCGTCCTTCGCCCGGCTGCAAGGTGAGCGTAACCTCGCTGTTCTGAATGCCCGCTGACGCTTCTCCTTCAACGGACGCGAGATTGTCAGCGGCCGGAGCTTCTTTCTCTGCTTCCTGTTCAGCCTGCTTGCCATCGCCCATGGCTTTGAGCCCCAATGCGCTGCCAATACCGGTTGGATCAATGCCATATTCGGCAGGAAGTATAGTGGTCACCAGCAGGATTGCAGCGGTAGCGGCTGCAAAAGCAGTGGCCTTGTTCAATTGGCGGACGGAGGGAAGCTCCGAACGAGTGGGTGTTCCAAATTCAGTCATGTTAGTCCTTTCAAGCGACATAATAGCCGGTGAGCTGATATCCAAAGAGCATGAAGCCCGCGATCATCAAAGCGACATTGGCCGAGAATGCATGGCGGCTAAAGCTGGCGGTGCGGCGCCAATATCCCATCGCAATCAATATTGCGCCGAGCGCCAGAAACTGTCCGATTTCTACACCAACGTTGAACGATATCAGATTGATCAACAGGCCGTCTGGCGACAGCGAAAATTCCTGCAATTTCGTCGCAAGACCGAAGCCGTGGAAGAAACCGAATATCAGGACCGCAGCCTTGGTATTGGGCTGGAAGCCGAACCAGCGTTGATATGCGCCCAGATTGTCGAGCGCCTTGTAAACCACCGACAGCCCGATAATTGCGTCGACCGCATAAGAGCTGATGTTCGTGCCGAGCAAAACGCCCGCAAGCAACGTTGTGCTGTGCCCGATTGCAAAAAGGGTCACATAAGCGGCGACATGTTTGAGCCGGTAGACGAAGAAGATAACGCCGAATAGGAACAGCAAATGGTCATAACCTGTGACCATATGCTTGGCACCCAGATAGAGGAATGCGATAATCTGCGGTCCGCTGGTTTGTTCGATATAGCCCTGATCGCCCTCTGCGACCCCGTGGGCATAGGCAGTGGTCGCGAAGGCGATGCATAATATCATGCCCAGAAAAGCTTGGACCGAAAATTTATACCCGGATATTTTCATGAACTGCCTCATATTGTTGCTACTGCTTGCATATTTTTCTCTCTTCTTTCGGCGCGTCCGTGGATCAGCCTGTATAATGCAGGCAGCACAATCAGCGTCAGGATGGTCGAGGATATAATTCCTCCGATTACGACAGTGGCAAGCGGGCGTTGCACTTCCGATCCGGCCCCGACGTTCAGAGCCATCGGCACAAAGCCGAGCGATGCGACCAGCGCGGTCATCAGCACAGGGCGCAGCCGGGTGAGGGCTCCTTCCCGAATGGCTTCTTCAAGCGCCATGCCGCGCTCCCGCAAATCGCGGATGAAAGACAGCATCACGACACCATTGAGCACCGCCACGCCCGACAAGGCGATGAAACCAACTCCTGCTGAAATTGACATCGGAATATCTCGTAGGGCTAGCGCCGCGACACCGCCGGTCAGCGCCAAGGGCACTCCGGAAAACACGATGGCAGCGTCACGGGTCGAACGAAACAACATGAACAACAAGCCAAAGATAAGCAGGAGCGCCATAGGCACGACAATCTGCAATCTTGTGGCTGCTGACTGAAGCTGTTCAAATGTCCCGCCATATTGAACATAATAGGTTTCCGGCAGTGGGACATCGCTATCGATCTTTGACCTCAGTTCGGTGATGAACGATCCCAAATCGCGTCCGCGAACATTGGCGGTAACAACCGCGCGGCGCTTGCCGTTTTCCCGGCTGATCTGGTTAGGGCCAACGGACAGTTCAATATTGGCAATTTCTGACAATGGCACGAACTCACCGCTGCCCCCACTTGTAATCGGGATTGGCAAGCGGCCAAGCCGCTCAATATCGGTGCGGATTTCTTCTGGCAATCGAACGACGACGTCAAAGCGCCGGTCACCTTCAAAAACCTGACCCGCATTGCGCCCGCCGGTAGCGGTCGCCACTGCATCCTGCACATCGCTAATATTTATGCCATAACGGGCCAGAAGTTCGCGGCGCGGCGTGACCGACAGAACGGGAAGTCCCGTTACCTGTTCCAGCTTGGTATCTTGCGCTCCGGGTATCGATTCTACGATCGTTTCAATTTCAGCGCCCGTTTCGAGCAGTTGATCGAGATCCTCTCCGAACAGTTTCACCGCAACATCGGCGCGGACACCGGCAATCAGTTCGTTGAGTCTCATCTGCACAGGCTGCGTAAATTCATAATTATTGCCCGGAATCTGCTGCACTGCTGCGTTCAGTTCCTCGACCAGCTTTTCGCGCGGCTTGCGCGGGTCAGGCCAATCCTTGCGGTCTTTGAGCATGATGAAATTATCGGCAACCGACGGCGGCACCGGATCGGTTGCCACATCGGCTGTCCCGATTTTAGCAAATACCCGCTCGACTTCTGGAAATTCGCTAATCCGTTTTTCCAGCGACTGTTGCATCTGGATCGCCTGACTCAGGCTGGTGCCCGGGATGCGCAGTGCGTGCATGGCAATGTCGCCTTCATCGAGGTTTGGAATAAATTCCGAGCCCAGACGCGTTGCGCCCCATCCGCTGACCGCAACCAGCAAGGCTGCCCCGGCAATCAGGATTTTGCCCTTGGGCATCGACCAGTCGAGCAAAGGCGCATAGCCTTTCCGCAGCCAAGCCATGACACGGTTCTCTTTCTCCTCAACCTTGCCGGTGACGAACATCGCAATCGCCGCAGGAACAAAGGTCAGCGAAAGTAGCAGCGCTGCCGTAAGTGCAAGCATGACGGTAATCGCCATGGGGTGAAAGGTTTTGCCTTCAATCCCAGTCAACGCGAAGATCGGCAAATAGACAACGGTAATGATGATAACACCAAATATCGACGGACGGATCACTTCGCTGCTGGCGCGGGCAACAAGGCTAAAACGTTCCTCACGGTCGAGCAGGCGACCAGCTTTTTGCTGTGCTTCCCCCAACCGTCTGAGACAATTTTCGACGATGATAACAGCGCCATCGACGATCAAACCAAAATCGAGCGCGCCGAGGCTCATCAGGTTCGCGGAGACACGCCCTGCCGCCATGCCGGATAGCGTCATCAGCATGGAAATCGGTATGACCGCTGCGGTAATCAGCGCAGCACGAACATTGCCGAGCAGCAGAAACAGGATAACTATGACAAGCAACGCGCCTTCGAGGAGGTTTGTCTCCACCGTTGCAATCGTCCGCTCGACCAATTCTGTGCGATCATAGAGCGGCACCGCCTGCACTCCATCGGGAAGCGAACGATTTACCTCCTCCAGCTTTTCTGCTGCTGCCTGAGCGACAATGCGCGGATTGCTGCCGGTGAGCATATAGATCGTGCCAAGCACGATCTCCCTGCCATTTTCCGTTGCTGCGCCGTTGCGCAATTCGGATCCGATTACCACTTCGGCAATGTTGCCAATGCGAATAGGTATTCCGCCGCGTTTTGCGACGATAATCTGCGACAGATCATTTTGATCTTCTACCCGCCCCGGTATCCGGATCAGAACTTGCTCGCCCGCACGCTCTACATAGCCTGCGCCCGCATTTGCATTATTTGCTTCCAGCGCATCCACCACATCGGTCAGCGATATGCCCAGGGATGCCAGTTGCTCGGCATTGGGGGTCACATGATATTGCTTGGTATAGCCGCCAACTGTGTTGACCTCCGCCACTCCGCGAACATTGCGCATTTGCGGGCGCACTACCCAGTCATGCAAGGTGCGTAAGTCGGTTGGTGTCCACTCTGAACCGTCGGACTTGCGCGCGCCCTTTTTGGGCGTGACCGAATACATGAAAATCTCGCCAAGCCCGGTCGCGGTCGGTCCCATTTGCGGTTCGATGTTTGGTGGCAATTGCGATTTGGCCGCCTGCAGACGCTCGTTCACCAGCTGCCGCGCAAAATAGACATCGGTGCCGTCTTCAAAAACGACTGTTACCTGGCTCAGGCCGTAGCGCGAAACCGAACGAGTATAGTCCAGCTTCGGAACGCCTGCGAGCGCCGTTTCAATCGGATAGGTAACGCGTTGTTCAGCCTCCAGAGGAGAGAACCCCTCGGCCTCGGTGTTTATCTGCACCTGAACATTGGTGATATCGGGCACAGCATCAATGGGCAGTCGCGTTGCGCTCCACACGCCAATTGCCATCAGCACGACAACTATGGCGAGCACAAGCCAGCGCTGCGCGATCGAGAAGCCTATTATTCTAGCGAGCATAGTTTGGTTTTCCATTAGTGATCGTGAGATGCGCCGGACTTTTCAATGTCCTGACGAATGAGAAATGATCCTTTGGCTGCATATTTGGTGCCGGGCTTGATGCCTCCCAAAACCTCGGTCCATTCAGAGGATTTTCGGCCAAGTTCGAGCATGCGCACTTCGTAAACTTCACCAAAATTGGCATAGACCACGGTGAAATCCCGAAACGGCTGCAACGCCTCTGTCCGAACCGCCAGCGGCACTGTCACTGCGTTCACCACCACACGTCCGTGCAGAGCGATACCGGGACGCCAGCGTCCATCGCGATTTGGCAGACTAGCGCGCACCTGCGCTGTGCCTGCTGCCACATTGCCTTCGGCCAAATAGCCTCCGAGAACCGAATCAGCGACCGGTTTGCCATCAAGCGTCTCAATGATAATTTTCTGGCCAGGCCGGATTGTGCCCAAATCTCGCGGGAAAATATTGAAAACGACGCTCGTGCTGCTTGGATCAGTGATGACATAAATAGGCTGGTCATAGGCGACATTTCCGACATTGGCGTTGCGCTCTGCAACCACGCCACTGACAGGCGAGTAGACCGGATAGATTTGCAGCGATTCACTCGATTCAATCCGCGCCAGCAACTGGCCCTTTTTGACATAGTCGCCGACCGCTTTTGTCACTTGCATCACTTTGCCCGGGAATTGCGCTCTGATTTCCGAGGTTGCTGCCGGGTCCAATTGGACGACGCCCTCTACTTCACGAATATCGCTGATCGATTGTGGACCAACCACTTCAAATTCGATCCCGCCATCTTTTGCGGCAGACGCGCTTATCTTCGTCTGACCTTCGGGACTGGAATATTTCCAGACATGGCGTTTCCCGCCGGAAGCGGCGACAACCTCCACATCAAAGCTATGGGGTTCAATCACCGTGCCCTGACCGACCAGATAATCTTTCTCCGGCTTGAACGCGAATTTTTCAATCTGGCCGTCCAACCGTTTCAATGTGACGGTAAGCTTGACAGACTTCGGGTCGACGGGCTTGCCATCGCGTGTCGGATAGACGCGAAATTCCGGTGGCACACCGTCTTCAAAAACGGTCATTTCGACGGCAAAATCGCCGTCCCGAAGGATCTTTCCTCCGTGAGGGCCTTTTTCTTCTTCGGCCGCTTCGCCTTCGCCCACTTCACTCGGTGCATCTGTGCTACATGCGGCCATCGGCACAAGAAACAATACCGCCATCGCTGCACCAATTTTCCAGTTCGTCTTCATGGCTGTGTATATCCTTCATTGATTGCCGCAATAGACGCATCAAAGCGTCCGGTGAGCCGGTCTAATTCGGTTTGGAGATCGCGATATTCGATCATGGCGGTCAACCATTTGTCTTGCGCTATGATGATAGCGTCGGCTGCATCTTGCATATCCCGGAAGCTGAAACCGCCGCGATTATAACCCTCGCGCACCTGCGCCAACGTCTTGGCCACGCGCGGATAAACTTCGGATTTGATAGCTTCCGCGCGGCTAAGCGCACGGTCTGCTTCTGCGCCGAGACTTGCCCGTCGGCGTAGTCGCTCTAACCGATTGGCCTCCGCCGTCAGTTCAAGACGCCAGCGTTCGGCGCGCGCGCGTTCGATATTGCCTTGATTGCGATCAAAACGCCCCAGCGGTATGGTAATCCCGGCAACCAGCGCAATATCATTGGTTCCCTTGATAAAACGCGTGCCGCCATTGACGGTATAATCCTGAGTCTTGCGGGTTTGTTCTACAATAACCACTGCGCTTGCCCGCGCCACCCTGGCTTCTTCGAGTGCTTGATCAGCCTCTGCCAGTTCGATCTTTTGATTGCCGCCAAGCACCAATTCTCCGACCACATCAAGGTCATCGCCATTGCCGCCCCAGAAGGAGGCCAGAGCGTCGCGCGCATTGCGCAGCTGTGCCTGAGATTGTTCCACTGCGATCTGAGCCTGCGCCACTCGTGCCGCAGCCCGTGTTTCTACGAAGAGCGGGTCCTTGTATCCGCGCACCCGCCGTAAGGCTTCGCTCTGCAAGCCCTCTTCAATGGATAACTGCTGCTTTGCGATGGCCTCGATTTGCCGGGCAATCAAAATATCCAGAAACGATCGCTGCACAGCGGCGGCCAATTCCAAGCGGGTGACCTCGGCTGAGGCACTGGCCACACCGATTTCCCGTTCAGCCAGTGCAACGCGCGCCGCCCGTTTTCCGCCGCGTTCAATAGGTTGATTATAGGTGGCAGTCACCTCCGCACGGCGGAGCACGCTATAAGGGCCGGTGCCGACAAAATTCTCGGCTTCTACGGTAACCGATGGATTGGGACGAACGTCAGCTTGCACCTTTCCAGCGCGCGCCGCTGCAATCGCAGCTTCCTCGGCGCGCAATAACGGCGCTGCATCGAGCGCTTTTGCAACAGCCTGATTGAGCGAAACGGTCTCCGCAAGGCTTGGTGCACCGGTCACAAGCAACGCACCCGCCAGAAGGGCGGCACGTGAATATCTTAACATTTGTTGTAAACTCCTGATCCATAACAATTACAGCGCGCAGAAAACTGCACGCTGCGGCTAATAGATCAGGCTAATGGTGGCTCAATTGGGGGTTTTTGTGTCACAGACCGCATAAATGCAGGAGCGGACGCAAAGACCAAGTTGCGACCATCATGGTTAGTTGATTCAACTTTGGTGCCGCTCAAATGGTCTGCGGTCGGCGAAAAATGCTGATGCGTATCACCTTCCACATCGAGGGTGTTATCCTCGTCAGCAGGCTGGCTGTTCAGCGCGACTTCCTGCTTTGCCAAGGACATATTGGCATCAAGTTCCTGATGAAAGGCCTGACTGGCGCTATCATGATCTTGGTGATGTTCCACTAGTCCCGGCCCAGCATGAATGCTCCCGAAAACAAGGGCGATAGCTATCAGCATCAGGGAAAATCGAGCGAACATGGACGCGTCCCTAAACGTGGACATATTGAATCACAAGAAAAATTTTTGAGCGGGACGCGTTTTCACTTGCAGTCGTATGAAAACGCAACCTACTCGTAACAAATGCTCGAAATCCTCCGCAACAAGATATACCGCAACCTTCTTTCGGCCCAGATTATTGCGCTAATCGGAACGGGACTGGCGACAATTGCGCTCGGTTTACTCGCCTTTGATCTGGCTGGCGGTAATGCCGGCGCTGTGCTCGGCACAGCGCTTGCCATCAAGATGGTCGCTTATATTTTTGTTGCTCCCGTCGTCGGTGCCTATGCAGATCGGCTACCGCGAAGAGCGTTTCTGGTTGCAATGGACGCAGTGCGTGCAGGCGTTGCATTCATGCTGCCTTTTGTCGATCAGATCTGGCAAATCTATCTGTTGATCTTCATTCTGCAATCGGCATCGGCGGCGTTCACGCCCACTTTCCAGGCGACTATTCCTGACGTGTTGCCTAACGAGGATGACTATACAAAAGCACTTTCCTTCTCACGTCTCGCTTACGATCTGGAAAACCTGCTGAGCCCGATGCTGGCAGCAGCCTTGCTGTCCGTTATCAGCTTTCACTGGCTTTTCGCAGGCACCGGCATCGGCTTTATTGCTTCTGCACTGTTTGTCTTGTCGGTCACTTTACCGGCGACCAAGGCGATCACGCGCACTGGCGGTATCTTCGCCAAGACCACAAGAGGTCTGCGGATTTATCTAAAAACACCAAGGCTGAAAGGGCTTCTTGCACTAACTCTGGCTTCGGCAGCAGCAAGTGCAATGGTCATCGTCAACACCATCGTCATCGTTCGCGATCAGCTCGGTTTTGGAGACAAGGCGGTCGCTTTGACACTCGCAAGCTATGGTGCAGGCTCAATGCTCTCCGCGCTGCTGCTTCCGCGCATTCTTGGTCGGTTCAGTGACCGTAAGGTGATGATGACCGCCGCCACTGCGCTGTTTGGCGGTCTAGCCGCAATGGCGCTACTGACATCGATATTGCAGCAATCGGCCTATTATTGGCAAATAGTTCTCATCGGCTGGTTTGTGCTGGGGATAGGCTATTCCGCTAGTGTCACACCCTCGGGGCGACTGTTGCGACGGTCAGCCCATGCCGAGGATCGGCCCGCAATCTTCGCGGCGCAATTTGCACTCAGTCACGGCTGCTGGCTGATTGCCTATCCGCTCGCCGGTCAAGTGGGCGCGGTGTTCGGACAAACAGCGGCATTCGCCATATTGGCGTTTCTGGCGCTATCCGGAATCATCGCCGCATTGATTTTTTGGCCCGCAGGCGATCCCCAAATCGTCGCGCATAATCACGATGATCTGCCGCCAAACCATCCGCATCTTCGCGAAGAGCATGCAGGACAAGCGTTCAGCGGTCACACCTATGTGATTGACGATTTGCACCCGCAGTGGCCGCGAGGATAAGGATCGCAACTCTTCCTTCGACAAACAGACATTCCACTACCCAACGAGTTGTTGTCATTCACAATCACTCGATCGGTCGGGATATCCTAAAAGCTGCCTAACCGCTTTCCGGCTGGTGAGCAGCAGGTGGGCAATCGCCCCGAAACCCGACATTCAGTTGGATCAGTTTTAAAGCAATAGCAGAAATTGGCTGAGTTATCGTTTGATGAATGGTCACAATCGAATCTTGACCAAAGCCAAATATATCGATAATTCGGGATATATGGATAAGAATGATGCGCTGAGCGCCTTTGGTGCGCTGAGCCAATCTACACGACTTGATGTCTTTCGCCTGCTGGTCAAAGCGGGCGAAAAAGGCATGTTGGCAGGCGAAGTGAGTGGCTCGCTGGGCGTGCGGCAGAATACAATGTCTTCCAATCTATCCATCCTTTCGCAATCCGGCCTGACCCGAAACGAACGTGAAGGACGTAATATCCGCTACTTTGTCGACACAAATGGATTGAACGGGTTGCTCGTTTTTCTGCTTGAGGATTGTTGCGGTGGTCAGCCTGAGCTTTGCGGGACTTTAATAAATGAAATCGCCTGCGCCGGTTAGGAGAATGTTGTGACGGAACTTTCGCTTCCGGCTGCGGCCGGGCTTGGAACCTTTGAACGGTGGTTGTCCGTATGGGTGGCGCTCGCAATTTCCGCAGGGCTTCTGCTCGGTAATCTTTTTCCCGGTCTTTTTGCAGCCCTCGCATCGCTAGAGATTGCCTCGGTTAATCTGCCGGTGGCTGTTCTAATCTGGGCGATGGTCTATCCGATGATGGTGGGTGTCGAGTTCGGCGCTATGAGACAGGTCGGGGATAAGCCAAAAGGTCTTGTTGTAACGCTGGTCGTAAACTGGCTGATAAAGCCATTCACGATGGCTGTACTTGGTGTACTGTTTTTTGAATATATTTTCGCCGGCCTGATCCCGCCGGATGATGCGCAAGCCTATCTCGCCGGCGTCATTCTCCTTGGTGCCGCACCTTGTACGGCAATGGTCTTTGTCTGGTCGAATCTGACCCGCGGAGACGCCACCTACACATTGGTGCAGGTCAGCGTGAACGATGTCATCATGGTGTTTGCATTTGCGCCCATTGTCGCTTTTCTTTTGGGTGTGACCGATATCGTGGTACCTTGGGACACGCTTCTATTGTCGGTTGGGCTCTATGTCATGCTCCCGTTGTTGGCGGGGTATCTCACTCGCCGTAAACTGGTTGCGCATCGCGGCGAAGCGGCAGTTGATGCCTTCAAAAGCCGTGTACAACCATTTTCCATTGCCGGGTTACTGATCACGGTGGTGTTGCTGTTCGGATTTCAGGGAGAGGTCATTCTCGACCGACCACTCGTAATTGCGCTGATTGCGATTCCTTTACTTATCCAATCCTATGGGATCTTCTTTGTTGCCTATGGAGCGGCGCGGGCGTGGCGAATACCATTTAATGTCGCGGCCCCTTGCGCACTTATCGGGACATCCAATTTCTTCGAACTGGCGGTAGCCGTGGCGATCAGCCTTTTCGGCCTTGGTTCGGGAGCAGCCCTTGCAACGGTGGTCGGTGTGTTAGTCGAGGTGCCGGTGATGCTGTCGCTCGTCGCCTTCGCCAACAAGACGAAACACTGGTTTCCAACCGAAGGAGATGCTGCATGAGCATAGTTATCCACCACAATCCTGATTGCGGCACATCGCGTAACGTATTGGCCACTATCGAGGCATCGGGCGAAACACCTGTTGTTATCTATTATCTGGAAACGGGTTGGACCCGTCCGCAACTGTTGGCGTTGTTCGCCGCTGCTGACTTGACGCCACACACCGCGCTGAGAACAACAAAATCTCCGGCGGAGGAGCTTGGGCTGCTTGATCCGGCGATGGATGAAGAAACCTTGCTCTCCGCGATGCTGAAACATCCCGTTCTGGTCAATCGACCTATTGTGTGTTCGCCGAAAGGTGTGCGGCTCTGCCGTCCCAGTGAATTGGTGTTCAACTTATTGGGCAACCTGCCGCCGGGACGAATATCAAAAGAAGACGGTACGTTGCTAATTGATGCAGCAGGAAAGCGGGTTAATTGACGCTCCAATCAGTATGCACGGGTTGGTTTGATTTGCAAAGCAACAAAAAACCCGTCAGTCTGCAAACCACCCGATTGTGTTGAAAAACTCCACAACCGATTTTCGTCAGCAACCTTTGGCCTTAAATGAAGTGTTGAGCGCAACAATGATTCACACGATTAAGCGATGTTGAATCAATATTGCTGAAATTTATCGCCAGTCCTGCCAACCCCGAGTTTTTCAACACAACCCAACCAATTGCGTATATCAACCGTTAAAGGCTAGATAGCCAGATGGCAGGGCGAATCGAGAAACTGCAACTGTGGGCGCGGGCATTGAAGCGCGATGTCGTTGCTATGTGGATTGCGGCACGTAGCACTCGCACGCCTTGGCTTGCAAAGTTGGTAGCCGGGGGCGTGGCTGCTTACGCATTTAGCCCCATCGACCTAATACCAGACTTTATTCCCGTAATTGGCTATCTTGATGATCTGGTCATTTTGCCACTAGGGATTGCACTTGGAATACGCCTCATCCCTGCTCCGTTAATGGCAAATTTCAGGGCAGAAGCACTCCTCAGATCCGATCGTCCCGTGAACTATGTCGCCGCCGCTTTGATAGCCGCTGTATGGGCGGCGGCCGTACTGGCTTTGGCAAGTTGGATAATCGCAAACGTCCTCTAGCGGTCCAGAATATGTCATGCCTTCAACATTGCGATAATCGGCCACTCATAAACCGTTTGTAGCATCCCTCGGGCGCACCAGAAATCAATTCTTGTCGAACGTGTGAAGAACCGCCAGTATTGCTCCTCGGAGGGCGATGCCGCGCCATCACCCGAACCAACCTGCACGTAGCCGCGCGACCGGGAGAGATAAAGGGCATGCCAGAGATGGGAGAGCTTTTGCGCGATGGCGTTGTGCACGACCCGTTTTTCGAAACCGTCAACGACGGCGAATGGAATGCATGCATCGGTAAACAAGGCGATGAGATCAATTATGTCGAAGGTTATATTGAGGCGGCGCAGCTGCTCGCTGACACGCTGATCGCGAAGAAACTCTATGAAAGCCGAGACACACTCGCGATGCCGATCCTTTATAACGCACGGCATGGCCTGGAGCTAGCGCTCAAATATATTCTGCGCGAACTGGTGGCGATCGGCATGGCGCGCGAGCGCGAAGGACCAATCAACCATGATATCGAGGGTTATTGGGAGCATCTGAGCGCTCAGGTGATCGGCGACCTCGCCTGCAGAACCCATATAGCCGAACTCAAACCCTTCGTCGAAAGCTTCACTCGTCACGATATCGACGGACAAGAACTGCGTTATTTCGAAAATCAGGAAGGCAAACAGAGCCTCGAACAGCTTGCTGTCGTCAATCTGCATTTTGTGCAGGCGAGCATCGTCGAACTCCGCGATATTCTGGGGCGGCTCATGGACCGCGTATTCCGCCTCTCTCAGGAGGTTGTTGCAGGCAACAGTACGAAAGACTGCTCCCGCTCCGATCTCATCGAGATTGCAGGGATAGTCGGCGCGAAATCGACCTGGACCGAGGAGGCCTTTATTGCGCGCAGGGCAGCCACGATGGAACGGTTTGACCTTAGCAGCAACGGGTTTTCCAATGCGCTCACGGCGATAAAGGCATCGCGCGAAATTAAAGTGCTGATCGGCCTCGATACCAAATTGAGCTATCTCACATCCGAAAAGATTATGGAGATTGCCGAGATTTGGCTCAAGGTGCATCCACCGGTGCACTCGGACGAAAAGCCGCGAGTGGTCAATGCTGCTAGCGCAAGTTTCGACGAGATCATGCGATATGGCGACGATATGCGTGAGCTCAACGGCGCGGTTCTAAAAATGCTCTCGATCGAAGAGTTCGCCGAGCTACAAACCATCTTCTATATAGGCCGTGATGGACTTTTCGGTGATCAATATGCTCGTCTTCTTGATCAGACGCTAACTAGTCATCATCGCACGGAAAACCGCATCGCCCTTGTCCATCACATCTTGTCAAAGAGCAACTTCATTGCCGGACTTGTTGCAGGCTTGCGCAAGGTCGGGCAACCAAAACTCGCGGTGGCGCTTGCCGAGCTGCGCGACGCCGCCCGGCCAGAGGCTTAGGACATTGTTTACCGGCCTGCGGAGAAAATCGTCAAAATATGACGAGTTTCTTTTGACTTACAGCAACATCGAGGTGTTAATGCCCTCCGATGATCGCGCGATTCATGACGAATTGCCGTTACCAAGGGGTTATACACATGAATAAGATGGATCTTGTCAGTAGCGTCGCGGACCACAGCGGCCTTAGCAAAAACAATGCCGCCAAAGCGGTAGACGCAGTTATCGGTTCGATTACCGGTGCATTGAAGGGTGGCGACGACGTTCGCCTTGTCGGTTTCGGTACCTTCTCGACATCCAAGCGTAAAGCTTCAACGGGGCGTAATCCGCGTACCGGCGAACCAATGCAGATTCCGGCATCTACTCAAGCGAAATTTAAAGCAGGCAAGGGCTTGAAAGACGCTGTCAACGCGTAATTCCTCCGCGAGAGGACGACCGCAGCTTTGAAGCTGTCGGTCAGCTACCGCTCCAGTTTCGCGCATTAACAAGCGATGGCGCTGCTTGGTTTGGTGGCACCGATAATCGCGTATGCCTCTAAGCCAGAGACGCCTGCCAGGCTCCCATCGAACCGAGATAAATGTCGATTTTTTCAAACCCCTGTCTGGAAAGCCATCCTGCAGCAACGGTCGCCCGCATGCCGCTCGCGCACATCATGGTATAGTGACGTGATCTATCGAGTTCTTTCCAGCGTTCATTCAATTCACCAACATAGATATGCTCTGAACCATCAATTGATGCCTCTGCACGCTCATCTGCATCACGGACATCGAGTAAGGTCCACTCGTCGCGATCCTCGTTCAGCCGTTTTTCAATTTCCTCCGTTTCGATCATTGGAATTTGCTCCATGATTCTCCCTGCCGCAGCAGCCGGGACGATGCCGGTATAGCCGCCGATAATATCGTCAAGGGCAATGCGAACAAGATGCTCCGTTGCTGCGGCAAGCTGGCTTTGGTCTGAACCGATCAGAAGAACGGTGTCTTCTTCACCTATGAACCATCCTGCAAATGCCGGTATCATGCCGACCGGCAAACTCAGCGAACCGGGGAAGTGACCTGAGGCGTATGCCATTGGGTCGCGGACATCCACCAGATGGGTGGGAGAATGACTTTCCATTTCTGGCAGGTTTAAAATTTTTGGCTCTGCTACGCGCGGAGCGGGATCTCCACCGTCCAGATTAAGGCGCTCCATCAACCGGAAATAGGGCGGTTGATAATGGTTCTCGTTGATTTTGATCTCGATAAATTCATCCCGGCTCTCGATTTGCAACCGGGGATTATTTCTCCGTTCATGCCCGAGTGTAGAAAACTCCCGCTCCGCCATTCCCGATCCACAAACCGATCCTGCCCCATGTGCGGGATATATTATCGCCTGGTCGCCCAGTGACAGAATTTTTTGCAGGGAATCGAAAAGAAGCCCGGCAACTTCCTGTTGGCGGTCCGGGTAGAAATCGGTTCTCCCGACGTCGCCTACAAAGAGCGCATCTCCGGTAAATACACCGACAGCGCCGTCCGAATATTCTGTGTCATAGAGAGCAAAAGCTATATGATCGTCGGTATGGCCCGGGGTTTTGATGACCTCAAGTATGAGTTGCCCGATTTTAAAGCGGTCGCCGTGACCGGCGATTTCTGCATAAACAACGTCTCCCGCAGCATTGGGTCCATGGAAGACCGGTGCATCCGTCATGCCGGAAAGAATGGGCGCACCGGATACCAGATCTTCATTGCGATGAGTCTCGAAGATATGGGTGATTTCCAAGCCTTCGGCGCGCGCTATCTCAAGATAAATATCGCAGTCTCTTCTGGGGTCAATGACGGCAGCCTTGCCTCCTGAACCGACAAGATAGGAAAGATGGGAGAGACCCGGCGTCTTGATTTTTTTTAACAACATGATTGTTCCTTGCCTAAAAGAGACTACGTGCAAACTTGGTTGAAGTTCCCAATATCGCTCAGTTTCTGGCTATCGAGAACCAGGGCCGGTCTCAATGCCCGGCCCTGCATCGGTTTAACCGAACTCGATTTGCTCGGCGATGATTTCGGTGCCGCTGTGCTTCACGCCGTCTTTCTCATATTGGCTATAGTGAATACGTCCAATAATGATGAGCTTCTTGCCCTTCGCGACATGTTTGGCGATGGTTTCAGCCAGACCGTTGAAGCAGGTGATGCGGTGCCATTCAGTATATTGTTCGGGATGGCCATTTTCGTCGATAACTGCCTTGCCTTCTGCGCGTTTATTGATGCTTGTGGCAAGACTGAAACTTGTGACGGCGGCGCGCTGCGATGGGGTTTCCCCTACCCGGCCTGATAAAATAACGTGGTTCATATCATTTCTCCTTAAGGCTTGGGACAATTCCTTCTGCCTGCCCATGAATGAGAACCGGGCGGGGGCGTCTGCACTGAGGCTTGCCGAGGGACACCGCAAAAATGGTCTGGCGCGGGCAGCGAAGCAACACGGGGCCAATTTTGTGGTTGCACGGCGTTCCCCGCTTGGGGCTATGGGCAGGTGAGGAAGAAGGGGTTGTTTCGAACCATTTGGACGACATTGAAGCCCGGCCATAATGCAGCGGACGGGATGATGCGCCCTGCGCGCCGCCATCTTTCATGCGTTGCAGGAATACTGGCTCGCCCGAGGACATCTGGGAAATTTTCGCGCAAGGACCGGACAATTGCAAGCCAAGCACCATGTGCCGCTTTTTCGAGCTGCTGTTCAAATGCGCACAGATGAGGGTGAGGACAAGCCATTGTCACTGGTCAGGCAGAGTCCAGGAGCAGCAAATTACGGTGTGCGTGCCAAACGGCAGGCCATATGATTTTTTGGTATCACCATTCTCTGTCCGCCACTCCTTCGTTCACCGACGCGCCGACGTACTCTTCCAGCGCAAAAATTGGAGCCCGGCCAAACCCCCTTCACCGTCAGGCTGAAGGGATGCTCCGTACAATCTCAGCGAGATCGGACGAGAGGTTGGGTAGCGTAGAGCGGTCTATTTCAAGGACAGCGCCGATGAACCCCAAGGCCCGCGCCCGGCGCGGTTCTTCATAGTCTGCGCGACTGGTTTCAATAACCACGGGAATGTTATTATTTCCCCGCTGCAAGGAGATGAGCCAGGGCGGACGAACCGGGCCGTCAGGGGTGATGTAGTCGAACATGGGTTTTGTGGCGGTAAGGCCAATGTCTTGCCGCGCGAGCATGTGACGCGCGGTGATCAAAGCTTCGACGATGACCCGGTCGAAATCATGATCTACCGGAATGAAGCGGTGGCCGTTGTGGACAGGCTGTCCCCATGCGCGAAGCGCGCCGTAACCGCGCGCATCGGGATCCTCACCGATAGCAACCAAAGTCAGGTCGGGCCCGCTGATCGGTTTTCCCCGCGTGCCTGGGTGGCGAAGGCGGGTTGCGAGATCGATGGTGCCATCTGTGGTTTCGATGCTGTGTTCGTGAACCTTGCGGGCAAAGACGAGCAGATAAGCCTGCGGTTCATGGCCTTTAGGCCAGCTTTTAGCCAGTTCGCGTAGCACTGCGAATATGCGCCGCGATTCCCAATCGCGCGGATGGGTAAAGAGGATGCGGCTCAGCGGTATGCCGGGTGCAACCTCCAATCGTTCTGCGAGCTGGCGTACAGCGGCAAATTCGCTCGAAATGTCGCGTTTGTCCTGTTCATTTGCTTCAATGACCGTGCGCCCGCTCAGTTCGAGCAGGCGCCACAGCAGCTTTGCAAGACGCGGAGCGCCGTGGCTTGCTGCATCGCGCGGCTCCGGCTTCTCTTCGGGATGCTGCGCCAGTGAAAGCGCGGGTGGACGCAGCACGGAAAAATAGCCTTCAGGCTGGTTGCGCGCGGGACGTTTCTGGCTGGTAATAGTGGTGAAAGCCTGTTCCCGGAAAAATGGACATTTGATTCCATGTTCAGGCCTGCTTCGCGCTGTCAGCCGCCTGAGATAATAGGTGTCGGCCCCGGTGAGCAAGGCGGGCGAGAGCATCGGTGTGGCAAGCTCGCCCTGACAGTCGCAGGCGATCCATTGCCCGTTTTTGCGGGCATGGCGCACAAGCATCAGCGCTGCTTCTTCATCGCGGTGATCGCCGCGCCCGGTGTACCAGATGCGCAATGTGTCACTAAGCGCCGGTGCGATCGGCTCTTTGCCTTTTGCGTTTTTCGCGCCTCTGGGGACCAACCACATGGCCTTGCTTAAGCTGCTGGCAGCTTGACATCAATCTTTGTTATGGTGGTCCAGTTCAGCTCCTTCCAGCGGGAAATCCGGTAGCGTGTTCCCGCCGCTGGATTGAGGAAGATCGTCCTGCGTCCCTGCCGGGAAACAAGGAAACGCCGCCCTTCGCTTCCATCGGTAAATTTGATCGTTTGGGCAAAGACGATCATGTCGCCGTCCTTGGGTGGGGGCCGATGCTTTCGGGTTGCGACCGCCCTGCAGCGGGCGCGCCACTGCAGGGCATATTCGCTGGTCGTGGGGCCGAGCATGTCAAGTATCCTAGCGGGGCATTCGGATTCGTTCGGTCCCATGGTTTCGCTCATATCCTTGTAACCGAAAATCATCCCGTCGCTGGCGCGCTTATTATATTTGACCAAGCATACCAGCGCGAACACAGTGGTCTGGCCGGTGTCATTATTATATTGGCGGCACGCGGCATACCAGGTGCGCATCTTGATCATTGCAGAGGCCAGTATTTCGCTCTTGCCCGCATCGTTCTCGAATGTGAATTGATCTTCAAGATAGGCTTTTGGCGTTTTGTGGTATCCCAGTGAAGTCATGAATAGCCATCCCATTGTTGTTCTCCTTGTTATGTGGTCGTCACGGTAAAATTGACAGGGGGCCGATGTTCACGCTATGTCCACAATCATAAGGAATTTGATATGAACAAGGCACCGAACTGGTTGCAAAATATTGATGTGGATCTTGGTCTGATCGAAATGCGTGATTGCTGCGACGAACATTGGACATTTCGCGCGCTTGCCGGTGCTTCGGTTGGGGTTGACCCGGAGGATGCATTGTCGGCTGCATCCGAGCTTTCGCGCACAGTTAATGGTCTGATGGCAGGACAAACTGACGCCAAGACCGCACTAGCGGCCATTCTTGGCGGCCGCGGCAATGATTATCAGCGGTGCCTGTGGTATATTCTGGCAGGCCGGGACCCGCTTGGCACATCTGTTGATCTGGGCCGTCTGGTCGAACTACTTGCAGCACGCGCACAACTGGCCCGTGAAGGAGCGGTTTTTGGCAGCGGCTTGGTGCTTGCCGATGATCCTTATGTGACCGCCGATGTTGATGGTCCTCTAGGCGTGTTTTCGGGCGACTTTACGCTCGGGGCGCAATGGGCTCCCTTTGCTCAGGCCCGCTAGCGACAATAACCAGCGGCGGCACGGCGAACGCGGCACGGACAAAATGATCGGCAATCGCACGAAATGAACCAAGCCTATGGGCCAGCTGTTCGCCGATCAGGATCTGATCGTCCTCGCTGACGTCATATTCATCAACGGCGTCTTCCCCCTCTCTGGTTTCGGCTGCTCCGCGATAAACGGTACGGAAGCACCCCCATACACCGGCGCACATGCCGGTCCACCGGGTGTAGGCGAGTTGGTGGGTGCGGCAGAAGGCTTCCAGTTCAGTGAACGTGCCCCAGCTAACTTCATGCGCGCTAAGCAATAATGGTTCGCCGCTCACAAGTTCCGTTAGCTCAAATGTTGGGCCGTCAAATTCGGTAGAGAGGCCTTCATCACTGATGGCGGTGAGAAGTTGGGGAAGATCGGCGGCGGGTAGCTTTCCTCCGATGGTAATTGAAGCTGAACAGCGGTCTGCCATGATAATGTCCTTTCGTTGATTGAGCGCGCGACGAGTCCGTCACGGCCAGCGGCTATGATGAATTTGAAATCGCGCTTATGCGCTGGGTTTGTTGGCTTTTACGTCCGCCATTATCTGCAAATCATGCTGACTGATGTCGATGAGGTAATCAACGGCTGCCACAGTAACCAAAACTGAATATGCACCAGTATTGCTGCAATTGGGAACTTCGCAAAAGCGAAGATCGCGAACGGGAATTGGCACTCCAATGGCCTCGCAGCTTCGCTTTTGTAGGCTATAATTCTCATATATCTAACTCCTTGAGCTTTGTATCAGTCTCGATCAGCAAGGATCCTTGCGATGACGCGCTGGGTTCCGGTGTTGGCGGGTTCCGCGATAAAGGGTTGTTCCGGTTTGCCGGTTGCGGAAACCTGCATGTCCTGGTTGGTCGCTTCGGCAACGCGGGTGGCGACGCGGTATGCATTCTCGAGCGTGGCAACGTGACCCGCAGTGCGCTGGTCAGCTGACACCAGAGGTCTCCGCGAGCGCGGTGAGATCATTATCGAGCATCTGGGCAAGCGTCTGTTGGGATATGGTGTCACCCGTGATGACGAAATATCCTCCGCCGAAACCACCGGCGCGGGCCTTATCGCAGGTATCGGCATAAACGAACCCGAGCGGCAGCTTTTCTGGGTATAGGCGTTGGAGGCATTGTCCGAGCGCCGAGAGATTGGGCGCGCCATCGCTGTCAAAGATGGTGAGAGTACTGCTGGTTTCATTGTAAATGCACTCAATGCCGAAAATCAAGTCGTCCATAATCTCCCAGAAGTTTTGATCTGGACTCTGACTGTCGGTGCGGAATGCCTTCTCGATTTCCGGTGCCAGCATGGGTCCGTTTCCATCTTCGATGGATGCCGCGCTTGCAATGACTGAAACAAGCTGTTCCGCTTCCTCGCGTGTCACAGCGAGCTTGAACGAAATATGGGTGAAATAATTGGCCATGTTGGTCTTCCTCACATGTCATAATGGTGGATTTTGGTCGGATCGGGCTTCAGGCCGCAACAAGCTGGGGCTCGCGACCAACGATCCGGCACGGGCCTTGCTGGGCAAAACCCAAGATGAAGTTGACCGCTTCGTCAGCTTTGGATGCGGCGGTCAAGATGGCAGTTTTGTCGGACTTGAGGACCTTGAGCCAGTGCGCGAGGTAGGATGCATGATTGTCGAGTTGCGCTTCGGGTAGCCCGAGTGTTGCGCCAAGAATAGCGGCAGCAATATCCGCAACAAGTTCTTCCATGGCATAGGCTGCATCGCCGAAGCGTTTGCCAAAAGTGCGGTCAAGCCGCCGTTTTGCGCCTGTCCAATGGGCTGTCTCATGTGCCCGTACCGCAAAATAAGCTTCAAAGTTGGGAAACTGGTCGATAACTGGCAAAACGATCTCATCGCGGGTGCGATTATAATAGGCCTGATTGCCATTGTGACGGACCGCCGCAGGGATTTTGGCGAATATCGCCTCTAGCCGGGGCCGGTGGATGGATTCGGGTATCTTTTGAGCCGGTTTTGGTATCGGGTAAAAATGAGCAGGAAGCCCGTCAATCTGCTCAGCATTGAAGACCGCATATTGACGAAGCAAGCGCCGCGTTTGTCCTTCATCGCCGCTACCGACTGCATTGTCATCGATGCTGTCCTGATCTGCCCTACCGTCCTTGGTGACCAGTGTCTTGTAGAAGACCCCCTGCGATGATTTCTCGCCCTTGCGAACCTGTCCCTTAAGGATGATCGCCTGCCGGTAGGTCATCCAGTAAGGAGAAATATAACCGCGTTCTTCCGCCGCCATCCAGAGGATCAATGTGTTAATCCCGCGATAGGCTGAGCCGCAATGGCGTAGCGGACGCGAGATCGGTTGCCCGGTCCAGGGTTTGACCCAGGGTTTTGTTCCCGCTTCAAGTTTTGCGATAATAGTTGCGGTAATCGTGGCTGAGATGTCGGTTTTCATGGGTATTATCCTTTGAGCGCGCGCAATTGCCCCGCTGCCGAATGACAACGGGGCAATGCATGCAAGTTTGTGGTTTTGTATTCAGGCAGCCTTTTCAGGCGTTCTCGCTGGTGGTCGAGGCCTTGCTATTGCCGTCCGCTTCACCCTCGCACCCGCTTTCTGGCTCTTCGCCGGCGGGGTGGCTATTATCCTCACCCGCTGCTCCTCCTTTGGATTCCTCGCCCTCGGCCCCGGTTTCCTCGGCCTGGTTGGGATCGAAGCGCATCGCTGCCGGTAGCCATGCAATCCCCGCTTCGCGAATTTCCGGCTCTGTGATCGCGCTGCCATCACAGAGCTTTTCGCAGGCGTCGGCCATTTCAGCGACTTTGGAGCTGGCATATTTTGCAGCCAGTACCGGTCCTCCGATGGCATCGAGCGCACGCTGCATCCCGGCTTTTCGGACACGGGCGAAGTAACCGCCTGCGCTTGGCCGCCACCATGCCGCAACATCGATGTCGAGCAGTTGACCCAGATGATCGTGGAAGGGGTTGCTGTGCTGCAGACCCTTGCCACCAAGCGAGGCTTCCATGCTGCTAGCCATGCAGACGGCAAGCCAGGTTGCGCGGGTCTCTTCGTCGAGCTCGCGAAAGGCTTCAAAACGCTCGGCTGCCGTGGAATGCGCTGCCCATGCGGTATCGAGCTGTTTGCGAATTTCACCAAGCGCTGCGCCTGCAAGACTGTCAGGCAGATTGCCGCGTACGCTGGGATCGTTGCGCCGTGCCACCTCGAGGGAACATCCATGCTCGGAATATTTTCCGACCGCCCGGTCGGCGAGCGTGAAAATTGCGAGGTCAAGCGCGATGGCCGGATTGCTGGCGACGTGGAGTGCCAGAATATCGCGACGGGCGATCGAAAGTTCATCGGCAAGGACGCCGGAGAGACCCTGAAGTTTGGCCGCAACCTTTTTGGGATCCTTGTGGCCATCGCCATCGCCCTTTTGGCGGGCTTGCGGGACTTCCCAGTAATTGGCCTCGACACGCGGCTTACCGTCTTCGCCGATCACCATAAACTGGGTCAGAGAAGCCTTGCGTTCCTCATCAATGAGCACTTTGGTATCGCGCAGTTCTTCTTCTTCCCGCTCGAGTTTGGCGACCCGCTCGTTAATTGCATCGATTTCCTCGCCATCCATTTCGGTAGATTCGAAAAGCTGCTCTATCTGGCCATGTTCGGCTTCGATTTTGGCGATACGCGCCTCGGCTGCTTCACTCAGTGGTTCGCGGTCAAGCCGTGCCTGCGTGAGTTCCTCGCGGTCCGTCCAGGTCGAGCCTTTGGCGAGCAATGGAACAACCGTGCCGATGCCGCTTTTTTCGGCATGGATAGCTGCAGCCTCCTGCAACAACGTGCTGGCAAGGTCGATGGCAAGATCACCATCGAGCCATTCAGCAGCTTCGGCTTCGGTGAACAGGTCCCTTGCGACGCGCCCACCTGCCTTTGTATAGGCGGCTTCGCCGACGAGGAGAGCAACAGGATGTGATGCTGGAATTGATGCGCCGAGAATACGCTTGCGAATCTCGTGAGCATTGTTTTCAAGCCAGCTGCCCTTCACTTCTTCAAACACTGCAAGCTGCTTTGCCTGATCAGCGGTTGCGGCGTAGGCCTTAGCTACTTCCATCGTCATTTCGCCAACGGCGAGAATGTCGAAAATGGGTTCGGCAAGTGTAGCAAGCCGAAGTCTGCCTTCGACAAAGCGGCGCGTTTGGCCGAAGCGTTTGGCAACCGCATCAATGTCACCATCTGTACCCAGAAAGTGCAGAAAAGCCTGACATTCGTCGGTCGGTGTCATTTTCTCCCTGAGAAAATTCTCGGCGAGACTGGTTTCAGCTATGCCTTCAGCGCTCTCGTCACTGACCATCACTGGAATACCGTGATTTTTGGCAATCTTGCCAGATGCTGCGAGTATGTTGAGCGCGCGCAGGCGTCGGCCGCCAGCAAAAATGTCGTAAAAGCCCTTTTTCTTGGCTGTGCCGCCGATCAGGTTCTGCAGCACGCCTTTGGCTTCGATATTGGCAACGAGCCAATCCAGATTGGTTTCGGCACCGCTTTTGCGCACATTATGCAGCGAGAGCCTGAGCTTGTTGAGTGGAATGATTTGAATGGTCATAGCGAAGTTCTCCAGAGCCGGATGACATTATTGCCATCCTTCAGGCCCACCATTCTCCTTCCCCCTCCCCTCCTGCCCGCGCGGGCGCGCAAGCGCCGCTGGCTATTGGGTTGCCTGCTTGGGTCGCTGGTCTCGATTTAATGAATTGGCGCTGGTGTGCCGGGATTGGGGGCGTAGCCGTGATAAAAACCGGTCTATCGGTTGCACAATCTGCTCAGCTATCAAAAGAAAGCGGTGCGGCTCAGGCGACCTTGGTTCGTTCTGTCTGACTTTGCGCGCAAATCGCCTCGAGGATGGTTGCGGCCTCTGTATCCGGCATGAAAAGCCGTGTTTTATAGGCGATAATCTCGGTGAAACAGCCGCTCGACTTGTACCAGCCAAGTCGAGCGGCATGAGCGCCGATAATTTCGAGCCGCTGGGCGCCTGCCACGCGAGACGTTTTGAGCGTTAGCTGGTCTGGTCCGTTGACCGGGATCCGGGCACCGCTGCGGGCGCTTTCAATCATTGCATTGGGAGTGAGTTTGGGCGCTTCAAGACCTAGCCCTTCGCAAAGCGCGCCCAAATCACCGGCGTCGACCACGCGCCCAAGAATTGAGCGACCGTCAGCGGCTGCGATTCTCACAACCGAAAGCATCTTTGAGGGAATCTTGCGCCAAACGGGCAACAATAATCCCGTAGCGATGAACAGGGTTTCATTTTCGAGGGTATCGCGCGCTTCTTCGGCTTCAGCATTCCACAGCTTTGCAAATTGGGTATCGCGAATTTTCCGCCAGTTGCTTTCGGCCAGCGCCTGGTCGTCGATATGGTCGATACGTGCAGGACGGATGAGCTTGAAGCGCCGGACGGTGGTTCCATCGTCGAGCAGCGAATCGCGCTGGCTGACCATCAGCGCGACCTTGCCCGACCTATCGTTCCTCATTGGCTCGGCGCTTTGGTCCCAGCTACGCCGAAAATCGATGTCATCGTGGCTGCGAACAAGACGTTTCCGGGTGATTGCAAGCTCGGCGAGTTTGGTTGTCGCTCCGCACTGATCGGTCCGCAGCAAGCGCTCGGAGACGATTTCGAGGGTTTGAACAGCGATGGTTTCAACCCCGAGATCGAGCGTTCCCGCTTCCCGTGCCTTTGCTACACGCTGATCTACTAGCCCGAGAAATTCGTCGAAGACCGCGTTCTGCATGGCGATTGGCAGTGCGAGGATGCGGTTGAGCCACCGCTGGATGGGCGGCAGGTCCATACGCAGTTCACCGCCCTCACCTTCGAGTTCAAGGCCTGTCCGCTTCTGGAAATCCTGGAAAGAAGCGCTTTTCAGCTTGCCGGAATGCAGCAGTCGGAACCAGGCATTGAGCGCGGACATGGCATAGTCGCTTTCCAGATTGTCAGCCGGGTCAAACAGATTTTGCCCTCCGGTCTGACGTTGCCCGCGGGTGAGCGCGCCGAGGCTGTCGAGCCGCCGAGCTATGGTCGAGATAAAGCGCCGTTCACCCCGGCAATCTGTAGTGACGGGCCGGAAAAGCGGGGAACTTGCCTGTTGGGTGCGGTGGGTCCGTCCAAGCCCCTGGATAGCCGCATCAGCGCGCCAGCCCGGTTCAAGAAGAAAATGGACCCGGCGGCGCTGGTTGGGAACATCAAGACTGGCATGATAGCTGCGCCCCGTGCCGCCAGCGTCAGAGAAGACCAAAATCTGCTTGCGGTCTTCCATGAAAGCATCGGTTTCTGCCGCATTGCTCCGCGCCGAACGGCGCTGCACGAGCTGGCGACCGTCGCTTGCGGTGGACAGTCTGCGGCTCCTTCCGGTAATTTCGGCCACATTGTCTTCGCCAAAGCGGGTGATAATGGCGTCGAGCGCGGAGGAGATTGGCGGCATTGCCCCAAGCTGTTCAAGGCATGCATCACGCCGTGCGATTGCGTCGGCACAGTGGACCGGGTTACCATCGTCATCTTGCATCGGTTGCGAACGCATTTCGCCTTCGAGATCGATATAGGTCTGCATTTGTCGGGTTGGGAAAGCGCGGGTGAGATAGTCAAAAAGATATTCTCTCGGACTAAGATCAATATCAAGCTCGTTTGCGGCGTCATCGTCATGGTCTGCCAGTCGCCGGTCAAGCATAGCCTCACCGGTTGAGACAAGCTGGATGACAATCGCCATTTTGTCGGCAATATGGGCTTCAATCGCAGGAAATAGGCTCGGAAGTTTCAAACTCATAAGGAGCTGCTGGAAAAACCGCTGTTTGACGCTTTCAAATCGGGAACGAGCTGCACCCTTGGCTCCCGCATTGAGTGTATCGCCCGATACAGCATCAATTACTCCGCTTTCTTCGAGCGCAGCTTCCATATTCTGGTGGATGATTGACCAGGCTTCGGCGTAACGGTCGTAAATTTCGATTTGCTCGGCGGAAAGAATATGTTCAAGCATTTCATATTCAACGCCGGCGAAGCTCAGCGCACGGGCGGTATAGAGTCCCATTGATTTGAGATCGCGCGCGACCACTTCCATCGCAGCTATGCCGCCAGCGGCAATTTCCTCAATGAACAGATCACGCGTCGGAAAGGCCGTATTGGGGCCCCAGAGGCCTAAGCGCACGGCGTAAGCGAGATTATTGACGTTCGACGCGCCGGTCGCCGAAGCATAAAGAACACGCGCAGCTGGTAATTTGTCCTGCAGGGTCACGCCGGCCATTCCCTGTTCAGAACCCTTGGTCTTGCCGCGAGCGGTTTCACCGCCTGCAACGCCGCCCATTGCATGAGCTTCGTCGAAGGCGATAACACCATCAAATTCGGGGCCGGTCCAATCGAATATTTGGGTCAGGCGGCTGCTATCTTCGCGCTGTGATCGCAACGTGGCATAAGGAACGAACAGCACACCCTCGCTCATTGCAATGTCTGTACCCAGTGGCCAATTTTTGAGGGGCTGGATATCGGCGGCGATGCCGCCAACTGCCGTCCAATCCCGGCGGGCGTCTTCAAGCAAGGTTGCGTTCTTCGACACCCAGATATGCTTGCGTCGTCCCTGTAACCAATTGTCGAGGATAGTGGCAGCGATCTGGCGCCCCTTGCCTGCTCCCGTCCCGTCGCCAAGAAAATACCCCTTGCGGATCCGTCTTTCGATCACCTCCCCAGTGTTCTCGTCGTTAATACTGCCGGCCAGCCAGTCGGCGTGGGCCTGGCCTGCATAAGCGACCGTTTCAAGCTGTGCGGCCGACAAGACCCGGTCTTTGACGATGCGCGTTGGTAGCATAAGTCGGTAATCGGGTTTGGGCGGCGCTACCGAGCCCATGGCAAGACTTTCGACAAGGGCTGTAGGATGTTCGCCGGCTTGCTCGAAGAGCATCCGTGCCGGACGGTACGGAAGATAGTCACCAACTTGTTCGCCTAGCGCAGCAGGTTCCTCGAGTGCGGTGTAAACAACAGGTGTGACGGCGTCTTCAACTGGCCTGTGAGCCGGAATGGGTTGCACCGGCTCTGCAGGGCGGACAAAGCCGCCGAACATTGATTTGGTTGCCGATGGGGTTCTGGTCTGTGGTTCGATCTCCCGGCGTGGCAGGGGCCTTGGCTGGTCAGTTAGTTCAGCTAAGGCCGCAACGTGAATATTATGAATCATTGGCAGATCCGGTAGCTTATCCAGAACAAGCAAGGTCGTCGCGATATTCGTCCCGTGCTTGGCAAAACAGCCTTCGGCCAACGTAAAGCGTTCGATAATCGAGGCACCCGTGATCATTTTGGCGAGACTCGCCGCGTTGCGGCCTGGACGGTCTATCCAGCTCGGCAGGATAGCGACTAGCCTCCCCCCGCTGGACAGCACTTTAAGGGCCGAATGAAGGTGTCTGAGCGCAGTGAAATGATCTTCATAACCATCGGCGTTGCGTGAGAAGGGTGGATTCATGAGGACGCTGGTGGGCGCCCTTCCCTGCCAGCGTGCGGCGATTTCGGCTCCATCGTGATTGGTTATGGCGGCGCCGGGATAAAGGCCGGTGAGCAGCGCGCGTCGGCATGCATCCAGTTCATTGAGCCTGAGCATTGCGCCGAGCCGTAATGCTTCGGTGGCAAGCAAACCGGTGCCAGCGCTTGGTTCGAGAACAAAATCCTCGGCGGTCAACGCCGCCCGCGCCTGTGCAAAAAGTGCGAGCGGTGCAGGGGTGGAAAATTGCTGTCGGCTCACTTGCAACTCGCTGCGAACGGTGTGCGTTGGGAGACCAGGATAGGTCGCAATCAAATCGGGAAGCTGCTGGCTTGCGGCCCGATCGTTCTGTTGAATATGGGCAACAATAGCGCACTCGAGCATTTCGAAGGCGTCGCGGATGGTGAATTGAGCTGTGCTGGTGCCAGCTGCTGCGGCAAGATGCTTGATCAGCATGTCTCGTGTAAGCGGCTCGTCAAGTTTTGAGGACAGGTTCACTCCGGCGGAGAGCAGGATGGACGCTTTAGGGTGGAAAATACTATATGGGTCAATCGGCATGGAAACCTCCGGTATATCGACCAAAATTGATCACCCTCCCCTTCCCCCTCCCCTCCGGCCCGTGCGCAACCAGCGGGCGCGCTGCCTTCGAGCAGCAAAATGGTTCAAATGATGAGAAAAATAGAAGATGGACTGAATATCGGTGCAATAAATTGCTCGTGCCGTACTCAAATCATAGCGTATGCGCCGGCAGAGGGCGGTGGAGATCGGTTTATGCTATGGTCGAGAGGCAAGCTTTCGCGCGTCGCATCGTTATCCTACCAGCTTGTATCCCATAAGGTACCGCCCGCTGCTAGCTTCGGTAAAGCTGATCATCCCAAGATATTCGTTTTGCGCGCTCATAAGTGATTGCTTTGCTGGCATCATGAGCAAGATTTACCAGTATGTTCGTTTCAAATCGCGCGGGTATCGAGGGTACCAGCAGAATTGCCGAGCGCTTTTCACGGACCCACCTGTCCCCAAATTCCTTACAGATGCGTTGCGATTTACCGTCCCACCCAGAGTGGGCAGCCGTCTGGAATTTTTCATAGCAAATGCCCTTGGGAATAGAGATCGTTATAAAATAAAGGTCTGGTGGCATCACTCCGTTGGCATGAACAAGTTTTTCCAATATCTGTGTTGAATAATGCTGCGAGCAATAGACGATGGGGCTGCTCCGCTTGTTCCATCTGCCGGGATAAAACCGCGATCCTTCATCACCGTAGAGCGGATGTTTGCCGTTTAGAGCACCAATCCTGTAGGCGGTGAGAATTTGGTCAGTATGCTGCGCGCTCACACGCCGCCGCCATAAGCGGTCCGGCCCAATATGTTAATCACTGAGTCCGCTCCCGGTCCGGTTGCGAGAGCTATCTCCAAGGGTATCCTGTTGCCGAGCATGATATGCGGCTTCGATATAAATGTTCGCGCCTTTTCGATGTCACCGTATGTCTCCAAAGCAAAGCTCATCACCTTGGCAACTCTGGCGAGCTTGTTGCCCTCGTCGCTCGTCAATATCTTCTTGGCCGAGTTTTTCCGCCGTGCCAGCGTCGGTTTGGGCAGGAAGCGGTATTTGAGATTGATATCTCCGGGTGCTACTATGGCTACAAGATGATCGATAGCCTCCACTGGCAGCCCTTCCTCTATGCACAGAGCGAGGCCGAGCAGGTCTTCTCCATCGGATGACATACCTAGAAGTTGTTCAATGCTATAATTTTGTGGATCCATGAAAGCGCCTTTGTCTCAATTGAGACTAAAGTAGCTATCAGTTGGTTTGCAAGCAAAATTCCACGACCACCTGAATGGCCTCAATATTAAGGCTGTCATAAACCCATCCGAAGGTTCGCAAAGGTGCGTTTATGGCCTTCTCCTGTGAATCATAAACCTATATAAATATCATTGTATGTTAGAGGGTTATAATAAGGTTATGAGGTTAAAGGCAGATTCAACCGCTGTCTTGTGGGGAAACGGGCGAGTCGCAGAATTTTGCCGTTCCCAGAGTGTCGGCTATTTGTTCTCGTTGTGTCGAAGGGTTGTTCCCGGAAGGTCGATGAATCGTTCCTGAAAGATCGAATGTCGTTCCTATTGTGTCGAAACATTGACTGGAAGCTGAAATTAATCGACCGCATTGAATCACTTTGAGGCTTGCATACAGGAAAGTGCTTCAAATCGGACTTCTATCGTTTGCTATGAAAAATCTGAGTAAGCTGAACTCGACACAACGGGAACGGAACCCGATATTGGTCTGGAATTTGGCTAGTTTTGACTGCTATTTTAGCGCCTGATTTCGTGACCATGCTTCTTGTTGTATCGGCGGACAAAGCCGATAAAAGCCCTTTGCCAGTCTACAGGCGTCCGATCTTCGCTGCCATTGACCCAGGTTTCGAAATCTGCATGTAGCCGATAAAGATCCCAGCCAGGACATTCACTGCGTAGAAGTTCGATGGTTTCATCGGTCATATAGCCGCGTGTTGCCGCTGTACTCAGTCCGGTTAAAGTCCGTTTGATCATTTTGCGCGCGTCAATAACTGGTTCGTCCGTAGCGCCCGTTTTCGTCACATGATTGCTTGATTTTGGAGCAGGAGCCGCTGGCTTGGTGCGAACTCGGCTTTCTGGAGAAGCGGCTTTGGGTGTTTCGCTCCCCTGCCCTGCTGACGCCAGTTTGACCGGTTCGTGGTCACCTTGTTTGCGCATCCGCAGTTTTGGTTCGCCGTGATCGAGATCCTCGATGATGAGATCATATCCGGGCAAGCCATTTTTCTCGGCAAGTTTCAATATTTCAAATTTGAACCGGCGATACTGGCCTTCGGCACCGGATTTTTCGAACAGCGTGGGCATCGATATTGCAAATCCAACATCCCCCGCCCCGCCCGCATGTTTGCGCGCAACTTTGTAAAGCCAGCGCTCGCGCCCGCCGGATATATCGAAATAGGCCCGGTCGATCGATAATACGCCGCCCTTCATCAAAACGCCTTCCCAGAACCAGTTTGAGAGCTCCAAGGTCATACCGCGCGAGCGTTCGGTTTTTTCATCGACGAGCTGTGTCCAGCCATCGAGCCAGCTGAATGTTGCCTCACGGCGGTTCTCCGCGCGGATATTTGTCTTAACTGTTGTGGAGACGAGGCGGTCCAGCCCCTGCCCCAGTAATTCATAAGCTCTGCCCGTGGTTGGCCTGCCAATCGCACGCAGCAGATCATATGGCATGATATGCAAGGTCCGAGGAATATCATTTTGTCCGCGTCGCGCCATATCGGCAAGAACGCTCGCGCAATAGATGAGGATATCGGTATCCCAGATCGTGGCCATGCCGTAATCTGGATTGGCAGATACATGGACCCATAGTTTCCCATCGGGCGATTTATAGTCGATCGGCTTCATGCGTCTGGTTTTGGCAAGCGAGAAAAATGGCCGCTCCATCATCTCGCGCTGATCGCGAAAATTGAGATCGGCGATATAAGGGAGAAACAGGTCGAACTGTTCTCCCACCGCTCTCCGGCCTCTGACGCCTTTCGAGCGAGCCATCAGAAACTTTCTTCGAGGAAAGTTTTTCTGGACCGCGAATCCAGTGGCGAAAAAAACTTTCCTCGAAGAAAGTTTACACCGTCTGCCAGAAAAGGGAAGGGTAGGGCGAGTTTCATTCTACCTCTGTGTTATACTCATGGCTTGCGAGCGCTTCGCGAAAAAGCGCGACCATCTCGTCTTCGTCTGCGCCCGATGCGGCATGAACCTTGATGGTCAGTCCTTGGCGGCTTGCTGTGGTGACGGAGAGGGCAGGGCGATTATGCCGTGAAACGCCCTCATAAAGCTTCGGGCGTTGCTTGTCAGCTTCACCCGCAGCCATAAGCCGTGCGAGAACAACCGTTCCGCCAAGTGGGGGCTGGCCGTCCTGAGCGCGCTGACCGTTTTCCTCGGTGACACGTTCAGCGGCTCCAACTATGGATTTATGACGCCTTTCATCGGCTAGTGCCTGTGACAGCTTATAGGCCGGATTAAGTGTTAGCTCGCCTAAGTCAGCGAAAGCGGCAAGAACTATATCAGGTAATGTTGCCACTTTGAGCATCTTTGACAGCCAGCCTTCGGATAGTTTTAGCCGCTCGGCCATGCGCCGCTGTTTACCGCCATAATGCTGCTCGAGCGCAGAAGCATAATTCCGTGCGCGCTCAATCTCGCTTACATCCTTGCGGGCGCGGTTCTCAATATCGGCAAGCCGAAAGGCGGCCTCGTCATCAAGATCGGCCACCTGCGCCAGAAAGGTCATGTCAGGATAGCTGTTTGTTCGTAACCAGCTGATCGCAAAATGGCGTCTCGTTCCGGCAATCACTTCATAGTCATAGGCCGCATCATCGTTTACGCGCCGGACAATGGCCGGAACTTTTTGTCCGCCCTCTGCGATGATCGTATCAATCAGGTCGCGCACATTCTCTTCATTCAGGCGCGCCTGTATTCTGGCATTGCCCTTCCAAATGCGCACGCGGGCGGGATCAAGACGGAGCTGCGTAACCTGACGGACATCGCCGGAGGCAACACGGGCCAAAGCAGACTCGCGGCCCAAAAGCGCCATACCGCCGCCTCTCGCTGGCCGTCCGCTGGTTTCTGTAGGGGCCGGAGAAGGCTCTGTGCTGGCCGCTTCATCCGTGCTTACCGGTTGGTCGTCGGCGAGCAAATCGGCTAGATAGTCTTTTTGTTTACCTCCCGCCATCATATCTCTCCCAAGGAAAACGAGAACATAAAGCGAACATAAATACTTGAATGACCTGTTTTAGGTTGCATTTACCACCTCCGCCGCACTCGCGGGACTTGTTACACCCCAATTGCGCCGGACAAGTTGTTCCACTTGCCCCAGAGCCTGGTCAAGATTGGCGCGGCAGCGTTTGTGTGTGCGCGGCGTCCCGATAGGGCGCTCCAGTTCGTACACGGTCATCATTCTGAGCGCCGCATGGCTTATTTCTGCGCTTTCCAGTATCGGTACGGGTAACAGAGCAGGGCCGAAGCTCTGCTCCATAATTTGCTGCACCATTGCGTGACTTGGATCATTGGAATCAAATTTTGAGCAGATCAGGCGCACGAAATCATAAGAAACATCAATTCCTGCTTGCCGTATCTGCTCGGTGACCTGTTCCATCATCGAGAGAAACTGTACGGTTGAACAAAAATCGGGTGTGGTTGCGGCTAGGGGAATCAATAACGCATTGGCAGCCTGCATGACCGCGAGACTAATCGTACCAAGGGCAGGGGGGGGATCAAGTAATACAATGTCATATTGCTGGGCTAGGTCGAGCAAACCGCTCTTCAGTTTGCGGAAACGCGCTGCCAACACTGATCCGCCATCTGCGCCCGATGCAGCTAGCTCGTATTCCACGTCAAAAAGTTCCAGATTGGAAGGGATGAGGTCGACATTTGGCCAGGGCGTGCGCTGGACAGCATAGAGCAAGTCGGTTTGTGTAGGCTCTATTGAGAGATATGGATAAAGCGTTTGTTCGCGGGTGATATTAAAATGAGGATTGAAGCCGAATAAAGTCGTGGTGGTTGCCTGACTATCGCAATCCACCACCAATACGCGGTAACCCAAAACGCCGAAATAATGCGCCAGATGAGTTGTAACTGTCGATTTGCCAACGCCGCCTTTGAAATTTTGAACCGCGATAATCGCCGGTTGATCGAGTGGTGCGCGGGCGGGCGAGGCATCCAGCACTTGCCGCATATTGAGAAGATCTTCGATACTATATCCGGGCCTGCGCCCGTTTTTGGTGGCCGGGGGAGGGGGCAGACGCCCGTCATTCTCCGCCATGCGGATACGGTTTGTTGAACAGCCGAGCAGTTGGGCGGCTTCTGCGATGCCGTAGCGAACTGCCAAACCCTTGCGCGCTTCAGGCAGAAATGCTTTCTTGCGCAGGCGTTCGATCATTCTTTCGCCCGCTTCAGCCATTTCTGCAATTCGGTTCACTTCTGAATTCATTTGGTGTGACGCCTGCTCAATTGAATGACTTTGTGCGCATAATATAGATTTAAGCTTCAGTCGAGTGGTTTCTCGGTGAGTGTCAAACAAAAATACGGCCAGAATAAATCGAAGATATTGGCCAGAAATCGCGTCTCGACCAAAATTCCGGGGAATGATGATAGTGATTTGATGTTTGGGGCGAAGTCCTTTCTCCTTTGCGATTGCAAAACCTTCATTGAGCAAAAAAGGATCACATCCCAGCAATGGGCCGTTCAAGCTGGCGTCTTTCTGTTTCACGGTCGTTTTTGGCTATCATCTCGCTAAGTCGCTCGGCCAGAACGATCGCTCCTGGTCGGCTGATGCTCGTACGGATGCTTTCCGAACGTGCTTTGCTCAAAAAATCCGGTAGAACATCAATAAGGTCAGCGATAATTTCCACATCGAGATCAAAATATTGCTCCCATTGACCGAAACGGCCCACGGCAAGCAGTGCCCGCATCGGGTCAATGCCAAGCGCGTCAAAAATCAGGTAAAGCGCTGCGTTGTCGATCTGTCTCTGTTCACTGAGCAACCTGCTGATTTTTGATTTACTGATACCTGTTCGTTTAACGAGATCGGCGCTCTTTATGTTGCCGCGAGCCATGACCTCAATAATCAGCGGGAGAAATTTTTGTGGTGTAATACGGGCTTTGGACTGTGCGCGTAACAGTTCTTCGTGATCTTGCTGGTCTTCACGGTAGTCCATCTATGCGACCCCCTTACAGATTTATTACAAGGTAAATTTACTGTACTCAAATGATCAAGCTTTATCTAATTGGGAATTATTAGGATCGGATCGATCCAGCACCTCAGCGCCAGACGCTCAGCTTCTGCAAATCCGATCGTGATGTGCGTCATACGGGATGATTTGCCCGAAGTTTTTCCATATTCGATTGGGTCAATTTGTCAAAACCTTGGACTGATTCGCAGCCATAAGTTGCCTTTCTGACAAAAAACATTGCCTCTATGCCAACTTTTGTTTCCAAAATGGCGATCATAGTTGCTGCGGCGGCAAAACCTGATGTCAAAGCAGGGAATATAGTTGCCAATTTGACAACGATTATTGATTCGCACCTTGAAAAATGAATTTTTGGGCCCTTAAGCTGGTCGGTTTACTTAAATGGTATGGTGAACCAATCGATCAATCGTCATCCCTTGATGGGCGTTAATCACGACGTCGTTAAGAAGGATGATCCTATGAAAATGAATATAGCTTTCCAGAATGGACCAATTCCCTTGGCCTCTATTGTCAAGGCAGCAGCAGTGGCAACGGTGGTTGCAGTCGCCGGATCAGGAGTGGCTATTGCAGGGGCTGATGCGACTTTCAACACTGCTTTGACCTCGTTTACTGGTTTCCTTGAGGGGTCCGGCGGTAAAATCATCACGGTGCTCAGCCTTGCAGGCGGTATTGTGGGCTTGGCTTCGGGGCGCTTCAGCCTTGGGCAGGTCGCCATTCCGGTCGGTGTCGGGGTTGGCGCAGGAACCGGCGTCCCCATCGTTACGGCAGCGGTCACAGCGACCATCTGACCGATCTGCGGACGCTCGCTTTCGGGTGTTCGCTTCCTCGAAGGTGGCGGGGCGATATGGCTGATAAATACGCTATTCCAGCACGGCTCGACGATCCGGAACTGATCGGGTTTTGGACGCTCGATGAATTCATCGCGATGGTCTTGCCGTTCATATGGGGTGTCCTGACGCAGCACATTCTTATCGGGATCATTCTCGGCTTCGGATGTTGGTGGAGCCTACGCAAAGCAAAAGCAGGCCGCGCGGCGTCATGGCTGCTCCATTTGGCCTATTGGTACTTGCCGGGAGGTTTTGTTGGCCTGCGCGCAACGCCACCTTCTTTTCTCAGACTCATGGCGGGGTAGTTCAGATGGATCTTGCACACTCACATACACAATCGCAGCGCGTTCTCAGGCAGCGCAACATGCTTTTGGTCGCTTGCCTTATACTTGCCGGTTTGGCCGCAATTTTAGGAATGCTGGCTGGTTCCCGTGATCGCGAAGTTGTGTTGCAACCGGTGTTGCGCACGCCGCTCACACTTTCAAGTTCAGGTGTCAGCAAAGAATATCTTGAAGCGGTCACGCGCGATGCCGCGGTGTTGACACTTAACCGGACGCCGCAAAGTCTTGATTATTGGATGAATTCGGTTCTCGAGATGGTTCATCCCAGTGCTTATGGAGAGGTGAAGGCCGATCTGCTCAAGATTGCCGAGGATCAGCGCGGTTCGTCCATTGCGCAGTTTTTCACGATGGAATCTTTGAAGGTCGATACAGAAGGCCTGTCTTCAGAAGTGAGCGGTGTTTTGCACACCATGGTTGGACGTCAGGAAGTCTCGGCGGTCCAAAAAACATTTCATTATGGCTGGGTTTACAATGGCCTCAGCCTCAAGCTCGTCCAGTTCGGCATGGTCGAAAAGGTCGAACCTAAAAAGGCGGTTTCATCATGAATACGGTATTTTGGAGCTGCGGGATTGCCTGCGGTTCAATCCTCGCATCACGCGTCCATAGCATATCAGCTAGGTCTTTAGGACTTGGGCTTATTGCAGCGTCTTCTATCGCGCTGTCCAGTCCGGCATTGGCGGATCAGACCTTAATGGCGTCTGACAATGCGCGGGTGGATTGTATCGCGTCTTCACGCGATCTCACGCGGATCAGTTTGGTTGGTGATGAAATCGCCAGCGTGTCCAAGTTGCAGACAGGCAATCCAAACGAAGATTTTTCGGTTGTTAACGAGCCTGTGCGCGGAGACATTTATGTTTCTGTGCCGGAAGGCTTTTCACCCAAGGTTTTGTCGTTCTTTGCCACTTCAAAAAAGGGGTATGTTTACAAGTTCGCTTGCCGTCTTTCCGGAGAGGAAGCGCAGCAGGTGTTTGTGGCCAATCCTGCGATCGCGGGTGAACAGACCAGCGATACCAGAATTGTAGCTGCCGCCGATCCTCAAGAGCAAGCCGTCAAGCTAGTCCAGGCAATGTACACAAGCAGTATTCCTGAAGGCTACCGTATGAGGCAGCCAGTTCGTGCGTCGGTTCGTGTTGGTGATCTTAAAGTACGGATGATCGCTGAATATCGAGGGAATGAATTTACTGGAAAAGTAATTCGGATTGAAAATCAGGGCAGTGAGCCACTGGTTATCGCTGATGATGTCGTCGCTCCGTCCAATGCCACTGCTGTCAGTATTGCAGAGCCTAACCTGGCACCGGGGGCTTCTACCACTGCTTACATTGTCCAACCTGCTGGAGAAAATTGATGAAATTTATGGATAGGTTTCGGAAGCAAAAGATATCCGATGATACGCCTGAAACTGAAGGCGAGGAAGTTTCGCCGGTAGGGCACGCTATGAGCGAAAATGATGACGTTCAGCGAAAGCAGCGTTTGCTTTTGGGCGGCGTCGCTTTGATCGCCCTTGTTGGGGGTGCTTGGTGGGTATTGGATAGCTCTGTCAGTGAGGAAGAGCTTGCGAATAGCGGCATCAAGGAAGTTCAGGTTAGCACCAATGACATGGTGAATAAGAATATGAGCGAACAGGAATGGATTGCTCGCTCTGAAAACCGTTTTGAATCTACGGATAATCGTCTCCGTACTGTCGATGGTCAGCAAGCTCAGCTTGCGGCTATGCAAGAGGAAATGAATGCGCTGCGAGGGCAGAATAGTGCAATGTCCTCCGACGGTCAGCGTGTTTTATCAGCTTATCAATCAGAAAATGAGAGTCTGAAGTCGCAGCTTGCTTCGGCGCAGTCTGCCCCTTCACCAGTGGGCGGCCCAAATGGCCTTTATGGTCCAAGCAGTGCTGCTCTGTATCAACAGCCATCTGGACCGGGCGTTGCTGCGCTTCCTGCTCCATCGCCGCGCGAAGTGAAGACTGTATCCTTTTCAAGTGGACCAGGGGGCAATGCTGTGCGGGCAGAGCGCGGTACGACGGTATTCTCCGATTCACCTGATTATCTGCCTGCCAACAGCTTTGCGACTGCACGGGTCATTGTTGGTGTTGATGCGAGTGCTGGCGTTTCTTCTCAAACGGATCCCTTGCCTGTTGTCTTGCGTATCACTGGCCCTGCGCGATCAGTGGCTGACAAGGGTCGTGTTCTGACAACTAAGCTGCAAGGCTGTCTCGTAAATGGCGCAGCTCGCGGCGATCTCTCTGCAGAGAAAGTTTACGTGAAATTGCAGCGTATGACCTGCGCGCAGCCAGGCGGGCGCTATGCGGTCAGCGATGTTAAAGGCTTCATTGCTTATGCCGGTAAATCTGGTGTTCGCGGCCGCGTAGTCAGCCGTGAGGGCGGTTTGGTTACGCAGGCATTTTTAGCAGGCCTTGCTGGCGGTTTTGGACGCGGTTTTTCCGCCAATACAGACAGTGTTTTGCAGGGCTCCAATGTCACGGTCAACGGCAAGCGGGATAAGCTCGGATTGGGCGAAATTGCTCAAGGCGGCTTGGGCGAAGGCGTCAGCACAGCTGCCGATACCGTCAGCAAATATCTCATCGAACGGGCGGAACAATATCAGCCTGTAATCGAGATGCCGACCGGCATTGACGTCGAAATCGTGTTTTTGGACGGCGCATACGTCCGCAATTAAAAAAGGAGTGTCTTCACATGGCGAAGTATAATTGGGTCATTGGTGCAAGTCTTATTAGCGTTTTGGTTGCCGGGACTGCTTTTGCGGCAACACAATCTGCTAATGCTACAGTTGAAGCGGTGTTAAAGACCCGGCTTCCAAAAACCGAGTTTGCAAAAGTCGATTGCGAAATTATTGGCAGCATTTGCGAGGTCACTGCGGGTAAATCCATTTTCTACGTGGATAAAAACGCGCGTTATCTCATTGTTGGCCATGTTTTTGATTTGGAAACCCGGCAGGATTTAACATCTGCTCGTCTTCTCGAGATTAACCCGGAAGCTCTTCTTGGGGGCGCATCACAAATTTCCAACGATGGCGGCGAGGATCTTGGCTCCTCTCAAGCTGGTACGCCGGTTGCTCGTGATTATCCAATGCCTAAAGCGAGGTTTAAGGCTGGGGCAGGGCGAACAGAACGTGTTTCGCTTGCTTCTTTGCCAGCTTCGGGAGCGATAGAGTGGGGTAGTGGCAAAACCAAAGTCACTGTCTTTACAGATTTACGCTGCGGATATTGCCGCGCTTTGACAGAGCAACTGGAAACCATGGACGTGCGTGTCGTGGAACGTCCAATATCTGTTCTAGGTACGCGCGATATCAGTAATCGTGTCTATTGCGCTAAAGACCGCCCTCGTGCCCTTCATGCCGCTTATGCAGGGAATATTCCTGAATCGGCTAAATGCGATACCAGCGGACTCGATGCCAATGAGCGCTTTGCTCGCGAAAATGGATTTACCGGAACTCCGGTGATCGTTCGCTCCGATGGCGCAGTCCATCATGGCTATCTGCCTAAAGATAAACTTCTTGCGTGGCTGAAAGGAGCAAAGTCATGAGTAATATGCTTTCGCGTAAGGAAATGCGTTCATTAAATCGTGCTTTAGCCAAGCGAACAGGTGGCCGTATTAGTGTTGGCTCTAAGCCAATCACTGTTTCTCAGGGCATTGATCTTTGGAATGCTACCGAGAGTTTTGAGGCTGAATTATCTTGTGTTCCCATGGTCAATCGATCCGGTCAATACGGTGAAGCGCTTCAATTGTTTTCAGCAGGAGACGGTGCTGGTTTTCGCCGTCTTCTTGGTAGAGGAGCCGGGATAGCGGCTGTAGCTTCCCTTGCTGGTTGTGCAACATTCGGCACGAACGTAAATGGCGATTTTGCCTGCCGGGCCCCAGATGGCATCTGTGCGCCAACTTCAAAGATTGATGACGAAGCGCTAGCGATGATTAGCGGCGAAAGCGGCATGACGCCTGCTGGGCCATATTTATATGATTCTCCATCTCGCGGTACGGTGACTGCGGCGCGCGAACCAGTTCGTTCTGGCGAAAAAGTTCTTCGTATTGTTTTCCCCGCGCATATTGATGGTTCTGGGCGGTTCCGTGAAGTGACAGCCATTCATGCTGTTGTCGAGCGTGGATCGTGGCTTGAAGCGTCAAACACTTTGGTTGCTCCGCGCGTCGCTGCGTCTGGTGGTGATCGCAGAAAGGCGGCGGCGCAGCTTGCGGCCTCATCTTCGTCCGGTATGCCTACATTAGCTGATATAGCGTCTTCAGCGCCGGAGATGCAGTTTCATGATCCCGTTGCTGCCATTGACGCGCAAAACGCTGAACAGGCGGCGATTGACGCGGCTAATCCTGCCACGACGGTCAATCCAGTGGCTCTTGCTAAAAAGGCTGATACACCGCTGCTAACGGGTCCGCAGCCTGGCGATATAGGTTCTGCAGATGCTCCGGTTTCAAAGATGGAAGTTCGTGCCGATAAACGCGAAACTGCTGCAATAGATCCGATGGCTGCCATTAAGGCGCAAGTTGCTGGGCGTTTGCAGCCGAAAAGAAAGCCTTCTCGGTTATCAAAAAGGCCCGTTTCAAAAGGTGTGGCGCTTTCTTCTTCGAGCGAGGTTGCCGAATATTCTCTTCCACCGGGTAATGGTGTTTCAGAAGATCCTCAATCCGCTGCATCAATTGCCGCGCAACTCTCACCGGTTAATCGGCCTTCGCTGTTTCCGGTATCGGAAGTAAAACCATGAGTGGGTTTTTTACCGGTCTTTTCGACGCCATGCTGGGAGATGGCATGAAGGCTGACAAGGGTCGGCCTGACGCCGGAATACCTATGCTGGCTCATTGGTTGCCGTATCGCAGTTTTAACGCGAAGACCGGTATTTTTCATAATGCCAGTGCGCGTGAAATTGCTCTTGAGGTAGCGCCCATGGTTGGCGCGGATGAACGCTCTGCTGATATTATTTCTCAATGTCTTTCTGAAGGCGTTCCTGCTGGTGCGACGGTACAGATCGTCAATTTCGCTTCCTCTCGGGTAGGCGGTAAATTGTCCGATTGGTTCGTACCACGCTATTCGGCTGAGGGCGTGTATGAGCGGATGGCAAAACATCGCACCGATTATCTTTCGGATGGGGTTTGGAATTCGCTTTCGAAGGATGCGCCTTTTCATCTTCGTCAGTTTCGGCTTCTGATCTCTATTGGTATCCCTGATGGTGGAAGCTCGACTGACGAGGAGCTTGTTTCCGTTGCTGAATCGATGATGTCGGCTTTTCGTTCTATCGATGTGTCTTCACGTTTGATTGACCCTGTAAATTTGTTGGCTTTAATCGATGATATTACATCTCCGACGACCGCAGCTGGTGATGATCCTATCGATTATAACTCCTTTGACTCCATCGCTGATCAGGCGGTTCGGCGGGACATGGAGGTGCGGCATTATCCTGATCGCCTTGAATTTCGGACTGAACGTCTTCGGCCCACCGGTGTCGATAAGGATGGCGTGCCCGAGATTGGCGTAATGTACCCGGATACTTTTGAAGTACGTTCTTATGCTGTTCGCAATCTGCCGCCCCGCTGGGCGCCGTGGGATTGCGCGCGTTTGATCGGAGATATCTTTACCGACAAGCTGCGCTTGCCTTGTCCTGTAGCAACGACCTTGTGTTTAACTTATCCTGACGCGACTACTTCGGCCAATAAGGCTGCTTATAAATATATGCGGACATCGAGCTTGTCCGATAGCAAATCATCTCGGTTTTTGCCTCAGCTGAAGGATCAGAGCCGTGAATGGGAAGACGTCCAGGAACAGCTTCGCCAAGGCAACAAGCTGGTGAAGGCTTTCTACGGTGTCACTGCGTTTAGCCCGAAAGGTAAGGGTGACGTTCATGAGCGCACTCTGAAATCGATGTATAAGGCTTGTGGGTGGGATCTTCATTCCGAGCGTTATATGCAGATGGTAGGGTTTCTCGCGTGTCTTCCTATGACGCTCGGATCGGGACTTATCAGCGATTTGGGCCGGATGAAGCGTATGCGAACTATGCTTACAACGACAGCTGCTAATCTTGCTCCATTCCAAGGCGAATATAAAGGCAGCAATATCCCGCACCTATTGTTGGTTGGAAGGCGAGGGGAGCCTTTTTTCTGGTCTCCCTTTGAGAATGAGGCTGGCAACCACAATGTGGCTGTGTTTGGTAAATCCGGTTCGGGTAAATCGGTTTGCCTTCAGGAGCTTTGCGCCGCATTTTGCGGTGCTGGAGATAACGTCATTGTTATCGATGACGGTCGTAGTTTCGAGCATTCTGCAAAGCTCCAGGGCGGCACTTTTATTGAATTCACGCTTGCGAGTGGGTTTTGCATCAATCCGTTTTCCATGATTGATGCTGAAGCTGCTGACGATGATGAAGATTATAAGCTTGATTGTCTTGCGATGCTCAAGGCGATGATCAGTCAGATGGCGCGCCATATCGATATTCTCAACGATACCGAACGTGGTCTTATTGATGGCGTTGTCAATGCCGTTTGGAGCGAAAAGGGTAGAGACGGTTCAATTGATGACATCATCGCTGGTCTGCAGGGCAATGGTGACGGAATGTCAATGAGCCTCGCTGTATCGATGCTACCCTTTGGCACCGATGGTACATACGGCAAGTTTTTTGACGGAGAAGCAACTTTCAAACTCGATGCGAATCTAACCGTATTTGAGTTGTCTGATCTTGCTAGCCGCCAAGAGCTGCGCTCTGTTGTGATGACCGCAATTATGTTCATGTCTTCACAGTCGATGCGTAAACTTGATCGTTCGCGGCGCAAAGCGCTGATCATGGATGAGGCATGGCAAATGCTCAAAGGTGGCGCGATGGCCGAATTCGTCGAAACCTATGCGCGTACGTGCCGTAAATATGGTGCATCGCTGATTACAGCAACTCAGTCTCTCAACGATTATTACAAGTCTGAAGGTTCGATTGCCGCGCTGGAGAATAGCGATTGGTTTCTTATTTTGCAGCAAAAACCGGAATCTATATCGGATTTCATGAAGCTGGACCGTTTCGAGATGTCTGCCGGCGACGAGACATTGATGCGTAGTCTCAAGCGTAACGGCACTGAATATTCCGATATCATGATTAAGGGCCCTGAAACATTGGCATCGGGACGTCTTGTTCTCGATCCATATTCAGCAACAATCTATTCGTCCAGTCCGACAGTGTTCGCGCAAATCGAAGAATTGGTACACGAAGGCCTGACGATGGAAGCTGCGATTGAGCGCGTTGCTTATCCTGACGATCCAAAGCGTTGGAGCAATGAAGAGGAGGCGCCTTTGTTGGTGGCCGCCGAATGATACCTCAGCGTTGCAGCGCTCAGCGGGTAATCCCGCATCACGGCTATCAGCGAGCGCTAGATAGGCAGGTTCGTCTTGCGAAAATTCAAAGATACCAAAGACTATCCTTTGGTAACTTAATCTATGTTGCCTTCCGGCTTATTGGCTGGTTTGCGGCCACGCTTTTGATTGCTGCAGGTTTGTTCGTCGTTTTGTTCTTCATGGTAGCAAATGGGTCGTTATTCGGCTTTTTCGAACAGCTGAATCTTCTGGGTGGTCATTATGTTGTTGCGCCTCCGGAAGCGCGTGCGGCCTTCGACAGCAAGCTGTATTTTATCGCTGGCTTTGTCTTTCTGTTGACCGGCGCCTTTCGAATGAGTGGGCTTTTATCCATTTTTGAATCAGGAGATTCCGATGACCAGTAACACTGCTGCTAGCCAATTGCCGTTGGAGGGCTTGGGCAAGACCTCTGAGGTATCATTTCCAGACCAGGTTAAGAGCCCTCGCGCTGGTAGCCATAGCGCCACTTCTACCGGTGTGCGCCGGTTTGCAGGTATGACCTATTTGCAATTGGGATTGATCGCATTGGGTTTGTTTGCAGCTATTTGGGGCATGTGGGCGACATCGAAGATTTTTGCCTTAGAGGATCGGCGCGTAGTTTCGGTGCGTCTTGCATCCATCGTAAATGATTTTGTGACAGCAGAAGCGCGGTCGGGGACGCCCCCTGAGCAGCTTGAAAACAACACACGAGCTTTTATGGGCGCGCTTGACAGTGTGCTGGAACAGCGCGCGCAAGAGGGGCAGGTCATACTCGTCGGGGAAGCTGTTATTGCTTCATCCGTTCCCGATGTAACTGATGATGTTCTGGCTGATTTATCGAAGTTGGTAAAAATGCCTTCTCCTGCAGCTATGCCTCCAGCGATGGTTCCTTCAGCTCCGGTCCAAGGCCGGAACATGCCTATGCAGCCAGAAGCGCAGATTTCGTACGATAATGCACAGTCGCCTTATCCGGTTGATGGCGGTTCACAGTGATGGCGGAGGTATCGTCCATAGACGCTGAAAAAGCAACTAAGCCACGTTCTTCGCGCTGGCCGAGTTGGAAGGTGCTTGCGGCGCTCTTGGTCGTGTTTATTGCCTGGTCGGCTTTGGATGACTGGTCAGATCGTCATGCCTTCATGATCAATTCTAGTGAATCTCTCCCTAATTGGGCCTTCTTTGTTGAAAAGAACGTCCTTCCAGAGCGCGGGCAATATGTATTTTTTATAGCTCCAAAAACTCCTCTTATTCGCTCTCATTTTGGAGACGATCCTAAACCCTTCGGCAAGCAGGTTTATGGCGTGGCTGGCGACATGGTTTCGCGCGATGGGAAAATTGTTTCGGTGAACGGGGTAGAAGTTGCTGCTCTTAAACCAGTATCGAAGCGAGGGGAGCCTCTCACTGCGGGGCCGGTCGGACGCGTTCCGGATGGTTGTTATTTCGTCGCGACAGAAAGCAAGGACGGGTTCGATAGCCGATATGCAGACATTGGCTGGGTGTGTGGCCGTCAGATATTTGGAACGGGAGTACCGCTGTTGTGATCAAAAAGTCCATCATCTCGATATTCCTTTTTACCTTCGCCGCAGCATTTTCCCTGCCTGCTGCGGCGAAGGATTACGGCCAAGTAGGTAAAGTGTTTCCGGTAATTGAGCCCGATTTGCTTCTGGTTATTGCAACTAAACTCAGAAATATGAAAGCCACCGGTCAAATTGATGCGATGAACCAGCTTTTGCGTAAGCGTACCGAAGCTAAAGTGCGACGGCCTGACCCTGTTGCTCGAATTGAAGCAGCAATAAAGCCTCGTAGCTGGCTCTATGATCCTTCCATCGTAATAGATCATGATATTCGCGATCATAAGGGAAATCTAATTTCCGCAGCTGGTAGCCGGGTCAATCCCCTCGATTTTATCGATGTGATTACGCCGCTTGTCTTTATTGATGGTGATGATGAAGCGCAGGTTGCCTGGGCTTTGAAACGCTTCGATGACAAGGCCAAAATTATTCTGGTTAAGGGCGCGCCTCTCGAGTTGATGACGCGGCGCCAGCGCCGTTTCTACTTTGATCAGGCGGGCACCTTGACGACCAAGTTCGGCATTACTCGCGTTCCTGCTGTTGTTGTTCAGGCGGGTAAGTCGATGCGCGTATCTGAAACCCCTGTGAGGAAACAACAGTCATGATAAATAAGCAACAAGTACGCCATAGCATTATTGGCGGTATAGCCCTCAATCTCATTGTGCAGGCGTTAATGCTGGTCCTTCTCGCCTATTCTGGCGAATGGCGGGTTTGGCGTTTCCTGTTCAACGCGGTTGCGCAGATTGACGCATTATTTGTGTTGGCATGGTTTGGATATAGCCTCTGGCTGACCGGGCCTGAATCCCCCGAAAATAATGCGTAGCACTCCAATATCTGGAGGCGCGACGCCGTTAGAGCATAAGCTAGACGATGCGCCCGCCCGCCCGCGCTGGCATGTTCCAGCGTTGGTCTTTTTTGTTTGTTTGAATGTGGCTGCGCTGGGCATTTTTTTTGCTATCTTCCTTGGAGTTATCACGTCTCCGCCTCAGCCAAGAAATGCAATTCATCTTCTCGTCGCTGGTAGCTTTGCATTCGCCGCGCTTGTTTTTGGGCAGTTTGTTTATTGGTCGAGGCTGGCGCTGATCGAATTGAAGGCGCGCTGTCAATGAATTGGGCAGAACAAATATTTGGTACGCCGCTTGCCGCTCCTGAAACGTTTTTTATGAGACGCCTACGGTTTGTCTTTATTGGATCCGCTGGCGCAAGCGTCATTGGGATTTTGGCGATAGAAGTTGTTGCTGCTGTTTTTGGCCGCGCCGGTGCTGGCGCTTGCCTCCTCGTTCTTTTGTTAATCGCTGCGTTTTCGGGATCTTTGTTCTTTTACAGAAAAATCCGGATTGATGATGCCTGGTTGGTTGACCGTGACGCAGAGCGGGAAGGGAATGAATCGTGAAAACGTCTTCTTTCAAACGCATTTGGAAAATGTTGGTTGTAATAGTAATTACAGCCTTCGTAATGGGATCCGCACCGGCACGGGCAGATGATGTGCCTGGGTCTTGTACCGGAAAATTCGTCAACCCTATTACCGATGTGTGTTGGAGCTGTTTGTTCCCGCTTTCAGTCGGCGGGCTGAAGATATGGCCAAGCGGGCGTCCGGATACGGATAATAATCCCACCCTTCCTATTTGCGCCTGCGGATCGCCCCTTCCGCGTATTGGGATTGCTGTGGGTTTCTGGGAGCCTGTTCGGCTTGTAGATGTGACTACCAAGCCTTGGTGTTTTCCAAATCTTGGTGGTGTCAAAATAAGCCCCGGTTTCAACATTGGCCGCGGCACTTATGCAACTACTAATCAGCTTGGTGGGGCAGGCCAGAACACCGCAAAATGGCACGCCCACTGGTACATTTATCCGTTGCTCTATTGGATGGAAATTGTGACCGACTTTCTTTGTTTGGAGCAGTCCAGCTTTGATATTGCGTATGTAACTGAAATTGATCCGCTTTGGCAGGATGATACGCTTACGATGTTGATCAATCCGGAAGCCGCTGTTTTCGCAAACCCTGTTGCTACTTTAGCTTGTGCCGCAGATTGTGTGGCCTCAACCGTTAGCCGTCCCATTGATCCCTTGTTTTGGTGTGCTGGTTGTCAGGGATCAATGTATCCACTCAACGGCAACGTCGCTAGCCATCTCAATCCCATACAGTCATCGCGGCTCGCTGCTTCGCGCATGGCTTATAAAATGCACCGTCAATTTCTTGCGTGGGGGACCATGGGGAAAGAAGGATTGTGCAAAAAATACCCCATGCCCATCATGAAAAAGCAGCAATATCGTCTTCAGATGGTCAATCCTTCACCGATGGTCAAAGGCAGATACGCTTGCGCTCCAATTGGTGCTTCCGATTTGAAACCCGGCGTTGGCCGGGTGTGGCCCGTCGTTGGCGAGGATTTTGGATATCTCGTCTGGCGTAAAAGGAACTGTTGCGCGTTATGAACTGGAAAGCTCTCTTTATCGCTGGCGGAATACTCGGCATGTCCGGCGCCGCTGTTGTGTTTGCTCAAACCGCTGAAGGTCTTGATCTTGGAGCAATCCAAAAAAGGGCAGACGAAAGCGCTGCCGACGCGAAAGCGTTTATCAATGATGTCATGCGCCGGAGCGATGCAGTGGCGGAAGAGGCGCGTCAAACTGTCGTCTCTGGAGAGGCTAACCATCAGCAATATGTGGAGGCGCAAGGCAACGCTGAAGGAGCCACTGAATTAGATAAGATGATGGCAGATGCCACTGGCAAGATGCCTGCGGGCGAAGCGCCGCAATTTATTGTTTTTGCATCCTTGTCGATGCCGCCCGAAAGTTTGAAGCCACTTATCCGAGATACTAGCAAAGCTGGCGGCGCGGTAGTTTTTCAGGGCTTCCCCGGTAATTCGATGAAAGCCTTCCAGCAAGGTATCTCAAAAGTTATTGAACCTGGTCAGGAAACTAAATCTATAGGCATTGATCCCCGTCTCTTTAGGGCTTTTGATGTAAAAACTGTCCCTGCCTTTGTTGTCGTCTCCTCAGATTTCGATCTTTGTGATGGATTGGATTGCCGGACTACACCTCCGCCCCATGACAGAATGTCCGGTAATGTAACCGTGCGTTATGTGCTTGAAAGTTTCGCAACTGGAGGTGGTCCCGGCGCACGCATCGCCGGAACGGCTCTTAAGCGCCTCGGGGCAGGCGGATGAGACGTATAGTCGCATTTACTATATGCTTGGCTTTTGTGTCTGCTCCTGCGTCTGCTCAGCAAGATGTGAGGGACGATGCTAAAGCCTTCGCACAGGGTTTGGCTGATGGTGCAGCAAATCTGGCTGATAACGATGCCGCTGCGGTTGACAATTTAACAGGTTACAATGGCCCAAATGCGCCAGAAACGCAGTTTCTTGACAATCCAGCAGCTCTGGAAGCGGCCCGTATATCAGCGGCTCGTAATAACGATGCTGCCGTTCTTGTAATAGATGGCGACGCCACCCGGCCTCGTGTCCCCGACGAGCTAATAGATGAAACGATAGAGCGCGGAGAGATCATTAACGAAGACCCTTCTATCTACGTCCAAGGCTTAGATCCTAATGGCACAACAGGTCAGTGTGTAGAACTTCCGCCGACGACATCTTCGCCGGGCAATTTTGAGGCGACTTGTAATGTCGGGAAGGGGATCATTGACGAAATACAGACGTGTGAGATTCCGCTCGATGTCACAGCGACGCAAAGAACAGTTTATGATTATCAATGCTCAGAGTCTGGTTGGCGCGGATTGCCAAAGGTCTGTCACCCGAGCTTTACCCCTTCAATCGGAGGTATTTGTGAGATTGTTTCGCATGAATGGGTAGATATTTGTTTGCAGGGCACATTAGACAATTGCACAGAGCCTGATCAGGTTCAGGTGTTCAACCTTGAATGTAGTTCTCCTGTCCCCGGTGAACCGGTGCCTACTCCGCGCCAAATACGGAACATAACAGCGATCCCTAATGAAACTCAGTGTGCTTCAATCGCAGCGAATTCTAATTGTTCCAATCCTGTTCAAGTTTGCACTGATTCTTCACCGCAGACCCGATTGATCAATGGCGTTGAGGTGACTCAGCCTTGTTGGAGATGGGAGCGATCATATCAGTGTCAGGGGACTTTCGACGGAAATGATTGTGGAGAATTAGCCGCAAATAGTGCCTGTCAATTCTCCCGGAGCGTTTGCCTTGATGATCCTCAACAGGGAGATTGTCAGGTCGAGGAGCATATATATATTTGTCCAATTCCGGGTGCTGTTCCGGGTGAAAAACAATTTGTTTGCGGCGGCGATGTTTATTGCATCGGCGGAGAGTGCGAGGCTGTCACACGCGAGGCATCAGACGAGTTTAAGGACGCTGTTGTCGGGCTGGAGGCGCTTGCTCAAGCAAATCGCGAATTTAGCGAAGTTGATTACAAGCTCTTCGAGGGCAATCCCATGAGCTGTCATAAACCTATTTTTGGTCTCGTAAACTGTTGTGCTGGCAAAGTTTCTGGGTTGATTCCGACAGCTGCGGGTTTTGCCGCTTTGGCAGGCGGTCCAACAGCAATTGCCGGTTTGGCGACACCATTTTTGACGCTGTTCCTGTGTGATGCTTCGGAGAAGGAACTCGATGTTCGTGAACGCATGGGGCTTTGTCATACGCTCGGCACTTACTGCTCGAAAAAATTTCTTGGTATTTGCACAACCAAGCGAAGAACGTCCTGCTGCTTTTTATCGAAACTGACGCGGGTGCTGCAAGAGCAGGGCAGGGAGCAGCTATCGAAGAGCTGGGGAACACCCAAAGAGCCGGAATGTTCTGGTTTCACTATCGATGAATTTGCTGCGCTCGATCTTTCGGTGATGGATTTTACCGAAGTTTATCAGGAATTCATGGACGCTGCGAAACTGCCAAACGAGGCAGAAACAATGACTGATATTCAGGCAAAAATTGAGGCGTATTATTCAAGAGGGGGGCCATAATGAGCCAAAATTCGGTGATGACATTTGATAGTTTTATACCGGTTCCAGACATTTCGGTTTTGGAGCTGGCAGTCGTCATCTGCTGTGTACGTCGACCTGGTCTTGATCAGGCTCGATTAGCCAAGACTATTGGTCGTTGGTTTGGCGTTAAATTAGCGGAACATGATCTTAAATCTCCCCTCAGGCGTTTGTCGCACCGTGATTGGCTCAAGAATGAAGGTCGCGGTCTTCATGTAGGTGAGGAAGCTAGAGAAAAGGCTGAATTCGCTGCTCATGGCATTGTCCAATTGTTGTTCCGTGATCGTTATTTTTTTGATGTCGGGAAGCTCCTCGATGTCAGTATTGTGAAGGAGGATCAGTCCGATGAAGATTAAATATTTGAGCGTATTTGCAAGCCTTTTGGTTTCATTTGCGCCGGTCCTGGCGATCGCGCAAAACACATCATACCAAGAACGCCCATCTATGGACGATTCAGCACCGGTATCTACTAGCACCGGGCGCGATAAAGGCATTTATGATCAAGAAGGCGGAGAGGGTGATCTTTACTGCCGCCGTAAACTTGGAAGTTGGTTTTACTGTGATAAGCCAAAAGCAAAGCCTGCTAACCCCGCTTCCGCTCCCCCGCCGCAAATTTCAGCTGACGCGCAGCTCAAAGAGATCGGTAAACAGCTCGACGAATTGAAGGCTCAGGCGATCTTGGAGCCAACTGAAGCCAATGTTCTTGCTTATATCCGTTTTCAGCGCGAACAGCTTGATCGATCATCTACATTTGCCGATGTGTGGCAGCGAGCATTGTGGCAAAATCCCCAAGACGATTATACGCTTCAACGTCCTGTTTCTACCATAGGCAAACGGGCATGGATTGATAACCGGAAGGCTGACAGAAATGCCGCGATGGCGCGCCTCTCGCAGCGCTATGGTGTTTACTATTTTTACGCTCAGTCCTGTTCTGCCTGCGAAATCCAAGCACCTATTCTCAAGTCGGTAAGCGATAGTAATCATCTCTCGGTTGTGGCCGTGTCAATGGACGGTGGTCCTAATCGCGTATTCCCTAATTACGTTGTGGATAGCGGCCAGCGCGCCCGGATGGGCCTTCCCGGCAACGCAACTCCTGCTCTTGTCCTTTTCGACACTCTTACCAAGCGTCCTATTCCGATTGGAACAGGCCTCATGGCTGCAGACGAAATTATGGACCGTATCTTTGTTTTGACCAAAACCAAGCCAGGGAGTGATTTCTAATGACTACCAAAATATGTGCAATATCGCGGCGGATTTTACATAAGTCCCGTTGGTTTCTCGCGTTCACAGCTGTTTTGAATCTTAGCGTCATAACGCCGGCGTCTGCGTCTGTTGGCGACGAGATGCAGAGCTATTTTGATGACGCAGGCGCTCGAGCTAATATTACCGGCCCATCTGCCTTTCAAGGTCAATCTGCTGGCTATTATTCAGGCGGTAATGTCTGGACCCGTTTTCCTCAAAAGTCAGTCCAACCGTTTAATCTGCAGTTGCCAGGAGCGCGTGCTGGTTGTGGTGGCATCGATTTATTTGCTGGTAGTTTCAGTTTCATAAACACGGCGGAGTTGGTGGCCATGCTCAAGGCCACTGCTAATAACGCAATTGGTTTTGCCTTCCAGTTGGCCATCGATGCCATATCGCCTCAGATCAGCGGTGTTATCAAGGATATGAGCCAGAAGGTTCAACAGCTCAACCAGATGAATATTTCGAGCTGTGAGACGGCCCAGGGGCTGGTTGGTGGTCTCTGGCCAGTCATGGATACGACGCAAAGTACAATTTGCGAAGCTGTCGGCAATGACGGTATTTTTTCAGATTGGGCCGCAAGCCGTCAGGGCTGCAATAATGGCGGCAAACGTAAAGAGACTTTGGCCGCTAATACCAATCCTGAAATGGAAATGCAGCTAGTGGGTCAGGATCACAATTTCACTTGGGATATTCTGAATAAGGCTCCTCAATTTGCTGGTTACGATCAGGAATTCAAGGAAATGGTTATGACGATCGTTGGTACGGTTGTCACCCAAGTATCGGACGATCCAACCAAAGGTTCTATCATTGATAAGCACGGTCCGGGCGATGATTCCATAGTCGAAGCGCTTCTGGATGGAACGCAAGGCGGCAATACCGTCAAAATCCTGAAATGCGTGGACTCAGATAAATGTCTGGAAGTCACTACGCAAAATATGAATATCCCGGCCTCCCAAGCAATCCGTCCTAAGGTTAAAGCCCTCATTCTCTCGATGGCGACGGCAATCAAGGATGATACAGCGATTGGTGATGCTGAAAAGACGTTGCTCAATGTGGCATCATTACCCCTTTATAAAATCCTCGCGGTACAGACTGCTGCCCGGACCGATATTGTTGGCACTGGAGAGATCGATGCGGTGTCAGAAATAACATCGATCGATCTGCTCCAAGCAATTTTGAATGATGTTTTAGGTAAGTTTGATATGGCAAAAGTTGGTCTGGTGAAGGCCGATCAAGATAGTGCGGCGGCATGGGCCGCTCAGGTTCAAGGAGTGCGTACTAAATTCGCCCAGCGCGAAGTAAGAAATTCGGCGCGGGTAGAGGTTACTATGCGCGTGATTGATCGAACGATCGCGCTTGAATCAACACTTCAGAACTCGATGTCACCCGGCATGTCAGCTGCACTTAATTTCTCACGCGGTTTGAATTCTCAGGGTCTTCGCTAAGAAAGGGCAAGCGGCATGTTGGAGCTTTTCACCATTGGCGGCGGCGAATATATCGTCAACGTACTAAACGCTGTTTCAGCATGGACGGGTGGCGGCGGATATAAGTCGATGATCCGCGTGGTCATGGTCATGGGGCTCATTTACACTCTGCTTATCGTTGCCTTCAGTCTTGATTGGAGGGCGTGGTTCAACTGGTTTTTGCAAGCTACTCTTATTTATCTGTGCCTGATGGTTCCCACTGTTACGATTCAGGTTACGGACAGGGTAAACCCCGGGTTGTCCCCCAATACAGTTGCTAATGTTCCGTTAGGCCTTGGCGCAGTCGCCAGTTTTACAAGCCAGGTGGGAGATTATTTAACAACCGAGGCCGAAACCGTCTTCGTAATGCCTAGCGAACTGCAATATTCCACCAACGGCATTATCTATGGTTCTAAACTGATGGAGGCGACCCGCCAGATTCGGATCACTGACCCTGAATTTGCAGCGAACATCAACGAACACATGAAACGCTGCGTTTTCTACGACGTGATGCTCGGGTTCAAGTCTATGGATGGCCTTGCAAAATCTGCTAATCTCTGGGCCGATATCGGTCCGGGCAGTCCAGCTCGCGCTCAAACCTTTGTTACGCGCAACGGCGACGGGACGACTTCAACTGCTGTGATTACTTGCCGGGACGCGTACACGGCTCTGACGCCGCAATGGACGCAATTTCTCAATGCCTTCTCTCCTATCTGGGCTAAACAACTTTATCCCGGAATGGCTAACGCGGTCGCGCAAGCAAAGTTGTCTGCGGATCTTCCTGTCACCTATCAGGCCTTCACGTCGAATGCTTCTAACGCGCTTGATATTATGCGCCAGAGTCTCGCGGTAAACGCTTTCATGCAAGCGCGTGATGATATGGCTGGCGGGACCGGCGCGGCTGCTATTGATAGCTTCGCTGCAACGAGAGCGGACATCCAGACCCGCAACACTTATTCGGCGCTCGCTCAGGGCGCGATGAAATGGGTTCCAATCCTTAATATCGTTTTGACCGTTGTTTTTTATGCAATGTTCCCGGTACTCTTTCCGCTCTTTTTGATGCCTAAGACAGGTGTTTCAACCTTGCGCGGCTATGTGACCGGGTTTTTCTATCTGGCAGCATGGGGTCCGCTATATGTTGTTTTGCACATGATCATGATGGGCAGGGGTCTTTCTGCCGGCAACGCAGTTGCAGACGGAGGGATGACGCTGGGAAATTTTGCCGGTATTGGCGCTGTAAACGACGAAACGGCTTCTCTTGCTGGTTACATGATAGCCAGTATTCCATTTCTTGCAGCCGGTATGGCACGCGGGGCGATGGCCATCGCGGGACATGCTACCAGCTTTCTGGCACCAAGTCAGAATGCTGCCGAAGCGGCTGCAGGTGAAGCTACCACGGGCAACTACGCCTATGGCAATGCCAGCCTTGCGAACCAGAATATAAATACGCAGGCGAGTAACCAGTGGAATAACCAACCTAATTTTGCTAGTGGTTCTCCTGCATTTGCTCATCGCCAAGCCAATGGCGTTATGTCAGCGACACACGCCGATGGTTCTACAGTTACTAATCAAAACCCGGCGATATCGAGTTTTGAATGGAAGCCGACGCTTACCCAGGCCAATGTTGGTGAAATGCGTAGCACGGTCGGGGAATTCCAAAATCAGGCGACCCAGCAACGAGAAATGGCTTCCCAATCTCTTTCTGCCGCCAATACAATTGGCGCGCAGTTGTTCACGACAGCGCAGAATTCTCGCGGCAGCGAAACGATATTGGGTCAGCAAACTCAGGATGCTATTTCGCAAGCGCAAAACCTAACGCGGAGCTGGTCAGATACTCTGGTTAACGATTATGGCTTTGATCGCAAGGCAGCTGACGAGCTGTCACGCTATAGCTATATGAACGGGCAGGGGACTTTGGGCGCTGGTTCTCCGGTCCCCGGTTTGAAGGCCGGAATTGATGCAAATATTTTATCGCAGCAATCACGCAATCGCTCGTCAAGTGAAAGCGTTAGCGAACGGATTTCCAAGGGTCTCTCTTTTCTTAACGCTGAGTCCACAAGCGACAATGCAACGCATTCACGGGAAAATTTCACTCGCGCTGTCTCAACTAGCGGTAGTTCCGAGTTACAGGGTCTATCGCAGCGCCGTGACGCTAGCCTTACCGAGGCTCGTTCTCATTCTCTGGAGGCAGGACGGCTCGAAGAGGTTGGTAAGCGTTATGAGCGTCAGATCAGCGAAATTGAATCGGGCGGGTTCCAAACTTCTCGAGACTATAGCCAGAATTGGCAAAATTTTGCAGCTGGAGAGCTTGCCCGCAATGAAGGTCTGCGCGACAGCGGCTATGAAACCTGGATGCGCGATGTCGATCTGAACGATCGCCAGCGGCAAACGAGGAATGTTTTGGAGGAGCGTTTTCGCAGCTCATTCGTCGAGGATATGCGTAATGATTTGGGTCCGATCGGACCGATGCCTTCGTCTGGTATCGCGCAGCCTGCAGGAGACGTTAAAGGGTGGGGTAGCGGTCAAGTTGGCGTGGTGACGAATTCTGGTCCGGCAGTTAACGTCAGATCAGACTCCCGCGACGCCGCTCTTACAAGTCTTGTTGGCGACAGGATCGAGGGAGCGAACGAACGGATGGATGCTCATCAATTCGACACAAACTTTAGCAACGGGGATCTCCATCGCCGCGGCGAAGCGATGTTTACCGGTTCGGCTAATGCTCAAAATTTGTCACTTGGCGAGACTATGCCAATATTCGGACCGTTATTCGAGCGAGATAATTCGTCGGACGGCCCCGGCAATGCGTCTAGTTTCAACGCGACAAATTATATCCAAAGTAAAGGAATGTCGATCAAGCCGGGAACCAACGTCACCACTTTAGACTCTAGTATGGCGCCTGCTATTTCAGCAGTGTCCGAAGAATCACAACGGTTAGGTTTGTCGCCGAGAACCGTCACTTCCGCTCAGGATCGTACTCATACCCCAGGATCACTTCATCCTGACGGTAAGGCGCTAGACTTTAGGGGTAACAATATCACTATCACACAAGGCCGTGCCTTGGCACGCGGTGTGAGCGCTCGCCTTGGACCAGAGTATGATGTTGCTTTTGAGACGTTCCGTAATGATCCAGACAATAATCATCTCCATGCTGAATATGACCCGAAGAGGGGCCGTAGGAAATGAAAATGGCGGTATGTTTACTGAAGAATGGTCGCAATAATACCTGCGCCAAAAATACCCAAAATGAACCATGTGATAGTCCAATCACTGCCCGTTGCGGGGCTCCGTTTTACAACCGCCTTCTGGGTTTGCTGCCAGTGAACGCTGTTTGCGCTGCCGGGATTGCCTGGATCTTGCTGAATAGGAAGGCTCATTTCTTTTCTCCGTCTGTAAATTACACCAAATTAGACGGAAACGCAAATGAGCCTTGCACGGCGGTCCACAAGAGCCTGCAAGGCCATTGCGGATGATAGTGGCATGAGCGCGCTTTCGAGCATTGCTGGTATGTTGCCATTGATTTTGATCCTTGGTGGCGGGATTGTTTTGTTCAACTTGGTTATGACAGGAATCGATGGCGGCACAAATGCCGCAGGTTTGTTCGAAAGGCGGCTTCTGGTGCGCCGTAAGAATTTCGTTACTCGCGTTGAGGCGCAGACGCTCCTTTATATCGAAGAGCTTTTTCCAAAGGTTCGTGTGCATTGCCAAGTTGCAATGAGCGCATTGATAGCTCCGGCCAAAGGGCTTTCCTCAAAAGAGAGACTCTGGACACACCGTCGGTACGGTCAGAAGGTTGTCGATTTTGTTCTTCAGGACAGGGCTAGCGGGAAGATTATCGTTCTCGTCGAGTTGGACGATCGTACACACAACGAAGCAAAGGATCGGGAGCGGGATAAAATAACTGCTGCTGGTGGTTATCCTACAATACGCCTGACCGCCAAGATGCGCCCAACCCGAGCATCGGTTGCAGCTGCTCTCAAGCCGGTTCTCGGCATATGATAATTTTTCAAAACGGAAGGAACGCCAGATGGCACAGAACAAAATTCTTATAGGACTAGCTGCCGTATCGCTGTTGGCGTCCAGTAGCGCGTTGGCAAAGCCGAAAAGGACCGTGGTATTACTTGATTTCGTTTCTGCGCCAAGCTACCCATCGCCAGCTGAATCAATCTCTTCTGACTATTCTGAGGGGTCGATTGACGTTGATGCACTAACGCGCATGATGGCCCGACAGTTCACCGGTGCTTCGGCAGACACGGCCTCTGTTCCTCTGACGCAATCGTTCTCGCAAGTCAATTCGAGCAAAGCAGCATCAATGGGTAATCCATTTGTAATTCATGCAGTTTCTTCCAACCCTTATGTGCCTGCCGTGGCCCGTCCCAGCTCTGCAGATTGCGCGGTGCCTGTTTATCAACCCAGTGTAGGATTTAGTAAAGTAGCTGAAAAGCGGCGACGCGAGCTTTACCCTCTTGTTCACAAGATTGCCTGTGAGGCTGGTCTGCCGGTGGGGCTGTTCGATGCTGTGATTATGCAAGAGAGCAGATATCACGCAGGGGCTCGGTCGCACGCTGGGGCCATAGGTCTCGCGCAGCTCATGCCTGGTACTGCAAAAGATTTGGGGGTTAATCCCCATTCTCCTATTGATAATTTACGGGGCGGCGCGCGCTATTTGAAACAGCAGGTTGATCGCTTTGGCCGTTATGATCTGGCTTTGGCTGCTTACAACGCAGGCCCAGGCCGGGTCGAGCGCCGCTGGAAGGTTCCCCGCATTGCCGAAACGCAGGACTATGTGCGTAAGATTCTAAGAAGCTGGTCAGGTGCGCCGATTTCGCTAGGCAAAGCCGAGAAGCCGATGTCTTTTCGGCAAGCGCAAATGATCTTCATGGCCTACGAGGGTAGTTCAAACTGAGCAAGATTGCGGCAGCATCCTGACGGCGAGACATTTTTTTACATCTTGTTACCCAAATCAGTAGCAAATTCTTGCCGGTTATGGGAATGAAGATTTCTGGCCGATTCAATAGAGAGGTCAGCAACTCCGATGGAAAGATTCATCGCGTTTTAATAAAATAATGAGAATGAACACAAAACCACGGAACTAAGCGCCGCTTATCATTCCGGTTGGTCAGGAGAGACTGGAAGAAGCGTGACTAACAAGACGGGTGACAATTCATTTGAGAAACCTACAATGGACCCGGAGGAGGAAGCCGCCTTTGTCCGCAACATGCTGGGCTTTATTGAGCGGCATGGGCTAGGTACACCGGACTTCATTACAGCTCATATTCATGCTTTGGATTCCTTTGGTGCTACAGAGATGGCAGATTTCTGGCGCGATGCCCTTGCCATATATGATCGAGCATATAGCGAAGCACATAGGAAAGTTCGAGGCGATATGCATCTTCGAACTGTTGCTGAAAAAACCGTCTTATAATCCTGCAGCGACGTTTGATTTTGCGCAGCACTCAGAAAAATATTCTGACCATAGCGTTCATGGGGAAAGAAGCACGGTCATTGGGCGAGCCGATTGCAGCAGCGCCGAATTCGATATAAATCATGAGGGAAAGCTGGAACAGTCCGTGCTCGCATGATACCGGAAAATTGAAAAAGCACCTTTTAAAGATGGAGGCGATCATGATCGCGGCGGTAGTAATTGCTGCGCTTATTTTGCCGATTCTGGAGTGATGTGACTCTTTATCCTCAATCCAGTTATCTAGCAACTGTACCTCTCATGCGGGTTGATCTGTCCACGACTGGTCGGACCGACACAGCGAGTTAGCGATACAGTAACTAATTTTATCATTGGTATTTGCTTTTGGGTACTTATCAGAAAATGATCGATACCTCCGCAATCTTTAACTAGGCAGATGGGGGATGACCCAGAAAATCAAATAACCAACCAGCTGTAATCTGGTCGGTTTACTCCCAAGAGGAAACGCTAAACAGCGCCGTTTTGATGCTAGTGGTTATCTTTTCAGCGCAGGCCCAATTATCGATTGACTGAATCACCACCAGATTATTGATTCGAAATATTCGTTGGAACAGCCGGTATCCATCGGTGTAATCCTTCACAATGAGCCAACATCATAGTGCATCAATTGACAGACATATGTGTCTCGCTGCAATAGATATCAGTCGGAACATAGAGCGCGAATATGAGATATATGCAGCGATTGACCTTTTCGGCGCGGTAGTGGTTGATTATCATTGGGGCCGCAGAGGCACCAAGGGGCAGGGGAGAAGACGATCTTTTGGCGACAATAAGGCAGCGAGCAAATTTGTAAACGCTTTGCTACGCCGCCGCTCGACTGCAAAGAAGAGGATAGGCGTGGCCTACCGTTTCAACCGTTAAAGCCGAAACATAATGTGAAAGCGGACACACTTTGTGAACTGAATCCAGATGACCAAAAGACGCAAACAGGCTACAAGGTTGGATTGCTTGACGACGGGCAATGTTACGTTCTAAAATAACAATCTTGATGTTTTTGTATAAATGTTGTTTTGTTACAATTCTTGTGATACCCGAGAAAAATGGCAAGACTTTCCATCGAAATAACCGACGACGAACATCGAAAACTGAAGGCTGTTGCAGCTCTGAGCGGTCTTAGCATCAAGGATTATGTACTTGATCGCACTCTTCCAGAAATTTCCTCTAAAGCTGACACACAAGAAACGTTCGCGAAACTTTGTGCGTTTTTGGAAACGAGGATGGACCAGGCCGCCTCTGGGGATTTCTCGACTCTTTCATTTGATGAGATCCGAGACAAAGCAAAGAAGCGTGCCGGCCTTTGAGTTTCAAGGGCCAAAATGTCGATCTTACATTAGCGGTCGAAGAGGATTTAGCCGAAATGTGGCGATACAGTTTTGATCGCTGGGGAATCAAAAAAGCCGATTCCTATTTTGACAACTTAGTAGAGTGTTGCGAGAAAATTGGGGTCGGCGGAGCCCGTTCAAAAACAATAGAAGAGTTGCCCTTGGGAGTGGAGGTTATGCGCTGCCAAGAGCATTATATCTTCTTTATGCCCGATGATCGCTCCATCATTTTAGCTATATTGCACGGATCAATGGATATGCTCCACCATGTAAAGGATCGTTTGTAGTATCGCTTTCCGCTTGGAAGTCTTTTTGAGAGCGATATTTTGATCTCATTCGGAGGCCGGCGCGAAACGACGAATTGAAAAGAGAATGATCCTCAACCAAGATCCCCGCCAAAGGGCCATGATTTTACCTATTTTCAAGTTTGATCCTGAGGCGCCCGATGGTCGCCCGTTCGGCTTGGGCACTACATTTAGGATTGACCCCTGGGGCAATTGCGCAACCGCGTTTCATGTCATTGAAGATATGCTCAGCTTATCAAAAAATGGTCAACTGCAATTAAAAGATAATGTTCGGATGGCGGCTTTAGAGCTTGAGGGAATAGCTCTTGGTCGAGCTCCACTTCCAAAGGAGGCTTGGCGTCCATTATCGGGATTCTATGCTGAATGCGGCCATCAAACACCGGCGCTAATCCATGAGGCTTCGATAATAAGAAACCTGACAGAGCTAGCTTGCCTCACTATATCCAGATCTCACGAGCGCTCACCGATGCCCTGTTTGCCAATGGCGCTTCGCGATGAACCACCCGTGACAGGCGATATCGTCACAGGATTCGGGTTTCCGGGGTTAGACGTTGCGAAGGACGGTGCTGGCGACGACAGACCGTTTTCGCAGTATCTGTATGAATGCGCCGGAGAAGTAGTGGAAGTTATTCCGGCTGATCCGGCGTCCACAATGCCTTGGCCCCGTTTTCGCGTAGCCGCAGAATGGCCTAGCGGAATGAGCGGCGGTCCCGTTTTGAACGCCGCTGGCAATGTGATTGGCGTAATCTCGCGAGGATGGTTGGGTGAGGCCGATTCTACTGCCACACATTTTGCTGGTTGGAATGTGAGTGAGCGAACCTTCCGATCAATCGATCCATTTGCTTCGCGTCGTTATCGGGCTTTTGCCGCGATCGATGAGAAAGATAATGTCCGTTTCATGGGGCAAGATCGAGATGAAGCAGAGGCATTTGCTTCGGAGCATAAGATGACAATGCGAGTTGTTTCCTGTTCTCCGAAAACCGGAGATTGGATCGAGTTATGAGCATTCCAAAGATCCGCATTCATGAAATCAGAACGGATAACGGTCACGAGTTTCAGACCAAGGGAATGGCTATGTCGAAAATCTCGCAATCCGCTATGCCTAAATCAAGCTCGGCACCCCGCAATGTAACATAGGGTGACTGGCGAGACATTCGCTGGCAGTGATTATAGCTTATCTCTGAGCGCTTCGTAAGGTGTATTTCCTTTGAAGGCGCCATGCGGTCTGTGGAAGTTGTAGAAGCGCTCCCATTCATCGAGTTTTGCCACCAGATCGACGTCACCTTTGTAGCTTGGCAGCTGGTAAAACTCTTGTTGGTCAGATCGATGTGATCGTTCAACTTTGCCATTGAGTTGAGGCGTACCGCGTTTGATATAAGCATGGCGGAAACCTCTCGTCTTTCTTGCTCCAACATGACACGAGTACAACCAAAAAACATCCGCTACCATTTTTCGCAAACAAGCAGGAACTTGAATATCTAAAGAATGGCAAATCTATAATCGGTGAACCTGTTGTGGAAATTTCACGAGAGAACCTGTTCGAAGCAATTGAGGTATTGGTTGAGTATGTAACAGGGCGGCTTGATAAGGTACAAAAATGGAAAGAAGCTAAAATGAAAAATCATAAATAGCTCTGATTGTTGAGCTATCCGATCTCCACGCCGACCGGAATTAATGTTGGAACCATTGCTTCAATCGGTGTGTAGAGATCAATCTCCACGTCCGGTGTTTCAAGGCTCACAATCAAGGCATAGCGGGCCTTATCGTCAAACCGCTTCAATCCTTTTCTCTCTCGCCACCATCCATTAATTGGACGTATGTATATTTGGTTTCGCGCAGCCAATTCCACGGCAACCCCTTCCCATATATCGGAATGAAGCGATCCGGCGGATATTTGCTGTTTTCCAAAAAGCCATCCGCTATCGGGTGTGCTCGCGGCTGCACCGCCAGGAACCTGCGTCGCTGCATTGTTTCTGCGATGGAAGTCCGCCGAAGATTCACGCGATCGCTTTAGGTCAAACCGGAGGCCGAATGATTGATAACGGGCAGGGTCAATCACACTAGCAAAACTGGGATTTGGTTCGATGAAATAGGACAAAGTAACTTTGAGCTTAACCGCCGTATTACCCAGCTCTTCCAAAACTTCTCGCGGCCATGGGAGCTCGTAAATGTGCGCCTCGTTAAATCTGATACCCTTATCTTTTCTAAATGGCTGGATCGTATTTTGCGCTACCAAGGCAAGATCATCTGCAGCTGATGCGGATGCGCGAACTATATTGGGCACGCCGTATCCAAATCTCCGTATGCTATCTGCCTTGTCCCGCCTGCTTGCACCTAAATCAATGGCTTCAAGCATCGGCGGGGTCCAGCGGGCGCTGTGAACCATCAACGCGCGAACGGTCTCTGGCCAATAATCTGGATGATCGGCACTAATTTGCGCCGCCATTCTCGCTGCTTGTGCGGTCGCCGCGCTTGTCGCCCAAAAACCCGTCAGTGGGTTAGTATCCACCTCTTTAGACGTTGTAAGAAGTGATATTGAATCCAATCCCGCAACCGCTTCCTGGCCCGATGGGCTAATTGCGCGATTGCCAGTTTCAAACACCAGATCGGGTTTGAAAGCTGACTTACTGGAATTCCACAATATCGAGTTGCGGCTATATGGACTTGCCTCTCCTACGGCAGCAGACGGAGTCCAATCTTCGTAACCCTGCTCAGCAATAGCGGTTTTTTGTGTAAAACCGCCAATCGCAAGAGCGTTCCAAGCCTGCGAAGGATCTTGCATCGGGAACGCGTCATGATCAGATATGGCCGCCGCGTTGCTATTGTCGGGAATGTTGCCAGCAGCAACGACAATCAACCGTTTGGGTGACAGGTTATCGGGATCTTGCAGCTCCGCTCCCGCTGCAGCTTGATCAATTGATGCACTCCACGCGCTATTTTCAGCACCGGAACGGTTTTCATTAGTCACCGCCATACAGAAAACACGGTCTCTCAATGGGTTTTGTATCTCGGCTTTGGCAATAGCGCTCAATGTAATTGGCCCGTAAGAATGAGGCTCATTTGGAGGAAACCCATTTGGCGGTAATATTTTTACCGATTCCACTCTGTGGGCGAGAATATGATTAGATTGATCAGCGAGCGGCGCAACCAAGTCGCCGTGTAGGGATAGTCCAGCCATTCCGGTTCCATGCCCGGGACCGCCATCATGATCGTCGCCGCCCCATGCCTCGTTTACCGACATTAAATCATCGATTGAAAGGGCCGGTTCAATCAAAGGATGGGCCCTGTTCACACCGGTATCAAGCAGACAAACAGCAGGAGCATCGGCTTGGGGCCATGTAACTCTTTCAGCTAAGTCATCTATAAACGCCGGGATATCGTCCTTTAGGTCTTGTGTGAACACCAAAGGATTGTCGGTTGCTCTGCGCAGTTCAGCAATACCGCCAGTCGCAAATAGCAGAAGTTCAATCGAGCTCACTCGGCCATAAGCGGGGACGACAATTATTTCGGGAAAGTGCAAAAACGTGTCGTTTGTACCTAGCTGGAGACCGAGCGTGCCTGCAGTGGCGACAACCTTTTCCAAACTGTCAGGAAAACACCAAAGCGCCCACCAAATTTGTTCCTGCGGTTCGGTGGGTAGTGCGTCTTGATCATCGCGCCAAAAAGTCCTCAGCCGTGCCTCGCGAATATGCTCAATGGGTTCAACACGACCGGCTAAAGGCGGGGTGCCTCTTCTCGAGGTAATCTCGCCTTCGGTATAATCGGATATAATATTCTCAAGTACATCGCGCGCATCATCGGGAACGAAAAGAGCAATGGTCCGTGTGCCGTCGTCCAAAACCTTTTCAGCACTTTGTCTTGTATTTTCCGTTTTTCGTTCAATTATCTCTGCGCCCGTTAACCGGTTCAATTCGACCTCAAGATATATACCCCCGGAACCCTCCAGGTCAGGGATTTCTCCAACCAATGCAGATTGTGTCTGATCAGCTTGGTTGAAGGCTGTTCGCAGCTCTTCCGCCATCCGCCTTCCATGATCGGCACGGATCCGCTGGAGAGGGTTTACGCGGCCATTATTACCCGGTGATTTATAATCGCCTCGCCGAACCAATGCGGAGATATCAATGTGAGGCAGGTCATGGTCAGCCACGAATTATGAAGCCGTCGTAAACGCGGATCGCATTGATTGCCGATCTTCCAATTTTTCGGTCAGATCTTGAGTTGTGATCGAAGAGCGTTGCGCCAGTATTGCGGTCTTTACGGCTTCACTTGCCGCCCTCGCAATTTCCGCTTGGCTCAGGCCTTCAGCCGCTTTTTCTACAGCTTTCCATTTGATCCGAGGGTATTTTATCGGCCGAAGATTATATTTTATTACCGCCCGAATTTGATCCGGAGTTGGAAGAGAAAACTCCAATACTTCATCAAAACGGCGAAGCAGCGCTTTGTCGAGAAGTTCTGGGTGATTTGTGGCCGCAATGATTGCGCTATCTGTCGCCGTTTTTTCTTCCATGAATTGAAGAAAGCTATTCAGAACTCGGCGCATTTCGGCCACGTCATTTGAAGCTGCGCGATGTCCTCCAACAGCGTCAAATTCATCGAACAGATAAACCGCTCGTCGACGTAAAATTTCGTCAAATACAAGCCTAAGCTTGGCAGCTGTTTCGCCCATAAACCGAGTGATTAGTGTGTCTAATCGGATCACAAAGAGAGGTAATTTCAGCTCACCAGCTACCGCCTCGGCGGTCATGGTTTTCCCCGAGCCGGGTGGTCCTACAAATAAATATCTATTGCTGGGCAGTTTTCCATGTTCTCGAAGTTGATCGCGCTTGCGCTGCTGCAACATCAAATGGTTCAACCGATCCAATGATGCAGATGGCAAAATCACATCTGCCAGCGTGATAGATGGTTGTTTGAGATCCAAAAGACCTTCCAAATCGCCGCGCGGACTTGCAAAGGCGATCGGAATAGAGGGTCTAACGCCGTCTTTTGCTCTTGCTGCGTCAACAGCCGCACGAAGGCTATTGGCAGTATCACGTCTGCCTTGTCGAGCTTCCGCTGCCGCCACTTGTAACGCAATCGAGAAAAATTGTTCGTCATCACCCTCAGCATGGCTGCGCAGCATTTTTTCTATTTGCTTGGCGTTCGTCATGAAAGTCCCTTGATAACCCGCATTTTCATCGTCCTTAGATGACCATATTGCCCGACATTCTCAATGTCACCTAATGAATTACATTTTGCTGTGGGTTTAGTTGGCCGTCTAACCAGAAGACTTCCAATCAATGAAGCCGCCGCCATAACCAAAAAATGCCCCTAACTGGTTAGGGCTATCCAGGTGACGTATTTTGACAACCGCTCAATAGTAAGGCCGTAACAATGTTATTAAAGCGGGTTTTCGCCGGAATATTAGACGTTAATTTTCTTTCTTCTCCTTTTTAGCAGCCAACGCTTGATGAGCAAGGTGACGTTGGAGATGGCCGGAACTATCAAAGTTCATCGTTCCCCAGATTGGACAGAGTATCATGATTGTGAGACACTCTGAGTTTGGGGGAGCAGAATGAAATCTATCGCAATGTCGCTAGTATTGTTGATTGGCGCCGTCGGACCCACGGAATTTAATCCCTGCGGGTCAGGCGCTGCTTTGGCACAGATCGGTGTGGCGGGTTGTTGCAAGACTTGCCGAAAGGGGAAAGCTTGCGGTGACAGTTGTATCGCGCGCGACAAGGTCTGCCACAAAGGGAAAGGCTGCGCGTGCAATGGATAATGCGGCGTAAGATAGAATTTGGTGTGTTGCTTTTGGCCCTGCTGCTGCCTGGCCTAGCGTGGCTCTACGACCTGATCGCCTCGATGCTTGCAACTAGATAGTGAACAAAATTGCCAGAATGAGCGCTGCAATCCAGTCTATAACGGCGCAAAACGGGATATACCAACGCGGGATTTTAGCACCAAACAGGCCATTGTGATGGGCAATATCCCAAAGGCCATGGGCAAACAGGGCAACAGCAAACCAATAAGGTGAACCCAGCACACCGGCCACGGCCATGATACCAAATAGGGCAGCCACACAGAGTTCCAAGACGAAGATATGAGGCCGCCCATCTTTGGCACCGAAGCCAATATAGGCACCTGAAATGATCCCAATGATCATTGCTATGGTCAGCCGGCTGAGATCTTCTGGTAAAAAGAGATGCGCTGGAATGGCGACGCCGAGGACAATAGCGGAAAGAGCGATCCCGGGAGAAAAGCGGGCAATGCGCTTCGGTTCATCGAAATTCCTTACTGGCGAATGCTGTGTCATTTTCTAGCGCCTCAGCGGCTTTCGGTTCCGTATTTCTCCGAAAGAATCGCAAAAAATAATTGAATGAACCTGATCATTTAAAAGATTAGTGGCTAAATTTCATAGCCACGGTTTTGACGTTGATGTTTTGTGAATAACCAGAATCCTGACCAAATTCAATCGGCTTGACGGTCAATATTGAGAGCAATGATCAAAGCCCAGTTGAACTGGTTGGTAAGGATTATAGCTGCAGAAAAATCACCCGAGCCTTTATCCAGATGCGACAAGTGCTATTCTTTTTTTGATCGACTTACTGAGTTTTTGGAGCGTTTATTTCGACTGTCCGTTTCAAAATTAAAAATGATTTTATGTTTTGAATCGCAGCGCGGCTTTTGCGTCTTGGGAGCGGTTGCTACCGCTTGACCTTGAATTGCGTAGATGGTGTATGTCGCGGGATCTATAAGCATCAGCGCTATAAAAAATCCAAATGCCCTGAGAAGGTGTTCATGGGTCATTTTTATTCGTGTTACTTTGTTGTTCACGGCATCTTGTGATTTCCGCATGCGTTGCAGGGTTCTTTTGGCCAATTCTCCCGGCGGCTCGGATTTGGACCAAGATGTCGCTAGCTCGCCGATACCAATGGTATGGAATCCGGATACTCGAAGAACGGAAAAAGCGTACCAACCGGCTGCAGCTGAATAGATAATGGCAATTGAGAGTAGAGAGAAGCGCAGGACCGCTGGCGCGGGCCCGATTTTATTTTCCCAAATTCCAGTTTGGATCGTGACTATCAGTGGTACCAGTGTTGCTAGAACGGCGAGATAGATAGAGGCCTTGGTTTCCGCGGTTTTTCTGCGATCAATCTCTGAATCCGCCATTCTTTGTGCTTGTTCCAGTAATTTGGCGGGTTGCTTCCCCCAATTTGTAGAATCAATCGCAGCCATGTCGCGATCATAGGCCTCTTGTCGCTCGTTCTTCTGATCTGGCGTCAGCCCTTCAATTATCGGGAACAGAAAATCAAAAAACCTTCTGATCACAGCCTTGTTCCCATCAGGGCATCAACGATGGCATTGGTAATCGGATGGCCAGTTCTCTGCTCAATCCAGGCCCATTGACCATTCGGATTAGCCTCCAGAAACCAATATTGCCCATCCTGATCTTGGATTAGATCCACGGCCGAATAACGCAGACCGAGATCCTGGGTCACTTTTATGCAAGCATTTGCTATATCTGATGGAAGATCCAGTTTTTGGTGTTCCACTTCCACGCCGCTGCCTTTTCGCCAGTCAACTTCAGTCTGTTCGTGTTTTTGGGAGTCAATGGCAGTGGCCATGGCGCGATCATCTACCACGGTTACGCGCACGTCATATTGCTTCGCAATTTCCTGCTGAAAAATCATCGGTGCAAGTCGGATAGAGTCCTGATCGTTTGCATTCAACGCCACGCGGCTTGTAAACATGACACGGCCTGGGCCGCTTGGATCTTCGAGCAACGCGCGCCTCAGCGGCTTGGCGATTATATTTTGGGCGGCCGCAAATTTCTGAGCAGCGGTGAAATCATTTGTGACGCAAGTTTCAGGCACCTTCAGACCAGCTGCGCGGGCAATAGCTATTTGGCGCGGCTTGTCTTCAGCTTTCTGAATGGCATATGGCGAATTTAGCCAGCGACTGTCTAAAGCAGTCCATAGGCTCCGCAATATTGCAGACCATTCGCTAACAATATATTCCCTGACGGGCTGATCAAAACTTCCCTGTGGTTCCGGGGTAAGCGGCCGGCGATAATAGGCCGCTGTAAACTCTGATAGGCAGAAGGATCTATCATCATGCGCAAAAGTCGCATGGCTCGGTTCTCCATTTGGAAATTCTATCTGCCATTCGGTTATGTCTTCGGTATTCAGTCGAAGATACGGAACCCCACGTTTTTGGAGTTCTAGGACCACGAAATCAATCGTAATGTCCCGCTTGTTGGTTGCCAGAAAAATCATTCTGCGCCAGCAATATCAGAACAACGTATAGTCCTGATCGTCGCTTTCAACCTCATAGGTGGTCTTCGTTTCCATTTCGAGTATGGAAGAAGCATTTAAACTCTGATCATCAGATTCTTGCTGGACATCTGTTTTGGTCACCAGCTCTGAAAGAGGCCTTGGCGGGAAATTTTCGTCATCCGTCTCCTGTTGCGTTGCTGTTTTGGTCACCAACTCGGACAAGTTTGAATGCATCAATACAATCGGTACTTCGCCTTGCTTGGTGCCCTCAACCCAAACATCACGGCTATGGCAATAATGTCCGCCGATGTCAGGGTGGGACTTGCGCTGGGTGGCGTAGCTTACCAGAAATGGGGTCATTCTATTATTCTCCTGAAAACACTCCAGAACAGCTCTCTTCGATTTCCAATTGCTTCTATGAGCTTTGGATCAATATTTTTCAATGCTAATAGGCCATTAGTAGAAATCAAAAGAGATTGAATATCATTTCTAGATTATTTGAGCCCAATATCGGGCATAGAATCGATTATATACTTTCCAAACACTAATGCAGTTGCAGTGAAAGCTAAAAATATGCGGGGGCGCAATGTCTAAAAACATACTTATCTATTCTGATGGAACTGGCCAGGTTGGCGGCCTTCGGCCCGATCAAAGACTTTCGAATGTCTATAAGCTGTACCGAGCCACGAGGCCCGGTCCAGATTCAACCATCAGTCCAAAAAAACAAGTAACATTTTACGATGCAGGTCTTGGCGCAGGAGAAGCTGGCGGTTTGACTTTCAAGCGTTTGCGTAACTTTTTTGCTGCCGCGCTCGGCACGGGGATCGATGAAAATGTCATTGATTGCTATGCTGCAATTATCGCTCATCATAGGCCGGGAGACAAAGTTGTATTAATAGGATTTAGCCGCGGTGCCTATACGGTTCGCGCTGTCACGAATGTTATGAACCTATGCGGCGTGCCAAAACATGATGGTGAAGGCAATCCGGTGCCGCGTTACGGTCCGGCCTTGCGAATGATTGCAAGCGAGGCTGTGCGAGACGTCTACAACCACGGCGCTGGCTCCAAGCGCGGGAAATATGAACGACAGCGCGAGCATAAAGCGAGGCGGTTTCGGTCGAAATATGGATCAGAAGGTGTGGGCGCGGACGGAGAAGGTCAAGGCAACGTTCAACCTGAATTTGTGGGAGTGTTTGATACTGTCGCTGCTCTGGGAAGCAGAACCGCTTCGATCGTCGTGGCGATAGCGTTTTTGGTGACAGCCTTTGGATTTTGGCGCAGTTTGGATGCCGATACTTGGTGGCTGAGCGCCCTGGCCGGAACCATTCCTGCTTTCATATTATATTGGGTCCTAAGAAGCGTGGGTTCGCAGTTTAAATATTATTTTGAGGATGATGCTCGCAGCTTTCGCTGGTGGAACCCGGTAGACTGGATTTCTGCCCTTTGGCATGGACATATGGCTTGGTGGAGCGGAAAAAACTATGATCGCTATGTGGACCGCGAGATACCAAAATTGCGGCATGCGTTGTCGATTGACGAGGCGCGTAAGAAGTTTCCCAGAGTAGGCTGGGGGAGCGATACGGACGTGCAGTGGAATAAGCGGCGAGGCAACCCGAATTGGCTTGAGCAGCTGTGGTTCGTCGGCAATCATTCTGATATTGGCGGAAGCTATCCGGAAGATGAATCACGGCTATCGGATATTGCTCTGGAGTGGATGGCCGGCGAGCTCGTCTCAGCCGTGCCCACCATTGAAATTCAGCGGAATTTTCTGAATACCGCACCGGACCCGTTTGGTTTGCAGCATGATGAGATACAAAGCGCGCTTGATATGCAGCCAAAATGGGTGCGCTGGATTTCTAGAGACAAATTGACTTGGGGTAAAAGGGTTCGCAGCATTCACCCAGAAGCGAAGCTACACCAATCTGTAGCGGATCGGTTAAGTGCAACGGCAGTCCCGCAGATGGGCGATGTGAAACCCTATTTGCCTACCAATTTGAAAGGTCATATCTGTCAAAATAATCCTCAAAGCCAGTCGGATAATATCAGTCGTTCCATTTGGCCTGAGAAGGACGTTTAGCCAAATTCACTGGTGGCTCGCTTCAGGGTTCAATCCAGGTTGTTGTTGTGCTTGGAGTCTGGATTTGAAACAGGCGTGTCTACGCCGTTAACTTTGCGGATGTGGTAATTTTCATATTCTCCGGTTTTGATTTTTTGCACAAACTCGGAGCGGGACATGTCGTCACCGGTAAAATTGTCGTGGAACGCTGCATTGCGTCCGCTGTCGGTCTCCTTGGTAACTTTGACTCTTTTTGGCATTTTTTTCTCCATCGCTAGTTATCATTATATAGGTACTGAGACGGCCGAATACATCAAACCGATTGAGGCTTACCAGTCCCCGGTTTCCCGTCATAACCTGACCCAAAATCCAGCCAACGGCAAGGCCGCCAATCAGCCCGTAAGTCTGTGATGTCATGGTTGGTAAGGTAAAAAACAGATAAGCCGCTATAATAACCCCACCAAGCTCGGCACAGATACGGGCTGTATTGGAGTCTGGAAGTTCCATATCATTTCTCATTATTCACTTTGATCAGATATAATCTAACCCTGCATGTTTTTTAAACGGACATTGTACCAATAGCCCGCTGCTATAATTGCAATTACCAAAACTTGAGCGATAAGAGGCTGAACCGCAGGGAAAATTCCCAACATGGCAATTTGCGGAAAATCAGGAAGCGGGGTCACGCTCATCAGGCCAGCCTCCTGCAACGCCGCAATTCCCTTGCCGGTGAGAATCACAGTAAGAACGATCATCAACGCTGAGCTATAAGCGAAGAACCTACCTATCGGTAGCTTCCGGCTGTATCGTAACATGGCCCAGGCAATGACCGAGAGCAAAAGTATCGCGGCTCCCGACCCAGCTAGAATGGTCATACCATTGTCCGCAGTCCAGAGCGCGGCAAAAAACAGGATGGTCTCAAAGACTTCGCGGTAAACGACAATAAAAGCCAGGCCAAAGAGAAACCATGCCGACCCTCGCGACAATGCTTTGCTCATTGTTTCACCGATATAGCGTTGCCATTCATCGGCGCGCGACTTGCCGTGCATCCACAAACCAACAAAAAGCAGGATGACGGCTGCAAACAAAGAACCAAAACCTTCGGTCAACTCCCGGCTCGCTCCGCTAATACCTATGAGATAGGTGGCAGCGAACCATGTTGCGCCGCCTACCAGAAGCGCACCAATCCAACCTCCATGCACATAAGGCATGACTTCGGGTCGCTCGGCCTTGCGCAGAAACGCAATCATAGCCACCACAATCAGTAGCGCCTCCAGCCCTTCGCGAAGCAATATTGTAAAGGCTCCAACAAAAGCGGATGCTTGGCTGGCCTGATCGGCGTCTAGGGCGGCCTCTGCCTCTAAAAACAGCCCATCAAGAGCGCTGATCCGGCTCTCCACCTCCGCTACGGGAAGGCTGTCACCGATAGCAGCGCGGACATGGGCCATCGCGCGTTCAATGGCTTTTAGCAAAGACGGATCGCGAGCGGCCAGACCAGGCTCAAGGGGTTCAAAGCCGTCAAGATACGCAGATAATGCCAGACTTTCTGCTTCGTCTTTTCTGCCTGCCTGATAAGCCGCCAGACTTTCCTTCAGCTTGGTCCGGGATAGCGCCAGCGAGCCGGTGGATGAAGCAGTAGTACCAATGACTTCTGGATTTTTCCGCAGGAATGCCATCACTGCGTCTGCTTTTTCTGGTCCTATCTGTTTTCCCAAATTGGCCGGAGTCATGCTCGCCAAAGCTGAGAGATCGGGAAACAGGGCGCGAATAGCCGCATGTGTTTGCCAAAGCTTTTGCCCCTTGGATGCCTCTTTGAATGCGAAACTGCCCGTATATGCGGCCATATCCCAACGGTCCCGGGCAGGTAAATCAGCAAAACTCTGCATTGCTGTCCCATCAAGCCCCTGACCAATAACCTGATACAGGGCGAACAGGCTGCGTTCTCTTGCTCGCTCTACATCGGTAAATGCTATCGGAGCGGGGTCGATCTGCCTCGCATCCGGCCCTTGACCGTTACCAGACATGCCGTGGCAACTGGCACAATTTTGCGCATACAGCTGTTTGCCAATTTGTACATTGGGTGCAGTTTTGGGAGCAAGTGGAACAGGATAACTGCGGAGCAACTCGGTTGCCAGCAAGCGTGCCTGCCGCGCCACCACTTCTGGAGACGCTTTATTATCAATGGCCGTATTGAGCTCGTTACCTTTTGCAATCAGGCCGGCTCGGCCCGACTTTAATGGCAGCTTTGCCAAACCGTCGACTACAGTTCCCGAAAACTCCGCCATTTCGGAAAATTCTGCTTCGTTTATCACTTTACCTTTATCGACTGCACCGGGATAATCGACCGCAATATAATCCAGCAGACGCCATAACGTTTCAACATCACCCTCCTTCGCCTGCGCGGAAATAGGTGAGCAAATGGCCGCCAAAGCCAGAACCGATAAAAGAGTATAATATATTCTGGTATAATGACGCATGATTAAAAGGTGCTTCCCAGCTATTCCAGAGGCCGATTTGTGAGGAAAAACATGTGCCCCAAAATAGCATCATTCTTGATTTCGTGCAGAACGGCCGCAGGTAATCACGATCCTGTTTGAGTGATCTGCCTACTAATACGCAAGCTGCACCGCTTGGCCCTCAAAATTATTTTTGAGGGGTGGGCAATATCGCCGCGTATTGATGATTAGACACAGCCAAGGAACCGGAAATGCGCAGCACCGGATTGTTTCGCCTAACCCTCGCCGTTGCCCCACAACGCTCGCGGCGATTTTGCTCACCTGAGTCTAGTTACAGCCAAGCCAGCGGCCAATGCGACGATTACACCGACGAAGAGAATTGATCTGGTCTTTGATGAGAAGATCATGCCTGCAAACACCCGCACGCAACTAATGATGACATCAATGCCGGGTATGGCCTGTCACGCCCCGATGAAAATGCCAATTTCTGTGATGATGGGCAAAGACGGCAAGTCGGTTATGGTGATGATGACAAAGCCCCTGACGTCCGGAGGTTATGAACTGCGCTCAATGGCATCGGGCGACGATAACGAAGTAATCAGCGGCAAATACGCCTTCCAAGTGAAGTGAAAGTGCCGCAATCGAAACTTCGGGTGCGGCCCCCTGACCGCATCCGGAGACTTCGATTGGACACCGCAGCGTAGGGTTTGTTTATCTGGCTCGGAAAATTGTGAGCAAAAATTCTTTCAGTTGCGGCTCTGCCGTCAAGTGCGCTGCTGCAGTAGTCATTGTTGGGGATGCTGGTATTCGCGATAATCTTGCCATCGGGCGAGATTGGCAATTGTGTTCGATTCCATCGAGTCAGGTTACAGGCGGATGTAACCGCCCATCAAGAGCAAACCGTTCCTGTGTTTCCAAGGCATATGTTCCAGAAGCGCGCACGGAATCAAATATGATACTCCAGCTATGGATAGAGACAGCGCTCGGAATGAGGATGAACAGGTTATCGGCGAGCAACTGGTCGCCGAACTGCTGCTGACCGGCACTGGGAATCCCTGGCGTCAACCAGTTGGGGTTCGGGATATCACCAGGTTCGACCATATAGATAGCAGAGGGTTTTAGTATCTTGAATGATGACAGAACATGCGGGACCGTATCAAGAACCCGGAAGGTTTTATGCACAGCCACTTCCAAAATCGCAGTTGCAGGATCGACGGCACCGTAAACGGCCCTTATATTCTTGCTGTTCCAGCGACCACCTTGGCGGAACGCTCCCTCTCCGCTATCCCATGTTTTGGTAAATCTCTGATCATCAAGCCGCCAACCGATGATATCCGATCCGCCAAGAGGCGTAGGCAAGGGTGTCATGTGTAGACGCCAAATTCAATTCGCTCGAGAAGTTGTACGACCAGTTGGGAACCAGCAGGTGTCGATAGAAGATCAATGGGTCGTTTTTGATTGAGACCGATTGCGGGGCGTTCCAGCCATTGTTCGGCTTCTTCCTGCGAACCAAAAATATCTGTCGTCTCTGCCAGAATCTCAGCAAACTTCCAAGCGCGGCCACTTTGCTCCGGGCTGAGCAGTTTTGCGGTTGTCTCGCCCTTGCGGCGCTGGAATGTGCGCATGCTGATGCCGACTGCTTTTTCGAGTGCATCGGAATGCTGGATCAACGCGACATTGGCGACCAGTTCTGTCAAAACCGTACTGGGGAAACCCTTGGAGATCACTTCATGAGCATCGAGCGCGGTTTTCAAAGGATATTTGAAAGTTGCATCACCGCCTAATAGAGCAATGACCCGATCAAATTCCCGGCTCAATACTTCTTCCGTTTCCAATTTCTTTGCTTTCCAGAATATGACAGATGGCGCGAGATAAATGACATGTGTCATACCAAATGTCAAACTAATATAATATTGCTGGAGCGCCATTGCAGAATTCAAGTCGCCTACTCGCGTTGACTTTTAGCTTTGGCAGCCAAGCTCGCAATGCTCTAATTCATGCGATCTGTGACAGCTCGATAGATTAGCTAAACAAGTTTTGAGCCTGCGCGCGGCGGCTCGGTCTGACAAATTTCTAATTTTTCGGGAGCATTGGATGCTTACCCGTCACCTAGTTTCTAGAAGAAGGATTGTGCTATGAAGCTATATTCATGCGCACAGAAATGGCCCAAGCCGCCAATTGCGAATATAAGGCTTAGCGACATTCGCAATATGGGATCCCCCAAAAGCGCAGTTGAAGCAGAAGCGGCCAGCCTTTTTCTATCCCCCTCAGAATGTCAGTGTCTTATAAACGTGTCCCTGTCAGCAGACGTTTACTGCGTACCCGGCCTAGTTTCATCGGGCGGGGTTTGTGGTTCGCCCACTATGTTGACTGGCAGCTTCAGATAGACCGTGCCATTGTCCTCAGCTGGAGGCATATAGCCGGCGCGGATGTTGACTTGGATCGACGGCAGAATCAGCTTCGGCATGCCTAGCTGGGCATCGCGCGCCTCTCGCATGGTGACAAATTCATCCTCGCTCACGCCATCATGGATATGGATATTGGCGGCTTTCTGCTCGGCCACGGTCGTTTCCCAGCGATGCTCTGAGCGGCCTTCGGGCAGATAATCATGGCACATGAACAGCCGCGTCTCACCCGGAAGCGTAAATATTTTGCGGATCGAGCGGTACAATATGCGAGCATCACCGCCAGGGAAATCGGCGCGGGCGGTTCCATAGTCGGGCATGAACATGGTGTCGCCGACAAAGGCGGCGTCGCCAATCACATATGTCATGCAGGCCGGCGTATGGCCCGGTGTGTGCAGAGCGTGCGCTGTCATTTTGCCTAAGGGGAAACTGTCGCCGTCATGAAAAAGCTGGTCAAACTGGCTGCCATCACGCGGTAAGTCCGGCCCGGCGTTGAAAATCTCTCCGAACACCGACTGCGTGATGGTGATGTGATCGCCGATCGCCAGCTTTCCGCCCAGCTTTCCCTGAACATAAGGCGCAGCCGAGAGATGATCGGCATGGACATGGGTTTCCAAAACCCATTCGCAGTTCAGCCCCTCGCGCCGAACGTGGTCGATCACGCGATCAGCTGAAATCGTCGCCGTTCGCGCCGCTGCTGCGTCATAATTCAGTACGGGATCAATAATGGCGCACGCGCCGGTTGCGGGATCTGATACAACATAGCTTATCGTGTTGGTATCATCGTCAAAGAAAGATTGAACGTTGGGGGTCATGGATGTGTCTCACAGTAGGAGGGATGATAAGTTGGCGGCGCAGCGGCAATCAGCCACTTTGCCCATCGACATAATCGCGCACGAACCGCTTGAGCGCCGGTTCGTCGCACGCGAAACCCATGGCTTCGGCCTGTTTCAGCGTCGCGTCCCCGCTCATACCGTTTTCGGCGGCAAGGTGCATGACGGTTAATGCTCCGGCCCGCTTGCCAGATGCGCAATGCACGAACACCGGACCGGGTAGCGTTTTGACTGCGGTGCGGAATTGCTCGACCAGTGCTTCCGTCATCGCATCACCCGCTACCGGGACATGGCTATAGACTAGGCCAAGAGTGCGGACTTCTTTGCCTTCGCGGGGGGGCTTGAAAGGCTGATCCGGTTCTGCCTCGCAGCGCAGATTGACCACCGATTTGTAGTCCGCTTGCGCCAGCTCGCGCAGATCATCAGCGGAAGGCGGCGCCATTCCAATGGTGAAGCGGTCGTCGATTTTTTTCATATTGGCCATAGCTTTCATATTGGTCATAGCTAAGTTCCTTGAATGTCCGAGTGTCACACGCCTTTCGAAAAAGACGCGAAGGCATATTTTTAATTGATTTAATATGCACATCTCCGCATATATATAAGTGTGAAACCTGAAGAAATCCGCAGACAGGCCGAAAAGGCTCTGTCCCTGCTCAAGGCGCTGGGCAGTCATAACCGCCTGATGATCGCCTGCCAGCTCGTCGAACGCGAACGAAGCGTCGGCGAGCTTGCCGAATTGCTTGGCATACGCGAGGCGGCGGTTTCGCAGCAACTGGCGCTGTTGCGCAAAGATGGTTTGGTGAAGCCGCGCCGCGATGGCCGCACGATTCATTATTCGCTGGCCGGTGATGCCTCGCGCCGTTTGTTGGAGACGCTATACGAAATCTATTGCGCGTCCGGTGCAAAGGGAGAGCCAGGCGAAGTCGCGCAGGACGACAAACTGTGATTTCGGGCAGAATCGTTAATGAATGCTGCATTGCTCCAGGAATTGCTCTCGCTTGTATCGGGAATATTGGTCGCGTTCACGCTGGGGCTGATCGGCGGCGGTGGATCGATCCTCGCGGTGCCGCTGCTGCATCATCGGTACACTGGCGTCGCAGCGTCTCGAACAGCGCAAAGGCGCGTTAAAGCTGCTTTTTTCGGCTATCGTTGTCGTTATCGGTTTAACCATTGCTGGCAGGGAGATGGTAGCAATAATGGCATGCTGACCGAAGCTATGGAAAGGATGACGATACCATCCCCGCCGCGAAAAATCCCACAGCGCCATCGACCCGAATCCAGGTCACCCTTCAACTCGATCCGTAGGTACAAAGACTGACAGTGCTAGCGGCAAGAGGTCGAATCGGGCTGGGGTCGTGGTCGTGATTTCGCCATCGGTATTGATCGAAAGTGGCGGGTCAGTTCGGATGTCGAGAGGACCGGGACTGCAAAATGCTTGCATTTTGCGCAAATTTCGATGACGTCCGCGTCGAAAGGCTGACAAAAAGAGTGGCCATTGCCAGGATTGCCGGGGCTCCACACTGTAAAAGTCCAAGGATTGATCATCAATGCTCGCTACTTCATACACGGACATGCCGCCGCCATAATATAAGCCGTTGCCGACTGCTATCTGAAGACTTTTCAGCTGAATTTTCCGGTCTTTAGTGACCACTTCCGCCGCGAATGGTTTCATGGCCAGCATTGTTTTAAGGGCTGCCAGCGGGTAGCTTAGACGTCCCCAACGCCGCTTCAAATTGCCAGTCAGTCGACGCGCCAGCTCAACACTCATACCCATACTCGCGACATTAGCGAAAAGCTGATCATTAACCGTTCCAACGTCAATCCGCCTTGTGCATCCAGCGACAATAACCGCTACTGCAGCTTCGGGGTTAATAGGAATGCCGAGCGTTCGAGCAAGGTCGTTTGCCGTCCCGAGTGGCAGAACGCCAAGGGGCAATCCCGTCTCGACAATACCTTTGAGAGCCGCGTTCACTGTGCCATCGCCGCCGCCGACGATGACAAGGTCGACCTCGTCAGCACGCCGTACAATTTCTTGGCTCATATCGTCAGCGCGTTTGCTCAAACTTTCGATCAGGGTGATGCCACCGCTCTGAAGTTGCCGGGCTACCCCATTGGCCATATTACCATGGCCGTTACGACTTTGCGCATTCAAAAACAAAAGCGCCCGTCGTTTGGATTGCATATTGATTCTCATGATCCTCTTTAGTTGCCATACTACGACTATCTGGCAGAAGGGTCGCCCGGAAATTGCTCACGCGATCAAACCAGCCTATTATCAGTTCATGCTTCGGGGCACTTGCTGTCCGGCTCCTGCGGTGCTGAGCTTGCCAAGCGGAATGGCAGTATGGAGCTTAGAAGCAGCAGCCCTACGCCGCTGATGATCATAACGTCGGCCAAATTGAAAGTCGGCCAGTGCCAAGCGCCAACGTAGATGTCGAGGAAATCGGTCACAGCACCGTGAAGTACTCTGTCCACGATGTTCCCGATGGCGCCTCCGGCGACGAGCCCGAGTGCAAACGTCTCGGTCAATTTTGTCGTTCGCACCGCCCAAACGAGGATGCCGATCACGATGGCCATTGATAATCCGGCAAGCACCAACGGATAGGCCGAGAATATATCTTGGAACATGCCGAAACTGACCCCCGTGTTGTAACCCAGTCTGAAATTAAGAAATGGCGCAATCTCGATTACCCGCGGTGGCTTCATCACTGTATTGACGGTCAGCCATTTTGTGACGAAATCTATAGCAAACGCAGTAGTGGCCGCAGTTACTGTCAGAAATATCTTCTTGGTCAAATTCGAATAGCTCACGATCGGATGGTCCTCATTGGTTTGCAGTGCACGGCCAAAGGCGCAAATGTGCTCAGTTTGAAACGGAGTAGGCTCACTCTGGTTCGGCGATGCTTGAGACGTTCCCGTCAGTGCGAGGACCGGCCTTCGGAGTGCGTCCATCGGTCTGACCCCGATTGAGCAAACGAAGCCCGTTAAGAACGACCAGCAGCGACGCGCCAACATCGGCCGCAATAGCGCCCCACAGCGAAGCAAGGCCGACAATAGTCAGAGCTGTGAAGACAAGTTTGACGGCGATTGAGAATGCGACGTTCTGATGAACTACAAAAAGCGTGGCGCGCGAATGCCGGACCAACCAGGGAAGTTTTGAAAGATCGTCCGACATGAGCGCCACATCTGCCGTTTCGATGGCAGCGTCGCTACCCATCGCGCCCATTGCGACCCCGATATTGGCGCACCCCATGGCCGGCGCGTCGTTAACCCCATCGCCGACCATAGCAACCGATCCGTAGCGTCGTACGAGATCCTCCACGGCGGCTACCTTGTCGGCGGGCAGCAACTCAGCGCGAACCTCGTCGATACCGGTTTGCTTCGCAATTAATTCCGCCGTGGCCTGGTTATCACCCGTGAGCATCACGACATGCTCGATTCCAGCTTGATGCAGCGCAGTGACAATACTTCTTGCTTCCAGCCTGACGGCGTCGGAAACGCCCACAAGGCCCCAAACCTCCTGACCCTCGCCGATCGCGACGAGCGTGTGGCCAGCTGCCGTAAGCGCGTCAATATGCAGCGGGATCGCGCCAGAGATGACACCCTGTTCTTCAACATAGCGGCGTGAGCCGAGCCACATGGTGCGGCCAGCCACTTGTCCGGTGACGCCTCGACCGATGATGGCCTGAACAGCTTCGGCGGGCGCGGCAACGATATTCAACTCATCCGCCTTTGCCAAAATGGCGCTTGCGATTGGATGCGCACTGCGTGCCTCCAATGCGGCCGCCACCTTGATGATTTCATGGATGCTGCGGCCTGAGAACGGTAAGATCTCGACGACCTTTGGCCGGCCTTCCGTCAGCGTACCAGTCTTGTCCATCGCGATGGCTTTAAGGCGCGCGGGCGTTTCAAGATGTGTCCCCCCTTTCACAAGAACGCCCTGCTTCGCGGCTCCCGCGAGCGCGGCCACGATCGTCACCGGCGTTGAAATCACAAGAGCGCAGGGACAGGCGATAACGAGAAGCACGAGGGCCCGGTAGAACCAAACGCCCCAGGCTCCCCCGAAAAGCAGAGGCGGAACAAGAAAGATCACGACGGCAAGGATCATCACGAGAGGGGTGTAGACACGTGCGAATTTCTCGACCCATTGTTCGCTGGGCGCGCGTCGGCTCTGCGCCGAACCCACCATGCGGATGATCTGGGCAAGTGTCGTATCATTCGCCGCCTTGGTGATCAAAACTTCGAGCGCGCCCTCTCCGTTGATCGTCCCGGCAAAGACCTCGTCCCCCGGGGCTTTGAATACGGGCACGCTTTCTCCCGTGATCGGCGCTTGGTTTATCTCGCTCTCACCAGTGACTACTCGCCCGTCGAGCGGCATCTTGTCTCCTGGGCGAACGATGATATGCGCACCGACCGGGACTTCGCCTGCCGGGACGTCGCGTTCGGAGCCATCTTCAAGCTTGATGCGTGCTGTCGGTGGAGCCAGTTCCATGAGGGCTGCTACAGCGCGACGTGCGCGGCCGAGGCTCCACGCCTCAAGTGCTAGGGCCAATGCGAAAAAGAAGGACACCGTAGCAGCCTCGAACCAGGCACCGATGCCGATCGCGCCCGCGACTGCGACCATCATCAGCAAATTCATATCTGGGCGAAGGCGCTTGGCTGCGAGCCAAGCCTTTGGTGCAACGTAGCGCGCCGCGCTGAGCACCGCGATTGTGTAGAGCAGAATGCTCGGCAAGGGAGTCGAGCCTAATCCATGTTCTCCTGCCTCGAAAGCCGCTAACACACCTCCAGCCAGCCAAGCATGGACTGCAAACCCTAGCGCCGTAAACAAGCCGCTCGCTGTCGTCAGCCAAGACTGAACCCGCTTACGGCGGACCTCGGTTTGCGCTTCTTCGCTCGTCTCACCCTCGGTCCACGGCTCCGCTCTTAATCCAGCGCGGGTAACAGCCTCTAGAATGCTGGCTTCAAGAGTAACGTTGGGCTTCATATCGATCGACATGCGGCCATTGAGCAGGTCGAAAGCGAGCTTATCTCCCCCGACCAGTGGACCGACTTCGCGCTTCAGCGCTGCGATTTCGTCGGCGCAATCCATGCCGTGAATGCGCAATAGAATTTGGCCAGACATAGGTGTTGGACTTGGCGGACCGAGCGCTTCGCGCACTAGTGACCCGCAGCACGCCGCGTCTTCGGATACTTCAACAAAATCCGACATATGCGGCGAAACTTCAGATGTCTGCCAAAGCTTTGCGTGCAAGCCCGTTTTAGCTACCGCTGCCTCGATCTCTGCTGCAGCAACTTGATTGGGTGTATGTATGGTCATGAAACCACGCTCAGTGTCGAAGGCTAGCGCATCTTCACCGCCGACGAGTGGACCCAGTGCAGCGCGGAGCGCGCGAACCTCGCTCTGGTAGGCCAGGCCATCAACTTTAAAGCGCAATGAGCCTGGAGGACTGATTGTTTTGGTCATGAGTTTACCACCATATTTCAAATTGGAGCGAACAAATTCCGCCAAGCGGCACCCTTATTACATTCTGTAGCCACTACAGAAGCAACAAGTTTTTCGTTCCCGGTGACGTTTCGTCTGGAGTAACTGCTGTATCACCTGGTTCGCTCTTGAAACTGTCGATTCAAACTATTCGGATCGCCCAAGTTGATCGGCATCTGAACTGAAGTTTTATTTGCCTACGCAAGAACTGGAACCCGGCGCTGACGGACTGAATTACAGATGTGCTTTCAAGCAGTTAATAAGTCCCTATGTAGATTTTTGTTCAGCTAAATCTGTCGGCGAGTTATGATCGGCCAAGACTTCGATGATCCGGCAATCAGCGATTTTTCCGTTGGCACACGAGCCGATCATACGGGAAAGTTCCTGCCTCAATCCAAGGAGCCGTGAAATCCGGTCGTTGACCGCGACAAGTTGATCTTGGGCGATCCGGCTCACGTCCTCGCATGAAGCATCCGGTATCTCCCTTAGCCCCAGCATAGCCCGGATTGACGCGATATCGAAGCCAAGCTCGCGCGCATGACGAATGAAGCTGAGCTGCTTGACGTCAGCTGACCCATACAGCCGCCGACCGCTTTCTGTCCGACCGGGTTTCGGCACGAGGCCTATCCTCTCGTAATAGCGGATCGTCTCAATCTTAACGCTGGCCCGCCGCGACAAAACACCAATTGTAAACATTTTTCTCCATTCTGTAGTCACTATAGATTGGAGTAGCAAATCATCTGGAACCTGTGAACCGGGCAATTCGGGCAAAGACCGATTATCGACGCTGTCATAAACGGAGTAGTCCACCGTTGCTGTTTCTTGGAGCCCCTAGTGATATATTCAGCAACTGCACTTAGTCCGTATATGAGGCCAATGCGGGTCAGAGCTCGGCTTTTGCTGCCATTGAGCAAGCGGAGCCTTAGGAGATTGCTGTCCGCCTCAAACGCCGTATCTATCGTACAGTTGTCGAGCATCGTATTGCCCGTCATCCCCATCATGACATCGCTTACTGACGGGTAAAAATCATGGCATACGCTCGAAGCCCCATTTGATATTTCAGCATTCGGACAGGTACTATAATAAGCGTCTTCTGATCATTTCAGGCACGGTCTTCACATGATCAATCGGTCGGTTGCGGTATTACGCGTAAATAGGACTTCTTCGTATCCCAGCCAGCAGGATATTTGGCTTTGGCATCTTCGTCCGACAGGGACGGCGGGATGATGACATCATCGCCCTTTTGCCAGTTAACAGGCGTTGCCACACCCTTACTTTCTGTGAGTTGCACCGAATCCAGCAGCCGGAGAACTTCATCGAAATTACGGCCGCTGCTCATAGGATAAAGCAACATGGCTCGGATTTTCTTGTCCGGACCAATGATGTAAACAGTGCGTACGGTTGCATTATTGGCTGCGGTCCGGCCTTCCGCATGGCCGGTCTCGTCAGCTGGCAACATGTTGTAAAGCTTGGCGACCTTGAGGTCGCTGTCGCCGACCACCGGATAATCGACTTTATTACCGCTGACCTCTTCGATATCGGGAAGCCAGTCGCGATTATCCTCGCTGCTGTCGACCGAAAGGCCCAGGATCTTAGTATTGCGCTTCGCAAATTCCTCGCCGAGCCCGGCCATATAACCTAGCTCAGTCGTGCAAACCGGAGTAAAGGCCTTGGGATGAGAGAAGAGGATCGTCCAACTTTCACCCATCCAATCATGAAAGTTAATGGTACCCTGGGTCGTTTCCGCTGTGAAATCGGGGGCTGTCGAGCCAATTGAAAGTGTCATGTAAAACTCCTATTTATCGTGGGGGAGGTAGGGGACGTCGAATTCGACGCTTCGGGTGAGAAAATCGGGCACGTGAAATCCTTTTTCGCGCAGGAATACCGGGTTGAAGAGGCGTGATTGATAGCGTGAACCTGAATCACACAATATGGTGACGATGGTATGGCCGGGCCCCAGTTCCCGAGCCAGCCTGATCGCTCCTGCGACATTCACACCCGAGGACGTGCCGAGGTTGAGACCTTCTTCCTCCAAAAGAGCGAAGGTGATGTCGAGCGCTTCCTGATCTGGGATGCGGTAGGCATGGTCAATTTCCAGCCCCTCAAGATTGCCCGTAATGCGACCCTGACCAATGCCTTCGGTAATTGAGCTGCCTTCGGCCTTAAGTTCGCCCGTGGTGAAATAGCTGTAGAGTGCGGCTCCGGGCGGATCGGCAATGCCGATCCTGATATCCGGCTTGCGCGCGCGTAGCGCTTGTGCGGTGCCGGCAAGCGTGCCACCGGTCCCGACCGCGCAAATAAATCCATCAACCTTGCCATCCGTCTGGTTCCAAATTTCCGGACCGGTCGTCTCTATATGTGCGCGGTGGTTTGCCCGGTTATCGAATTGATTGGCGAACACCGCTCCGTCTTTCCTATTCCTCGCAAGCTGCTCGGCGAGGCGACTGGCAATTTTTACGTAATTGTTGGGGTTGCTATACGGTACAGCCGCAACCTCAACGAGTTGGGCACCCAGACTATGAAGCGCATCCTTCTTTTCCTGGCTTTGGGTTTCAGGTATAACGATAACCGTCTCCATGCCCAGCGCATTGCCGACCATGGTCAGACCGATCCCCGTATTGCCCGCCGTACCCTCGACGATCATACCGCCTCTTGACAGAAGGCCTTGGTCCATGGCGTCACGAACGAGATAAAGTGCCGCGCGGTCCTTGACCGACGCGCCAGGATTCATGAACTCCGCCTTGCCCAGTATTTTGCATCCGGTTTCGTTCGAAGCGCGGCGAAGTTTAACCAACGGGGTGTTGCCGATTGCGGTAAGTACATCAGGACAGACGGTCATCACTTTAAAGTAAGACTCCTTGTGAAGAATTCAACCGCAGAGACCGAATACATCTTGATGATTTGCATTAATCTCATACGACGACGAACTGCCCCATCATACCAGCATCCTCGTGTTCCAGAATGTGGCAATGGTACATATAGGGCAGGTCCGGGTCAGTATATTCTTCGAACCGCAAAATAACCCGAACGACCTCGCGCGGTGCCACGGTGACTGTATCCTTTAGCCCCCGTTCTTCTGGGCCGGGCGCGCGACCATTGCGGTCAAGCACGCGGAATTGCACATCGTGAATATGAAAGGGATGCGCCATCATCGAAGCATTCTCAATCTGCCAGATTTCTGTCGTGTTGACTTTTACCGTCTCGTCGATGCGCTGCATATCCATGGACTGGCCGTTGATTGTAAAGCCACCGCCGCGCATCATACTCATGCCCATCCCCATATTGAGGACAAATCTGCGCGTCCGAACCGCATCTGTCGGATCGACGCGAGGCAGCGAGAGCAGCCGGGTGGGCATGGTGATCGCCTTGCGCCGTTGAGCCGTAGGACGGATATTCAGCACCGTGAAGCGCTGCCTTTCGTTCATCATGCCCTCGCCGTTTGTCCTCATCCCGCGATCCATCATTTCTCCGCGACCCTCACGTCTGTCCCCCATGCCGTCACCCATTCGATCGTTGCCGCTCATCATGCCGCGGTTTTGCATCCCGCCGCCTCCCATCATTCCCATCGTCTCGATGCTGTCCGCCAAAAACGCGACCGGACTGCCATCACTTAGATCGATCACGATTTGTGTACGCTCTCCAGGGGCCAGTATGACATTGTTCGTACGATATGGCTGTTCAAGGAGACCGCCATCGCTTGCGACCTGAGCGAAGCTGCGGCCGTCGTCGAATGCAAAGCGATAGAAGCGCGCGTTCGAACCATTGAGCAAGCGGAGCCTCAGGAGATTGCTGCGCGCCTCGAATACCGGATTAACAGTACCGTTGACGAGCATCGTATTACCCGTCATCCCCATCATGACATTGCGCATTGACGTGGAATAAAACAGGCTGCCGTCGCGGTTGAAGGCCCGGTCCTGCACGATCAGCGGAACATCGTCGATCCCGTAATCGTTCGGCAGGTCGAGTCGCTCGCTTTCAGTATCGCGTACATAGATCGCGCCAGCCAATCCTTGATAGACTTGCGGCCCGGAGCGATGAAGTGCATGTGAATGATACCAGAACATAGACGCGCGCTGGCGCACCTCGAAGCTCGGCGACCATTTTCCGCCTGGCTCTATCGGCTTATGCGGCCCGCCGTCGGCGCGTGCCGGCAAATGGAAGCCGTGCCAGTGTACCGTTGCCGTCTCGGAAAGCTCGCTGCTGACGTTCATCCGAACGGTGTCGCCAGCATACATTTCGAGTGTTGGGCCGAGATAAGGTTGGTTGATACCGATGGTGGGCGTATCGACGCCCTTCAAGAAACGTGAGGTGCCCCGCTGCAGATTCAGATCAAATATCCGGACACCACCTTCAACTTTGCCAGGATAAAGCGTGGGTATCTGCAGTGGATTGACAGAGCCAGAGGATATATATGATGACCGTCCGCCTCCAAGAAATTCCCGTGCAGCGATGCCTCCGATCACGAGCACGCCGCCGCCGATCGCGGCTCCTCCAAGGAGGGATCGTCTGTTTGTCATGAGTTTTTCTCCTGCGGTTTATGAGGAAGGGGATCATTCCCCCGAATATTTCTCCAGAAGCCAAACGCGATGATCACAATCAATAAGAACTGCGCTATCAGCGGCTGCGACGCCGGGAATACGCCAAGCATTTCGATACGGGGCACGAATGGCCACGGCGTTATGCCGACCATTCCCGCCTCCTGGAGCCCTGCGATCCCTTTGCCGATCAACACCACCGCCAATATGGCAATAAGGATTGCGCTGTAATTAAGTAACTTCCCTATGGGCAGCTTGCGGCTATATCGCAGCATCGCCCACGCGATTGCTACCAAGAATCCAATGGCTGTACCGGCGCCCGCAAGAACTGCCCCCCCGTTTCGTTCGGTCCACAACGCCGCGTAAAACAAGATTGTCTCGAAAACCTCCCTGTAGACCACGAGGAAAGCAAGACCGAACAGGAACCAGCTGGATCCTCGCGAAAGCGCTCTACTCATGGTTTTCTGGATATAACGTTGCCATTCGCCGGCCTGCGACTTGCTGTGCATCCAAATGCCCACAGAGACCAGCACGGCCGCTGCGAGTAGAGAGCCAAATCCTTCGGTGAGCTCGCGGCTTGCGCCGCTGACGGCGATTAGCCGGGTGGCTGCGAACCATGTCGCTGCTCCCCCGGCCAGCGCCGCAACCCAGCCTGCATGGACGTAGCGGATGCCTTCTGGACGACCCGCCTTGCGCAGAAAGGCGGTCATGGCGACGACGATCAGAAGTGCCTCAAGTCCTTCGCGAAGCAAGATTGTAAACGAGCCTACAAAGCTCGATACCCAGTCTCCCGCCTCTCGCTCGAGAACATTGTCCGCTTGATCGAACAATTCAACCAACTCACTCGCTTGTAGTCGTACCTCCGCAGTTGTCGCACCCCGGCCAATCGCCGCTCTCAGAGCGCCCATCGAGCTTTCAATCTGGGTCAGGAGTCCCGCATCTCGCACCGCCAACATCGGTTCGAGTGGCTCGAAACCATCAAGATAGGCAGATAATGCAAGATCAGAAGCTCCGTCCCGGTCGCCGGAATCATAGGCTGAAACACTCGCGCGCAGCCGTGCGCGTGCGATATCGAGTCCCTCAGCACGACTGGTTGTCGTTTTTTCGGGCATTTTCCGGAGAAATGCGGCTAGTGCACGGGCCTTTTCCTCGCCTATTTCTTGCGCCAGCTGTGCCGGGGTAATCTGAGTGAGCGTTTCGAGATTCGAAAACCGCCGACGTAAGTTTGGCTCCGCATTCCATATTTTCTCACCCCTGCGTGCATCGGCTTTGGAGAATGAGAATGCGCCGACATAGAAGGCCAATGCCCATTGATCCGCACTGTCGAGCTGCGCAAAACTCGCCATCGCCGTTCCGCCGATGCCTTGGTTGATGACCTGGTATAGGCTGAAAACACTGCGTTGCCGGGCCCTAGAGAAGTCGGAGAATGCAGCCGGCGGCGGGTCCAATCCTGCCGCGAGCGAACCGTCTCCGCCTCCGCTTGGCCCATGGCAGGACGCACATTGCTGCGCGTACAATGTCGCCGTGCGCGAGAAATTGGGCATAGCGGAGGGAGCCAGGGACACAGGATAGGCGAGCAACACTTCGCGGCCAAGCGTGCGCGCAAGTTCGGCTACTTTGTCAGCCGGTGCCTTGTCCGCTATTGCGCGCTTTAACCGAGCGGCTAGTCTTACTAGATCGGGCTTGGCAGTGGTGAGGGGAAGGTCCGCGATCCGCTCGTTTGCGGATTGAGAAAATTCTACCATCTCGTCATACTCGCCGCGACTTGTGATAGCCCCTTCGGAAACTGCTTCGGCATAATCGACCGCAATATAATCCAGAAGCCGCCAAGCCGTCGCTGCGTCGGCCTGTTCTGGGCCAGCAGCTAACGCAGGCGCGCTATTGCTCGACGCAAAAAAGAGCGCGGCCACGATAATCTGTAATGTAAGCCGCATCACATTCTTGTGCCCTCGTTCTTGTGCCCTCGTTGAACCTTACGAGCGTCGGCATCAGGCGAATCGCTAACCGACATACGGAGTGCATACTTACTGTAGTGGCTACAGGATCAAGAGGTTTCTTGTTCGCAATAGCTAAAAGCGTTCACCATCGCCGCTGAGGAAAAGCAAAATTTTTGCCGATTAAGCTGCTTTGCGCAGCTCGCCAGCGTATTTTTCTCTTGATCCTTATAGTCGCTACAGAGGGCATCGTGATTGCGCGTGAGGTGCTTTAGCATTGGCCAGCGTTATGCTTGCTATGGCAGGATAGCGCCTCAGTGCCCAAATGAGGAGAAACAAAATGAGTTTGCAACTTGAAGATATAGTCCCTGATTTCACTGCTGACACTACCGACGGTCCGATCAACTTGCATAAATGGATGAATGGGTCCTGGCCGGTGCTGTTTTCGCATCCGAAGGACTTTACACCGGTCAGTACGGCCGACCTGAGTGCAGTGGCAGGATTTAACCCAGAGTTTGTCCGTCGTGACGTGAAGGTTATCGGACTCAGTGTAGATCCTCTCGAAGATAATTACGTTTGGGTTGGCGACATTGCCGAAACACAAGGTTATGCACTACATTTTCCGATGATAGCGGATGCTGACCGTCAGATTGCCGAGCTCTATGGCATAATACACCCAAATGCGGACGATACTTTGACAGTACGTTCTGTGTTTATCATCTCTCCTAACAAAACCCTTAGGCCCTTAGCTATACGAGCCCCGGCGAAACGTGAATTACAAGCCCGCAACGGGCTAGAAAATTTCTAGAGTAACTAAAGGATCAGGATGTCTATTGTTTGTAGTAAGTCCGACGGAATTCAGGAGGATTATGTTTTTCGCTAATCTCTGATATCGCGCATCCCGCGTAGCGCGTCTATCCGTTCGGTGATACAGGTACTGCGGGCATGCTCGAAGTGGCATTCTGTTTCATAGGGATTGTTACAGCGGTCTCCAGATTATGGTTGTCTGCGAATGTCATAGCCCGTCTTGAGTTATGCAAATAGCGGCTTGGCCGTGCACATTGGTCGTCGGCGAAGCCGGCAAACGGCCTGGCTTCATATGTCCCGATGGCGGAGTTGTAAATTCTATTGCAAGGGCGATACTTAGAAACCGAAAGATTCTTGCATTTTTTCCTTTCCTTTTAACCCACGGGAAATTAAGAGCCAGCTAGATGAAAAAATGGTTGCACATTATTGTTAGTCTTTTCCTCGTTACGGGAATGACCGCGGGGGCGATGGCTGAAGCTGCCGAGCTGGATTCCAGTTCGTGCTCCAGCGCTGTTGCGTCAGTAGACGATTGTGTGGACTTTTCGAAGCAAGGCGACGATAAGCAGCCCGATCCTACGAAAACCTCGACTAATTGTAGTGGCTGTCATGGCCATCAAATTGGTATCCCTGAGGTAGTCGCCCAACCGCCCGAGCCTATTGTGGTAGCTCAGGTCAGGCTGGTGCGAGGCGGCTCAAGTCTTCCCCCACCGGATCATTCAGACACTTTCCGACCTCCGATATTCTGACAATTGAGGCTTAGCTAGGCTTGGCCTCGGCGCGTGCCGTCAGTTTGTCATTAGAGGAAGTTTTCATTCATGTTTGCCATCATTTGGCGAGGCGCCCTTTTGTCCGGGCTTGGCCTCGCCCTGTTCACCGAACCCCTCGGTGCACAGGATCGTACGGTCCTGTCGCTCGAAGATGCCTTGAGCCGTGCCGGAGTTTCCGGGAGCGCGCCGGGCGCCGAAAACAACCCGCGCCTCGTCGGTCCGCGAGCCGAGACTGAGGCGGCTCGCGCACTCATCGACCAAGCCCGCTTGCGGCCCAATCCAGAAGTGTCTTTTGAGGCGGAAAACATCGCCGGGACCGGCGCTTTTTCAGGCCTCAGAGCAACCGAATACACGCTTTCGGTTGGCCAGCGGTTAGAACTGGGTGGCAAGCGCGGGTCACGTATACGTTCGGCTGAGGCAGAGGCTCGCGTCACCGCGCTTCAGGGTGACCTTTCAGCTGCCGGGCTCGCACTGTCGGTACGTGAGCGCTATGTCGGAGCTATTGCGGCTTCCGCCC
>TARA_R100001244_G_scaffold1491_2_pt1 | contig 176143 bp, 159 predicted proteins | sample TARA_R100001244 | Tara Oceans TARA_R100001244 (sample SAMEA2621564) | marine metagenome | biome: marine biome (ENVO:00000447); feature: mesopelagic zone (ENVO:00000213); material: "saline water (ENVO:00002010), including plankton (ENVO:xxxxxxxx)" | depth 790 m
TTTTATGAAAACTATTAAAACTAAAGACGTTAAGTTAGTTGGTATTATCTTTTTATCAGAAATACAAAAGCATGCAGGGTAGTTTTCTGGTTTGTGTCATCAACTCCATTGTTGTTATATATTTTTGGTGTCAGAACTAGTGGGTGAATCACAAAAGTTTGATTATAAGCTTACATATCTCAGTAACTTTAATACTTGCTATAGGCATCTCAGCCGTTGTGCTGCTTTTCTCTTACTTTATTTCAATGTTACAGTTTTAAGGTATCGAAAATAGATATTCAAATATAACTTTAATCATTCGCTTGTGTGGTTTTTTTATGTCTAAAACCTCAATTTATCGCCTTAAATGAATATTCTGGTATGATTAGCAAATATGCGCTTTTGAATGAATTTTTGAGGTAATAATGACGCGTAGTTTTGAATTTCATTTAACTGATGAGATTGCCACGGTTGCAATGGGTAATCGCGTTGCTGATATTATAGAGCAAGGTGCGGTTATTTATTTACATGGTGATTTAGGTGCTGGTAAAACAACGTTTACACGAGGTGTAGTGCAAGGCTTTGGCCATACAGGTAAGGTTAAAAGCCCGACCTATACACTAGTAGAACCTTATGAGCTTGAGCGTGAAAATGTTTATCATTTTGACTTATACCGCTTAGGTGATCCTGAAGAACTCGAATACATGGGAATACGCGATTATTTCTCAGCAGACGCAATTTGTGTTGTTGAATGGCCTGAAAAGGGTGGTGAATTTATTCCTGTGCCTGATTTAGATATTACTCTAAGCTATGTGGGTAACGAACGTAAAATTGTTATAAATAGTGCGAGTGAGCGCGGTATAGCAATTGTCGAAAAACTAAATAATCAATAATAATATAGTTAAGGCAGTAATTATCCAATGAGCCGAGGTGTAGTTAAACTTTTTATTTATCTTATGGTTATCACCATAAGCTTGCCGCTATGGGCTAAAAACACAATCAATAGTGTGCGTGTATGGCCGTCTCCAGATAGTACGCGCGTGGTATTTGATTTAAATGATAAGCCCGACTTTAGCTATTTCATGCTTAAAAACCCTAGCCGCCTAGTGATTGATTTAGAAAATACTAGCGAGTTAAAAACATTGCCAGGTGTGCCCCCGAAACATCAAATAGTAAGCAAATTACGTTACTCAAAACCTAAAAATAAACAAAGCGTACGTTTAGTATTTGAATTAAGTGCGCCAATAAAGCCAGTGGTATTTGCCCTCGCACCTACAGGCCCTTATAAAAATAGACTCGTTGTTGATTTATACAATAAAAGCCAAGCTACTACAGTTGTTTCTCCTGCTCAAACAGCCGCTAAAAACCGTCAACTAAGCCAAGAGCGCGACATTGTTATTGCAATTGATGCGGGGCATGGCGGCGAAGATCCTGGTTCAATTGGGCCATCAGGCACCTACGAAAAAACAGTTACACTGCAAATTGCGAAACGTTTAGAGCGCATGATTGATGGCGAACGTGGCATGATTTCGCGCATGGTACGAAGCGGTGACTATTTTGTAAAATTAAATACCCGTACTAATCGAGCCCGTGAAAAAAAGGCAGATTTTTTTGTTTCTATTCATGCTGATGCATTTACAAGCCCTGGGCCAAATGGTGCCTCTGTGTGGGTTTTATCATTGAGACGTGCTAATTCAGAAATAGGTAAATGGATAGAAGATAAAGAAAAACACTCCGAGCTTTTAGGTGGCGCTGCTGATGTAATGAAAGATGCCGCCAATGAAAAATATCTAGCACAAGCGTTGCTTGATATGTCGATGGACCACTCTATGAAAACTGGCTTAAATGTAGCTGACGAAGTGGTCAAAGAGCTTCGTAAGGTTGCCAAACTGCATAAAAAAGATCCCCAGCATGCGAGCCTTGCAGTACTAAAATCACCAGATATTCCATCTATTTTGGTAGAAACGGGGTTTATATCTAACCCGCGAGAAGAAAAGCTACTTAAAAGCCCTAATCATCAAGAGCGTTTAGCTAAAGCTATATTTACTTCAATTAAAAATTATTATTTGAAAAATCCGCCGGATGATTCGTTATTTGCTAAATTAAAGTCGCAATATCCAACAAAGCATAAAGTACGCCCCGGTGAATCTTTAAGTATGTTAGCGAGTCGCTATGGCGTTACAGTCAATAAATTAAAACAAGTTAATAAGCTTAGTTCTAATACCTTATTTATTGGGCAAGAGCTCGATATACCTCAAAGTTAGTCATTATTATTAGCGCAATGTTTGCTAGGAAGTCTCATGAATATTGAAATATTACCCGCGCGTTTAGCCAACCAAATTGCCGCAGGCGAAGTGGTTGAGCGCCCAGCGTCGGTAGTAAAAGAGCTTGTTGAAAATAGCTTAGATGCTGGCGCAACGCGTATTCAAATTGATATTGAGCGCGGCGGCCACAAACTTATTCGTATTCGTGATAATGGCGCAGGGATAAGTAAAGATGAGCTAACGCTCGCACTTTCTCGCCACGCGACAAGTAAATTAAAATCACTTGATGACCTTGAAAACATTTGCTCACTTGGCTTTAGAGGGGAAGCACTTGCGTCAATTAGTTCTGTGTCGCGTTTAACGCTGAGCTCAAAACCAAAAGAGCAAGAAGCAGCTTGGCAAGCTTTTGCAGAAGGCCGCGACATGGCCGTTCAAGTAAAACCTGTAGCGCATCCCGATGGCACAACCATTGAAGTAAAAGATTTATTTTTTAATACTCCAGCACGTCGTAAATTTTTACGCACCGAAAAAACTGAATTTAGCCATATTGATGAGTTGATAAAGCGTATTGCGCTTAGTCGCTTTGATGTCTCTATTACACTAACTCACAACGAAAAAGTAGTAAGGCAGTATCGTGCCAAAACTGATCCCTCTCAGGCTATAACACGCGTAGCACAAGTTGCAGGCAAGGCCTTTGCCGAGCAAGGTTTGCATATTCAATCAGGAGAAGGCGGTTTACAGTTGCATGGTTGGGTGCTGCCTGTAGGCTCAGCGAATACGACTCAGTACACTTATGTGAATAATCGCATGATGCGCGATAAGCTTATTTTGCATGCTATACGCCAGGCATTTGAAGAAGTAAGTGGAACACAAGAATTACCCGGTTTTGTCATTTATATTGATATTGACCCTCGGCAGGTTGATGTAAATGTTCACCCTGCTAAGCATGAAGTGCGTTTTCATCAAGGGCGGTTAATTCATGATTTTATATTGCAAGCTATTAAGCAGGTAGTCGTGCCATTGCAAGGCGAATTCACTAACGAATCAGCGAGCACAGAAGCAGAATTCACGCCAGCGTTCATTGAGTCAACGCATAGCAGTGCTAATAATATAGAAAGCGAAGGAGTGTTTGATTACCCTAAATCGCAATTACAGCCCTCTTACTCTGGAAGTACTGGTAGCTCAAGTTCGTCCTCAGGTACTAGAAGTGTTGGCGGTGCATACCGTGCAGCACCAAGTACGAGCCATCATGACGTAAATGCGTTTTATCAAGGAGTGAGTGAGCAACACGCCGCGCATTTTGATAATGCAGCCAATATATCTGCTGCACCACACCAGTCCGTATCTGTGGATAATGTCTTAAAAGCTGTTTCTATTATAAGTGTTAGTGAAGGAGTGTGTGTCTTTAGTGAAGAGCAGCAATTGTATTGCTCACATTTTAAATATGCATTAGTTGATGATTGGCATAATCAAATTAAAGAGTTCGGAAGTTTAGAAGGGAAAGCCCTTTTGTTACCAGTGCGAGTAAACTTAGAAAAAGAAGATTGCTTACTTATAGAATCCCAGCAATCGTGGTTTACCTTACTTGGTTTTGAACTTGTAATAGAAAAACAATTTGTAATGGTTAAAAAATTGCCAGCGTGTTTATATTTACTTGACGTAAGTGCAGCGGTAGGTGAGCTACTTGATGCGTGTAAAGCAAAACTTGAAAATATAGAGAATTGGTTAGAATGGCAAATGAAATGCGTGCCGACCCGATTTTATTTAAGCAATGTATTTTTAGCGCAACAAATGCGCTTACAAAATAATCCACAAACTATTGAACGCTTGCGTAAAAAAGCAGTTAAAATAGAGCTAAATCACTATTTAACGCAATTAGATTAAGGTATCAGTGTTGAGTAATTTACCAGTTATATTTTTAATGGGTCCAACTGCAGCAGGTAAAACAGCATTGGCAATCTCGCTGTGCGAGCATTTAAATACAGAAATAATCAGCGTAGATTCAGCGCTAGTGTATAAAGGTATGGACATTGGTACAGCAAAACCTGATGCGGAAGAATTAGCCAAAGCTCCGCATCATTTAATTGATCTACTTGACCCGAGTGAAACGTATTCAGTTGCAGATTTTAGGCGCGATGCAGTGCAAAAAATTGACGAATTTCACAGACAAGGTAAAGTGCCTGTATTGGTTGGAGGTACAATGCTGTACTTCAAATCTTTAATTGATGGTTTATCGCCTTTACCTGAAGCAGATACAGAGATAAGAGCAGAGTTAGAAGCGCAAGCGAAAGAATTTGGCTGGCCTCATTTATATAAAGAATTAGTTAAAGTTGACCGAAAAGCAGCCGAAAAAATAAGTGAAAATGATTCACAAAGAATTAATCGAGCTTTAGAGGTTTACAGGTTAACTGGTAAGACCATGACTGAGTTGCAAATGCAAAAACAGCCGGCTTTACCTTATACTTTTCATCAATTTGCGATTGCACCGCAAGAACGCAGTGAATTACACCGCCGAATTGAAGAAAGGTTTAAAATAATGATTGATCAGGGGTTTGAAAATGAAGTTTCGACCCTATATCTACGTAAGGATTTACACCCCAATATGCCTTCTATTCGTTGTGTTGGTTATAGACAAATGTGGGATTACCTTGCGGGTGAAACAAACCATGATGAAATGGTTTTTCGTGGCATCGCAGCAACACGTCAGCTGGCAAAACGGCAGTTAACGTGGCTTCGTAGTTGGCCTGATGTTACTTGGTTAACAACAGGCGACGAAGAAAACTTGCATCGTGTAGTAAGTTCGCTAAGCTAGTAGTAGTTGAATATTGTTTTTTATCAAATAAGTTCAGCCACTTAATTATAATAACACCTAGAACGAAGGAACAATAACATGGCAAAAGGCCAATCGTTACAAGACCCATTTTTGAATGCACTACGACGTGAGCGCATTCCAGTATCAATCTTTTTGGTAAATGGCATAAAATTACAAGGCAAAATTCAGTCATTTGACCAATTTGTTATTTTACTAGAGAACACCGTAAATCAAATGGTTTATAAGCATGCAATTTCTACAGTTGTCCCTGCTCGCGCAGTTAACTTCCAAGCAGTTCAAGGGAGTGAAGACACTGAAGAGGCAGAAGCTGGAAACTTTTAATTAGGAGCATAATGTTTGTTTGACCGCTATGAATCCGGCGAACAGGCAATTTTAGTTCATATCGACTTGCCTAAAGAAGGAGATCGTGAAGATCTTCACGAATTAGAAATGTTGGTATCTTCTGCTGGTGTTAGTAGTTTGGCGGTTGTGCAAGGCAGCCGTCAAGCACCACATCCGAAACTATTCGTCGGTACCGGTAAAGCAGAAGAAATAGCTGAGATTGTCAAAATCCACAAAGCAGATGTCGTAATTTTTAATCATCAACTCAGGCCATCACAAGAGCGTAATTTAGAGCGCGTTTGTCAATGTCGTGTGCTTGATAGAACGACGCTAATTCTTGATATTTTTGCCCAGCGCGCACGTACCCACGAGGGTAAGCTGCAAGTTGAATTGGCTCAACTACGCCATATGTCAACTCGATTAATTCGAGGCTGGACTCACCTTGAACGTCAAAAAGGCGGGATTGGTTTACGTGGTCCTGGTGAAACTCAACTTGAAACTGACAGAAGATTACTTCGTGCCCGTATCCAAAATATTCGTGCACGTTTAGCTAAAGTTGCAGTGCAACGTGAACAAGGTAGGCGAGCTCGTACTCGCAACGAAATACCTACAGTTTCATTAGTTGGTTATACCAATGCGGGTAAATCTACATTATTTAATCGAATTACAAATTCAGATGTATACGCGGCCGATCAGTTGTTTGCCACGCTTGACCCGACTCTACGTAAGCTTGAGTTAGGTGATGTTGGCCCTGTTATCTTAGCTGATACAGTGGGCTTTATTCGTCACCTACCACATGACTTAGTTGCTGCTTTTAAAGCAACGCTTACTGAAACTCGCGAAGCTGATTTGCAGTTACATGTAATTGATGCAGCAGACTCACGTCTGCAAGAAAATATTGAACAAGTACAATCGGTGCTTAAAGAAATTGAGGCCGATGAAGTACCACAGCTATTAATTTATAATAAAATTGATGCGCTGGATAACGTAAGCCCACGTATTGATCGAGACGACGAAGGCCAACCTATAAGAGTATGGCTTAGCGCTCAGACTGGTGAAGGGTGTGAATTACTTAGCGAGGCTATCAGTGAGCTACTAGCTAAGAAGATGTTTAACGAAACATTGTTTCTTACGCCATTGTATGGTCGCTTAAGGGCTGCATTGTTCAGTTTAAATGCAGTGCATGAAGAGCAATTTGATGAGCAAGGTAATTGGCTGTTAGATGTTAGAATGCCAATGGTTGAGTGGAATCGTTTAATTAAAGAATTTGGTCCTGAAATTGCTGGTTTTATCAACCGTAATTAAAAATTGACGTTTTAATGTCGGTTTTTGTATGAGAAACGCGGTAGATTTGTTAGATTTAACACAATTTCCTAATTTATTTAGATAACAATGGAGTATAGCTATGGCCTGGAATGAACCGGGTAATAATGGCAATGACAAAGATCCGTGGAATAATAAAGGCGGACGTGATCAAGGCCCACCTGATTTAGACGAGGTGTTCCGCAAGTTTAGTAACAAGTTCAGCGGCTTATTTGGCGGGAAAAAATCCGGCAATGGTAGCGGCGGTGGACTTGGCGGAGCCGGTATTTCATTCATACTTATTATCGCCGTTATTGTATGGGCGTTAAGTGGTATTTATACGGTTAAAGAAGCCGAGCGTGGTGTGGTTCTACAATTTGGTAAATATGACCGAATTGCTGATCCTGGTTTGCGTTGGAAAATGACTTTCATCGAAACGGTAATCCCAGTAGATATTGAAGCAGTTCGTTCATTATCGGCTTCTGGTTTTATGCTTACTGAAGACGAAAACGTAGTGAGCGTTGAGTTTCAGGTGCAATACCGTGTTATTGACCCATACCTTTATGAATTTAGCGTAACTAACGCTGATAGTAGCTTAGAAGAAGCGCTAGACAGTGCACTGCGTTATGTTGTGGGCCATGCAAAAATGGACCAAGTATTAACTAATGGCCGTGAGGTTGTTCGTCAAAATACATGGGATGAGCTTAATAAGATTATCGAACCATATAACTTAGGTTTAATTGTTACTGACGTGAACTTTAAAGACTCTCGTCCACCAACTGAAGTTAAAGATGCATTTGATGATGCAATTGCTGCACAAGAAGATGAAGAACGTTTCATTCGTGAAGCAGAAGCATATGCTCGTGAAATTGAACCGCGTGCTCGTGGTCAAGTAACGCGTATGACTCAAGAAGCGGAAGGTTATCAAGAGCGCATTACATTGGAAGCACAAGGTGAGGTAGCTCGCTTTGAAAAGCTTTTACCTGAATATCAAGCAGCTAAAGAAGTTACTCGTGAGCGCTTATACATTGATGCAATGGAAGAAGTGTTAGGGAGTAGTTCTAAAATATTGGTTGATGTTAAAGGTGGCAATAACATGATGTATTTACCTCTTGATAAAATCATGGACAAGCAAGGAACCGCAACACGAGTTGCACTTCCAAGTTCAAGTGATATTCAAGACTTACGTAATAAAGTTAATACGTCGCGCAATAGCTCTGTTAATAGTGGCAATGACCGCTTTAACAACGACCGCTTCAATGATGGGAGATAATCATAATGAAAAACTTTAGTTTAGTAATACTATTAGCTGCCATTGTTATGTCTTTCTCATCGGTATTTGTTGTACCTGAAGGGCAAAAAGCAATTGTAATGTTATTTAGTAAAGTACAAAAAGATAGCGACGATAAAGCGATTGTATATGGCCCAGGCCTACAATTTAAAGTACCATTTTTTAGCCAAGTACGTCGTATTGATGCACGTATTCAAACGCTAGATGGTGCGCCAGATCGCTTTGTTACTAGCGAGAAAAAAGACTTAATTGTTGATTCGTTTGTAAAGTGGCGCGTTAATGACTTTAGTGCTTTTTACTTACGTGCTCGTGGCGATAAGCAATATGCTGAAACGCTACTTAAGCAAAAAGTAAACAATGGTCTTCGTACAAACTTTGGTACACGTACAATTCGCGAAATTGTATCAGGTGAGCGTAGCGAGTTGATGGAAGAAGCGTTAGTACAAGCTTCTGAAAGTGCACGTGAGCTAGGTATTGAAGTACTAGACGTACGTGTTAAGCAAATCAACTTACCACAAGAAGTGAGCAGCTCTATTTACCAACGTATGCGCGCTGAGCGTACTGCGGTTGCAAAAGAGCACCGTTCTGAAGGTCAGGAAAAAGCAGAGACTATTCGTGCGGGAGTTGACCGTCGAGTAACTGTAATGCTTGCTGATGCTGAGCGTAATGCACGTTCTGTACGTGGTCAAGGCGATGCTGATGCTGCAGGCATTTATGCTAATGCGTACAACAAAGACCCTGAGTTCTTTAGTTTTGTACGTTCGCTTGAAGCTTACAAAAAGACTTTTAAAGATAAGCAAGATGTTATGGTGCTTTCACCAGATAGCGACTTCTTCCAATATATGAAAGGCGCTAAAGCTCAATAGACTTTACGTTAATTATTTAAAAGTTAAAAAGCCTCGCATTTGCGGGGCTTTTTGTTAAATACAAACTAGTGCGTTAAATCACTGTTATTTATGTGGTTATTGGTCAATATTTGGATATAACAATTGCCCGCAGAAAAAATAAGCTGAACAGGGGTGATCTTTACTTTAGTTTTCTGGTAAAATCTCGTCCTAATTTTCTCTAAGTGAATTTACGATGGGTAAAAACGTTGTTGTATTAGGCACCCAATGGGGTGACGAAGGAAAGGGTAAGGTAGTTGATCTCCTTACAGACAAAGCATCTTTAGTAGTTCGTTATCAAGGTGGCCACAATGCGGGTCATACTTTAGTTATCGAAGGTGAAAAGACGGTTCTACACCTTATTCCATCGGGTGTATTACGTGACAATGTTAAATGTGTGATTGGTAATGGTGTAGTTTTATCACCAGAAGCGCTAATGAGAGAAATTGGCATGCTTGAAGAGCGCGGCGTACCAGTACGCGAGCGTCTTTTAATAAGTGAAGCATGTCCGCTAATCTTGCCTTTCCATGTTGCATTAGATGTAGCCCGCGAAACAGCTCGTGGCGATAAGCCTATTGGTACAACTGGCCGTGGAATCGGTCCTGCGTACGAAGATAAAGTAGCACGTCGTGGTTTACGCGTAGGCGATTTATTTAATCCTGAAGTATTTGCAGCTAAATTAAAAGAAGTGCTTGAGTACCACAACTTCACTTTAGTTAACTACTACAAAGTAGATGCTGTAGATTTCCAAAAAACGTTTGATGATGCAATGGCTGTTGCTGATATCTTAAAAGCAATGGTTGTAGATGTAACTGAGCTTTTAGATCAAACGCGCTTAGCAGGCGAAAACATTTTATTTGAAGGTGCACAAGGTACGTTACTTGATATAGATCACGGTACTTACCCTTATGTAACATCTTCAAATACTACCGCTGGTGGCGTTGCGACTGGTGCAGGTTTTGGTCCATTAAACCTTGATTACGTTTTAGGTATTATTAAAGCGTACACGACACGTGTTGGTTCAGGTCCTTTCCCTACAGAGCTTTACGACGGTCTTGATAAACAAGATCCAGTTGGTAAGCACCTAGGTGATAAAGGCCATGAGTTTGGCGCTACAACAGGTCGACTTCGTCGTACTGGTTGGTTAGATGCAGTGGCTATGCGCCGTGCAGTTCAAATCAATAGTATTTCAGGTTTTTGTTTAACTAAGCTTGATGTTTTAGATGGCTTAGAAACACTTAAAATCTGTACTGGTTACAAGCTTGAAGATGGCACAGTTACTAACGTAACACCATTAGCGGCTGAAGGTTACGATAAAGTAACACCAGTATACGAAGAGATGCCAGGTTGGTCAGAAAACACTGTTGGTGTAACTAGTCTTGACGGTTTACCAAAAGCTGCGATTGACTACATCAAACGTATTGAAGAAATTACGGGTGTTCCAATTGATATTATTTCTACAGGTCCTGACCGTGTAGAAACTATGGTGCTTCGCAATCCGTTTGCGTAATTACCATTAGATTAAAAAAAGCTGCTTCGTGCAGCTTTTTTTGTGTCTAAAATTCACCTTGGAACGATCTTTGTATATTATTTAATAAGTTTATTTATATAAGTGGTGAACATGCGTTTATTTAATCGTAATTGCGTACTAAGGCTTTCGTTAATACCGCTGTCTTTATTTATAGCAACCAACAGCTTAGCTACAGAAAGCCCTGCTGCTGTGCCGCTGTATACAGAATCAGAGCTAATTGCGTTAATAAATAAAAATACGCATTTAGCGCGCGTAAAGGCAGATGATTGCCAGTTGGTGCAAGATATAGAAGCACGAGCCAATAAAATGGCATTGCCGTCTTATCAATTTTTATACGGCGATATGCTGGCTTATAACGTGTGCGTTGATCGCAATGTAGAGTTAGGTGTGTATTACATGCGAAAAGCAGCTGAGCAAGGCTTAGCGGCAGCGCTAGAGCAATTGGGACGATACTACGACACTGGTCGCTTAGTTCAGCAAGATAAAGCAATGGCAATTACGTATTTGCGTGAAGCCTCGTCGCAAGGCAATTTAAAAGCACAACTACGTTTAGTTAAATTATTTAATGATGGCTATGGCAGCCCGCGTGATTTTGAAGATGCCTATCGTTGGCTATTTAATTCTATGGTGGCAGATAAAGCGACTCATAGAAAAATTGAGCGAGCGCTGACTAAGTTAGCGCAAAAAATGCCAGATAGTGTGGTTGCTCGAGCTCGCCTTCCTATTTAATGGCTTTTAAAAACAAAACCCTAACTTTTTAAGTTAGGGTTTTTTAGTTTTTACAGACTGTAAAAGTATTTAACTGTCTTCTTTAGCCTTTGTTTGCGGGTCTTTTAAAACTGACATTTTAGGCGGCTGTAATGCAACAACGCGTTCGCCTTCTTGCGGCGGTTTTTCCATGTTGATTGTAAACGGTCTTAGCTTAATTGGTGTATCGTCATCACTGTCTTTATCACCTTTGAGAATAAATAAAGGGATAGCCTCAGGGTTCATTTCTAAGTATTGTTCCCAGCTAAACTCATCCGAGATACGTGTTGAACTAACCTTACCGCCTTTAGCTATAATACTGCTTAAACGTGCATACGAGCCTTCGTCTCCAAACAGTATTTGTCTAGATAAAAACGTTGCGCTGTCTTTATTTGCTTTTGCATGCGACGTTGATGAGCGTAGCGAAAATACATTTTTTTCATTAAGTAAATGCGAAAAGTATTGAACACCTAACGCATTATGATGACGATTTGGCGATAATGCTAATACACTACGAATCGTTGTTAGAGGTAAGTAGCGTTCAGCATGCTCTGATTGCGGGTTACCATAATAACAAGCTAAACCATCCATACGTGCCATTCTGCAGTTTTCCCATGCAGGATCTGACAGGTGAACCGGAATGTTTTGCTCTTGTAAGCCTCGGCCGATTGCACGCGATACATGGTTTGCACCAATAATTAATATTGTATTTGGCGATGGTTGGCGTACACCTAATAGCTTGGCAACAGGAATGGCGGTCAAGCTCTGTAGTACAACGGTAATTATAATTACTGTAAATATAAGAGGTACCATTTTTTCAGCATCAGCAACACCAGACTCCATCATACTAAGCGCAAATACCGACCCAACGGCTGCGGCGACTATACCGCGTGGAGCTATCCAGGCAAGTACCAAACGAGACTTCATTGGTAAATCAGTACCAAAGGTCGAAATAGCAATACACAGTGGACGAGCAACAAAAAGCACGATAGCTAAAAATATAAATACATCGCTGTCGAGCATCATTAAATCAGAGAGCTGTAAGCGTGCTGCAAGTAAAATAAACAGCGTTGATATTAATATCATCGACAAGTCTTCTTTGAACTCAAGTACAGAATCTATTTCTAAATCGTCTTGGTTAGCAAGCCAAATACCAAATACAGTCACTGCTAATAGGCCTGATTCATGGCTTAAATAGTTTGATACAGAAAAACTAATGAGTACTAATGCCAATATACCAAACTTATGTAATTCAAATGGTAGCCACTCGCGGCGCATTAATAGTGTTGTTAACCAACCAGCAGCAACACCAATACTTAATCCAACACCTAGGGTTTTAACTAAAGCAATAATAGTGTGGCTAAATACTTCGCCTTGGCCTACCAGCATTACGGCTTCAAATACTAATACAGCGAATAATGCGCCAATCGGGTCTATTACAATACCTTCCCATCGAAGTATGCGGTCAATGTCTTGTGTTGGGCGCATTGAGTTTAATAGCGGTGCTATAACAGTAGGGCCTGTTACAACTAGCACTGCACCTAATACCGCAGCTACACGCCAATTAAGTTCAAGTAACCAATAGGCGCTGAGACTAATGATAATACAGGTAGTAAGCATGCCGATGGAGCAAAGGTTCCTTACAACTTTTCCGATTCCTTTGAGCTCTCTGAAATGCAGAGTTAAGGATCCTTCAAATAAAATGATGGCAACGCTTAGTGATACAACTGGAAACAGTAAATCACCTAACAATGCATCAGGGTCTAAAACACCACTAAATGGCCCAAGTAAAAGACCAGTAAGCAATAAGAAAAGAATAGCGGGCACTCTAAAAGCCCACGCGACCCATTGGGCAAGCACAGAGCAAAGTGCGATACCGGCTATGTAAATTGCTGACATAGATTAAGAATTCCTTATTTATGACGGTTTGTTTAGAAAGTATAACTTTTGTTAATTATTAATACAGGGGTATACACGGGAAATTCAAATATTACTAATCAATTTTAGCTGCTTATAGAAGATTAGTAGGCTTAAATTATTTTGCGCGTGTTAAGCCGCCTTATTTTAAGCGGTATTAATTGTTTAATTGGTTGAATTATAATAACAATCTAACACCACAAACGAGGAGGAATTAGCTTCGCTCGAATTTTAACCTTGATTTTTAAGGGGTATTTAGTGTAATATGCTTCGTGTTCTAATAATTAGTTATCTAATGAAGTTTATTGGAAGTAAAAGTGGTTTGTTAATCTTAACGTCATTTTTAATCTTTATAATCATGCATTAGTGGTGTTACTAGTATTCGAACACTACATAATTTCATTTGCCGAACTCTTGGTATGGTTTTGCTAAACAAGTTTATTTAATTATTTAAGTAAATAAAGGTTTGAGTTGAACTATTACTTTCAATGTTTAACCCCCATCGTGGCGGTTAAATCTCGGTCCTTTGGTCTTCACCCTATCTGTTGGTGTATCAGACTTTAGAGGCTCTATGTATGTTGTTAATAAAAAAGCCACACACAGCTTTTTACAGCGATGCATAAACAACACTTTTAAATTTTTTGATTAGTGCTGCTCAATATTATTGGGTTGTTGCTACTTTATACTTAACCTTAAATCTAAGCTTATTGTTTTAGATATGGTTTTCGCGTGTGTGTAAAAAAAGTGTTGCCTAAATGAAAGACAAATTCGAAGCTATGTTTTAAACCTAGCTACTTAGTTTTAGCTCGTCTAATTAAGGTGAGCGCAGATAAAATGGAAAGTTGAGCATTTATGCAAAAGTTAAATTGGCGACGTATCGTACTTAAAGTAGGTAGTGCATTAATTGCACCAGATCAAGATGGCTGCCGTTCGCGTTACATATTAACCATCGCACAGTTCATTGTTCGTTGTCGTGCCCGTGGAATCGAGGTGATTTTAGTATCATCGGGTTCTGTAGCGGCTGGCGCGCATTTATTCCCATCAGACAAACCACGCTCTGTGGTAATGAAAAAAGCAATGGCGGCAGCAGGTCAAACAGAAATGATTGCCATGTGGGACCGCTTTTTTGACTTTCCATCTGCGCAGCTATTATTAACGCATGGCGATTTACGTGACCGCGAGCGTTACCAGAGCATTCGTGAAACCGTGTTCACTTTACTTGAACATGGTGTACTTCCTATCATTAATGAAAACGATGCCGTAACCACCGACGATTTACGAGTAGGTGACAACGATAACTTATCAGCAATGGTCGCAGCAGCTGCCGATGCCGATGCTTTATTAATATTCTCAGACGTAGATGGGCTATATGATAAAAACCCTAACTTACATGACGATGCGGTGTTACTGCCTGAAATAAAATCAATTGATGAATCTATTTATGCTATGGCAGGATGTGCTACAAGTGCGGTAGGTACTGGTGGTATGAAAACTAAAATAGAAGCGGCAGAAAAAGCAACGTCACATGGTATAGCGACTTATATTATAAATGGCTTTAAAGAAGAAACATTTACAAAACTGCTAGCTGGGGAAAACCCAGGTAGTGTATTTTTACCGTACGAAAAACCGATGCAGGACTCTATTCATTGGATGACACATACAGCAAATGAGCAAGGTGAAGTTGTTGTTGATGGATCATTTGATGAATCTCTTGAAGGTGAAAGTGGATGTATTCGTGGTGACGAAATCATGGAAGTTCACGGTGAATTTGCCGTGGGTGATACCATTTTAGTACGTAGTGAAGACGGTACGCGTTTAGCTAAAGCGACCGCAAATTATAGTAGCTGTTTGTTAAACTTTATTGCAGACAACGAACAGAGTGAATTCAGCGAAAAAATGCAGGATTCAATTGGACCAGTTATATCTGAAAAACATATCGCATTATTGGAGAAGTCATGAGTTTAATTACGGACATTTCACGTCAGGCAGCTAAAGCTGCACATACACTTGCTTTACTCGATACCGAGACTAAAAACCAAGTATTAGTTGAAATGGCAGCGGCACTAAGAGAGCAAAAAGCATTTATAATAAAAGAAAATGAAAGTGATTTAAGCGCAGCACGCGACAATAACTTAGCAGCCTCAATGATCGACCGCTTAACGTTAAACGATGAGCGTATTGAATCAATGGCACAAGGTATTGAAGTAATCGTAAGCCTTGATGATCCTGTTGGTCAGTTGCGTGATATTACTGAGCGCCCAAATGGTATTAAAATTCGCAAAATGCGAGTACCTCTTGGCGTTGTATGTATGATTTACGAAGCACGCCCGAATGTGACAGCAGACGCAGGTGCATTATGTTTTAAGTCAGGTAATGGCGTAATCTTACGTGGCGGCAAAGAAGCACTTAGAAGTTCACAAGCTATCGCAAGTGTAATGCACAGCGTACTTGAGAAACACAACTTACCGGTATCACTTATTTCAGTGATTCCAGATCCAGACCGTGCGCTGTTAATGGAACTGATGCAGCAACGTGAAAGCATTGATTTAATCATTCCACGCGGCGGCGAGGGTTTAATTAACTTTGTTACTGAAAACAGTACGATCCCAGTAATTCAGCATTACAAAGGCGTTTGTCATCTATATGTAGATAAAGATGCCGACCTAGAAATTGCGCTTAACTTACTGCTTAACGGTAAAACGCAGCGTACCGGTGTTTGTAATGCACTAGAAGGTTTAGTTGTGCATCAAGATGTGGCAGATGAGTTTTTAAATCTGTGTGCAGTTGTATTACGCCAAGAAGGTGTAAAAATAAATGCTGACAGCTTTGCAGCTAAATACTTTGATAACGCAACAGTCCTAGCTGATAACGAGTTTGGTGAAGAGTACCTAGACTTAGAAATCGCTATTCGCGTTGTTCCAAACTTTACGGCAGCGGTTGAACACATTGCACAGTTTGGTTCAAACCATACAGAAGTAATTTGTACTAAAAATGAAGCTGCTGCAGAGTTATTCCAACGTAGTGTTGATGCTTCTGTAGTAATGGTTAACGCATCGTCTCGTTTTTCTGATGGCTCACAATTGGGCCTAGGCGCAGAGATTGGAATAGCGACATCTAAGCTACATGCATACGGTCCTATGGGCCTCGAGTCACTAACGACCGAAAAGTATTTAGTTAATGGAGTTGGCCAAGTTCGCGAGTAACCGCAAAAATTAAGTCCATAAAAAGCCGAGCATATTCATGCTCGGCTTTTTAGTTTATAAATCACGGTACAGTTATTTTAACTTTTTAAACCAATCACTTGCAGGTTCAGGTCTGTGTAAATAATAGCCTTGCAGAATAACCTCAGGATACTCCTGTAGTAAATCAAAGTGGGACTGGTTCTCTACGCCTTCAGCAACTATCTCGAGTTCAAATAAACGACCTAAGCTTACAATCATATCAATAATTAGTTTATCGTTGTTATCGGTAGGTGCCTCTAAAACAAAAGAACGATCAATTTTAAGTTCTTGTATTGGTAATTGTTTTAGGTAGGTTAAGCTCGAGTATCCAGTACCAAAGTCATCGATTGATACTCTAATACCTAGCTTCTTGAGAAAGTGAACAGCTTCAATAGCCGCTTCCATATGATTAAGTAACGTACCTTCAATTATCTCAATAGTGAGTTGTTGAGGATTAATGTTATGTTGCTTTATCTGTTGGCTAATAAAGTTTAAAAAACGCGCTTCATGAAAGTGCCTGCCACTTATATTAATTGATAAGTTTAACTCAGGGTGAGTTTTACTAAGTTGCGTTAGTATTTCAAGTGCATTTGAAGTTACCCAGCAATCTAAATCATAAATTATGTCTGACTCTTCCGCTATAGATATAAACTCACCAGGGCTTATAAAGCCTTTTTGAGGGTGCTCCCATCTTAATAAAACCTCAGCGCCCTTAAGGGTTTGGTTTCGATCAAATTGGGATTGTAAATATAGCGATAGCTCATTATTAGAAATAGCTTTACGTAAATCTTGTTCTATTTCAAAGCGGCGTTTTGCTTGCTCGCCAAATGAAGTATCAAAAAAGGTAACTCTATTGCCGCCTTTCTCTTTTGCTTTGTAACAGGCCGCTTCACAGTTACGAATAGTCTCAATAGCGCTTTCCCATTGATCTTCTCGTGGAAAAATATACGTACCAATACTGACCGTTAAGCTAACCTCTTGCTCATCCACTTTAAATGGATGGTTTATACCTATAAGTAGCTCTTGGGCTTTATTTTCAGCCATAGCTTGAGCTCTAGCTCTGCCCACACCTTTTTCAACTGTACACAGCACTGCAAACTCATCACTGCCTAAGCGAGCAATAACATCTTTTTTACTCACCTTAGAATGAATTCGTTTAGTTAATTCTTTAAGAATGTAATCGCCAGCGAGTAAGCCTAATCCATCATTAATTGAGTGGAAGCTGTCTATATCAATAATATAAATATAGGCATAACTATTTTCGGTACTATAAACCTGAAGTTGCTGCTCTAACTGCTTTAAAAACCCATTTCGGTTTGGTAAACCCGTAAGTTCATCATGCCATGTAAGGTAATGAATTCTTTCTTGGGTTACTTTAACGCTCGAAATATCACTAAATACACCAATATAGTGCACGTTAGTATCTTGCTCACCTTTTACCATACTGAGCGTTAGTAGCTCAGGGTAAAGCTCGCCATTTTTTCGTCTAGTTACAAGTTCTCCACTCCAATAGCCTGCTTGATTTGCATGTTCCCATACTTGGTCAAAGCTAATACTAGGATGGTTATTTTGTTTAATATCGTGCAACTGCATTTGCAGTGAGTCTGATTCACAGTAACCGGTTATACGACAAAATGAAGGGTTTACAGCAATAATTTTGCCATTACTATCGGTAATAACAACACCATCGGCGGTTCCCGTTAGGGCTTGGTAAAATAACTTTTGTTTTGATGAGAGTTCTTTTAATTCTTCTTCACGCTGGCTTAGCTCTTGTATTAGCGATTCTATTTCGAGTAGTTTGTCGTGCAGGTCAAAGTTTTTTTCGATAAGCCTATCTAGCATGCCTTGAGCGGTAATATGAGTGCGAATGCGTGCTCTAACTAGAGCTAGTTTATAAGGCTTATGTATGTAATCAATTGCGCCCATCGCGAAGCCTTTTTCTTCAGACTCCTCTTCGGTAAGCGCAGTTACAAATATGACGGGGATGCCTTTGGTATTTTGTTTCGCCTTGAGTATATTGCATACTTCGTAGCCGTCCATGCCTGGCATCATTATGTCTAATAAAATCAAGTCAGGGCGAGTTGACTCAACAAATACTAATGCTTGTTCGCCACTAGTAGAAATACGTACATCGTAGTCAGTTAAAAGCCCTTCTACTAATACGTGTAAATTACTAGGTTCGTCATCAACAATAAGAATTAAAGGTTTATGCTTTTTCTCTGTAGTTAATCCATTACTGTTTGCGAGATAATTTGAATGCACTATCTATCCTTCTTTGCGTTCTTTGCAATATTAAATCTAGTTCAGGTTAGTGGTTATGCCTAATTTTTATTATCGTTTCTATATTTATCAATCAGCTCTATTACTAGCGCGTAGTTAAAATGATCAATTGCTTCTTTGAGCTTAAATAGAGAGTGGCCTCTCTCATATTGATTCATTTCTAGCTGTCTAACCAAACTGCTAGGTACGGGGCGAGCCGTTAGTGCTAATGAGTATATATTATCGATAACCGAGTCTTCGTTTTCTAGTTGATGTAGCTGTATATGTTCTTTTTTAAAGTTATCAGCTATCAAAAATTGTTTTACGGCAACAAGTGTAAGTGTTAATTGTTCGTTAAAATGAGATAAGTTAATACTTTTATTATCTATTAAGCTTTTCTCAACACTTTGCGCACTTTGTTGTAGTAGCTCCAAGCCTAATGTGCCGGCCAAGCCTTTGAGTGTATGTACTAGTCGAATTAAGCCTTCTAACTCTCCATTTTTGATTAATATATCAGCTTTAATCGAAAAGTCATTGTAATCGTTTACAAACTGTGTAAATAATTTGCTTAACAATTCGTCATTGTTTTCTAGGTTTTCCTTTGCTAAAGGCCGATTTATAGTGCTCAGAGGTTCACTACTTTGCAGATGCTTTTCTATACTTTCGTAAAGTGCATCAAAAATAATCGGTTTTACTAAGAAACCATCCATACCCGCTCTAAACGCTGCTTTTTTATCATTAGGATCTGCGGCTGCCGTAATGGCAATTATGGGAGTTTTATAGCCTCGCTCTCTTAATATGCTTGTTGCTTCAAGCCCATCCATAACTGGCATTTGAACATCCATAAAAATAATATCGATGTCATTTGTCTCTACTTTATCTAATGCATCATGTCCATTATCAGCAATGATCACGGTCATATCTAATCTGGCTAAAAGAGCGGAAGCTATTTCTTGATTAATTTTATTGTCGTCAACAACTAATGCATTAAAACCTGAGAATTTAGGATGGGGCTTTAATTGCTTTTCTTTAAAATTATTTGGTGCGAGTGCTCTTAAAATTTCTACTTCACTATTTTTATTACCAATAATTATAATGTTTATATTTTCATTTTTTGCAATTGGTTCTGGAGACTCTTCATCGGTAATTAATAAAATAAGTGTCAATTTTTCATTACCGTTTTTATTTTGAGCATACAGTTGTTGTAAAATAAAGTTATCGTTGAGCTCTTTTTTTTCTACCGACAATATTACAATACTAAATGGGCTACTAGGCTGAGACATTTTTGCAATGGCTCTTAATGGTTCTTTTGTTGTTTCTGTCGTTATGTCTATACCACTTAGCAAGTCCATTAATTTTTTAATTTGCTCATTATCGGGGCTAATTAATAAGGCGTGTTTTTTAAGCTTTTGTTGCTCAGATAAAGTAAAGGGTAGAGTAAAGAAAAACTCGCTACCTTGATTAATCGTGCTCCTTACTTGTATATCTCCGCCTAGCAATTTAGTTAATTGTTTGCTTATAGTGAGTCCTAAACCGGTCCCACCATACTTTCTTGTTGTGCTTGAGTCGCCTTGCGAGAAAGACTGGAATATAATTTTTGATTGCTCTTCAGTCATCCCAATACCCGTGTCTTTTATACTAAAGCGAAGGTTTATTGTTTTTTCGTGTTGAGATGTCGCTTCTATAATTAATGATATTTCACCATGCTCAGTAAACTTAATTGCGTTACCTACACAGTTATTTATTATTTGGCTTAAGTGCATTGGGTCGCCAATAAGTTCAAGTCCTGCATCAACGTGTAAAGTAAAATTTAGTAGCAAGCCTTTTTGCTTGGCATTTGTTGAGAATAAATTTTGAACGTTAGAAACAATAGTATGTAAGGTAAAAGGGATTTGCTCTAACTGGACTTTTTCCGATTCTAGTTTAGAAAAATCCAGAATATTATTTAAAATCTGCAACAAATTTTGAGCACTTGAAAAAGCTTTATCTGCATAATGTTTTTGCCTTGAGGGAAGCTCACTGCTTTGTAAAAGCTGCAACATACCTAATATGCCATTCATTGGAGTGCGAAGTTCATGACTCATATTGGCTACAAAATCTATTTTTGTTTTATTGGCTTTATCGGTTTGCTCCATAGCGCTCGTCAAGTCGGCATTCATTGCTTCCATTTGGGAATTTAATACGCGGGTTTCATTGAGTAGCTCTTTGGTTTGCTTATTTTTTAAATATAAAGCGTTGGCTGCTTTTATTACCGATGCTATTTCAGTTTGATTTTGGCTGGTATTTGAAATAATTACTGGCTTTTCGCTATTCATATCTTTAAGTAATAAAGTGAGCTGGGTAATCGGTTTTATAACCGATCTAAAAATAAAATAGCTTAATAATAAAATGATTAACATAATTAAAACGGCAAATATATTTGCCTGTTCTGTATTTTTTGTTAAGTGGCTACTTAGTAGCTCTTCTGTTTCGGTTAGTTTATTTTTTTCTATATTTTTAATTTCATTAGTTAAATACAGCAATTCGTTTTCTATGCCTGTTAGCACTACATTTACAGAAAAAGTGTAGCTGCGGGTAAGCAATACAAGTTTGTTATAAGCTTGTTTTAAGCTTATTGCTTTATTGGAGAGGGACTCATTTATTACAGACGTACTCGTTAGTTTTTTATGTAAGTAATCTAGGTTTTGTTTTACATTTTGCGCTTCATCAAAGTTAGGCTTATAAAGGTAGCTTACAGCAGCGTGCTTTAAATTACTTATTGTGAGTAAAACATCGTTAAAAATAACTTTATTGTCATTGTTTGAAGACTCTTCTAAATCAATAATTGTTACTTGTAAGTCATCAATAGGTTTTTTGAACTGAGTGGTGTAAAGGTGTTCGCGTTTTTGTCTGTTTATGACAACTTGGCCAAATGTATCTTGGTAATTATTTAAATATTCGCCAAGGCGTATTAGTGAATTTTGATACTCAGGGGTCAGGTTTAGAGTGTTTGTTTTTAGCTGCTCAAGATTTAAGTTTGCCTTATTTAAATAAAAATTAAATTTGGTAATCGTATTTTCATTAGCATTGTCAATAAATGAGACAGCATGCGCTTGCAGGGAGATAATATCGTTTTCTAAGTTAGTTACAGCTTCACTTTGAATAAGTGCGTTATGCTGCGATTTTTGCAAGTTAAGTAAAGACGTTTGCGAATAGTTAAACAAATAGCTCTGTAAAAGAAGTAATCCAATCAGCGAACACAGAGCTAATATTATTTTTGATTTAATTGAGTTTATTATCATTATCGGCTAATCAACTCATACCATTTTTGCAGGCTGTAGTCATAGGTTGGCATAACTGTATTCCACACTGCTACATTACTAAAGCGCTTATGGTAACTACCGCCATTACGTTGCCCACCTGCTTTTACTGCTACATCGCCATTGGTATTTAATAAATCTATGTTTGTTGCTTTTCCACCGTACCAGTAATCCCATTCCGGCGGAGATAGGAGTAGTTTAGAGCGCTGCGGGTTACTAATGTAATAACCTTGGCGAGCAATAAATGCACCAGGCCAGCCTGAAAGCCACCAATTCATATAATCGTACGCAGCATCTTTTGCGCTACTTTGTATTTGTGACGATAAACACATAACACCATGCCAGCCTCGGTAGCCTTCTTTTGGCGCGGCAAATCGTACATTAATATTTTGGCTGTTTAATGCAGACACGGCAGGCGAAAACATACTTTCTATGTGGGCTCGTTTACTTTTCATAAATTCAATCGACTCAGGAACCGAGTTCCAATAGCCACTAAAGTGACCTTGGCGTTTAAAATCGAGTAATATACTAAACAATCTATCAAGTTCTGAACGGGTCATTGCACCTATATCGTTAAACTTTATAAGCCCTTTACTTTGTGCTGCTAGGGCTAGGTCAAATAATCCAATGGTAGGCGCATTTACAATAGCTACTTTACCTCTGTTCTCGTCATTAAGCAGCCAACTCCAGCTTTCTGTTTCGTATGCTATACCGGGCTTAATAAAGTCGGTGTTGTAACCAAAAGAGTCAACATTATGCACATAAGGTAAAAAGCTAAGATGATCGCTTTCTTGTGCGCTTAATGTGCCATCGGGTTGAACATTTAATAATTTATAGGGGGCATCACCTGCACCAATACTTGCAGTTTCGGTTAGTTTTCCCGTTTTAGTAAGTGGATTTATCTCGTTAAAGTAGGTGAGTCGTTTTTTTTCTATTGGCTGAATGGAACCTGCATCCCAAAGCACATTAATGCTGTCTGACCATTGTTCGTATAAATCAAAGGAGCTAGGGTCCATTGATGCCTTTTGCAAAACAGCAGCGCTGCCTGCGGGAGTAAATTCTATATTAATACCCAAGTCACTCATCGCTTGCTTGCGGATAGCCTCTTGGAGTGTTACATGCGTACCAAGCACTCTTAATGTGACTTTTTTTCGGGCAAAAACATAAGGCGCATGTGTTATTGCACCAGCTGTTAAACCTATTGCAGCTAGCTTTTTTAGCGTTGAACGCTTAGGGTTGTCCATGTTAAGCCTAAAGTACTAATGTATGACATTATGTATAGCTAAGAACTTGTAAAGACACAAGTTGAATGGATAGATTTAAAATTATATAGAATGAAAAATTAGAATATTAGGGTGTCAAAAAATAATAAAAACAATGGAAAAATAGAAGAGTAGAACGAATTTGAAAAGGAGTAGGAAAGTGGTGGAGCTAAGCAGGATCGAACTGCTGACCTCCTGCGTGCAAGGCAGGCGCTCTCCCAGCTGAGCTATAGCCCCACATTCCTAAGTTACATATAATGTAACTGCTTGACTGCTGAGTTCCAAGCGGGACGAACTTTAAGTTTTTTTATAAATTTGGTCAAGTATTTTTTCGTAAATTTTCACTGTTTACGTCAATTTTTGTTAGACTCGGCTTAATTCAAAACTAAAACGATAAAAAACAATGAAAAAATGTGTTCTAGCGCTTATGGTTTTACTCGCTGGCTGTGCCTCAAATGATGAGCCGCCTTTTGAAATAAATAATAAACAGTTTCACGAAAAACAAGATGAGCAAGGTAATAAGCTTTTTGCTTATGTTGTTTCGGTAAAAGCTAAGCATCGTGAAAACTTTAACTTAGACCGTGGTCCTAATAAGAGACCAAGTCGTGGTGAGGTTAAGCAGTATATAGAGAAAGAGCATTTTGAAGAATCGAGCATTCTGAAGTTACAGCTAGAAGACCAAGCAGTTGAATTATTAAATCAAGAGCTAAAAGATCGTAAGTATTGCGACAACAAGCATGAAGTTAATGATGTTTTATGGCGAGATTTGAGTGTACAACTAAGAGGGCGTTGTTTGTAATATGTTGGCTGATAAAACTAAGTTAGCAGAGCTTTTGGCGCACCTAGATATTAATTACGATGTAATAGAGCATCCGCCGCTACATACTAGCTTAGCGGCAGATGAGTTTATGATTGAGCGCCCAGGTACTCGTCTTAAAAACCTATTTTTACGCGATAACGAAGGCAAGCGACACTTTTTAGTTATTACAGCGCACAATAAGCAACTCGATTTAAAGGCACTATCAAAGCAACAAGGGCTTTCGCGTTTAGGGTTTGCATCGAGTGAACGCTTAGCAACGTATTTAAAAGTGGCTCCTGGGTGTGTATCTATGCTGGCTCTTTTAAATGATAAGCAAAACGAAGTGAGCTTATGGGTTGACCAAGATATTTGGCACGGTGATTTGTTTCATTGTCATCCGTTTGAAAACACCCAAACATGGTTGCTTAGTAAAGCTGACTTAGAAATATTTTTTAATCACACAAAGCATCAACCGCGCGTTGTATTTTTACCCTCAAAATAAGCCCACATAATTAACGATAAACCGCATAAACAAACCGCGAGCAGCGTAAACATAAACGCTGTTTGCCCATGATGTTGGTATACCACACCGGGTAATAACGACCCCAATGCACCGCCACTGTAATAAAACGATACATATCCGCCATTGGTTACACTTGGTGGGGCTTTACTGATTTTATTAACGAGCGGTGCGGCAGTTGAATGAATCACAAACATAGCACCACAAAACAAAGTAAATGCGATTAAAAATAAGCTAAGCTGATGGCTCATTAATAAAATAATACTCACACTATAAAAACTAAATACCGCAGTTAATAAATGCCAAGGCGAAGGGACTTTTTTAAGTAACCAAGGTGCAGCAATAGAGGCGAGGGCACCAATTAAATAACCACTGTAAACTAAACCTATGTCACGAGTATTGGTAATTAAAAATGTGTTTTGTAATATAAACGGTAAGTAATTAAGTAGTGCAGCGAAACAAAAGAACATACAAAAAACGGAGCCGTAAACTTTAAGTACAGCGCCTTCTTTAAGTTGTTTAATGTAATCGAGTGGGGAGAGCTGCGACTGTTTAGCTGGGTTTGTAAAGCGAGAATGCTTAATTGTCAAAGCTAAGCAAATAAGCATAAAAGCAATTACGTAATAAAAGCTCTGCCAATTCCATAAGTCGCTGAACAAAGCGGCAAGCACACGTCCAAAGTAACCACCAACTATACTGCTACCAATATAAAGGGTCATATTTTTTTGAAGTGTATCAGCGCTATAACTCATGCCTATATAGCTAGTCATTGCTGTTAAAGCTGCGGGGAGCGTTAAACCTTGTAAAAATCTGACTAATAATAAAAGCTCAAAGCTAGGTACATAAATAAAAAGTAAGCAGCTAAGGCCTAAAAGTACCATTGCAATACGTAGTATGAGTAGTGGATTTATTTTTGCTAAAAATAAACCATAAACGAGCGGGGCAATGGCTAAAGGCAGCATAGTTGCAGTCATTAAGCTGCCAGCTACCGCAGGTGCTACATTAAATTCGCTCGCAAAAAGGCTAAGTAGGGGTTGCGGTGCATAAAGCACAAAAAATATAAATACCGAGCAAACGAGTAGATGAGGTAAACGCATTATATGGCTTGTGCATTTGCTGATTGGTTGTCTGGTATTGTATTAAAAATTGCTTTTAATTCATAATTAAAACCATAGCCATTGCGCTATATCATGGTTTGTTTTAACTAGTTTGCTAGATTAATGTCGATAGCGCTGTTATTTGAACTCGTTGGTGATTAAAATAGCGATAATATTAGTTTTTAGTGGAACAAAGTCATGGGTTCATTACAAGACCAATTGCTTCAAGCAGGATTAACAACATCGCATAATGCTAAAGTTGCTAAATCAGAAAAGCGTAAGCAACAAAAAAAGCAAAAGAAAGGGGCTACTAGCAACCCAAGTGATCTGCAAAAGCATATTCAACAAACCAAGCTAGAGCAGCAAAAAAAAGCTGAAGAGCTTAACCAAACACGCCAAGTGAGCTTAAAGCAGCGCGAACAAGAAGCGCGTGTTAAACAAATTTTAGAGCACCACAACCAAGACGCTATTCGTGGTGAGCGCACATTTAATTTTACTTATCAAAATAAAGTAAAAAATATCGACGTGAACGAGAAAACGCAAAAAGCGTTATCGGGCGGTCGTTTAGCTATTTGTGTACTAGAAGGGCAGTTTTACGTATTAGACGACGAACCAGCACGCAAAGTGGCTGAAGTTGACGAAAAGTATATTGTTTTTCATGTAGAGCCAGAAAACAAACCAAAAGATGAAGATGACCCGTACGCAGACTTTGAAGTACCAGATGATATAGTGTGGTAATAAGTTATTAAGGGTAAGCTCATTTTTATTTGCTAAAGTATATAAAAGTGAGATAGAAACGAGTTAGCGGTTTTTGGTTAAGTTGATCGTCTAGCGTCGTTTCGTACGTATGCTTTTTATTTGATTGTTTACTACAATCAATAGAACAGTTTTTCTAACCGTCAAAAAAGAAGAGTAAATACAATGAGCAAGATGAAAACACTACTATTAGGCGCGGGTATTACTTTAGCCGCAAGCTTCTCGTTTAATGCAGCTGCTGCCGATGGCGCTGCACTTTATACCGCTAAAAATTGTCAAACTTGTCATGGCGCTGAAGGTAAAGCACCAATTATGGGTATGTACCCTAAACTAAACGGTCAAAACAAAGACTATTTAGTAGCGCAAATGAAAGATATTAAGTCAGGTGCACGTAATAACGGTATGACCATGGCTATGAAAGCAATGGTTGCAACGGTAACTGATGAAGAGTTTGAAGCAATTGCAGATTACCTAGCTAACGTAAAATAATTTACGCAGTTATACCATTTTAATGCAATTGGTATTTTAGTTTTATAAACAGCCACACAATAGTGTGGCTGTTTTGTTTGGTGTTTGCTATAAAATAGAGACTGCTTTAGACTTCTAAACATCTGTTCGTACAGGTTAATAATGTACGTTTTTAAAAGGCTTATTATGTTTGATTTACCCCAACTCGATTTAAAAAATAAAGTATCAGCACAAGAGTGGCAACTTCGTGTTGATTTAGCCGCGTGTTATAGACTGGTAGAGCACTTTCGTTGGGGGGATTTAATCTATACGCATTTATCAGCACGTTTGCCTGGCACCGACCACTACTTAGTGAATGCGTTTGGTTTAACCTTTGATGAAGTAACTGCCTCTAATTTAGTAAAGGTCGACTTAGACGGCAACATTATTGACGATACGCCATTTAGTATTAATCCTGCTGGATTTACTATTCACAGTGCGATTCACGAGGTACGCGAAGACGCTCATTGTGTTATTCACCTTCATACCAAAGAAACAATCGCAGTCGCTACACAAAAAAATGGTTTATTACCGCTTAGCCAATATTCAATGTTTTCACTGCCATCGCTTTCTTATCATGGTTACGAAGGGCTTGCAGTAAACGACGACGAGCGAAAAGTGCTGCAAGATGATTTGGGCAGCACTAACCATATGTTATTGGTAAATCATGGTGGCTTAACAGTAGGTCCAACGGTAGGCGATGCGTTTATGCGCTTTTATGATTTACAGCGAGCGTGTGAAATTCAACTAGCACTACAATCAAGCTCGCAAGAGGTGATTGAAGTACCGCAACCTATAATCGACAATATTTATAATCAAGCAAACGTAGTACACAGTGGCAGCACTGGCGGGCAACTTGCGTGGCCTGCAATGTTACGTAAAGCGTATCGACTTGACCCTAGTTTTGCAAAATAACCCATAGCGGTTAATAAGGAATTTTAATGAAAGTAAATCGCGTTGAAGTATTTGATATTCACTGTCCTGATAGACCTTCTTGGACACCTGTGTTTGTACGAATTCATACTGACGAAGGTATTAGTGGTGTTGGCGAAGCCGGCCTTGCATACGATTTAGGTCACAGTGCTGCAGCGGCTATGATTAAAGAAATGGCCGACGCCTTTTTAATCGGCCACGACCCATTTCAAACAGAAAAACTATGGTCACGTATGTTACGTGAAAGCTTTTGGGGTTTAGGCGGCGGACCTGTTGTATATGCTGCAATGAGCGCAATTGATACCGCACTTTGGGATATAAAAGGGAAAGCGCTTGGTTTACCTGTATACCAGTTATTAGGCGGTAAAGTTAACGACAAACTACGCACTTACGCATCGCAATTACAGTTTGACTGGGATAGCGAATTTAAAGCGCTAGTACAACCGCAAGAATATGCAGAAGCGGCTTTAAAGGCGATGGCCGAAGGTTACGATGCAGTAAAAGTAGATCCAATTCAGTACGATAAAGACGGCAATACTTATTACGACCGTACAAAAATAATCTCACGCACTGAAATGAAGCTATACCGTGCACGTATGCAAGCTATTCGCGAAGCAGTAGGCGACGAAGTGGATATTATTTTTGAATGCCACAGTTTACCAGGCGTGACAACAGCCATTCAGTTGGGTGAAATTGCAGAAGAATTTGACTGTATGTACTTTGAAGAGCCAGTTAACTATTTAAACCATTCATTACATGCAAAAGTAGCAGATAAAGTTAATGTGCCAATTGCTGGTGGTGAACGTTTGTATAATCGTTGGGGTGTGCGCCCGTATTTAGAAGATCAAAGTATTGATGTTCTGCAACCTGATATTGGTTTATGTGGTGGTTTTACCGAAACCAAAAAAGTGTGTGATTACGCAGATATCTTTGATGTGCGTATTCAAGCTCACGTATGTGGCGGGCCTGTTGCAACAGCAGCATCACTGCACTTAGAAACGGCTATCCCTAACTTTTTGATTCATGAGCACCACACTTATGCGATTAAAAAGTGGAACCGCGAGTTATGTTTACAAGACCCACAACCTAAAAATGGTTTCTTTGAAGTGTCAGAAGAGCCAGGGTTGGGTATTGAATTAAATGATGAGATTGTTATGCGTTCTCAACGCGTAGAAATAAAATAATAGTCTTTTAACCTAACTTTAGGTCATGCATTAAAAAGCCGGTAAGTGATTAGTCACTTACCGGCTTTTACTTGTTTGGTAAAGTTTTAGCTTGTTATAACTCGTTAATTCTACATTCTACGTCTTTAAGCTCAATAGTGGCTTTACTATCAAGGTGGCGTATATAGCATTGCTTGCCTTTAATCATCAATTCAAACTGATCGGGTGTATTGCGACTTTGCGTGTCGATAATATTATTACCACCCACATTGCTAAGGGTTACTGTGCTGCTGGTAGTAAATACATTATCAGCTAATTGAGTTTCTTGTATATGTACAAGTGTTTTAATTGCTTTGCTAACGGCTGTTTTATTTGGCTTTGCCAGTAGAGCATGTTGCAGCTTAGGTGTAGGGTCTGGATTTTGAGATATGCAGCCATTGAGAAAAAACGCAGAAAATACAACGATTAGTAAAAAGTACATTTTCATAAATTGGCCGTATTATTATAAAAAGAGAGTTTAATATAACTAGTTTTACTTAAACTTGGTAGTAGTGCTTAGCGTTTGCATAGCTAAGGTCATGCCATGTCTTATCGTTTGAGCATAGCGTCTTATGGCAGTGCCATAGGTTGTTGTAGCTTGTATTTATTTGGCACACAGGGAAGTTGCTAGCAAACATAATACGCTGCTGGCCAAAGTGATTAAAAAGAAAATTAAAACACGCGGCTTGTTGCTCACTGGTGAGTTGGAGTAATTCAAAACCAGAGAATTTAATTGCTATGTTGTCGTGCTCAGCAAGTAACTCAGCACCTTGTTGCCAATCATTTAAATTACTTGGCAGTCCTGCATGATTAATTATAATTTGAAGCTGCGGTAGCTGCTTAGCGTAGTAAGCTATTTGTTTGGTTATTTCGCTATTTTCAATATCAAATTGAGCTTCAAAATGCAGTTTATTTGTAGCCAATAAATTAAGGTTATTAATACAATGAGGGCTTTTTAGTCTCACTGCATCATCGTCTTCGGTTATATCTCTTATACCACAAAGGCTTGAATGAGCCAGTGCATTTAGCGCGTGATTAAATTGCTCTGCGGGCGCATCAATTTGGTTGTAACTAATAGCCTTAAATGAAAGGTTTTTTAAATGCGAGCTTAGCCAGTTTAACTCGTTTATAGGTGATTGATTATCAAACCCAGCCTCAATGTGCACAATACCCGCAAGTTCAAAATCAGTACTTTTAACAAGTTGCTCTGCACTTATTGGTTGTTTAATTTTTTCTAGGTTAGGCCATGCTGGTGGGTTTTCGCCTTGTAGCCAAGTATATTGCCCCTCGGCAAGATTAAAAAAATGCACATGAGGGTCAATAATTTGCATGCTCATTGGGCAGTGTAACCACCGTCAATACTTTGTAGGCTGCCAGTAATAAAGCTGGCATCGTCACTTGCTAAAAAGCTCACAAGGGCAGCAACCTCATCGGCTTGACCTAATCGGTTAAGCGGTTGAAGACTTGCTTCCTCGGCAACTATTTCAGCTTTGTTTGCGCCACTTTTTGCGCAGTACGCATCTATCGCGTTATGAAATAGCGGGGTTTCTATTGTGCCAGGGCATACCGCATTTACTCTAATATTAAAGCTCGCGTAATCAAGCGCCGTTGTTTTGGCCATTGAGGCAAGGGCATGTTTTGTTAGGTTATACGCAAAAGAGTTTTGCTTACCTATAATTGCTTGATCGGATGCGACTAATATAATAGCGCCGCTATTTTGCGCTTTCATGCTTGGCAATACGCTTTGTACTGCGGCATAGGCGCCTTTAACATTAAGCGCAAAAAGTGCATCGAGAGTTTGCTCGTCGGTGCTTTCTATATTTGCGCTTAAGTGTTTTCCAGCATTAGAAACAAGTACATCAATACGTTTGCTTTGTTCACAGATAGCGTTGATGCAGCTTTGTACCGCCGATACATCACTTACATCACACTGATGAAATATACCAGTTTCGCTTGGCTCTATATCAAGGTTATGTACTTTATAGCCATTACTTAGCAAGCGCTTTACAACGGCTAGACCAATTCCTTTTGTACCACCTGTAACTACTGCAACTTTAGACATACTTACTTCCTTTATTGCTAACTAGTGAGAGTGACCGCAGCCGCCTTCAGCGTGCACATGTCCGTGAGAAACTTCTTCACTCGTCGCTTCACGTACAGATACAACTTCAACGTCGAACGTTAGTGTTTTGCCCGCAAATGGGTGGTTTAAATCACAATCTGCGTTAAAACGACCAACCTTAACTATAGTAACCTGATGACGACCTTGGTTAGAGCTAACCATTGCTGTCATACCTGGTTTCCATACTTTAACGTCGCCTTGTAGGTGCTTAAGCGGAATACGTTGAATTAAATCATCAACACGCTCGCCGTACGATTCACTTGGCTCTAGCGTTACACTAAATTTTTCGCCAGCTTCTTTGCCTTCAAGTGCTTTTTCTAAACCAGGAAGCATGCCTTCGCTGCCATGAATGTAAGTAAGTGGCGCTTCGTTTGTGCTACTTTCAATTTGCTCGCCCGCTTCGCTAAGGGTGTAATGAAATTCAACTGCTGAATTTTTGCTAATTTGCATGCTTGTCTCTTCAAATAATAACTATGTTAGGGCGCAATTTTACGCGAAATATACTTGTTTATAAACTTAACGTGGCTGATTTAGTGTTTTTTGTAAATCTAGCAGTAAATCTTTTTTTATTGGTGCTGCTTTTTGCTTTTCAGCCTGTGGTATAAACAGTACTAATTGAGTGCCAGGCTTTAAAATACTTGATGCAGAGAGTTTGTTCCATTTTGCCAAGTCGCTATGAGGTACATCATAAAGCTGACTTATACTCCAAAGGCTATCGCCTGACTTAACTTCGTAATCTATTTCAATGGTGGGAATCGCAATCTCTTGGTGTTCTAAATAAGGGCTGATTTTGTAATCAACAGTTAATGTGCTTGGCAGAGTTTTAGGTTGTCCAACTAATAACTTTTCTCCAACACCTATTAAATTATTATTTTTATTATTAAGTTGTTTTAAAGCTTTTACAGACATACTAAAACGCCTGGCGATACTGTAAAGCGTATCGTTTTGTTTAACGATGTACTCTCCAGCAAAGTTTGATTTGAAGAACTGACTTTTTAATAATGCTTCTTGTCCTATAGGCAGCAGTAAAGTGTGCGGCCCGTTAGGTGAGCTTTGATTTTTTAAATATCCCTGATTAATAGCATGTAACTGCTTTGAACCTATACCAGAGAGCTTGGCAATGACTGAAAAGTCGAACTGCTGACCTATGTTCATCTGTGTTGTAAATGGCTTATATGCAAGCTTTGGGCGTTTTATACCCTTTTGTGGGTGCTTAACTAAATAGCTTAAAGCGAGTAACTTGGGTACGTAGTCGGCAGTTTCTTTTGGTAGACTGAGTGACCAGTAATCGGTGCTTTTACCGCGTTTTTTGTTTTTTTCGATTGCGCGTTTAACGCGGCCCTCACCACTGTTATAAGCAGCCAAAGCATGTAGCCAATTACCATCAAAGCGTTTATGTAAGTAGCTTAAGTAATCAAGTGCAGCATCGGTTGAAGCAAGTACGTCTTGGCGGCCGTCGTACCATTGGTCTGACTTAACTCCAAAGTGATGCGCTGTTGCGCCAACTAACTGCCAAACACCAACAGCTTGCTGTGATGAGGCTATCGTTGGTCTAAAATCGCTTTCTACAAATGGTAGTAATGCGAGCTCCATAGGTAATTGCTTTTGCTCAATTTTTTTTACGATGTGATACAGGTAAGGCGCTGCGCGTTTGCTCACAGTTTGTAAGTAGTTAGGTTGCTTTGCGTACCAGCTGATACGCTTTTTTAGCGCGCGATTTTGATAAACCGTAAAGTGTAGATTGTTGGCTATATGCACCCACAGATCGGTGGTTTTTGGTGGGCGCTTTTTTACGATTGTTTTTTTGAATTGAAGTGGCGTAACGTGCTCACTAACTTGGGGCGTTTGAGCTACTTCATCATCAGTATCATAAGTATAGTCAGGCTCAAAATGAGTAAATATTTGTGGAGCTTCTTGTGGTTCTTGCTCCGTTGATTGACAACCAAATAACAAAATACCCAAACAACATAAAACCAAACTGCGCATAGTGATCACTTTTGTAAATTCCTTCTATTATTTTAACACAATCCGTTGTGTTGAGTTATTCTGCGCTTTTTGCGCGATTTAGGCCAGCTTGTAAAAAGAAGTTGCTCGATTTTATATTAAGCGCTTCTTGTTTATAAGGCTCAATAACTGATTCAGGAAACGACAGCATTAACTGCTCAATACTTTGATCTTTATTGTTTTTAACGTGCTCTGTTATAGCTGTTAAAAATGATAGTGGCTGTTTCAGCTGCTCTTTTGTTAATGTACCGCCGTGCCCAGGTAAAATAATAGTGAGCTTTTCGTCGTTAATATATTGCTTAAGCAACGCTTGCCAACTTTTAAGTTCACCGTGTCCAGGGTAAGGAAGCCAGTCAACGATATCGCCACCAATCAGCACACTGCCATTATTAGTAGTAATAGTTAAATCGCCGTTAGTATGGGCTTGCTGCGGCTTAAGCGTTACCTCAAAATCACCAAGGTCGATAACTTTACGACTATCAATTACTATTTTGGGTTTGCTAAGCTGATACTCCTGCCAGCGAAAAAGTCGTTTTTTTGCAAGTTCTAACTTATTTCGCCATTTAGCTTGCTCTTCTTTGGGCACATTCGCTAATCGTTGGTAGCTCAGCTCAATGCTCTTTTCATAGGTGTCTAGTTTGTCGGTATATGCTGTTTGATAAAGGTTAAAATTTTTATTTACCTGCTGATGGACAATGAGCTTAGCACCTGGATAAAAATTTTGCATAACCGCCATACCTAGCAAGTGATCGTCATGGTAGTGGGTAGCCACTAAATAGCATAAGGGTGTTTTAAGGCGCTTCTTTAAATCTTCAGCAAATTGTTCAACTGCGGCAAAATTGGCGCTCGTATCAACAAGTAGGGCACATTTTTCGCCTTCAATTAATACTTGGTTAGAGTCGTAAAAGCGAAGCTTGTCTTGTTGCTTTAAAAACTGAATATGAGGGTTTATTGTATTCCAAGTGACGGCAGCATAGGTGCTAGGTACTATTGATAATAAAGTGCATGCTAATAGTAAGTGCTTACATGAAGAGGCTATGTTTGAAATTTTTAACTTCATTTATTATCTCTACGCTGATGTTTAATTACTTTAATAATAAACAAAAAGCGCAGTATGCGCTTTTTATTTTTGGTGTTTGGGGTCATTTGCCAAATGCTGACTGAGTTTATCAATCAATTGGTCTTGATGCTGTTGTTCAACTGTAGCCTGTGTTTTTGCTTCTAGCAATTCGTGGCTTAAGTTTAATGCTGCCATTAGTAGGGCTTTTTGATCGTTTCTAACGGTTGAGCGTTGCTTCATTTGCTCAACTAAGTCATTTAGATTTTTAGCTGCTGCTATTAATGCATCTTCCTGCCCTTCAGGGCAAGCAAATTGCTGCTCTTTACCTAGCAACTCAACAGTGACCCGCTGGTTTTGCAGCTCAGACATTAGCTAGCCTGTTGTGCGCTTTGTAACTTATCAAGAAGACCAGATAAAGTAGTGCTGGCATCTTTTTGCTTTTCTTCATTTTCTAAAGCTTCAAGTTGTAGCAATTCGTTGTCATCGCTTAGTTTAGTGTTCTGTTCTTTTAAAGTAACAACATCTGTTTGTAATTGGTTATTACGTTCGATTAAAGAATCGATCAGTTGTTCGAGTTGTTGAAGAGTAGTGTTATTCATAAAGGCGCTCATATAACTGTAATTAATGTCATGCAAATGTAAAGCAAAGTGTGTTGATTTGCCAGCATTTACGGTGGTTTTAGCTGATTTTTCTTCTTCATTAAGGGATAATTCAGCATATGAGCTTTTTCATTCAGAAATGGTTCACTTAAACACTCTCTTATCTTGGTGTAAGTTGCCAAAGCCTAGTGCTTATGGTTCACTTACGATATTAAATTGCGTATGGCGAAAATAAATAATGCTTAGTTACAGACACTCATTTCATGCGGGTAATCCTGCCGATGTACTTAAACATTTAGTACTGGCACAAGTGCTAAATTATCAAACAATTAAAGATAAACCGCTTGATTATATAGACACACATTCAGGTGCTGGCTTTTTTGAACTTGCAGCTGCCGACGCGCAAAAAACGCAAGAGTATCAAGATGGTATTGAAAAACTTTGGCAACATAAAAGCGAGCATGCTGAGCTTAATGAATACATTGAATTAATTAAGTCATTTAACGACACTGACGAACTTGCGTTTTATCCAGGTTCACCAAAAATTGCAGAGCATTTTTTGCGCCGCCAAGATAAGGGTTGGTTTTTTGAACTGCACCCGCGCGATTTATTATTGCTTGAAGAAAACATGCAAGGTAAGCGATCTATTCGTGTGCGTGGAGAGGATGGTTTTGCAGGTTTAGTTGGTTTATTACCACCAGCATCTCGCAGAGCGTGTGTGTTAATTGACCCTCCATACGAAATTAAAGATGACTACGAAACGGTTGTAAAAACCTTAGTTAAAGCTCATCAGCGTTTTGCTACAGGTACTTACATGATTTGGTATCCGGTTGTAGACAGAGAGCGCATTGATAATATGGAACAGGGCTTAATTGACTCAGGAATGCGCAACATTCAGTTATTTGAATTAGGCACTGAAGCGGATACTGACGTACATGGTATGACAGCATCGGGCATGATTGTAATTAATCCTCCGTGGAAGCTAAAGCAAACAATGGATGCAATAATGCCTGAACTTGTTAGTTTGTTAAGTGAGCCAAGTGGTTTTTACAGAAGTGAGCAACTCGTTGATGAGTAACTTTAAATAGCGCTTATAACGAATAATAAAATGCCCAGCTTTGCTGGGCATTTTATTTAAAATCAATACGAATGTGTTAGGTAATATTTATATAAGGGAGCTAAATATTAATTAAAATAAACCGCACTAAAAGTAGCAAGCGTATTACCGCGACTGTTTTTAAGTTTTAGTGATTCACCTGTTATTTCCCAATTTGAAGTTTTGCTAAGTACGTCAGACATAGCCGCTTCTTGGCTCATATTATCCGAGCACATCTTTTTTGTACTTGCTAGCTGACTAAGTGTAATTGTTTGCTGCTCGGTACTATAGCTTCCGCTAAAATTATTACAGCCTAAAAAGCCATTAACGCGGTGGTCTTTATTGAACTGAATGAACGGTTCTTTAGTTGTAACATTCACAGTTTGAGCATTTATTGTTATTGCTTTCCAGTAAGTATTTGTGAGTGTTACATCGGGTTTTTGAGTCGACACTTTTGAAAGCTCAATTTTATAGGGGGTAGTTAACTGTGATTCTGTAAACGGGTCGTGATTTGTTGTACTTGTGTAAAGCACTTTGTCTTTATTTATAATTCTGGCGCTTAGGCTATAGCGATGTTTATCGCTAATTTTGCTGGCATCATAAATTAGCTCAACGGTAAATGGCGGGGCTTGGGTAACATCAATCACTTCTTGTGTGATTATATCGGCTTTTACATCCATTTTAGATACATTGGAAAGCGTAACTATTAATTGCGAGCCAGGGCGAAGCATACTGCGATCTTTATAGCTAACTTGAATAGTTAGGGTAGATATTGCTTTTGCTTGCTCTGTATTTTCAGTTGGCTTAGTTTGCTCACCGCAGCCAGTTACTGCAAAAGCGCTAAGCGCCAATAAGCCAATCCCTGCAGCTGCTTTTTTACGCGAAGATACTGCTTGATGCTTTTCCATGTTGGTTATCCTTACTCAATATTATGTCCTTAGTGTATTACCTAGTTACTTAATCATTCCTTAACTTATTTTAAACATAAAAAAAGGCGCATTAGCGCCTTTAATAATTAAAAACAAACGATTATTTTTTAACAAACTTAGTTAAAATAACAATGCGCTGGCCGTCAACTCGCCCTTCAATATGATCAGGGTTGCTGGTTAGGCCAATATTACGAACAGCTGTTCCACGTTTAGCGGTAAGGCTACTGCCTTTAACATCTAAGTCTTTAATTAGGGTAACAGTATCGCCTGCTTGAAGTACTACACCGTTGCTATCTACATGCTTTAAATCGTCATCTTCGGCAAGTGCTTTTTTAGCCCACGTTAGCGTGTCTTCTTCAAGGTAAATCATGTCTAGCGCATCTTGTGCCCAGCCATTATCAGGCGCTAAACGAGAAAGCATTCTGTAAGCTGCAACTTGTACTGCAGGAGTTTGGCTCCACATGCTATCGTTTAAACAGTGCCAATGTGTAGGCGTTATTTCGCTGTTATTCTCGATTTGATCTTTACATGTTTGACACGTGTAAATACATTTATCTGAGTGGGTTTCAGTTACCGGTGGTACTTCATAAACAGATAAGTTCTCGGTGGCTGCACACAATTCACATTGATTACTACTACGTTCGATTAAGGCTTTTTCAATACTCATGGGGCTCTTTCTGGTTCTGGTCGAGTTAACATTTGCTGCTATTATACTCCAAAACACGAGCTCTGCGCCATTAGTCCCTTAATTTTGTGTGGGTATATTACTCATATACTTATCTTCAATACTTTTTATATAACCTTGAGTATGAAGGTTTTTAATTGCTAGGTTTATTTGTGGCAATAATTTTTTATGTTTGCTCAATAAACGAATTCTTAAAAACCCATGGGAATGCTGTGCGCCAAATGTAATGTTTATCCCTAACTCCTTTGCCCAATAGAGCGCAGTTAACTTGCCTGCTAGTGCAGCTTCTACGCGGTTTCTTGATAGAGCGGTCATAAGTTCTTTCTCGGATGGAAAGTCAACACGCTCAAAGGTGTTGTCATTAAAGTAATAGTAACCTAGTACCGTTCCTATATTTTTACCCTTTAAGCTATCAGCGTTTTGCCAGTTCTGGGCATTTTGAGGAAGAGTAACAATCATTTCTGAAGCATAAATAAGCGGCTCTGAAAAAGCATAACGAGGATCATTTCTCTCACTCTTTGGGAGCCATTCTAATGAAATAACATCAAAATCGATTATTTCATCTTGTAAATATTTGGTAATACGCTTTGTGGGTAGGTCGATATGAGAAGCTGCAATATTTGCATCATCGATAATTTTTTCAATAATTTCGGGTAATACACCAGGCTTTTCTGGATCATTTGTATAATATGGATAATGACTACCTGACGCGCTAACATTATATTTGAGGGGAGTAGGATTAATGCTGGCATAGCTAGAAAATATAAATAGCAGAGGACTCAGTAGTAATAACCGAATAAAGTTAGCCAAATCTCCACCTTTTATATTAATATTTTTATATTAGTGTTGTGTAATTTTAACATTTTTGCAATGACGACTATGTTTATCTTATGCGAGTTGCATTAAAGTACACATATTATTGGCTGTTTTGCCATCTTTTATTTATAGGTTTAGAGCCAAGTGAAATTAAATAACATACCTGATGAGGTACAAAAAATAACTCAGTTTGTCGCGCGGCAACCTATTTTTGATATAGACCAGAATGTATTCTCTTACGAACTGCTCTATCGAGACTCTGCTAATAATGCGTTTCCTGTGGGCACTTCTGATGTGCATGCAACAAGCCGGCTGTTTTTTAATGCATTAATGTTGGTAGGTTTAGATAGGCTTACCGCGCATCATTTGGCTTTTATAAACTTGTCATCAGAAACTATTCTCGATAACTTTCCCAAACTTTTATTGCCAGAAAATAGTGTTATTGAAATAGTGGAGCGAACAGGTAATATTCCTGCGGTTGCTGAGCGTGTGCAAGAACTTAAAAAAGAAGGCTATTTTTTTGCACTTGATGATTACGATGGCGATCCAAAATGGGAGCCTCTGTTAGCGCATGTTGATTACATAAAAATTGAGATAGATGATCCGGTTATTAAAACCAATATACGCATTAAAAAAATAAAACGTGCAAATCCACATGCAAAAATAATTGTTGAACGAATAGAAACGCATGAACAATTTAATATATTAAAATTGGCAGGCTGCGATTTATTTCAGGGGTTCTTTTTCTCTCGCCCAGAAATGATTACATATAAAGGTGTAGAGCCTTCAAAGTTAACTGTATTTGATCTATTGCGTTTTACAGCAAAACAAACACTTTGCTTTAAAGAAGTTCATCAACGTGTGGCCAGAGATGTCGCCATAACAGCGCGAGTTTTAAAGTTAGCTAATGCGCGTTCAGGTAAAGCAAATTTAGTCATTACTTCTATTTCGCAGGCTGTTATTTATTTAGGTGAAGACACAATTAGGCAATTTGTACGTGTTTTAGCAATTAGTGAGTTGGGGGTCGAAAAGCCAACAGAATTAACTAAGCTTGCTTTAACGCGAGCGCAATTTATGTCGCTTATTTTGGAGCAAAACAACAGCGATTTGACAGAACAAGGTTACTTAGTCGGTCTATTTTCTGTGCTTGATGCTATTTTAGATGCTGATTTAAAAGATATAGTTAATGAATTTACCTTGGATGCAGCTATATCTGATGCTTTGTTACTTGAAAAAGGTATTTTAGGTGAATGTTTATCATTAGTAAAAGAGTTTGAAGTTGATAACCTTGATAAAGCGATGATTCAGTTGGCTAAAATAAATCCTGAGTTACATGTTGGGCATATGTTTAATTTTTTACTGGATGCTGTTTTATACAGTGATGATATTATTGAGGCGATAGCAGAATAAATATGCGTAATTGGTTGTCGGTTATAAGTGTAGTGGTTGCTCTTTGTTTATTGTTTCCTGGTATTACAAAACCAGTATTAACAATAGAGGGCAACATAGATAAATCAAAACTAGCGCAAGCGGGTATTGAAATGCTGGCTGAAGAGGGCGATGGTCGCACTCGCAGTATGCTAATGATGTTCTCGAACATGCTAGGGCTTGATAAGTTAGAAGGTGAGATTAGCGCCTATAACAAAACACAAAGTATTTTAGGCACAGTTAAAGAGCTTGCTAGTAATAATAATTTATTTGTAGCCGCTTTAGTGGGGTTGTTTTCTATTGTTATTCCAAGCTTGAAGCTGCTATTACAATTGCTTTATTGTTGCCTACCTTTGAATGGGTTTAAGCAAAAGCTCGGTCTGGTTATTTGTGCATTAAGTAAGTGGAGCATGGTTGATGTATTTGTTATTGCATTAATAGTGACTTACTTAGCAGGTAACGCCCATGGTAAAAGTGGTGAGCTACTTGTTATGAATGCACAATTTGGTGAAGGGTTTTGGTATTTTAGCGCATATTGTATATTTGCAATTATTGCGAGTAACTTAATTAAAACACCTGATAAACCGCAGTCTACATAATTAAAGTATTTGTGGTTGCCGTTAGGTTACCTTACAATCATTTTAAAGTTTATTAAAAGGCATAATGTTGCAACGTTTTTACGCTAGTTTACTCATGATAACTTTACTGCTCACTTTTGTGAGTCAGGCAGTTGCGTCTGTAGCTATGGTATGCGAAATGCCACATATGCCAACTAAAACAGCAATGCATGCCCAAATGCCAATGACACAAAGTAGTGATGCAACTGCGGCTGCTAGTATGTCTGAAAATATGATGCAGATGGATTGTTGCGACGACGAAAGTACGCCACAAAATGACTGTAAATGCCCTATGAGTGGCTGCGCTGCTAACTCAATGCTTAATGTTGATACTTTATTTAGCGTTACTTTACTTGAATCTGAAAAAGTAAATGTACGTGTATTTACTACACAAATTAATATACCTCGTTCACTCTACCGCCCTCCTATGTCTGCTTAATAGCAGGATAGGTGTAATATCAATTTTATTGAAAACATGCTCATTCTAGCGAGTTAAATACCTCTCTAACTGCGTTAAAAATTACTTATATAAAGCAACTATACTGCGTAATTTTTTCCTTGTTATAGAGCTATTTCCCTACCGCAATAATAGATCATTAATTCAATGCAATTGATATAAAAGGTTTTTGTAAAACTCCTAAACACCTTTTTTGCTTCCTAATTTAAGATTTTCTTTTATTTTTAGATGGAGCAGGTGATGAACCACGCTGTAAGTATTAAAGTCGTATTATGTAGTGTTGTGTTATTTAGCACCGCTGTTAATGCGCAAAACAATTCAAATAACCTAAATACCGAAATACTAAAGCAAACTAGTCATGAGCAAACGCTTAGCTTAACGCAAGCGCTTAATTATGCGCTAACGCATGAGCCATGGCTAAAAGCGAGTGGCTACCAAGAAGATGCAGCAATAGCGCAAAGCATTGCCGCAGGCACCTTACCCGATCCTGTTTTAACGGTTGGCTTACTTAACTTACCTACTAACGGTTATGCGTTTGATCAAGAAGGGATGACGCAGCTTAAAGTTGATTTGAGCCAAAAGTTTAGCCGAGGGAATAGCTTAGCGCTTAAACAAAAAGCATTAGCACAGTCTGCTCAACAATATCCTTGGCAGCGCGCCGATCGCTTAGCACAAGTAAAAGCAATTGTGATTGAGTCGTGGTTAAACGCGTATCGTGCTCAGCGAAGTATTGCTTTAATTGAGCAAGATAAAGGGCTATTTACTCAGCTTATTGAAATTACCGAAGCAAGCTACGCAAGTACCTTAGGTAAAACACGTCAGCAAGATATTATTCGTGCGCAATTAGAGCTCACCCGCCTTGAAGATAAGCTAGTTATGCTTGAGCAGCAGTTTGAAAGTGCTAAAGGCCGTTTAGCACAGTGGTTACCTATTAATATGCTTATGCAGCCTTTAAATGCCGAGTTTACTAAAACCACAGGGCTGGTTGATTTTTCGAGCCTTGAATTTGATAAACTAATACAGTTGCTTATGGCGCATCCCGCAATTATTGCGATAGAAAAAACCGTAACGGCAAAGCAAACCGAAGTTGCACTCGCTAAGCAAAGCTACAAACCTCAAATGGGCGTTAATGTGGGTTATGGTTACCGAGATGATACCCCGATGGGTGAGTCGCGAGCTGATTTACTCTCGGTAGGGTTTAGTATTGATTTGCCATTGTTTACTGATAACAGACAAGATCAACAGGTTAAATCGGCTATTGCTAGTGCAGAAGCGACTAAAACACAAAAGCGGGTGGCGCTTCAAAAACTCAAAGGCATGTACTTTAAGGAGTTTAGCCAACTCGCTCGTTTGCAAAAACGCGATGCGCTTTATCAAAATACGTTATTACCGCAAATGTCAGAGCAATCTCAGGCAACACTTAATGCTTATACGCGCGACGATGGGGATTTTTCTGACGTGATGCGCGCGCGCATTAGTGAGCTTAACGCCAAAATAGACGCACTTAATATTCAAGTAGATCAACATATTATTACCGCCCGCCTTAATTATTATGCAAGTAGCTTAGACACCCAAGTAATGGCAGGACAAACTGGAGAATTACACAATGAATACTAATTTAAAGTTACTTGTTGCCGCCTTAGTTGGCGCAGGCGCCTTTGGGTTAATAGGCGGCTTAGTAATGCAATTTTTACCTAGCAACTCGGCAATGAGTGAACAGCAAAATGCTAACAAACAACCCTTATATTGGGTAGCCCCTATGGATAGTAATTACAGGCGTGACACGCCAGGGCTTTCTCCAATGGGAATGGATTTAGTACCTGTGTATGAAAGCGATAGCAACGCCCAGGATGGACCAGGTGCTGTAACTATTTCGCCTGCAGTCGTTAATAACTTTGGTGTAAGAACTGCCAAAGTGCAGCTTAAAACACTTCACAGCGATATAAATACTGTGGGTTATGTGCAATATAACCAAGACCAACTTATTCACATTCATCCGCGTGTAGAAGGCTGGATTGAAAGTTTATACGTTAAAGCACAAGGCGCAGAAGTTAAAGCTGGTGAGCCTTTATATACATTGTATTCACCACAATTGGTGAACGCACAGGAAGAGCTTTTATTGGCAGTTAATCGTAATAATACCGTGTTAATTCGCGCTGCAAAGGCGCGTTTAGAGTCGTTAAATGTGTCTGATGGATTTATTGAGCGCTTACAAAAAAATAAAAAGATAATGCAAAATATTACTTTTTACGCAAAGCAAAGTGGTGTGGTAGATGAGCTAACAGTACGAGAAGGCTTTTACGTTAAACCTGGCACATCAATGATGAGTATTGCTCAGCTTGATGAAATTTGGGTAGAGGCACAAGTGTTCGAGCGCCAATCAGAACAAGTGAGCGTTGGTTTACCTGTAACAATGACGCTTGATTACTTAAAAGGTCAAAAGTGGGAAGGTAAGGTTGATTACATTTACCCCGCGCTTGATGCTAAAAACCGGACGCTGCGTGTAAGACTTAGGTTTGAAAATGCAGATCATCGGTTAAAGCCAAATATGTTTGCACAAGTGAGCATTCACGCTAAAGCGAGTAAGGCGCAATTTACAGTCCCTAAAGAAGCGATAATTCGCACGCAGCATCAAAACCGTGTAGTTATTGCATTAGGTGAGGGTCGTTTTAAATCGGTAGAAGTCGACGTTGGGCAAATTAATAGTAATGAAGCGGTGATTTTGTCAGGTGTAATGACAGGTGACACGGTAGTGACTTCAGCGCAATTTTTAATAGACTCTGAATCGAGTAAAAGCTCTGACTTTAAACGAATGGAAATGCCTAGTTCTGGTATTAGCTCAGGTATGAGTTCGGATTCTGGTTCAGACTCAAATATGAACATCAACATGCAGCCACAAAGCGCCACGGTTAACGGCACTATTAACGCCATAGATACACAAAACCGCATTATTAATATTAGCCGAGAAGCCATTGAAAAATGGAATCGAGAAGCCGCCACAATGGACTTTGTATTAGCGCCAGATTTTGATATTAGTCAGTTTGAAAATGCCCAGTATATTAATTTTACTTTTAGCATTATTAACGATGAATTTGTAATTACTAAAGCGCAAAACGCAGAGCCGATTGATCATTCTACTATGCAACCTATGCAATATAGTTCTCACTAGGAGCCATTATGATAACTGCCATTATTCGCTGGTCTGTTAGCAATCGCTTTTTTGTGTTGTTGCTTACATTAATTTTACTGGGTGGAGGATTGTTCGCGGTAAAAAATACTCCCGTGGATGCCTTGCCTGACTTATCTGATGTTCAGGTAATTATAAAAACTACTTATCCGGGGCAAGCGCCGCAAGTAGTGCAAGACCAAGTCACATTTCCTCTAACCACTGCAATGCTTTCTGTGCCGGGTGCGCAAACGGTAAGAGGTTTTTCGTTTTTTGGTGACTCGTACGTTTACGTTATTTTTGACGAAAAAACCGATTTGTATTGGGCGCGTAGCCGAGTACAAGAATACCTAAGCCAAGTAGCAAGTAGATTACCCGATAGCGCTACGCCAGAGCTTGGCCCTGATGCGACAGGGGTCGGTTGGATTTATTTATACGCACTCGTTGATAAAACAAATAAACACGATATTAGTCAGCTACGAAGCTTACAAGATTGGTTTTTAAAGTTTGAGCTACAAACTGTGCCCGGTGTATCTGAAGTGGCTGCTGTTGGTGGCATGGTTAAGCAATACCAAGTCAATGTAGAGCCCGATAAATTACGCGCATATGGTATTCCGCTTAGCCTCATTCAAACAGCTATTCAACAAGGCAACCAAGAGATGGGCGCCTCGGTAGTTGAAATGGCTGAAGCTGAATACATGGTAACAAGCACCGGCTACATTAAGAGTGTTGCCGACTTGGAAGCTATTCCGCTTGGTGTAAACGCCAACGGTACTGCGCTGCAATTACGTGATGTAGCTGATATTCGGGTCGGACCGCAAATGCGCCGTGGTATTGCAGAGCTAAATGGCGAAGGCGAAGTAACCGGCGGCATTGTTATTATGCGCTATGGCGAAAATGCACAAAAAACCATTGAGCTCGTAAAAGAAAAACTAGAATCGCTTAAAAAGGGATTACCAGAGGGCGTTGAAATAGTCCCTGTGTACGATCGCTCTAACTTAATAAATAACGCGGTAGATAATCTAACAAGTAAGCTAATTGAAGAGCTTATTGTAGTTGCCTTAGTGTGTGTGGTGTTTTTGTTTCATGTGCGCTCATCGCTGGTGGCGATTATTACGTTACCGCTTGGGATTTTAACGGCATTTATAATTATGTATTGGCAGGGGATTAACGCCAACATTATGTCTTTAGGAGGAATTGCAATAGCGATAGGCGCAATGACCGACGGCGCTATCGTCATGATTGAAAATATGCACAAACATATGGAAAAAACGCCACTTACCAACGAAAACCGCTGGGAAGTTGTGGCTAAATCGGCGAGTGAAGTGGGTCCTGCATTATTTTTTAGTTTATTAATTATTACCGTCAGCTTTATGCCGGTATTTATTTTAGAAGCGCAAGAAGGACGTATGTTTGCGCCACTGGCTTACACTAAAACCTATGCTATGGCAGCGTCTGCTGGGCTTGCGATTACCTTAGTGCCGGTATTAATGGGTTACTTTATTAGAGGTAAAGTTATTTCGGAGCAAAAAAATCCAGTTAACCGATTACTCGTCGCAGCGTATCGCCCACTACTTAACTGGGTGCTTAAATTTCCAAAAATGACATTGGTACTCGCGGTGGTTGTTTCTGTTATTGGCTTTTACCCGGTAAACAAAATAGGCAGTGAATTTATTCCGCCACTTGATGAGGGCGATTTAATGTATATGCCCACAACGTATCCTGGTTTATCGGTAGGTAAAGCGCGCGAAATACTACAGCAAACCGACAAGTTAATTGCCACAGTGCCCGAGGTTAAAACAGTATTTGGTAAAGTTGGGCGAGCAGAAACAGCAACAGATCCTGCGCCGCTTACAATGATAGAGACGTTTATTCAGTTAAAACCAAAAAACGAATGGCGCGAGGGTATGACCCTTGAAAAACTTAAAAAAGAACTCGACGGTTTGGTTAAGTTTCCGGGGTTGACGAACGCGTGGGTAATGCCAATTAAAACACGTATTGATATGCTCGCAACCGGTATTAAAACTCCCGTGGGCATTAAAGTTGCGGGACCAAAGTTGAGTGAAATTCAAAAAATTGGTCAACAAATAGAAGTGCTTTTAAAAGATGTGCAAGGCACCGCATCGGTTTACTCAGAGCGAGTAGCAGGTGGGCGTTATATAAAAGTAGATATAAACCGAGAAAAAGCGGCGCGTTATAGCTTAAATATTAGCGACATACAGCAAGTTGTATCTACTGCAATAGGTGGTACAAACGTAACTCAAACCGTAGAAGGGCAAGAGCGTTACCCTGTTAATTTACGTTATCCGCAAGCATACAGAGACTCGCCAGAAGAGCTAATGTTGTTACCTATTGTAACGCCTACAGGGCAGCGTATAGCACTTGGTGATGTAGCCAATGTATTTATTGAAGATGGACCGCCTGGTATAAAAAGCGAAAATGCACGTTTAAACGGTTGGAGTTTTATTGATATATATGGCGTTGATATTGGTACTTACGTTGAGCACGCTCAGCAAGTGCTCGATAAAGACCTAATACTACCTGCTGGCTACTCAATTACGTGGGCTGGGCAGTATGAATACATGCAGCGCGCTAAAGACAAACTGACTTATGTATTACCACTTACATTAGCGATTATTATTGTATTGCTTTACCTTAATTTTAGAAGCTTTGCTGAGGTCACTATTATTATGGCCACGTTGCCACTGGCAATGATTGGTGGCGTATGGCTAATGTATTTAGAGGGCTTTAACTTTTCAGTTGCAGTAGGTGTGGGCTTTATTGCCTTAGCTGGGGTAGCGGTAGAAATTGGGGTCATTATGTTGGTGTATTTAAACCAGGCCTATCAAGAAAAATGCATCGAAGCAGAGCAGGCAGGTAAGCCACTTAGTTTAGTGCAATTACAGCAAGCTATTATTGAAGGTGCAGGGCTTCGAGTACGCCCGGTTATGATGACTGTCGCGACAATTATTATCGGTTTATTACCTGTACTTTATGGCACGGGCACCGGAAGCGAAGTAATGAGTCGAATAGCTGCACCTATGGTTGGCGGTATGGGCAGTGCAATTGTACTCACCTTACTTGTTATTCCTGCGGTTTACCTACTGTGGCGCAAACAAGGACTTAAATAATATAAAGCAACAAGACGACAGAGCAGTGCGGTTACTACTCACGCATTGCTCTATAAAAATTACCTATAATTTGTAAGTTATTCTATTAAATTGCTAATTAATATTCGCTTTAAAATTAACCTTCTGTTTTTAAATGGTTTTTTAATTGGCACGCTTTACGCAATGTAGTACCTATACAGTCAACTAAGTAAGGAATGCACATGCAAGTTAAAACAATTAAAGAGGTATACGATTGGACCGTTTTGTTTCATACGCAAATGGCGGCTAATTTTCATAGCGTAAAGGATTTACTCGATGAACATAATGCAATGCTGGTGGACTACTACCTAAATTACGAAAAAAAACTCGCTGAAGATTTAGTCGGGTTTAAAGCGATAACCGAAATAAATACGCTCGATACGTACTGTTATGAATACTTTGCTAAAAATCCTGAGCTAATTACTTTCGAAGACATTAGTAAAGACCAGCAATTTGATGAGAAAGTTATTCAAGCTTATTTATCAGAGCAGCATCAAAAGGTAATTGAATTATACGAATACTTACTTGAGCGCGCTGAAACTCAAAGTGGCCAAGAAAAGCTGCAACAAATACTAGAGCTGGAAAAGCAAGGTATAAAGCAAATGATGCAAAGTACGAATCGTCATATGGATATGTAGCTTTATAAGATAACCATTTAAAATAGCCGATGCTTGTATCGGCTTATTTTATGTCTGCGTTAAATAACCCGCAGAGGGCTTTGATAGAGTGGCTAGAATAATATGCGTGTCAACGTGTGGCACGCACATAGGGATGTCAAACTTCTTCTGTATCTACAATTAAATCACTTGTTATTGATTCCAATGCTTCAATAACTTCATCTTTATTCATACCATTGGGTAAAGTAACGGTAGCAACAGCACTAAAAATAGGCACCCCCCAATTAGGCGCACTTTGCTGCCTTGAATTTAAATGAGTAATGTTAGCGCCTTTGTGGCGTATTACACTCGCCAACTCTTGAACAATACCTGGGCGATCGTTACCTGTAATAACCAAATTGATTTGTTCTAATGTTGATGGTTCAATTTCTGTGTTTCCGGTCTCAATTCGAACGTCTAACTTAGGTAACTTATTTAAAGCGCTTTGTAATGATTGAAAGTGCTCCTCAGCAACTTCAAGTTGAATAATACCTGCAAAATGACCTAATAAATGGCTTAAGTTACTGCTTAGCCAGTTGCCATGATTTTGTAACACGACGGATGAGATACTCTCTACTAAACCAGGGCGATCTTGCCCTAGAATAGTTATAACCAACTGCTTCATAAATAATTCTCTTTTTAAGCCCAAAGAAAGTAAATGCATAGGCATTAAGTGTATTGTCTAATCTAAATTGTGTGTTGTTGCACTTTTATAAATCGTTGATTTTAAAATAATAAAAATGAATATGGTTGTGTTGACTATACGCGGTATTAATAGTCATTCTTATTTAGTAAGTACTCTTTTAGTATTGACCTCGATAAATGCTTTGTCCAATTATTTTATAATTTAGTTCACTTAAAAATCATCTATATGAGACTTATTTAGCGATTTTCTTCGCTAGTTTTATTTAAAACCGTTTTAACGAGCTTATTATTACTGCTGTAACATTACTGTCATCTTGATGAAATATAATTTATACAACGTTAAGATTTAAGGGTGTTTTGATGACTTCAAATCCGAATAAACCGACTTTTAATACGGATCGAAGCCGTCTATTTAAAGATCGGTTTGCCAAATTTGGTATAACCGCAGGTGGGATAATGGTATTGGTAGCACTGCTATTAATATTCTTTTACCTTCTTTATGTAGTACAGCCAATTTTTGAATCAGCAAAAGTAGAAAAACGCGATAGCTTTCAGGTTGCTAATTCGCAGCAAATAGCAGGCCTAGGTGTAGAAGAGCAAACTGAAGTTGCTTATTTATTAAGTCAGCAAGGGCAGGTTGATTTTTACAGTGTGCAAGATGGCAGCTTTGGTAAAAAGCTTAAAACATTAAACGCCGAGCTACCAAGTGATGCAACAAGCTTTGCAACTAGCGCGCCTTTTCAAGGGCATTATGCGTTTGGTTTAAAAGATGGCACTGTAATGGTTGTAGCACCTAAATTTTTGGTCACCTTTCCTAATAACGAGCGTAAATTAACGCCCCGTTTAGACTTTCCTCTTGGGGAAATGGCTTTGGAAGTAGATGAACAAGGCGCAGCTATTAAACGCTTTGCATTTAGCCACTATGAAGACAGAACAGCTGTTGTCGCACTTACAGAAGACAAACGGGTGCTGTTTAGCAGTTTTGTTGCTGAAGAGAATATGTTTACTGGCGAAGTTGAGTGGGTTGTTGAGCGCACAGAGCTAGATGTTGAAGGGCGTGTAGATGAGCTATTAATGTCGCCAGATACAACCCGTACTTTTGTACGTTCTGCTAATCAAGTTTATGTATACGATACACGTGACCCAAGTGATGTAGAGCAAATTCAGCTACTTTCAGCTAACGAAGAAAATGCCAATATTGTATCTGCACAATTACTAGCAGGTGCAAACTCATTAATGCTTGCAAATGATAACGGCGAAGTTTCGCAGTGGTTTGAAGTTAACACTGACACTGGCCGCGAATATCAAAAAATACGTTCATTTGAAACGACTAAGCAAAGTAAATTAAATGTATTTACAGAGTTCTACCGTCGTACTTTTTTTACGACCAGCAGTAACGGTGAGCTTGGGGTGTACTACACAACAAGCGAAGCAAAATTATGGCAAGGTAAAGTAAGTGAAGGCGCAATACAAAACTTTGCAATTTCACCACGTTCAAATGCTGCATTAATTTTAGCGGATAACAAACTAACAGTATTAGAAATACATAACGAGCATCCAGAAGTTACTTGGTCAGCGCTTTGGCAAGAAGTATGGTACGAAGGTTACCCAGAGCCAGGTTATATATGGCAGTCAACATCAGCCAGTGATGACTTTGAATCTAAGTTTTCATTAGTTCCAATTTCGTTTGGTACATTAAAAGCAGCCCTTTACGCGATGTTATTTGCAGTGCCTATTGCGCTTTCGGCGGCAATTTACACGGCATACTTTATGTCGAGTAAATTACGTAAGGTAGTTAAGCCTACTGTTGAAATAATGGAAGCATTACCCACCGTTATTTTAGGTTTTTTAGCCGGTCTTTGGTTAGCTCCATTGATAGAAGAGCACTTACCTGCAATTGTTGGGTTACTCATATTATTACCTTTAGGTATGTTAGCGACAGGTTTAGCTTGGACTAAATTACCAACCAAAATTCGTCATCGAATTCCTGAAGGATCTCATTCAATTATCCTTATTCCGGTCGTTTTACTTATTGGCTGGTTTTCGTTTGCGATGAGTGAATTTGTTGAGCTTTGGATGTTTGACGGCAATGTACGTCAGTACTTAACAAATGAGCTAGGTATGACATTCGATCAACGTAACTCGCTGGTTGTAGGTATTGCGATGGGGTTTGCAGTTATTCCAACTATATTCTCAATTGCAGAAGACGCCGTATTTAGTGTTCCAAAGCATTTATCAAATGGCTCATTAGCATTAGGTGCAACACAGTGGCAAACACTAATACGTGTTGTATTACTAACAGCAAGCCCTGGTATTTTCTCTGCGGTAATGATGGGACTTGGCCGCGCCGTTGGCGAAACCATGATTGTACTTATGGCAACGGGTAATACACCTATTATGGATTGGAGCATCTTCCAAGGTATGCGTACGCTTGCAGCAAATATTGCAGTTGAAATGCCTGAGTCAGAAGTAGGTAGTTCGCATTACAGAATATTGTTCTTAGCGGCCTTTGTACTATTCATATTCACATTCATTTTTAACACAGTCGCTGAATTTGTTCGCCAGCAACTGCGTGAAAAATATAGCTCAATGTAAGCGGAGAGACATGACATGGTAAAGCAGTGGTTTAAGTCTGGTTCTCCTTGGATTTGGATGACCGGTGGTGCAGTGAGCATCAGTTTAATTTCAGTTCTAGGCTTATTAGCAATGATAGCCTGGAAAGGATTAAGTTTTTTCTGGCCTTCAGAAGTTGTGCAGTTTGAACTTGAAGGGTCAATTTCAAAACAAACCGTTATTGGCGAAGTTTATGACCGTGAATTAGTACCAAAAACGCGTTTAGCCGCGACAGGTATTGACGTTAGCGGATTTGAAAAAGAAGAAATAGAGCGCTTACTTATTAAAACAGGTAATCGTGAGTATGTAGATTTAGACTTTCGTTGGATATTAGAAACCGACATTAAAAATAAAACAACGCCTGCAACGCTTGCTGTATTTGAGCGTAGTAAAAACGGTAATTTTTATGGTTATGTTGAAAGTGTAATTAAAGATGGTAAACCAGTCGAAGGCGATAAAATTGAAGCTCTACATGAACTTGTAGAGCGTGCCGTGGATTTAAACGACGAAGCACTTGATTTACAAAATGGTGACATTGGGCATATTAACTATGAGCTTGAGCGTCTTCGTTTAAAAGAAAAGGGCTACTTACTAGATAACGCACTCACTGATGAACGTGTTGCTGAGCTTGCTCAAGAGCGTGCTGAATTACGTGCGCAGTATGGTGTACTTGAAAAAGATTTATTTGCACTACGCAAACAAGCTAAACGTGACCACGTAACTGTAAAAGATATGCGCGGTGAAGTAGTTACGATTCCAATGTATCAAGTACTTGATGTTTGGTTTCCAAATGATATGGGCTTTTTTGCAAAGCTAGGGCACTACTTTGTACAGCTAGGTAAGTTTGTATCTGATGACCCACGTGAAGCAAATACAGAGGGCGGTGTTTTCCCTGCTATATTTGGTACTGTGTTTATGGTTATGCTGATGGCTGTAATAGTGACGCCGTTTGGTGTTGTTGCTGCAATTTACTTACACGAGTATGCCGCTAAAAATGCAGTCACTAAGATGATTCGTATTGCGGTGATTAACTTGGCCGGTGTGCCTTCAATTGTGTACGGTGTATTTGGCCTCGGCTTTTTTGTATACATGTTAGGTGGTAGCTTAGACCAATTATTTTACCCTGAAGCGGCACCAACGCCAGTATTTGGTACGCCAGGTGTAATGTGGTCGGCGTTAACGCTTGCTATATTAACTTTGCCAGTTGTTATTGTATCGACTGAAGAGGGCTTATCTCGTATTCCAAGTACCGTACGTGACGGTTCGCTAGCGCTTGGCGCAACAAAGGTTGAAACGTTATGGCGCATAATTATTCCAATGGCAAGCCCTGCAATTATGACTGGTTTAATACTGGCAGTTGCGCGTGCTGCAGGTGAAGTTGCACCATTAATGTTAGTAGGCGTTGTAAAAATGGCCCCTACATTACCACTTGATGGTAACTTCCCGTATTTTCACTTAGATAGAAAGTTCATGCACTTAGGCTTTCATATATACGATGTTGGCTTCCAAAGCCCTAATGTTGAAGCGGCACGTCCGCTGGTATACGCCACTGCCTTTTTATTGGTGTCGGTGATTATTACCCTAAACATAACGGCCATTGGTATACGTAACCATTTACGTGAAAAATTCAGATCGCTTGAACACTAATTAGTAAAGATTTTATAGGTAACAAAAATGATTACAGTCGCTCCACAAGTAAACCAAGCTAATATTGGTCAAAAGTTAGACCTAGAAAATTTAACGGATGATCAAAAAGCGCTAGAGATTAAAGACCTCGATCTTTACTACGGTGATAAGCAGGCGCTTAATAAAGTAAATATGAACATTCCTAAAGGCCAAGTAACTGCGTTTATCGGGCCGTCTGGGTGTGGTAAATCAACATTACTGCGTTGTATTAATCGCATGAATGATTTGGTTGATATTTGCCGTATTGAAGGTGAAATATTACTCCATGGTCAAAATATTTACGATAAGAGCGTAGATGTAGCAGCACTTCGTCGTAATGTAGGCATGGTGTTTCAGCGCCCTAATCCATTTCCTAAATCAATTTATGAAAATGTAGTTTATGGCCTGCGCTTACAAGGCATTAAAGAGAAACGTAAATTAGATGAAGTAGTAGAGCAATCACTTCGTGGTGCTGCTTTGTGGGATGAAGTAAAAGATAGATTGCACGATAGCGCGTTTGGCTTATCGGGTGGTCAGCAACAACGTTTAGTTATAGCTCGCTCAATTGCAATTGAGCCTGAGGTACTTTTACTTGATGAACCAACATCAGCACTCGACCCTATTTCTACTTTGGTAATCGAAGAGCTAATAAACGATTTAAAAAACAAATTTACCGTTGTTATTGTTACGCACAACATGCAACAAGCAGCGCGTGTATCTGATCAAACAGCCTTTATGTATATGGGCGAATTGATTGAATACTCAGACACAAATACCTTATTTACTACACCAACGAAGAAAAAGACTGAAGATTACATTACCGGTCGTTACGGTTAATTAGCCCGTTATAGCGTGTTGTACAAGATTAAGAGAGAAGGTAACTATGGAACATAATATTAATAAGCATATTTCTGGTCGCTTTAACCAAGAACTAGAAAATGTACGTAACCATGTATTGAGTATGGGTGGCTTAGTTGAGCAGCAATTAAATAGCGCGCTTGATGCGGTGAGTCGTAACGATGCTGAGCTTGCTCAAAAGGTACGTCAGAACGATTACAAAGTAAATGCAATGGAAGTCAGCATTGATGAAGAATGTACGCGTATCATTGCTCGTCGTCAGCCTGCAGCAAGTGACTTACGTTTGGTGATTGCAATTGCAAAAACTATTGCAGATTTAGAACGTATTGGCGATGAAGCTGAGCGAATTGCTAAAGTTGCACTAGACTCATTTACTAAAGATCAACAAGACTTGCTAGTAAATATTGAGAATATGGGCCGCCAAGTTCTAAAGATGTTACATGATGTACTAGACGCATTTGCACGTATGGATGTGCAGCGCGCATTTCAAGTACATAAAGAAGATGCAAAAGTTGACCGTGAATATGAAGCTATCACACGTCAAATAATGACTTATATGATGGAAGATCCACGCTCAATCCCTAAAATTATGGACTTAGTTTGGTCTGTTCGTTCATTAGAGCGCATAGGGGATCGCTGTCAAAATATTGCGGAATACATTATTTATTTTGTAAATGGCAAAGATATTCGTCATACATCTCAAGAAGATATAGAAAAATCGCTATAATTTTTTACCTATTTTTCTTTTTTATTAAAGCGGCTTAGTGCCGCTTTGTGCATTGCAAGCCTTAGTGAAGTAATAAAAAGCGTTCACAATCTTGGTTAATACTGTAAAATTCATGCTGCAAAGCATATCAATTTGATTAAAGGGTCAGTTATGCCTACAAACGCGTTTTTAGGAGTATTTGCAAAATCTCCTATCAAACCAATGGAAGAACACATCAAGAAGGTTCATCAAGCAAGTAAAGCCTTGATACCTTTTTTTAATCACGTATTTAAAGAAGAGTGGGTACAAGCTGAAGAGCTTCGCATCACTATTCGCAATTTAGAACGTGAAGCTGATGATATGAAAAGAGATATACGCTTACAATTGCCACGTGGTTTATTCATGCCGGTAGAGCGTACAGATCTTCTCGAATTAGTAACTCAACAAGATAAAATTGCCAATAAAGCAAAAGATATTGCAGGACGAGTGATTGGTCGTGAAATGACCATTCCAAAAGTTATGCAAGCTGATTTCTTAGCTTACTTAACCCGTTGTGTAGATGCGACTAAACAAGCATCTAAAGCAATTAACGAATTAGAAGAATTGCTAGAAACGGGTTTTAAAGGTCGAGAAGTCACCTTAGTAGAAAAAATGTTAGTTGAATTGGATGCCATAGAACAAGACACGGACGAAATGCAGATAAAAGTACGCCGCCAGCTACGTGATGTAGAGGGTGAGTTAAATCCAATTGATGTTATGTTTTTGTACAAAATCATTGAATGGGTTGGCGAGCTTGCAGATATTGCAGAGCGCGTAGGATCACGTCTTGAGCTGATGTTAGCTCGTTAATTTAAAATCAGTTCAAACACGAAAGATTAAGGTTTTACAATGGATATCATTGCATCTTACGGCACGGTATTAATTTTAATTGCCGCAGCAGTCGGCTTTTTTATGGCTTATGGTATTGGCGCGAACGACGTAGCGAACGCCATGGGTACATCTGTAGGTTCAAAAGCGCTAACAATCAAACAAGCTATTTTTATAGCGATGATTTTTGAATTTGCAGGCGCCTATTTAGCAGGTGGTGAGGTTACATCAACAATTCGTAAAGGAATTATTGATGCTGCACCATTTGCAGATATTCCGGAATTAATGGTTCTGGGTATGATTTCGTCTTTATTTGCAGCCGGTGCTTGGTTATTAATGGCCTCGTTCTTGGGTTGGCCTGTATCTACAACTCACTCAATCATTGGTGCAATCATAGGTTTTGCGTTAGTTGCAGTAGGTACTGAGGCGATTCAATGGGATAAAGTAGGTGGTATTGTAGGTAGTTGGATTATAACACCTGCCATATCAGGCTTTATTGCATACTTAATATTCATGAGTGCACAAAAGCTTATTTTTAATACAGATGCACCACTAAAAAATGCTAAACGTTATGTCCCTCTTTATATGGGCTTAGCAGGTTTTATCATGGCATTGGTTACAATTAAAAAGGGCTTAAAGCACGTTGGTATAGATCTAGGCTCAGCTGAAGGCTATGCACTGTCAGTAGGTGTTGCAATAGTTGTTGCTGTGATTGGTAAAATTGCTATATCTCGCTTAAATATTGATCCAAAAGCAGATAAACAAATGCAGTTCAACAATGTTGAAAAAGTATTTGCTGTTCTTATGGTACTTACGGCATGTTGTATGGCATTTGCACATGGTTCTAATGACGTTGCAAATGCAATTGGTCCACTAGCAGCTGTTGTAAACATTGTTGAAAACAATGGTGAAATTGCTAAAAAAGCAGCTATTGCTTGGTGGATTCTACCTCTAGGTGGTTTTGGTATTGTTGCTGGTCTTGCTATTTTAGGCAAAAAAGTAATCAAAACAATCGGTGAAGGTATTACACATTTAACACCTAGCCGTGGTTTTGCTGCTGAACTAGCTGCTGCTTCTACCGTTGTTATTGCCTCAGGTACTGGTATGCCAATCTCTACTACTCAAACCCTAGTGGGTGCGGTATTAGGTGTAGGTATGGCACGTGGAATTGGCGCGCTTAACATGGGTGTTATCAGAAACATTGTAGTTTCTTGGGTAATTACATTGCCAGTTGGCGCTGCCCTTGCTATTGTTATTTTCTACGTACTAAGAACCGCATTTGGGGTTTAATAAAAAAGTACTCAAAGACTTTTAGCTTGAAAAGATCTCAATGCCCTAGGTGTTGGGGTCTTTTTATTTGTGGAAAGAAAAAATGACCAATCTTCCAAGTATCAAACAGCTACAGTATTTATTAGCTGTTCATCAACATCAGCACTTTGGCAGAGCTGCCAGTGCCTGTTTTATTGGGCAATCTACTTTAAGCAGTGCTATTCAAAATCTTGAAGAAACTTTGGGTTGCCAGCTTATTGAACGCGAAAATCGCAGCCTCATGTTTACCAGTATTGGTGAAGAAGTTGTTGAGCGCTCTCGTAAAATAATTAACGATACAATTAGTTTAAAAGAGCTCACTAAAAGCTTTTTAACACCACTGAGTGGTAAATTAACGGTGGGTGTTATACCTACAATTGCTAGCTTTATAGCGGCTCCTCTGTATCACTTTTGTAAAGAAACCTTTTGTGATTTAGAGCTGGTATTAATAGAAGATACGAGTGATAAGCTACTGGATAAACTTGAGCATGGGCATATTGATTTAGCGCTACTTGCACTGCCATACGAAACCGATAAATTTCATACACAAGTATTGGCAAAAGATCAGTTTAGTTTAGTGCACCATAAGGATTACAGCGCTGCAAAGGGCGTAGTCGACTTTAATCTATTACCAGAGGCTAGCGTATTCTTACTTGAGCGTGAGCACTGTATGACAGGCCATGCGCTTAGTGCATGTCATTTAAATCGTGCTAGCTGTATTAACCCATTTGAAGCAGCAAGCTTGCATACATTATTGAGTATGGTTGAGCATCAGCTCGGGGTGACTTTTTTACCACAAATGGCGATTAACGCCGGAATTTTAGATAATAAAAATATGGTGGCTACACCATCACAAAGTGATGCATATAGAGATATTGGCATATTGTGGCGCAAAACTACGGGGCGGATCCGTGACTTTAAGTTATTTAGTCAACAGCTTGAGGTATTTTTAAAGCGCCAATGTAGTTTAGATTTTTCTAAATTAGAATAGGAAATAAATGAAAGCAGCCTATAAAGGCTGCTTTTGATTTTGAAGATGGCTTTCAAAAGGCTCAAGTTCGGGTAAAAATAGTAAATAAATCCATACCACTAAGTTAAAGTAAGGCACGCAGCCTAATACAGTAAAAACCTTAACTGGGTAGCCTTTAATATTTGCGTAACGATAACACTGATACGCGATTGCAAAATGTATAATCAGTAATAACATAACTAGCTGTGTCATACCTTTCTCCTTAAAAGCCTAAATAGCTTTGAAACCCACTATAAATATCAGTACTACGTCACCAAAAGGTAATGTCATGTTTTTAAAGTGAAATGCATTAAAAGATACGACATTTTTCATTTGATACTGAAAGTATAGGCAAGAAAGGCAATATTGGTAGTAACAAATTGTTTAATTTTGTTTATTTTGGGCTAGCTTGTTGTTGGTAAAACGTTTTATTTTTTGAAATTTTTTCAAGTTCATCTTTTACTTTTTCAACAGGTATTGGGCGTGCAATAAAGTAGCCTTGTCCATAATCAACACCTATCTCTTTTAGTGCAAAAAATATCTCTTCGTTTTCAACGTACTCAGCTACAGAGCGCTTATCGAGAGACCGACTAATATCATTTATTGCTTTTACTAACGCTAAGTCTATAGGGTCATTAAGCATGTCGCTTACAAATGAGCCATCAATTTTTACATGCTGTGCCGGAAGCTGCTTTAAATAGTTAAATGTACTAAAGCCAGTTCCAAAATCATCAATAGAAAAATGACAGCCTAAGCTATTAAGCTTCTCGATCATTTTACGAGTCGCTTTTAAATTGTTAATACTTGCTGATTCAGTTATTTCAAAAATTATCCGCGAAGGGGGCACGTTATACTTTTCAAGGTTTGATTCAATTAATGGCAGTAAGCGTTCATCTAAAAATGATTGTGCTGACAAATTGATAGCAACTTGGTTTAACTCTGGGTGCTTAGACACACAAGCAACGGCATTACGTATAACGCATTGATCCATCAAAAATGTGTCGTTAAGCATCTCTAAAGAGGGAATAAATTGATTTGGGTATACAAGTTCACCTTTGAGTTTTAAGCGTAAGAGCGCTTCAAAATAAGCAACTTTACACTCTTTAAAATCCCAAATAGGTTGGTAATGCAGTTCAATATTATCTTGCTGCAGTGCTTGGCGAATTTCGTGACCCCATTCAAGCCCTGTTTGAAGCGTATTGTTTTGAGCATCCTCTTTTGAATAGCAATGTACTAAGTTACGCCCTAAATTTTTGGCAATATACAAAGCAATATCAGCTTGTTTTAAACACTCATTAGGATCATTATTTTGTGTCGTAATTTGAGTTAAACCGATAGAGCAGCTAATTGTATATATCTGATCTTCTGATTTAAAAGCATGTTTTTCTATCGCGCTGCACACACCTTCAGCAATAAGGTGTGCATCCAGTAAATTCATATCGGTAAGTATTACTGCAAACTCATCGCCGCCTATTCGGCACACTAAATGGTCTTCGCCAATATTTGCTTTAAATAATTGCGCCACTTCTTTTAATACTATGTCACCTTGGTGGTGACCTTTGCTGTCGTTTATTATTTTAAAGTGATCGAGGTCAATATAAATAACAGCATGCTCTATGCCATCATACGTGTATTTATCTTGGCATATTTTATTAAGCTGTTGGTCGAAGTAATAACGGTTGTGTAAACCAGTTAATGGGTCATGGTGTGCTAAATGACGTAGTTGGATTTCTGCTTGTTTACGTTCGTGTATGTTGTCGATAGTGGCGGTTATGGTCGCGTTATTACGACTATTTTTGATTAGCTGTAATCTGCATTCGACCCAAATTAAATTGCCATTTTTATGGGTGAGCTTTACTTCTATTTGTTGCTGCTGCTCGCCACCATGTAAAATGTCGTTAATAGTGTAATTTAGTCTTCCTTTATCTTCGTTATTACAATAAGCGCTTAATGGGTTTTGTAGTGATGATTTAACACCAAAACCGCTTAATGCTTCCCAGGCAGGGTTAATAAAACGAATATGACCTTGTTGATCAAGCTCTAAAACAACCGTATTCAAATGCAATAAAATACGCTGATGAGCCGAAAATAACTCCTTATAACGCACTTCACTCACGCTTAGTTGCTCTACTTTGTAAGCAAACTCAGCATAACTCACCATAAAATCTTCACGTCGTGCGGCGTGGTCACACACTTTATTTAAAAATGAAGGGTCGTATGGGGCTCTAATAAAGTCGGTAACACCAGAGAGCAAAAGCTGCTCAGCGTAATCAGCATCATCACTTTCTATAATAGTAACAATAGCTTGTTTAGAATTGTGCTGTAGGATTTCTTCAACGAGTACACTCGAGCTCTCTGCACTTGATGTCGTGGCATCGAGTAGCACAATTGAAAACTGCTGTTGGTTGTAAGCGTTTAGTGCTGCTTTGGCTGAGGTAACGTGAGTAATAGCAAAGTTTAACTTTAATTGTTCACTAATTTTGTCGGCCGTATTTTGAAGTGGCTCTAATAGCAATAAATTTAGTCGGCTACTTTTCTCTAGGTGAGTAGATAGAACATTCGCAAGCACTTGAGGAAGCATGTCTTTATGTTCAAATGGTAATACAGCATCTATCCCGTAGCTTCGGGCTGTTGTTTCGGCAATACGCTCACAGTAAATTGGCGGGATAAGTAAAATTGGGGTGTTTTTTTGTGTTTTTAATAATCCTGAGCGGATCATCCTCGAAAAGCGCCAGCCGTCAATTTTACCAACATTAATGCCCGTTATTATAATATCAACAGGGTGTTGTTTTAAAAGCTTTAAAGCTTGTTGGCTATCTTGCGCATCAATAAAGGTAAATACATTTAAGCTATCTAAAGTGGCCTTAATCGCGCGGCGTTCAGCACTACTTGCGTTTAATATTAGCAATTTAAGCTGGTTTGGCACGTGTTGATTACCTCTAATGTAACTTATAATAATTCAGCCGAACAAGAATAGTGACATTTAACCATAAGAACAAGAAAATTAAATGACAAACACGTAAACAAGGCATTATAAGTTTGGCTGATTTCTTGAGCTTAATATCCGATACATATACACTTGGCGCGATTTTAAATGATGTGGATTACTAATTATGCGCGTGGCTGACTTTAGCTTTGACTTACCTGATGAATTAATAGCTCGTTTTCCTAAAGCGGAAAGAACTAGCAGCCGTTTACTTACTTTAGATGGCCCAAGCGGAACTCTAGAACATAAAGTGTTTAGCGACATACTTGATTTAGTAAACGAAGGCGATTTGTTAGTCTTTAACAATACACGCGTTATTCCAGCACGTATGTTTGGTCAAAAAGCCTCTGGCGGCAAAGTTGAAGTGCTTGTAGAGCGAGTGCTAGATGAACATCGAGTACTTGCACATGTACGCGCGAGCAAGTCGCTTAAGGTTGGTAACGAAGTTATTCTTGAAGGCAAAGCTAAAGCAATAATGGTTGCACGCCACGATACATTATTTGAGCTTGAGTTTGATCATAGCCAAAATGTGCTAGATATACTTAATGATATTGGCCATATGCCACTGCCTCCTTATATTGACCGACCTGATACCGATGCTGATCGTGAGCGTTACCAAACTGTTTATGGAGAAAAGCCAGGTGCAGTTGCTGCGCCAACAGCGGGCTTACATTTTGACGATAAGTTAATGACGGCACTGAAGGATAAAGGTGTAAACATGGCCTTTGTTACTTTGCACGTGGGTGCAGGTACTTTTCAGCCAGTACGAGTAGATAGTGTTGATGAGCATATAATGCATTCCGAGTACATAGAAGTGCCCGATGATGTAGTTGCTGCCGTTGCACAAACTAAAGCAAGTGGCGGGCGCGTAATTGCTGTAGGCACAACTTCAGTTCGCTCATTAGAGTCGGCAGCTAAAGTTCATGGTGGCAAGTTAGATACGTATTTTGGTGATACCGATATATTTATTTTTCCGGGTTACCAATTTAATGTTGTTGATGCCATGGTCACTAATTTTCACTTACCTGAGTCAACACTCATTATGTTAGTAAGTGCTTTTAGCGGACAAGACAATATTATGGGCGCATACAATACCGCAATTGAACAACAGTACCGCTTTTTTAGTTACGGTGATGCGATGTTTTTAACACGCAAGTAACAGCTTGTTATTTAATGCTCAGTAAAAAACATTAAAAACCCCAGCTTCGTTGCTGGGGTTTTTGTTTAGCGTAATAAGCAAGATTGAATTTATCGCAGCTAATAGTATTAATGAGGCAAAAAGGGTAGAATCGAGCGGTTAAATTATAGCTTGTTGGACTGTTTTTCCGACATTGAGGATGATATGAAATTTGAATTAGATTGTACTGACGGAAAAGCGCGCCGCGGCCGCTTAATTTTTGACCGTGGTGTAATAGAAACACCTGCATTTATGCCTGTTGGTACTTACGGTACTGTAAAAGGTATGACGCCAGATGAAGTAAAAGCCACTGGTGCGCAAATATGTTTAGGTAATACCTTTCATTTAATGCTTCGCCCAGGTACTGAAATCATTAAGCAACATGGTGATTTACACGACTTTATGAATTGGGATTTCCCAATTTTAACTGACTCAGGCGGTTTCCAAGTATTTAGCTTAGGCGCAATGCGTAAAATCACTGAAGAAGGCGTGTTATTTCAATCTCCAGTAAATGGTGATGAAATTATGATGTCGCCTGAAAAGTCGATGGAAGTACAGCGCGACTTAGGCTCAGACATCGTTATGATTTTTGACGAGTGTACGCCATACCCAGCAACTGAAAAAGAAGCTAAAGATTCTATGGAGTTATCTCTTCGTTGGGCTAAGCGCTCAAAAGAAGGGCATGGCGACAATCCATCAGCTTTGTTTGGTATTATTCAAGGTGGTATGTACCCAGAATTACGTGCACAATCGCAAGCAGGCTTAGAAGAAATTGGCTTTGATGGCTATGCATTAGGTGGTCTATCAGTAGGCGAGCCTAAAAACGAAATGATGAATATTCTTGATCATTGTGCGTTTAAAATGCCAGAAGACAAACCACGCTACCTTATGGGTGTAGGCAAGCCAGAGGACTTAGTGGAGTCTGTTCGCCGTGGTATTGATATGTTTGACTGTGTTATGCCAACACGTAATGCGCGTAACGGCCATTTATTTATTACCACGGGTGTAGTTAAAATTCGTAACGCAGTGCATAAAACAGACACAGGGCCACTTGACCTTGAGTGTGATTGCCATACGTGTAAAAACTATTCACGAGCTTATTTGCATCACCTTGATAAATGTAACGAAATATTAGGTGCGCGACTAAACACAATTCATAACTTACGTTACTATCAACGTGTTATGGAAGGTTTACGTAATGCGATTAGCGAAGGTAAATTAGAAGAATTTGTACAAGATTTTTATGCTCGCCGAGGCCAAGACGTGCCAGAGCTAGTAGATATAAAAAATTAAACTTTAAAATTAAAGAGGAAGTATCATGAGTTTATTTATTTCAAATGCACACGCAGCAGCTGGTCAACCTGCGGCAGGCGGTGGTTGGGAAATGCTAATTATGTTAGCTATTTTCGGTTTGGTTTTTTACTTTTTAATCTACCGCCCGCAAGCTAAGCGCGTTAAAGAGCACAAAAGCTTAATGAGTATGATGGCTAAAGGCGATGAAGTACTTACCCAAGGTGGTTTAGTGGGTAAAATTGTGAAAATTTCTGAAGAGAAAGATTTCATCGTTATCTCTTTAAACGAGCAAGCAGAAGTAACAGTACAAAAATCTGCAGTATCTGCAGTATTGCCAAAAGGCACAATGAAGTCGCTATAAAAATAATAAGGACGACCCCGTGTTAAACAAGTTTCCAGTTTGGAAGTATTTACTTGTTTTAGCTGTGGTAGCCATTGGCCTTTTATATGCCTCTCCAAACTTGTATGGTCGCGATCCGGCTATACAAGTTTCAGGTGCTAAAGGCGCTGATGTAGATCTCAGTGTTGTAGACAAAGTAAACGCAATCCTTGAAAAAAATAATGTAACCGCTAAATCGACAATACTTGAAGATGGACAAATTTTAGTTCGTTTAAAAAATGTTGAAGAACAGCTTAAAGCGCATGACTTACTGCGCGATTCACTGAGCGACGATTACATTTCTGCCATTAATATGGCACCTGCTCAACCAGCTTGGTTAAAAGCGGTTGGTGGTAACCCTATGAAGCTAGGGCTTGATTTAAGTGGTGGCGTACATTTCACCATGGAAATCGACATGGCAACAGCGGTTGATAACCAGCTTGAGCAAATGGAACAAGATTTTCGTAGCGACCTGCGCGAAGAAAAACTACGTTACCGTAGTGTTCGCCGCGTAGCAGGCTCCGATCGTATGCGTGTAGAAATGCGTACCGAAGCAGATAAAGACGCAGCAGAGAGCTTCTTAGAAAATCGCTACCCACTAAATGTCTATATTGATGACAGCAGTAACGATAAAGCATTTTTTGCGACAATGAGTGAGCAAAAACTCAAAGAGATTCGTGACTACGCTATCAAGCAAAATGAAACGATTATTCGTAACCGTATCAACCAAATTGGTGTTGCAGAGCCTAACGTACAACGCCAAGGCGCTGAGCGTATTATTGTTCAACTACCAGGTATTCAAGACACTGCACGTGCTAAAGAAATTTTAGGTGCGACAGCAACACTTGAATTTCGTGAAGTAGACGAAAATGCTGATATTAGCGCTGCTGCCCAAGGTCGTATCCCAGCGGGTACTGAAATGATCATGAGCCGCGACGGTTACCCTGTTGTACTTAAAAAGCGTATTATTCTAGAAGGCAGTCATATTACTGGCGCGCAATCTGGCGCAGATGAATACCAACGCCCACAAGTTAGTATTACGCTCGATAGCAAAGGTGGGGCAAAAATGAATGCCTTTACCAAACGTGCTATTGGTAAGCGTATGGCAACGGTATTTATTGAATATAAGCCATCAGGTAAAAAAGATGCAGACGGTAAAGCGCTTCCGCCTATTAAGGTTGAAGAAGTTATTAACGTAGCAACAATTCAAGCTCGTCTTGATCGCTCGTTCCGTATCACAGGCATTGATAACCCAGCAGAAGCACATAACTTAAGTTTGCTACTTCGTGCAGGTGCGCTTGTAGCGCCAATTCAAATTGTTGAAGAGCGCACAGTAGGTCCAAGCTTAGGACAAGAAAATATTGAAGCAGGTATGACTGCGGTTGCACTTGGCTTTGCGTTTGTACTTGTGTTTATGCTTGTGTACTACAAAGGTTTTGGTATGGTTGCAAACCTTGCGCTTGCGGCTAATTTAGTACTAATTGTAGGTGTTATGTCTTTAATTCCGGGCGCTACACTTACGCTACCTGGTATTGCCGGTATTGTATTAACGGTAGGTATGGCAGTTGATGCTAACGTACTTATTTTTGAACGTATTCGTGAAGAGCTGGCCGATGGCCGTAGCCCTCAACAAGCGATTCATTTTGGTTACGATAGCGCATTTAGCACTATATTCGATGCTAACATCACCACGCTAATTGCTGCCATTATACTGTTTGCAGTAGGTACCGGCCCAATAGCTGGCTTTGCAGTAACACTTGCGATTGGTATTTTAACTTCAATGTTTACAGCCATCGTTGGTACCCGTGCGGTAATCAACTTGTTTGTTGGTGGTAAACGTATTGATAAACTTTCGATTTAAGGAGCTGACATGCAAATTTTAAGTTTGGGTAGTAGAACCCTTCGTTTCATGTCTCTTCGTAAAGTGGCTATGGGTTTTTCGACGTTATTAATTTTAGCGTCGTTTGCATCAATTTTTGTTAAGGGCCTAAACTTTGGTTTAGATTTTACTGGCGGTACGGCGGTAGAAGTGGGTTTTTCACAACCGGCTGACCTTAAAAAAGTACGTGATGCACTAGCTGATAATGGTTTTGCTGATGCATCAGTGCAGCTATTTGGTTCAAGCCAAGAGATTTTAGTTCGCTTAGCACCACGCGGTAGCGATGTAAAAGCTGAAGTGATTGGTAACCAAGTAATCGACGCACTTAAAAAAGCAGACGACAGCGTAGTAATGCGCCGTATTGAGTTTGTAGGCCCAAGTGTAGGTGAAGACTTAAAAGAGCAGGGTGGCCTTGCCATGCTAACTGCGCTTATTTGTATCTTAATCTACGTTGCGTTTCGTTTTGAATGGCGCTTTGCTGTGGGTGCGGTAGGTGCACTACTACACGATGTTATTATTACTGTGGGTTTATTTTCGGTATTAGGTTTAGAGTTTGATTTAACTATATTAGCGGCAATTCTTGCGGTAATAGGTTATTCACTTAACGATACGATTGTTGTATCTGACCGTATACGTGAAAACTTCCGCAAAGTGCGCATTGACGATACTGTAGAAATTATTGATATTTCACTTACACAAACACTTAACCGTACACTTGTAACTTCAATCACGACTATTTTAGTATTGATTGCTTTGTTTGCATGGGGCGGACAAACCATTCATGGCTTTGCAACTGCATTGCTGTTTGGTGTGTTTATTGGTACTTATTCTTCGATTTATGTTGCGAGCTCTGTTGCTATAGCAATGGGCGTAAGCAAAGAAGACTTAATACCAGAAGTAATTGAAAAAGAAGGTGCAGACCAAGACGCTATGCCGTAACTAGGTTTGTACTTAATAAAAACCGCTCTTATGAGCGGTTTTTTTATGAGCGCATTTTTTTGCGCAATAAAAATGTCATACACACTTGGTACTTTATTGCTCCAATCAAAATAGTTATTAGGCAAATACGTGACGATTCAGCGCAAAGTATTAGAGTACATTTTAAAAAGCGGTGAAATAACTACGCTGTTTCAGCCTATCTTTGATATTAGTAATCAAGTTATTTTAGGTTACGAAGCACTTAGTCGAGGACCTAAAAATAGCCCGTTAGAAATGCCTAATACGTTATTTAAAGTTGCCCATGAGGAAGGTTTAATTTCGGAGCTTGAATTACTATGTCGCTCAAAAGCGATTGAAAACTTTGTAAGGCTTAATCTACAAGGTAAATTATTTTTAAATGTAAGCCCTAAAACACTATTAGACCCTTGCCACCCTAAAGGGGAAACACTGCACCTAATAGAGCAATTTGGCTTAGCTGCTAACCGTGTAGTTATAGAGGTTACTGAGCAAGAAAAAGTAGATGATGGCTTCTTGTTATTAAAAACGATTGCCCATTATCGAGAGCTCGGTTTTACTATAGCAATAGATGATTTAGGCGCTGGGTATTCAGGATTAAAGCAATGGTCTGAACTATGCCCCGACTTTGTAAAGATTGACCGCTATTTTATTGGTCATTGTGATGAAAGCGAAGTTAAAAAAGAGTTTTTGAAATCTATTACCGTTCTGGCTAGAGCTACTAATACTCAGGTTATTGCCGAAGGCATAGAGCGCGCAGAAGAGCTTACATTGGTAGAGAATTTAAGTATTAGTAATGTACAAGGGTTTTTACTCGAAAAGCCAAGCATAAAGCCAAGTGAGGACTTCAGCTCAGAACAGCTGCAGGCACTTTCATTTGTGCAAACAAACGCATTATTAGATCAATCAATGGCCATAGGTCGCCTATCGATTACGCAACCTGCAATAAATAGTGATACTCGTTGTAAAGATGCACATAAGCTCTTTGAGCAAGATAAATTACTTATAAGTATTGCAGTGTTAAGTACTGAAAACCAGCCAATAGGGCTACTTCACAGAGATCAATTAACAGAAGTTTTTGCAGCGCCCTATGGACATGCCCTTTACGATAAACGCCCAGTTACTGCACTTATGGATAAGCAGCCCTTAGTCGTTGATGAAAACCAATTACTCGATACCGTAAGTAAGCAAATAACTGAGCAAGACTTTGATATACGCCGCCATATAGTGATAACTAGAGAAAAAGCTTATTTAGGATTAGCGCCGCTTCGCGATATTTTAAAACACATAACCGAAGAAAAAATACGTCATGCACAACATGCTAATCCGCTTACCATGCTCCCTGGTAATGTAGCAATTAATGAGGCTATAGAGCAGCGATTAAGAGGTAGTAATTCGTTTTCACTCGCGTATATAGACCTTAATCATTTTAAGCAATTTAATGACTTATATGGCTACGCTAGCGGCGACAGTGTAATTAAACTATTAGCTGATGTAACAGTGCAAGCGTGTAAAAATAGTGCTAACTTTGTAGGGCATATAGGTGGCGATGACTTTATGGTGGTGTTTGATCAGCACGACGCTGTTGATATATGTAATACCATTATTGAGCAATTTGAACACCAGTCTCGTATATTTTTTACACCTAAGCACATAAAGAGCAAAGGGTATTGGGCCACAAATCGTGAAGGAGAAAAGCAATTTGTGCCTTTACTAACGTTATCGATTGGCTTAGTTGTGCCTGATTTACAGCAATGTAAAAACAGCCATCAGGTTGCAGCACTTGCAACTGATGCTAAAAAAGAGGCCAAACGTTATCGCCATAGTTATTTGTTTATTTGCAAACGTAAAGGGCCAGCACCCGCTGTGGTGCGCTTAGCAAGCAATAAGCAGGTGATTTAAATAAAGTAGGTAATTGTTATGTTGCCAATAAAAATTTCTATTAGTGTATTAACTCTGTTTGTAAGTTTTGCACTTGTGGCGCAAGAGCAAATAATTAATGTAGCTCAAAAGCAAGATGTTCAAAATGCTCGTGAAGAGTACCTTAATGAGCTATTGGTACGTGCACTTGAGAATGTTAACTATCCCAGTGTTATCCGAATGACCCCTATATCAGATCTGCAAAAGCGTAAGCTCATAAACCTGCAAAGCAGTGACCTTGATATTTATTGGAGTATGAGCAGCCCAGAACGAGAAGCGCTTGCTTTAGCTATTAAAATACCGTTATTTAAAGGCTACATAGGAAAGCGGGCTTTACTCACTAATAGACAAAATGTAGCACGTTTTAAAAACGTAAAAACTCTTGAGCAGCTAGGAGAGTTTTCAGCAGTGCAAGGTCACAACTGGCCAGATACAAGAATCATGTCGTACAACGGGCTACATGTAAGGCCGCTTACTAACTACCAAGCCATGTTTACTCTAACAAGCCGTGGGCGAATAGATTACTTTCCTCGCTCGTTTATTGAGGTTAATTCCGAACTTATCGAAAACAAGCAAAGTAACCTTGTTGTGGTGCCAAACTTGTACATAAGCTACCCAACGGGTATTTATTATTTTGTGACTAAAAGTAAACCTGAATTGGCAAAGGCTATTGAAGAGGGGTTAATTGTGATGCAGAAAAACGGCGAGTTTGATGCATTATTTGATGAATACTTCGCAAAGGATTTAAATACTTTACCGTATACAAAAGGCAAAACGGTTGAGATTAAACTCGATAACCCTTATTTTTAGGCACAAAAAAAGGAGCCTGAGCTCCTTTTTAGCATGCTATTAATAGCATTAAATTAGCGAAGTAACGACTCAGTTAATACTGGACGAATTTCACGAATAATTGCTTGGGTCAGTTTTGGTGAACCACAGATGATATTGCCGCTGTGGCTATAGTTATTACCACCAGCGAAATCTACAACCATACCGCCGGCTTCTTTAACCATTAGTTCGCCTGCAGCAGAGTTCCAAGGTTTTAAACCAATTTCAAAAAAACCATCAACACGGCCAGCTGCAACGTATGCCATATCTAAAGCAGAACAACCTGCGCGGCGAATGTCTGCAGTGTGTACAAACAATGCTTTAAACGCTTCAGTGTATGCGTCCATGTGGTTTTTGTTTTTGAAAGGGAAGCCAGTAGCAAGTACAGTGCCTGCAAGGACCGTTGTTTTGCTAACACGTAGACGTTTGCTGTTTAACTGAGTGCCTTGACCGCGAGACGCAGTGAAAAGCTCGCCACGAATTGGATCATAAATAACAGCTTGGTCTAAACGACCTTTAACTTTAAGTGCGATAGAAACCGCGTAATGAGGGATACCCTTGATGAAGTTAGTTGTTCCATCGATAGGATCTACAATCCATTGGTAATCATCATCCTTGCCTTTATGCTCACCTAATTCCTCACCAACAATAGAGTGAGTAGGGTAAGACTGTAAAATAGTGTCACGAATTACGGCTTCGGCTTCTTTATCAATGTTAGTTACTAAGTCGTTAGCGCCTTTTTGTTGCACTTCAACTTTTGATAAATCTTCACTTGCGCGAAGTAAAATTTTGCCTGCGTTGCGCGCAGCGCGAACCGCAATGTTTAACATTGGATGCATGGTATTACCTTTGGGTTGTAAAAGAACGTTTATATATTTCAGCCGGCGTATTTTAGCGACTTTTGACATAAAGTAAACAATAAACCCCAAATACTTATGTTTGTTTTTTATACAAGATTGAAATGTGTATATATTTTCAAAAAATAATAATGAGCAATTAATAAGTCATTATGTTCCTTTATGCGTTTATTAAATCGAATTAATTTTAAATAACGCTTTACCTAAAGTTAGCTTGAGGTTTTATCGTGCTCCTAACTTAATTGATAGGACAACATAATGTATTTAGAGCACGTAAACTTAGTCGCGAGTGATATAGATAGTATGCTTAAATTTTACCGAGCTGTATTTCCACATTGGTCGATTAGAAGTGAGGGCAGAGGCGATTGGCATGGAAAACCAAGACGCTGGGTACACTTTGGGGATGACACGCATTATATTGCGATAAGCGATCATGGTGAGGGTGAAAACAGAAACTTATCGGGCCATCAAGTTGGTTTTGCACACTTTGCTTATGTAACTAGTAACTTAAATGAAGTAGTAGCACGCTTAAATAAAACGGGTTTTGGGATAAGTAAGCAAGGTAGTGAGAACCCTTTTAGGAAGAATGTTTATTTTATTGACCCCGCAGGGTTTGAAGTAGAATTTGTAGAATATTTAAGTGATATCCCAAGTAAGCGAAATAACGATTTATAATAGGTTAAGCACCGCAAAGTGCGGTGCTTAACGAGGCTTTATGAACGATTATTTCCAGCGCCAAGTTGTGTTTTTAGCTCATTTGCAAAGCTCATAAATTTTTCTTTAATTGTGCGCTTTATTTTTACTTCGACTGAGCCCATTACTGCCTTTCCTTCAATGTGAATAGTAGGACCTTGGCGTTTGTTAAGCGACACAGATTTATTTTCAAGGCTACTTAAAATACAAAACATTTTAGACACTACATTTACATGCTCTGGTACGTAAATCTCATCACTACCAAAAATACAGTTAACGTGAATAGTTACATTTTGATGCGCAAAAATGGCATCGGTAAAATCTAGCACCACCGATCCCATAAAGTTACTCAAATATATATTCTTTGGCACGACCCACTGACCGCTTCGCTCGTTAGAGCCTAAAATGCTGCGTAATGTAAAATCATCATCACTGTTTTGTTGTGCACTATAATGTGGTGTAAATTGCGATTGTTTTTCTGCTTTATATTGCTGATCAGTATTAAGTGTTAAATCTTCTACTAAGGCTAAAAGAGCTTCGTTATTAGGTGCATCCATCGCGTTATCTAAGCGTCTCTCAAATGCATCAACAGAAATCACCCCATGACTGTAATTATAAATTAATTGATCAATTACTTGTTCGCGTACTTGCTCTATTGGGCGGTCTTCGACTTTTACAGACATGGGGCATTCCTTATTATGTTTGCTATTAATACTGCTTCTGATGTTTATATGCAAAGCACGCACCAAATATAATAATCTTAATTATCAATGATTTAATTTTCAATGATGTTTTATGTTTTGTTATATTAACGATAGATTAACCAAAAATGCAATTATCTAGTTATTTTCACTATTTGAGAAAGTTTTACCGAGTAGCCTGTAAATAGTTACACAGCTATAGATAGCGCCTTATCCCAGAATTAAATCAAGTCATTGAAATATATATAGAAATAAAGTTGGCCTAAAGCTCGCATTAGTTAAAGTGTCTTTAATCAAAAGGAGAAAGATTATGAAAACATTTAACAAATCTATTATCGCAGCTCTAGTTCTTGGTACTACGGCTATGGGTGCCCAAGCAAACAGCTGGGAAAACGAAAGTAAAGATGCTTGGATTGATGGTAAGGCAGAAACAGTTCTACTTATGAACACTAATCTAAACAACTTTGACATTAACACTGATGTAAAAAATGGCAAGGTAGTACTTACAGGTAAAGTTAATAGCGAGCTTGATAAAGAGCTAGCAGAAGAACTTGTACTTAGCCTAGATGGCGTATCTGATGTTGAAAACAGCCTTACCGTTGTTAAAAGCATGGACACAAAAGATAGAAACAAAGACATGATGGACGATGATGATAACGACCTAACGGACGCTAAAATCACCACTGTAATCACAACTCGCTTCCTGTTTGATTCAGAAGTTGGTGGTACAGACATCGATGTTGATACCGACAACGGTATAGTAACTCTGAATGGCTCAGTAGAGTCTGAAGCTGAAAAACAACTAGCAGTTAAAATTGCTAAAAATGCTGAAGATGTTCGTGACGTAGTTGATAAACTATCTATTACTGCTGAATAACACAGTATAGTTAAGGCCCACTAACACTGGGCTTTACGCCCTTTTAATGCTTAATTTAAATGGAGTTTAATCATGGATATTATTCGTATAATACTTTCAGTTTTATTGCCGCCATTAGGTGTATTTTTGCAAGTTGGCTTAGGTATGCATTTTTGGTTAAATATTTTATTAACACTGTTAGGTTACTTCCCAGGGTTAATACATGCAATCTACATTATTGCGAAAAAATAATGACAGATTATATATTGTGTAAGCCGACTACTGAGGTTTAGCTAAATAAAAACTTCAGTACTGATCGGCTCACAATATTAGTTTTTAAAGTAAATATTTATTATCAAAATCTAATTTTTAATTTACTCAAACTAAGTGATTTATGTCTTGTAACTCACTCCCAACATTCCCTCAGCCACACCTATCGTTTACTTCAATTAAGCTTTCTAACTAACAGTAGTGTTCTGATTCTGTATTGATGCCATTTAGGAAATCTTTAACATTAGTTTGTTTATATATCTACAATACGCGATTAATTACTCTATTATTAAGTGGCAATATTACCATCACTTCTAGTGTTATCATTAAACCAAGTTTTTACGCATATTGAGGTAGCTAATTGAATATTCGACTTATACTGTCAGGCGTTGTGTCATTCGTTTTTTATTTTAGTTGGGCCTACTGGGCAAACAGTTCGGCAGATGTTGCTAAATCGGTCACGCTTCAAGCTGCATTAGTGCAAGGTTTGTATAGTGGATTTGTAACACTGTTTTTTACTTTTATTTTAGAAAAGGTCGTCAACAAGTATAAGTCTAGTTATGTAACGCTTGCGTTTGTAACTCCAATTATTTGTATGTTTCATTCTAAAACACCACAAAACGTAGCAATACGACAAAGCTTCAATAATGCAATTAACTCTAGCGCCTCGCACCTAAATAACAAAAAAATAGCAGGTGTACTTTTTGCGCCTATTATTCCAATTACAGTTCAATCGAGCTTAGTGGTTATTGTGAATGTAATTAATGAGACACCTAATTTGGCACTTACAGTAGCCCCAAGCATATTTTTTACAGCCTTGTATGCCTACGCATATATGTTAGCTTTACTTAAAAAATTAGAGCGTTAAATATAAAAGACTACATGTTGAAGGAAGGTTTTTATAATTTAATGCAGAGAATATAGTGTAAAATATCTTACGTTTTATGTTTATACCTGCCTAAAAGATTACTATTTAAGCAGTTAGCTTACTGATTATTAAAATAAAGGTTTTTGGTAGTGACAAGCACCTAAAAAGTTTTTATACTGCAACCCGCTTTAGTCGCTCTGTGACTGAACGCTTCAAAAATTAACTGTCTTGCAGTTATATAAAAGTTGGCCCCTTAGCTCAGTTGGTTAGAGCACACGACTCATAATCGTTAGGTCCCCAGTTCGAGTCTGGGAGGGGCCACCACTTTTCAAAGCTTTCCAAGTAAATACCTACTAACCGAAATTACCCTGTGCTACCTCCGTGCTACTTCCAAATTAACATAAAGCATGTAATATGTTGAGTATACATAATGTCTTTAAATATTATTTTTGTTAAAGGAAGTCTAAATGGATGGATTCACAGTATCGCTACTTGCATCTGCAACATATAGCCTAATCTCAAAAGGTGCAGAACTCACAACCTCTACATTAAAAAACGCACTTCAGAAATGGTTACTTTCAGATTCGGATTTAGAAAAAATCATTAATTTAACTAATGAAGCGCGAGTAGACGAAGACTGGTCAGAAAGAAAAATCGAAAAATACTTTAATAACTTACCAGAGGTTTTAGATATAGTTGCAAAAACGAAGGGTAATCAAAACGTAACTATAAATCAAACCCACTCTGGGGTAGGCAATAACGAAGCAAATATTAAGTTTTAAGGTCAACGCTATATGCAAGAGCGGAACATCTATGTATCTCAAAAGCATAATGGAATGGGTAATAATGAGCTTACTCTCAAAGACAATGAATTTAATAATTTTGAATTAAAACAAGTAACTCAGCATGTCATAGAGCTTGCCCCAGATAACATTCGAAAACCTCTATCTAATGCTATTAGCTTTATAGCTCAGGGTAATCAAAATGACGCTGACCTCATTATCAACACTTTAGAGGCCACAAATTCATTAAATCATGAAGCTAGTGTAGCTATATTAGCTTTTAAAGTTCTATCAAGTAAAACTCCAGACCCAGAGTATATCAAAACACTTGTTGAGAATAAGAGTCATTGTCAAAACCCCTTTGTATTAGACCTTCTCATAACGGCCCAGCTAAAGAATGACGTCGCTAAAGGGAACTTAGACACTGCACTAGAGCGATATGAAGACTCTTCTTCAGCTGGAAATTTAACAAATAACTTTTTCCTAAGATGGTTAGCAAACTGTGAGAGTATTCAACGTTTCTATGACATTAATAGGCTAGACCTAACAGATGAGACACTAATAGCCATTGCCTATGGATATCTTAGAGTGGGCGCATTAAATGATGCTGCTTCTGTTATAGACAAACTAAATGCAGTACAAGAGCTCCCTCATGTAAAGAAGCTAGCTTACCTTTGCAGCGCCGCAAAGCTAAATAGAATATTTAATGAACGACATTATTGGATTATCGACATTAACGAGAAAAAGATTCTTGATGAAGTCATTGAAGAGTCAAAAAACTATATAAAGAATCAGGAAATTGATAATAACATTATAAACGTAGTTAGTTTCTGCTTGTACCATACTGATTGTAAGGACAGAGAATTAGTTGAGCTATGCTTTGCTAATGACAATACTCTAAATCAGTTCCCTAAAGACGTTAGTGAACAACTACAGTTCATTAAATCTGGTGACCCTAATGTATTCAGTAATAAAGGGCTGGTTGAGCTCCAGGAAGCTAGATCTAATTCTGAGGTTAAGGCTTCTATTACAAAGAAAATTAAAGAAGAATTAAAGATCAATAGTCTTCAATATCACAACATTCTGGACTTATTTAGCAAAGAGCAGCTTAGAAATTTACTAGATGAAGGGCTAGATGTAGATAGTGATGATGAGTTTACTAAACGCGTCTGTAAGTTAAGACTCACACTTATCGCTAATGATAACTCAGCTGACTTAAGCAGTGCTACTACCCTCGTAAACTCTGTGATTCAAGATCTTGAAGAGTCGGGAAAAACAATTCTACCACCTACTTTATTAAGCATAGCGTGTGGGTTGCAAGAGCATAAGCTATTTGAGCAAGCAATAAAACTTATTGAACTTGGCTTACCAAAGGAAGCTTGGCTTTCACCACTCCATGACTTTTATTTAGAACTGCTTTTCCAAACAAAGCAATACGGTAAACTCACTAAAACACTTGGCTCTATAACTGAAGCAGGTTGGAATTTTAACTGCTGGGCACTCAGAGTGAATTTACACCAGATTAATGGTGACCTAAATGCAGAGATTAGTACACTTGAGCATTTAGTTGAAAGTTATAAGAACAACGTATCTCTTTGGAATACTCTCACATCTGCTTATGAAAGAGCAGACGCAAAGTCAAAAATTATCGAATTACCCCACCTAATACCAACAGCTCTTTTCGAGAAGTCTACAAGCGACGCTTGGCGAATTTTATTTTCGTTCATGAAAAATGGGTTATTCAAGTTTATTGAGCCTATAGTGCTTAGATGGTTTGTAGAGGACCCTGAAACTATTTCTGAAGCGATTACTAATTTTGCTCTTCAGGGGACATTCAGTGGTGTTGAATATGATTTCTCACATACAGTTGGTAATATTCGCTCGTGCTATGTTTTAAGAGATGCTAAAGGGGAAGAGAGATTAAAACTAATAATTGATGGATATGATGGCAAGCATAGTAATCTATTAGACTCGCAATCTCCTCATGCCCAATCTCTTCTTCGCTGTACTGTGAATGATACGATTCAATTCGGTGTAGAAGAGTTTACAATTACAGAAATAGCCCCTCCATTTTTGGGTGCAGCTTGGAGAATTGCCCCTAAAATAAGAGCCCAACAAAATGATGGCTCTGATGCATTTCAATTACTAGAGCTACCTTCGGGCGAAGATAACAATATAGCAGACTCTATGGCTCAAATAATCTCTAAACTCAAACCGAAAAAAGGGCCGAACGAAATCCAAAAACACCCTCAACTACCTATTCAAATAAAAGGATATTGGCTATCAGAAACAGATGCTTTTGAAAGTGCTGTTCAAACTATAATTGATAAAGATTGCATAAAAAATCAAATCCCAGTAACAGATTCTACTTCGCAAACCTTGGTATTAGACTTATATAGTGTGGCTTTTATTTCACTTTTAGGTCTTTATGAAGCACGCTCATTCACAGACCGAAACTACTTCATTACCCCAATTACCAAGTCTCTTTTGGAGAGTTGGTTAGGACACTCAAAGAAGGAGCACTTACGAGCAAGCGTAGGACCAGCCGGCAAACTTATACTTAGTAATGAAAAGCATATTTTAAATCAGAGATTAGTAAAAGGTGTAGAATTTATATTAGAAAATACTTCACTCATCCAGACCCAGCTAGAAGACATACCTATCGATCTTGTGAATTTTGAAGATTTTATGGATAGCTCAACGTTTTCCAGTTTATGTGCATGCTCTCAGCTAGGTCATGACTACTTATCTTTTGACAACAATTTTGCAATGTTATTCAAAGACTCTGACTTAACTTTCGCTAACGCTAATGAATTGTACTTAACATCTTTAGATCAGCTTTCATTGGAGGAGCAACAATCTAATTTGTACTTGTTGTATATGGCGAATGTTAATGTCCCAGTGAGGTACAATACTTTGACTAGATTGGCCAGTACAAATAGATCGGAAGCTTTATCATTAATAGCTCAAATAATTAAAGGATGGAAACCAAATGCGCGAGATGGTGAAAGCTTTATTAATCTTTTATCTCTACTTGTTTTAGCTGGCCTTCGTCACAAACTTTTCTCTGAAAATATTATTGCAGATAGTGCCGGAACTAAATTGATTTTCACAGCTTTGAGTTGTGCTCGACTCGATAAAGTTGAAAAAGGTTTTATAGAAGACATGGTAATAGCTTTATTTATGAAAGTGCTTGAAATTTCGCCCCAAGAGAAAAGGTTTTGGCAGTTTATAAAAGCTCATTTTGATGACTTTGTAATATGTAACTTTCTTGATCTTGAATATATAAATCAAGAGGTCATAAGACTCTTAGCAAAACGGATTAACTCCTAGTCGTACCTACTCGAAGAGGTAGGGACGACTCACAGAGTCGCCTATCTCAAGGCCACTGCTCATGATGCCTTGAGACCTATTATCCAACCGCAAAATCAAAAGGCCAGAAGAGGGAAGGGCATCCACTTGAAGAAATAGCTATTTGCAATCTAAGATCAATATGCTAATTTAAATATGAACTAGCTCACTTTGAGCAAACAAGAAAACGGGCGTTTCCCAACTGCCCTCGACACGTCAAGAGGAGCTACAACCGTAGCTGTCAGGCTCAACAGAGCCAGATTAATAATTACCAAAACCACTATAGTCTGCGTCTTGAATCAACAGACTCAGCGCCGCTTTGCTTGTTTGCTTTAGATCAGCCAGCCCATGTGTCTTATGACAACTTCGTTAGTTACGTACTAACTAAGTGGCTTTAAAACTTACCTTTATTGGCTTACGCCCCCTGATCTTCGGTTTTGGTTTTCTATCTTCCACTTTAATTTTAAGGAATTGATATGAGCCAGTTGGGATATTCACTAAACCAGTTAAACATTCATAACAAAGAGCGGAGTCATGCTACTCGCCAAAATAGAAAGAGCATTTTTAATCTTGTTGCAAAACAGCTTCATGGTTTTGGCTTTAAGTTAAAAGATGCAAAAGGGTTAAAACCTAAACACGTAAATGCTTTAGTAAAGCATTGGCAAGATCAAAAGCTTGCAAACAAGACTATCAAAAATCGAATGTCGGCCATTAGATGGTGGGCAGACAAAGTCGGTAAACGTAATGTAGTCGGTCGTACTAATGATGAATACGGTATTGATAAAGTACGCAATAGTCCTCTGGGTAAATCCAAAGAGCTAGATATGCAGAAGCATGCCCAGATTAATTGCCCTTATGTAAGGTTTTCACTGCGCTTACAACAAGAGTTCGGGCTACGCCGAGAGGAGGCAATAAAGTTCAATGTCAGCTATGCAGATCAAGGTAATTATATCCGCTTAAAAGGTTCATGGACTAAAGGTGGTAAACCCCGCACCTTACCTACTCTAAAAGAGTCACAGCGCTCTCTGCTTGATGAAATTCGCTCTTTTACACGCTCATCATTAATTCGCGCGACAGACCGCTACGTAGATCAAATGCGCCGCTATGAGCGTGAAACTAATAAGGTAGGCCTTAGCAAAAATCATGGCTTACGCCATCACTATGCCCGTCAACGTTATCTAGAACTAACTGGTTGGCAATGCCCCGCTAATGGAGGGCCACGTCGTATGCATTTAGTAGGCAAAGAACGAGAGCTAGATTACAAGGCACGAATGATAATTAGCCGTGAGCTTGGACATGAGCGGTTTAGTATTACGTATACATATTTGGGCAGCTGAACCGCATAGAGTGATGTATAAAGTTATTTCTATAACTTGTCAGCTGAAACTTTGCGTATAGGCAACTCTTTTTCAACCCATGAAATCATTTCGAACCATGGGTTATTAAGATTTGTAGCATCAAATTCAAGGACTCGTCCTACTTCATCTTCCATCAACTCATGCATATGAGTTTTTGCAGTACGGTATTCTTCCGAATCGATGCCTGCTACCTCTATCGCAAATGAATCATCCGATGCTTTTAGTACGAAATCAGGTCTAGTTGCCTTGATATTATATATAGGTTTATCAAGTTGGTAATTGGCATTACTTTTACCAAAGTGCTTCTTTAATGCCCAAAGCATTTGTCGTTCATATGATGACTCTAGAAGACACATCTCAGACTTGTTGCTCACATAGTGAAAAGCACACTTTTCAATTTTAGGATAATTCCTTTTTTCTTCACCAACTTGAAAAGATCCTAAAGTTGCAACAAATGCAAAAATGAAGGGACCATGCTTTACTGACTGGTTGCCAATACGATTCAAGACAATTTTGTTATTATGGAAGCAGCCTTTTTTCAAAAGAGCTACTCCAATACCATTTGAAATCAGTTCGATGTGAGCATTTTTTTTTACTATTTTATCGCAGGTTAAGAGAACGATCTTATGATAAGTAGAACCCTTAGGCCAATTATTTGGTTCTTGTGATAATGCTTCTGTCAGTTCACTTGAATTATATTTATTTATTATTTGTAAAACTGAACTTAATCTAATGTCTAGCTTTTTAGAAAGGTAGATTTCTTCAGATGCTCTATGTAATCTTTCTAACGTTACGTTGTAGCTAGTATTGTTCTCTAATCTCGAATTTGTTCCAGCCTTATCAAATAAATACATTAAGGCTGATATTAGCTTAGAGATTCTATTTTTGTTTGATACCTTAGAGCCATCAGCTTTAGCGCTTTTTTTAGGTTGGCTCACATCCGCTGTACCTGCCATAAGATCTATTTCTGAATCATCAGGTTCCCGAGGTCTAGAAGGAGGAACTCTTTCTGACCTCAATTTATTCCTGAGTAAACAAGAGCTTGAATGGTCACTATTTGATGGCTTTCTTAGGTAATAAACTCCATCTCTATTACCAACTGAAAGCACAAAACAATGACACCGGAGAACTAATTTTTTTTCTTTGACTTTCTTTAAGTAATTTCTGAATAGAGTAGCTTCTTCTTTAAGTAATTGTTCACCATTATAGTATTTCACTATAACAGACTCTTCATTTTTACTTATAGCATGGCCATTACATGTAATCATTGTTATAAAACCTCAAACTCAAAAAGATCATTTATGTATTCCAGTTTAATATATTTTCAGCCAATTCATCTTCAATACAATACAGGTACGCAGTTGGTACTTCTAAAATATCAGCCAGAGCTTTCACTGTTTTAAAGTCTGGAGAATGTACGCCTTTTTCGTATTGGTTCATTCTTGCTGATGCCGCAAACTCATCCATTCCAGCTAAAATCCCTAACTGTTTTTGTGATAGCCCTTTTGCTTTTCTTGCTTCTTTTAATCGTTTTGGAAAAGGTGAGTCATCATTAGTTTTCATTTATATTTATTCTTAACTTGAAAACTAAGAGTTTCTTAGCTTTAATGTGTTTTAGATACTAAGTAATACTTAGCTTTTGAGGTGGTATATGATTTGGAAAACATTAAAGGTTGTTGGTTCGGTAGCCGTGGCTGTTATCTTAGACGTTGACGATAAGTCAGAGGAGGATCGCTTTATTGATGAGTACAGTGATGGCATGGGAAGTGTAAATCATTGTGGGGACGACTACGCTGAACAGGAGGCCAGAGATGCACATGCCCGTGGAGAGCTCTATAAGTGAAAAGTAATATGATTAAGCCTGAAAATAAACCATATCAGCCTGTGCTTGCAGTATTATCAGTACAGCTTTATGGTTGCGAGAAAAGCTATCAACAATTAGCGCTATTAAGTAGCCAATTAAATAACATATCGGAATCTCAGTTAATTAGTTCATTGCTTACCTTAGATTTTATGCTTCATCATTATATAAATGATGAAGGTGAGATTTGGGAGATTCAAAAAGAAAGTTATCAAATGTTTTGTAATCGCTCGGAGTCTTTAAAGATTGTGAATAGTGGTTATTCTGAAAAAGACGTTCAGCATTTTTTTCAATGGATTGTTATGCTTTCCAATTGGGAGCATGATTTAAACTTGCCAATCACCTACAGTTTTCATTAATTTTTAGCTTGAGTTTGGCATGCCAAACTTTAAGCACTCTGTTTTGAGCAAAAATTTAGCCTTATATTATTCAATTAAGTGCTAATTTCCTTCTAAGACCCTTACTAATATCTAACTTTAGGTCATTAGGCTTACTTTGCATTACCATCTTTTACTATTTTAAAAAAAAGCATCGAAAAATTGACCCCCCCTTTTTGAGAGTCAGGTTAAGAAATATGTGGAGAATAGGTTATTCCAATAACTAATAGGAATAATAATGAAGATCAAACAACAATTTTATACGCTAGAAGAAGTCGCTGATGCAATGCGTATTTCAAAACAAACTTTATACAATAAGCTTTGCGATAATCGAAAAGGTAAATCAGAGCACCTGCTACCACCATATATTAAACAAGGTGGGAAAACTTTATTTCCTATAAGCGAATTCCATAACTGGATAAAAGAGCAACCACTGATAAAAAGTGAATCGGTAATGCATCAATGAGTACTGATAAACAGATTGAAGAAATTGTAAAGTATTGTCCTTATGAGATGAAAACAGTTGGTTTTTATCCAGCTTTTTTAATTGATCCTTGTATTTTACCTCTCAAAGAAACAGAGTTATCTGAGGCTAAGAGCTTCGGAAAATACGCAACCGTCATATTGAAAAGTTCGAAGCCTTTGCCGCATGGGCACTATGCGAGATTGATTATTGCATACCTAACAACTGAAATTGCCAGAAGACCAGAACTCCCATCTCATATAATTGCTAATTCGGTAAGTGATCTGTTTAAGCAAGTTACTGGGCAAAAGGAAATATCAGGCGGTACATACGCAAACTTCATGCTAGCCCTTGAGAGAGTCTTTGATATTACCTTTACTATTGAACCAACTGGTAAATCTAAAGATAAATTGAGAAGAAGAGGCTTTTTTGCAGAAGCTGATAATTTACTTGGTGATCATCATCTAGGCAACTACAACGCAAAATACAAGGAAGTTCTCTATACCCCATCGAATAGCTTTAAAACACTTGTAGCCTATCAGAAGAGTATTATTTCGATCGACTTACGTTTTCTTAAGCTTGCTAGGAGTAAGGACATTGTTCTTGCCCATGATTTATACATCTACTTGGTTCGCCGAGGTTATGAAAAGGGTGGAGTTAGTTTCGTGCCGTGGGTCACTCTTCATAAAGATATATTTCCATATCTTAAAAAGCTTGAACTCAGTAGATTTAAACGACGCTTTACACGTGCTTTAGAGCTTATTCTTACATGCCATCCAAATGCAGGAGTTTCAATCGCCAGCTCAGATTTAGGTCTTCTTATCGCTCCCAGTAATAACTTTCTCCGTGGAAAGAAATTAGATACCTCATGAGTAACGAAAAGTCTCACTGTATACTGAATAAGATATGTATAAGTAATAAATAGTAACGTCACTCATGAACAAAAGTTTGTCACTGGTGAACGATTTTATGTCACTGACGGCCAAATGCTTGTCACTGGCGTACAGATGTTTGTCACTGATGAACAGTAACACCTTTGCAGCCCTTTATTATCAGTGGATACAGCGTGCTACTTAATAGCTTTAATAACTAAAAAACAAAAAAACTTAATTTATTAGGCAACGAATTGTGAATAGAAAATTATGTATATGAAAAGAGCCGGCTTAAATAAAAGACGTTTAGTCTTATATAGACTTACTTTAAGTTTGAATCACTTGCGAATAACTACTTAAGTGACATAATGAATAAAGATGATTAAGGTTTTATATGACACCAGAAGAACTAGAACAGCAGGCTATATCTTTTGCAAAAAGCAATAGAACACGTATAGCTCGCAATCTAACAGATAAAAATAAGTTCCCATCAGATATAAGGCCAGTTTCTGTTTTCATGGCTGGTTCACCTGGTGCAGGTAAAACTGAAGCTTCAAAAGCCTTTTTGGAAGAAATTGGTGCTGATAATGTATTAAGGCTTGATCCTGATGAACTGAGAGAGCTTATACCTGGTTATACAGGTAATAACTCGTATTTATTTCATCGTGCTGTATCTTTTATTGTTGAGCGAACACTTGACCATGCGTTTAAAAACAAGCAGTCTTTTTTGTTAGATGGAACTTTGGCTAGTTATGATGTTGCAAAAAAGAATATTGAACGCTCTATCCGCAAAGGAAGGCAAGTACTAATTCTATTTGTATATCAAAAACCAGAGCTCGCTTGGGAGTTCGTTGAGGCAAGAGAAAAGCTAGAAGGACGTAGAATTCTACCTAATACCTTTATTGATCAGTTCTTTGCTTCTCAGAAGGTTATAAGGGAACTTAAGTTAAAGTTTGGTAGTCAAATTCAAGTGGATTTATTAGTTAAAAATAATAAGGGCAAAACACGTTTTTACCACGATAACGTTCAGGCAATAGAGCATCATTTAGATGAAAAATTCACTAGAGAAGATCTGGAGAGCCTGATAGAATCACCATCCAGCTCAAAAAACGAGCTTTAGGAGTGTTTATGTTTTCAAATTTAATTAAGCCAAAGCCAACGCAAAACTCTAAGCTTTCAGATTTTGTGTTAGATTCTAGCTCAAGCGAGAAGAAGCGAGTTTATAGTCAAGTTATTGACCGCGCTATTACCTCTCAAGTGCAGCTTGTCAATAAAGCGTCTGCAACTCAAAGATAATCAACGAAAAGTCCCACTAAGGGACTTTTTAGATTTAAAGTAAACCGATTCAGCATCAATTTTAATTTAGCAAAGTACTCATAAGCTCAATTTTTTGTTCCTTAGTTAAGTTCGCGAGCAAAATTTTCATTTCAGTCATTTTATTTTCTGGCTCGATCAAACCTGCATATTTGGCAATTGTTTCGGTTACTTTTTCTGCGGGCTCTTTAAGCTCCTCAGCAGTTAAAATTAAATAACCAGCAGTTACGTCGCTTTTATCTGTAATATGGTTTAAAAGACGTTTCAGGAGGTAACCTGATACTCCGCTACTCTCAGCCATTGATGTAAATGTTCGGCGCAAATCATGTGAAGTAATTTTGACTTCAGCAAGCTCGCATACACGTTTAAGGGTTTTCTTTGGGTCAGTTAGATAGCCTTTCTTTCCTTCAGTCCCAAAAACATATTCAGACACCTTATACTCATTACGACGATTGAATATTTCAGCCAATCGATCTGTAATGGGGAACTCTACGTCCAAGCCATTTTTTGTATCCTCTAAAATGAATATCCTATCTTCAAGGTGAACCTGAGACCAAGGTAGTTGTAATAGCTCAGATCTTCTCAAGCCAGAAAAGGTTAAAAACTCTAAGTAGTCACAGAAGCCCACACGATCATCCTGACGATACATAGCGGCTTCATCTCTTACTTTATGGAGGGCGTCAATAAATGGCTTTAGCTGCGAGCGACGAAGCCGTGTGGTTTTTCGTCTTACATTATTCCAGCTTCGTTTTTCAGAAAGTGCATCTACAGGGTTTTCTGGAAATAATGAGCGACCTTCTGAAGATTTGTATTCAGCTTTAGCAAAGTTAAATAAAGCACGCATTAGGCGCATGGTATAATTTGCCTGAGCAGGGCTTCTAGAGGTTATTTCTCGTTGGCGCTTCAAAATCATTGTTTGATTTATATCGGCTAGGCGTTTGTTATGCCAATCTGATAGGTAGCAATCTATTTTTTGTTGATACCCCCTTTCAGTTATAGGCTTTAGATCTCTAGATTCGATGTATGAATCAAAGGCTTCTTTCAGGGTAATAGAAGCGGCTCTAAATTGGCGCTTAAGATCGTTCGGGTTTATACCCTCAGCAATATCTGCCATTACTTTTCTAGCCATTCGCCTTGCATCATCAAGTGTAATTGATGGAAAGTATCCAAGGGTGACATTAATAGGGGTGTCTCTCCCCGGTATCTTTTTATAAACTCTAAATGATTTTTTACCAGCGACGCTCACATCTAAAATGAGTCCTGACAATAGACTGTCATAATAGCGAGTGCGTTTACCGTTTGATTCTATCTTTTCAAGTGACAATTCTGTGAAGCGAAATTTTGTGTCTGACATATGGTGCTACCTCTGTGCTACTTTGAACGTAAAATTTAACGTTCTGAAATACATAATGATTTATGCATCAGAGGTAGGGTTTATTCAATAACCCTATGATATAGCTATGAAAATTAGTAAATAGTTATATCAAAAAGTAACTCGTAGTAAGTCCTTGTTTTGCAACTCATAATCGTTAGGTCCCCAGTTCGAGTCTGGGAGGGGCCACCACTTTTACAAACTTTCCAAAAATACCTACTCAAATTATTTAAAGCTACATAAATTTAATATCGTGTAATTTATTACTCTTTTTTTACCCCTAATAATAAATATAATTTAAATAAAGATAATCCATAGATTAAGCTAAGCTCTCTTAAATTTGAAATAGTGCGAATGCACTATTAAGTTCCAGCGTTAGATCGGACGCCATTCATGCTCTGTTTTGTAAATGACAATGAGCTGCATCTGATTTCAGGATACAAAAAAAGCCCCTGTTGGGGCTTTTTACTTATTAGCGATTACTTTTATTGCTCAAAACTACAAGAGTTAACTAATTTTTACGGTATATTTCATGCTCAATATCGTAAATATTTACACTTAGGCTGTCTGATGCTCTGCAATATGTTTTTAAGCACGAAAGTAGCAGTTCGCTTAGCATTTGCTTTTGCTCAATTGAGCGTCCCGCTAATATATGTACCGCAATATGTATAAACCCTGATTTTCCTGCGCCTAGTTGATATTGCTGATAAGCAATAGCGCGCGTTTTTATGGTTTCTAACTCAAATAAATCGCTTTCAAAGGCGGTATTGTGAATTTTTTCTACGAGAACTTGTGGTAATACAGGGAGGTCTTCTGAGTGTTCAATAATAATGTGCGGCATTTAGGCGTTTCCTATTATGAGTTACTGCATGAGCGAGAGTTAATTGTATCAAATACAACAGGGTTCGCTAAACCCTGAGCTATCTAAAATCTTTACTTTAAACTAATTTAGTCGTATTTATTTTTGATGTTAGTATAAAAACATACAGGTGAACCTTCGCTTAGTAACGTAGGTGCTAAGTTACTTATATATTAATTAAGGATAAGTATGAAATTACCACAAAAATTTAAACGTTTAGTTTTACTTGCAGGTGCTGTTGTTACATTAAGTGCTTGCTCTGATGATGTTGCGTCGGTAAGTCTTGGGTTATTTACAACTAAAGATGTTGTAGTTAATTCGCAGCAAGATCCAATCCTCGAAGGCGTTACTTGTCATATTAGTCATATAGAGGCTAATTTGGACTTTTCTGACCCGTCAGATATGTCTATAGCGTGTCGTCAAACAGGGCCTATTACAGCGCAGCAACTACAAAAAATAGACCGCAGTAAATCAGGTGAGGTGATATTTAAATCATCTAAAAGTATATTATTTAAATCACTAAAAGTGCGCCGTATTTACGATGCTGAAAACCGTACCTTATTGTATTTATCGTATTCAACTAAAGAATCCAGTGGTAGCCACCACCATGCACTATCAACAGTGCCGCTATACAATACTCAAGCGTGGGATTGGGCACTTACACAGAAAAACTAAACTGGTACCTAAACTAAAATCTAAAAGAGCACACTATGTTAGCTTTATTTAAATCAAAGCCATTATTAGAGCAGCAAGAACAGCAATGGCTTATTGATACATTTATTTGGGCTGTAGAAAACTTTGATGCTGAATTTTTTACAAAGCACACTCAAATAATACTGCCAACGGCTACTTTTTTCCCCGATTCGGTATCGAGCATTGAAGAGATGGCGAGTAATGTTTTTACCCGCGTTACTAATTACGCGGGTATGAACGCATGGCCTATCCAACTAGTTGCACCGCAGCAGTTACAACCGCAAGTTTTTCCGCACTTTGAATTTAGTGATGAAATACGTGGCAAAGGCAGTCATTTAATTGTGCCGCCAAGCCATAAGGTCAGTATCTCTTTTAATCCTAATCAGATTAATCAGCCACAAGATTTAGTGGCAAGTTATGCGGGTACATTGGCCACCATACTTATTCATCACGTTGGGGTGCTACCGCCAGGTGGTAGGGAGTATTTACCACAAGCTGCAGATGCACTTGCCTGTTTTTTAGGGTTTGGTGTGATGATGAGCAACACGGTGTATCAGTTTAAAGGCGGTTGTGGCTCTTGTTATAATCCATACGCTAACCGTGAAGCTAAGTTAAGTGAAACACATACGGTATTTATGCATGCTCTGATTAGTTACTTTAAAAACGATAAAGTGTCTAAAAAACACTTAAAGCCGCATTTACGTGGTCAGTTTAAAAAAGCGCAAAAAGAAATTAAAGCATTGGTAAATAACTCGGCTAACCCGCTGTTATTAGCTTATTCGCCAAACTAGCAAGGATCTGCGTGGAATACTTAGATGAATTTTTACTGATTGTTATTGCTCATTTTTTTGCAGTAGCAAGCCCAGGGCCTGACTTTGCCGTAGTACTTAAGCAAAGTGTGCAACAAGGAAGGGGCAATGCACTCTGGACAAGTGCCGGTGTTGGCGCTGCTATTTTATTACACGTTGCCTATTGTGTTTTAGGTGTTGCGCTTATTTTAACGCAGTCACCTAGCTTATTTATGGCGCTTAAATATGTGGCTGGTGCCTATTTAGCTTATTTAGGTGTGCAGGCGCTTAGAGCGGCAAAACCACCAACAAGTAATCAAGACAATGTAGAAATAAAAACGGTAGTCGAAGAACCTGTTTGGCTTGCTTTTAGGCGAGGCTTTTTCACAAATGCATTAAACCCAAAAGCCACGTTATTTTTTATGTCGTTATTTACACTCGTGATTAGCCCAACAACACCTACTAGTATACAGGTAGGCTACGGCGTATACATGGCATTGGCTACGTGGGCGTGGTTTTCAATGCTTTCAATGATACTTTCTAGAAATAATGTAAGGGGTTTTTTCCAACAACGCGGTTATTGGTTTGACCGTGGAATTGGCGTTATTTTAATTGCCCTTGCAGTACGTGTTGTTATTTAACTTATTTAAAAAGTGTAGGAGATAAAATGCCGTTATATAATTTTTCGTTTGGTTCTAATATGTCATCTAATCGTTTGCTAGCGCGCTTACCGAATGTAAAGCGTGTAGGAACAGCGGTACTTAAAGGTTATGAGCTAACTTTTGATATGCTATTTAAAGATGGCTCAGGCAAGTGCAGTATTTGCCCAAGCGATAAAGAAGACGCGCTGGTTTACGGCGTTATTTATGAGCTTAATGAAGATGAAAAAGTTATTTTAGATAGTATTGAGGGCGTAGGTTACGACTGCGTAGATATAGCCCCAACGCTTTTAACGGGTGAGACTGTAACTGCACATTGTTATATAGCTAATACCCACGACAGCGACGTACTCCCATACGATTGGTACATAAAACACGTTCATCGCGGATCACTTGAAGCGGGCGTACCAAAAGAATACAGTGATGCGATATTAAATCGCGCACAAAAAAGCGATACCAATCAAGAGCGCGCAGCAATTGAATTTGCAGTTCATCAAAAAATAATAAAATAGGATTGATATGAAATTAACCAAACTTGCCGCAATTGCACTATTAGCGGGCACTACGTTTAGTAGCTGGGCACAAGTTGATACCAACAAAATTGACGATGTTATTAAAGCCTCAATGGCACGTTTTGACGTACCCGGTATGGCAGTCGCCATTGTTGAAAACGATAAAGTGATATTTGCTAAAGGCTTTGGTGTAACTAATCTCGATACCAACAAAAAAGTAAACAAAGACACTTTATTTGGTATTGCTTCAAACACCAAAGCATTCACTACTGCGGCACTGGCAAAGTTGGTTGATAAAGGTAAATTAAGCTGGGATGACCGCGTCATTGATCATTTACCAGAATTTAGATTATACGACTCATACGTAACACGCGAAATGCGTATTCGTGATTTATTAAGCCACCGCAGTGGGCTGGGACTTGGGCAAGGCGATTTAATGATTTGGCCAAGTACCGACAAGTCAGTTGATGAAATTTTAGCGGGATTACAGTATTTAAAACCAGCGAGCAGTTTTCGTAGTAAGTATGCTTATAACAACTTAATGTTTGTTACCGCTGGCGAAGTAGTTACGCGTGTATCGGGTATGAGTTGGAATGATTATATCGAAAAAAACATATTGCAGCCGCTACACATGGACAACTCGCGCGCGGGATTTTCGCGTATTCCAGAAAGTAATAAAAACTGGGCAACCGGTCATATTCCTATGGATGGCACGCTTCATCCATTTTTTGTGAACTACCTAGAAGATTTTAGAGGTGCAGGTGCAATTGCTTCAAGTGTAAGCGACATGAGCCAGTGGCTTCGTACACAATTAGCAGGCGGTAAAATGCCAAACGGCAAGCAGCTATTTAGCGAAAAGCAACAAGCGCAAATGTGGCACCCACATATTACGTCTATGGCGTCTAAAAGCGCGTTTGAATCGTATCATCAGCAGTTTAGAGGTTATGGGTTAGGTTGGAGCATTGAAGACTATCACGGCTTTAAAAAGCTAGGTCACGGTGGTGGTATTTTAGGGATGGTATCGCAAGTTACTTTATTGCCTGAGAAAAAGCTTGGTATTGTTATTTTATCTAATCAACAAGCTTTTGGTGCGCTTTCGGCGGTAACCCATGAAGTACTTGAAGATGCGCTTGAGCTTGAAGATAAAGACTGGGTAGAGGATTTAGCTAAAAGTCATTTTGAAGGCAAACAACGCGCGTACGCTAATGCAAAACCAGAAGCACCGGCTGACTACCAACCGCAATTACCAAACATTAATTACACCGGTACATTACATGATGATTGGTATGGCGATGTGATTATTGAGCAACTTGATAGTAAATTGCATATTGATTTTACGCATACCAAGCGCTTAAAAGGCACACTTGAGCATTACACCGGTAATACATTTATAGTTAAGTGGGATGAAAAGCTGCTTGAAGCGGATGCGTTTATTCGTTTTGAAATGAGCTCACAAAACCGTATAAATAGCGCTAAAATGCGTGCAGTATCAACAGCGGTTACCGACTTTAGCTTTGATTTTAGAAACCTGCATTTAAAAGCAAAGTAGCTAATAGCTTTGATATTTAAAATGTTGATATAAACCAAAGTCGCAAAGCCACCCGTCGGTGGCTTTGTTATATTAAGTTTTTACACCTTGTAAGGGACTTTTTATGCGTACCGCTGTTATTTCTCATCCTCATTGCCGTAAGCATAAAATGATAGACGACCATCCTGAGTGTCCAGAGCGCTTAGATGCAATTACCGACAGATTATTAGCCAGCGGTGTAGATGTTGGCTTAACCCACCTTCAAGCCCCTAAAGCCGAGCGTGAGCATTATTTACTTGCTCACGATGAATCTTTAGTTAAACACGTAGAAGCCACGATACCAACCGAAGGGCTTGCTAATTTAGATGGCGATACTTGGCTATGCCCAGATTCATTTAAAGCGATTGAGCGTGCAGTAGGTGCGGGGTTATTAGCTGTTGATGAAATACTTGCTGATAAACTCGATGCCGCTTTTTGTTCTGTGCGCCCGCCAGGGCATCATGCTAATAAAGAGTCATCATCTGGGTTTTGTGTGTTTAATAACTTAGCCATTGCTGTTAAGTACGCCCAAAGCAAAGGAGTTAAACGTATTGCGATTGCTGACTTTGATGTACACCACGGTAATGGCACACAAGACATTTTTATTGATGACGAAAACGTACTGCTTTGTTCGTTATTTCAGTATCCGTTTTATCCTAATACAGCGGTTAAAAATAATAGTCATATTGTTAATTCACCTCTGCCAATTGCTAGCAATGGCGACGACCTAAAAGAGGTGTTTACTGGGCAATGGTTACCAAAATTAAAAGCGTTTAAGCCTGAATTACTTTTTATAAGCGCAGGGTTTGATGCTCACCTAGAAGATGATATGGCAAGCTTAAAGTTTGTTGAGGATGACTACATTTGGCTTACCGAGCAACTATGTGGTGTTGCTAAAGAGGGCGGTTGCAAAGGGGTTATTTCGTATTTAGAGGGGGGCTATGCGCTATCAGCTTTAGGTCGCAGTGCTGTAGCGCATATAAAAGTACTTACTGAACTTTAAATAAAAAGGGAGTTTATAACCCTAGTAAATCAAACGCCTGCGCTGCACTTAGGGTTTTGATTTTACCAAGGCAGCATTGCCCTTCATTTAATAAGTAAGCTGTAACAAGCTGTGCTAGCAGCTCGCCATTCAATTTAGGGCAAGCAGTGCCTTGTAAATTAAGGAAGTCACCTTGCTTATTAAGTACTCGCACATCGCTTAGCTCACTTTGCGTAACGCTGTGTAAGCATTCTTGTTGCTCTTGTTGGTTATGGGCTATCTCAAGCTCATTATAAATAACCAATAACTGTGGGTAGCTGTTTAACATAGCTCGTTAGCCTACGGTTACTTCATAAGACGTAAATTTACGAATATTAATAACGCCTTTTTCAAAAATTAAGTATTGGCCTTTAATACCTTGTAAAATACCACTTACTACAGGGTCTTTGTCAAAGTTAAATGAGCTGATTTTTGTAGGATACTCGGTTACTGGGAAGTCTAAATCAACCACATCTTCATCAAGTTGTTCTATTGCTGTTGCACCAAATAATTCACTTAGCTCATTTAGCTTCTCACTAATTTGTGGGATCAGTTCGGCTGCAGCTGCTTTTAAGTCAATTGCTTCGTTTTGACCTTTTAACATATTGCGCCAATTAGTTTTGTCGGCAATAAATTCAGCCAATGCAACTTCCACTAAACCTGATTGCAGGCGAGTTTGCACTTTAAAAATAGGCAATGCTTGAGTTGCGCCTTGATCAACCCAACGAGTCGGTATTTGTGTGTGGCGGGTAATACCTACTTTTAACCCAGAGGTGTTAGCGAGATATACATAGTGTGGGATCATGCAGTTTGCTTCGCCCCATTCTGGCTCTCGGCAAGTACCTTGGTCATAGTGGCAGGTTTCTGGTTTCATAATACACATATCGCAACTAGCAAGCTTGCGCATACATACAAAGCAGTGACCTTGAGAATAGCTTTTTTTGGTTTTTTTACCGCAGTTAGAACATAAAATAGTGCCACTAAAGGTAAGCGTAAGCTCCTTACCTATAAATGCATTTAAGTCTACTAAGTGCTCACCTACAGGTAAGTGATATTGTACTGGTTCGGTTAAGCTCGATTTTAGTTTACGCAGTGTGCCTTGCATCTTTACTTGGCCCCTAAAGATGTTAAAAAGAGGAGTCTAACATTTTTAAGCTATATTGGCTTTTTAAGAAGTGTAAATAGTCGGTGTAAGGCAGTGCTTTTGCATATAAATAACCTTGGGCGTAGTCAGCGTTCATATCTTTGAGTAAGTGATGAATTTCTTGGGTTTCTACCCCCTCAATTGTTATTGATAAATTAAGGTTATGCGCCATATCAATGGCTGTTTGTACAATAACTTGGTGAGTTGGGTTATTAGGTAAATCAAAAACAAATGACTTATCTATTTTAAGTTCACTAAAGTGATAATCAACTAAGTAGCTAAGTGACGCGTAGCCGGTTCCAAAGTCATCCAGTACCACTTTAATGCCTAATGCTGTTAACTCATCAACTAGCTTTATAAGCGCATCTTGGCTATCTACGAATGCGGATTCGGTAAGTTCAAATTTAAGTAACTGTGCCGGCACTTGGTATTTAATTAAAATGTTTTCTACTTTTTCGGCTAAGTTATTTATAGTTAGATTTTTAGCACTTAAATTTACGCTAATTGTGTGCTCGATATAACCATTTTTTATAAGCTTGACTATGTCTTTACAGGCTTGCTCTATTACCCACAGTGTTAGCTCGTTAATAATACCTGTGTGCTCAGCAAGTATTATTAATTCTTCAATTGATAAGTTGCTGTAAGTTGGATCGGGCCAACGTAATAAAGCTTCTGCGCCACTTACTTGGTTACTGAATAAATTAATTTGAGGTTGATAGTAAAGCGCTAGTTGATTGGTTTGGATGGCTTTTTGCAACTTAGCAGCTAAAGCAACATCCATCATCAGGTTATTTGTGTTTGACGATGACCCAACTTGATTAGCGCTACTTTTTGCTTTTTTAAGCGCTAAATAACCACGTTTTAACCAATATTCAAAATCGTTACTTTTACCTGCACTACTAATACCTATGCTGTAGCTAAGCTGCAGGTTTAGTCCTTTAATTTCATATTGTTTTGGCAGGCTACTAATTATTTTTGTTAATAATGTTTCTAGCATTTCTTGGTTTTGTGTTTTAGTAGAAATACAGGCAAATACGCCACTACTCAAATCGGCTAAGCGTGGGCTGGTGTTTAAATCTGTTTCGAGGTTTGTAAATTCGCGTTCATGGCTTAGTTCTAATTCAAGCTCTTTGGCTACATGCTTTATGAGTGTGTAGCCCTGAGAAGAGGTAATAATAGTATTGAGCGAATTAAAGTGACGTATTTTTATTAGGCATAAAGTTGTTGAGCGGTTTTGACTTTGTAGTGCCATAAATGCTTGTTTTAGCTTAGAGCTATTAAGTAACCTTGTTTGTTGTGTGTGCGTGGCATGGTAAAGCGCACGCTCTCGCTGATACCTTACTCGGTCTGCTAATGCCATTGCCATTAAAATAACTTCACACAGAATCGCAACTAAAAAGGCATGGCGAGTTGTAAAGGTATACGGTAAAACTCCAGTAAGTTCCATAGGTTGAATTACCGCACCAATTATTAGTGGTATCCATGAAAAAACATAAAACTTAGCCCACCTAAAACCACTACGTAACTTGTTATATATTAAAATAATACAGGTAATATAAAGTAGTGCCATCACACCAAAAAATATAGGAGCCGCTATGTTCTCGGGAATAAATAAGCTACATACAGCAAGAATAAACATAAGCCAAAGTAGGGCGATGCTCATTTTGTAACGCCAGCATTTATCCTTATGGTAGCGCAAAAACATGATGCAAAAAGAAAGGGTGAAAAAAGCGACACCATAATTACTAAATACGACTTGTTCGTTTATAAGGAGCTGCCAGTGATTAGGCCATATATAAAAACCAAAACCTAATACAGCCCCCATTAGCGTAATAGCGCTGACGATGTAGCCAATATAAATTAAATAAACACGGTCTTTTATGCCAAAATAAAGCACCAAGTTATAAAGCGCAGCCATCAATAGCACGCCTACAAAAATACCCCAGATCCCAGTTTGAGAGCGCACTAAGTCAATAAACTCTTTATCACGATATAAGTTTACAGGTGTTTTACTTATGCCGATTGTGTCTATTTTCATTACTAGGCGCTGTGACGACTTTCTTTCTACTAAAAAACGAATATGCGGTACGCTGTATTCAAACAAAGAGAGGGCTTCTTCTTTATCGCCGAGTTTGTATGTTTCAATTAGTTTGTTATTTTTGTCGAGGCGATAAACCGTAAGGTGATCGACCATAGGGTTATCAAAATGTGCCACAACATTTTGCTTATTAAGGCTTTTATTTTCTAAATCAAGAAACAACCAATAGTTTTGCTGGCTAAAACTCCATGGAACATCTGAAAATGGTTGATGAGTAAGTAATTCAGGTTGGTTAATGATGGTATCGAATGTTTTAGATTTAGTTTCGTCAATGTAGTAGGCGTAATCGAGGTACATTGGAGCCGTTTTATCAATTGTATATCGTGTAGGCACGACAAGGTTTGATGCCAATGTACTGATTATAAAAAATATAAAGATCAGTATGGCAACAGCAATTGCATGATAACGTAAAGTTCTTAGTTCCAACGTTTGTGTACTTTCAAAAAACCTTTTAATTAGTGTAGCACTAAAAAAGCGCAGGGAAACTGCGCTTTTTTAGTTAAATTAATTGGTTATACCAATGAATAGGTATTACAAGCTATTGCTCGCGTGCAATAGCACGGTAAGCAATATCAGTACGATATTCCATACCATCCCAGCTAATGTGTTTAACAAGCTCATAGGCGCGCTGCTGCGCTTGCGTAACGGTATTACCAAGTGCTGTTGCGCATAATACGCGACCGCCTGCGGTTACAACGTCATTGCCACTTTGCTTAGTACCCGCATGAAACACTTTTTCACCCGCAGGGTAATCAACTTGTAGCCCCGAAATTGCGTCACCTTTAGGATAATCACCAGGGTAACCTTTAGCTGCAAGTACAACACCAACGGCTGCGCGTGGGTCAAACTTAATCGTTGTTTTATCAAGTTCTACACGGTTAGCGGCTTCAATCAATTCAACTAGGTCTGATTGTAAACGTAGCATCATTGGTTGAGTCTCAGGATCGCCAAATCGGCAGTTGTACTCAATTACTTTAGGGGTACCTGTTTCGTCAATCATCAAACCTGCGTATAAAAAGCCGGTGTACGGATGGCCTTCGCTTGCCATGCCTTCTACCGTAGGGTAGATCACTTCGTTCATAATACGCTGGTGGATTTCATCAGTAACAACTGGCGCAGGTGAGTATGCACCCATGCCACCCGTGTTAGGACCAGCATCGCCATTGTAAGCGCGTTTATGGTCCTGACTGGTAGCAAATGGTAATACGTTTTTGCCATCAACCATTACAATGAAAGACGCTTCTTCACCGTCTAAAAACTCTTCGATAACAACACGACTTCCCGCATCGCCAAAAGCATTACCCGCAAGCATATCGCGAATAGCATCTTCGGCATCGGCTTCCGTCATTGCTACAATTACGCCTTTACCTGCAGCTAAACCATCTGCTTTTACAACAATTGGCGCGCCTTTTTCTTTTAAATAAGCAAGGGCAGGGTCAATCTGTTCAAACGTTTGATAATCGCCTGATGGAATATTGTGGCGTGCTAAAAAATCTTTAGTAAACGATTTAGAGCCTTCAAGCTGGGCTGCGCCTGCCGTTGGGCCAAAAATAGCCATGTTATGTTCACGAAACTTATCAACAACACCCAGTACTAACGGTATTTCTGGACCTACAATAGTAAGCTCTACCTTATTTTGCTGTGCAAAACTAAGTAAACCCTCTAAGTCGTCAACGTTTATTGCTACGTTTTCAAGTTTTGGTTCAAGTGCAGTACCCGCATTACCAGGGGCTACAAATACAGTATTTACTTTGGTGTTTTGAGCGGCTTTAAACGCAAGTGCGTGTTCGCGGCCGCCGCTGCCAATGACTAAAACATTCATGGCGAAAATTCCTATTTAAAGCGGTTTCTTAAATTTCAGCGTCATGCGGTCGCTTTCACCAATGGCTTTGTATTTGTCAGCATCTTGTTCGCCGAGTCTTAAGCTTGGTGGTAGCGTCCATACACCTTTAGGGTGATCGGCTGTATCTTTTGGATTTGCATTTATTTCACTGCTTGCCACTAATTCAAACCCAGCTTGTTTAGCAAGGTCTACTACGTAGCTCTGCTTCATATAACCTGATGTTTTTTGATCTTCGTCAGCACGTTCTTCAGCTAAACGGTGTTCAACTAAACCTAATGTACCACCTGGTTTAAGGGCTTTGTAAAAAGCTTGGAATGCACTTAATGCACCGCTTTTATCTTTACCCATGTACCAGTTATGCACATTACGGAATGTTAAAACCATATCGGCACTGCCAGCTGGCGCAATATCTAAATGTGTTACAGGTGCAAACTCAGTAATTTTAACGCTACTAAAGCGCTTATCTTCAGCTACTTTTTGTTCAAAGCCTGCAAGAGAGCGTTGGTAGTAGCCAACTGATGAATCAGCAGGAAAATGCGCGGCATAATAAGTGCCTTGCTCTTTTAGTGCTGGCGCTAAAATTTCACTATACCAACCACCGCCTGGCGCAATTTCAACAACTGTCATAGTTGGTTTAAAGCCAAAAAATGCCAGTGTTTGAGCCGGGTGACGATATTCGTCACGAACGCTGTTTTTAGCGCTACGTTCGCTTGATTGAAGTGCATGCTCTAGGCTCGATTCGTGGTTATGGCTAAGCGCCATAGTCGATGTCATCGTTAGTGTGGCTACAAGTAGCGATTTTAGCGCAAATTTCATTGTTTGTTCCTTCACATTATAATTTTAAATAGGTTATTGAATAATCAGAATACGTGAATTTATAGCAAACAAAAAGGGTTAAACCAACGTTTAACCCTTTGTGTGATTAGTGGCGGAAATGGCGCATACCAGTAAGCACCATTGCCATGCCAGCTTCATCAGCAGCTGCAATCACTTCTTCATCACGCATTGAGCCACCAGGCTGAATTACCGCAGTAATGCCAGCGGCTGCTGCAGCGTCAATTCCATCACGGAATGGGAAGAACGCATCAGACGCCATAACTGAACCTTTAACTTCAAGGTTTTCATCTGCTGCTTTTATGCCTGCAATTTTAGCTGAGTATACGCGGCTCATTTGGCCTGCGCCTACACCAATGGTCATACCGTCACGGGCATAAACAATCGCGTTTGATTTAACAAACTTAGCTACTTTCCAGCAAAATAGTAAATCTTTAAGTTCTTGCTCTGTAGGTTGACGTTTAGAAACAACTTTTAAGTCGCCTTGCGTTACCATGCCTAAATCGCGGTCTTGAACTAAAATACCGCCATTAACGCGTTTAATATCTTGGCCAGCGGCTTTACCTGTCCACTGTCCACATTCTAATAAACGAACGTTCTTTTTAGCTTCAACAATTTTTGCAGCGTCGCCCGAAATACTAGGTGCAATAATTACTTCAACAAACTGACGGTCAACAATTGCTTGTGCAGTTGCTGCATCTAGCTCTCGGTTAAAGGCAATAATGCCACCAAATGCTGATGTAGGGTCTGTTTTAAAAGCGCGCTCGTATGCTTCGAGGATGTTGTCCCCAATTGAAACACCACACGGGTTAGCGTGCTTTACAATTACGCACGCAGGTACGTCAAATTCTTTAACACATTCAAGTGCTGCATCAGTATCTGCAATGTTGTTAAACGAAAGGGCCTTACCTTGCAATTGAGTTGCTGTTGCAACTGATGCTTCAGCAATGTCACTTTCAACATAAAAAGCTGCATCTTGATGTGAGTTTTCACCGTAGCGCATATCTTGCTTTTTAGTGAACTGCATATTGATAGTACGTGGGAATTTAGTCTCTACAGCAGCTTCCTCGGTGTAATCAGGAACCATTTTACCGAAGTAGTTAGCAATCATGCCATCGTATTGTGCAGTATGCTCGTAAGCGGCAATCGCTAAATCAAAACGTGTTTTGTACGTTGTTGAACCATTGTTGTTTTGCATTTCGCTAATAACACGGTCGTAATCGCTCGCGTTTACCACGATTGTTACGTCTTTGTGGTTTTTAGCGGCTGCACGAACCATTGTAGGGCCGCCAATATCAATATTTTCAATGGCATCTTCAAGGCAGCAGTTTTCTTGAGCGACTGTATTCGCAAAGGGGTATAAGTTAACTACAACTATGTCGATAGCAGAAATGTTGTTATCTGCCATTACGCTTTCATCTTGTCCGCGACGGGCTAATATGCCGCCGTGAATTTTTGGGTGAAGTGTTTTTACACGACCATCCATGATTTCAGGGTGGCCTGTGTGATCTGATACTTCAGTCACTTTTATGCCATTATCAGCAAGTAGTTTACATGTGCCGCCAGTTGATAATATATCAACGCCTTGCGCTTCAAGTGCACGGGCAAATTCAACAATACCGGTTTTATCAGACACACTTAATAGTGCGCGACGAATGGGACGATGAGTATCCATTGTAGTTTGATTTCCTCAGTTAATGAGCTAGCTTAGAAGCGGGCATTTTAACTGATTACAACTCAAAAAACGACTTATAAAGCGCTAATGAGGGTGAGCATTTTGCAACTCGGCTATTAAATTACGGGCATAAAAAAAGCACCCTAGGGTGCTTTTTTAATAATTAGCTGTGGTAAATCACAGCCAGCATATTAGTTCATGCCGTATTTTTTAAGCTTTTTACGTAAAGTACCACGGTTGATACCTAGTAAAATTGCTGCACGAGTTTGGTTACCACGTGTATATGTCATCACTTCTTCAAGTAATGGCGCTTCTAGCTCTGAAAGAACAAGGTCGTAAACGTCTTGCACATCTTGACCGTTAAGCTGCTTTAAATAGTGGTGAACAGCTTTTTTTACTGCATCACGCAATGGCTGCGGTTTCTCGTGTGACTGAACATGAGGGTTAGTGATAAATGGAGAAGTCACGTTTTGTTCGAACATTATTAAGTCTCTTTCTTTCTTAGTTAGCTGCTAGTGTTTTAAAGTATTGCTCTAATGCGACGACCTGTGCCTGTGGGTTGTCGAGCGCATTAAATACTCGCCTAAACTGACCATCACTGTCATGGGTTTGCAAATACCAAGATACATGTTTGCGAGCAATTCGCGCTCCCATTGGCTCACCGTAAAACAGATGGAGGTTTGTTAAATGCTCCATTAAAATACTGCGCACCTCTGCAATAGCAGGCGGCTGTAAATGTTCCCCAGTTCGCAAATAGTGGTCTATCTCCCTAAATATCCAAGGGCGACCTTGGGCGGCTCGGCCAATCATAATGGCATCTGCACCCGTATAGTCTAAAACCTGTTTTGCTTTTTCTGGTGATGTAATATCACCATTGGCAACAACAGGAATCGACACTGAACGTTTTATATCCCTAATCGTGGCGTACTCAGCATCACCTTTGTACATACATGCGCGCGTACGCCCATGTACAGCAAGTGATGCAATGCCATAACGTTCAGCTATTCTCGCAATCTCTACACCATTACGGTTATCCGGATCCCATCCTGTACGGATTTTAAGTGTCACAGGTATATCAACAGCATTAACGACTGCATCAATAATCTCTTCCACAAGTTCAGGAAACTGTAATAAGGCAGAGCCTGCGAGTTTCTTGTTCACTTTTTTTGCTGGGCACCCCATATTGATATCTATGATCTGTGCACCGTTAGCAACATTGAATTGTGCGGCCTGCGCCATAAGCTCAGGATCTGCTCCTGCAATTTGCACCGCGCGTATACCCGATTCACCGCTGTGATCCATACGGTTCATCGACTTTTCCGTTTTCCAAACCTTAGGATTAGACGATAGCATTTCAGAAACAGCTAGCCCTGCGCCTAAACGACGGCAAAGTTGTCTAAATGGTCTGTCTGTAATGCCAGCCATTGGCGCGACAATTACATTATTCTCAAGTTGGTATTTACCGATACGCACTATATTCAATAGGCCTCTTTTCAAGGGGCGCTAAGTTTACGGTTTTTTTCACAAAAATCAAAGGCTATAAATTGAACAAAAGTAACTTTTTTTTGCCCTTTTCGTATTGACATTTGATAACCGCATGACAAGTAGGTTGATTTGTTTGAAAATCATACAAGTTTTATTTTTTACATAATAATCAGAAAACTTTTAATATGTAAAAAAATAGTAAAGCCTGTTAAATACAGGCTTCACATGCAGGTTTTGAGCTAATGCTCTAAATTTGATTGTGCAGTTTATTACGCTTTTTTAGTGCCACTAACTCGAGTCCAATCACCTTCAACGGCAATGTCATCTAGTTCAATAAAGGGTGCATAAATGTCAGCAACTGATTGCGCTTGCTCTTCTAAAATGCCCGACATGGCAATTTTACCACCTGGCTTTAATAAGCCTAAAATTACACTGTGTAGTTCGCGAAGTGGCTGGGCTAAAATATTAGCAACTACTATATCGGCAGTAAATTCAGGTTGGTTTTCTGGAAGATATACTTCAAGTTTGTCAGCAACGCCATTGCGGTTAGCATTATCTAAGCTTGCCTCTAGCGCTTGAGGATCGATATCAATCCCAATCATGCGCTCAGCGCCTAGTTTTATAGCTGCAATACCTAAAATGCCTGAGCCACAACCAAAATCAACAACCGTTTTACCTGTTAGGTCTTGGCTTTCTAACCACTTAAGGCACAAGGCCGTTGTTGCATGTGTGCCTGTACCAAAAGCAAGGCCAGGGTCAAGCAGTACATTTACCGCAGTAGGGTCTGGAATGTCGCGCCAGCTTGGACAAATCCATAGCCTTTCACCAAATTGAATAGGGTGGAAGTTATCCATCCATTCACGTTCCCAGTCTTTATCCTCAAGCTGCTCTATTTTGTATACTAAATTGTCCTTTAGCTCATCATGGCATTTCAGTAACGCAACGACTGCATTCATATCGTGATTAGCTTCAAATAAGCCAATTACAGTGGTATCAGCCCAAAATACAACGGTGCCAATTTTGGGTTCGTAAATAGGAGTGTCTTTTGCGTCAATAAAGGTTACTGAAGCACTACCCGCTTCCATTAATAGGTCACTTACTGCATCTGCTGTTGCAGCATTGGCGTTAATACGAATTTGGATCCAAGCCATGATTATTTCCTTCAAATAGAAAAAAGGCCGCTATAGCGGCCTTTTTAGTTTATATAGTAGCGCTAAATTATTTAGCGTCTAAAAAGCTTTTCAGTAAATCTGAGCGAGAAGGGTGGCGTAATTTACGCAGCGCTTTCGCTTCTATTTGACGAATACGTTCACGTGTTACGTCAAACTGTTTACCTACTTCTTCTAAGGTGTGGTCGGTATTCATATCAATACCAAAACGCATACGTAGTACTTTAGCTTCTCGGGCTGTTAGGCCTGCAAGTACATCGTTAGTTGCGCCACGAAGAGACTCCATTGTTGCCGAATCAATTGGCGAATCAATAGTTGTATCTTCGATAAAGTCACCTAAGTGAGAATCTTCATCATCACCGATTGGTGTTTCCATTGAAATTGGCTCTTTAGCAATCTTAAGTACCTTACGGATTTTATCCTCAGGCATCATCATGCGTTCTGCTAATTCTTCTGGATTTGGCTCACGGCCCATTTCTTGTAACATTTGACGAGAAATACGGTTAAGTTTATTAATCGTTTCAATCATATGTACTGGAATACGGATTGTTCTTGCTTGGTCAGCAATAGAGCGAGTGATTGCTTGACGTATCCACCACGTAGCATAAGTAGAGAACTTATAACCACGGCGATATTCAAATTTATCAACCGCTTTCATCAGACCAATGTTACCTTCTTGAATTAAATCCAAGAATTGTAAGCCACGGTTTGTGTATTTTTTAGCAATTGAGATTACAAGACGTAAGTTAGCTTCAACCATCTCTTTTTTCGCACGGCGCGCTTTCGCTTCACCAATGCTCATTCGACGGTTAATGTCTTTAATACGCTCAATGCTTAAACCTGTTGTTTGTTCAATAACAGATAATTTATTAATGCTACGAATGATTTCTGGCTTAACTTCTTCAAGTTTAGCTGAATACTTTTCGTTACCTGAAATTTCTAAATCTACCCATGAAGCGTCAGTTTCGTTGTTAGCAAAATGCTTAACGAATGTTTTCTTCGGTAATTTAGCAATTTGTACAGCTTGTTTCATGATTAGACGTTCTTGAACGCGAACACGATCCATCATTTCACGCATGTTATTTACCATGCGGTCAAACTGTTTAGGTATTAATTTAAAGGTTCTGAAAAGCTCACCAATTTCAAAAATGGCGGCTTGTGATTCAGGATGCGAACGACCTTTAGCTTCAAACGTATCACGTGCTTTATTGTATAAATCACGTAAATTTTCAAAATGAATGCGCGCTTCTTCAGGATCTGGCCCTGTGTCTACTTCTTCTTCATCTTCGTCATCGCTATCAGCATCATCTTTGTCATCTTTATCGTCATCAAGTTGCTTAGCACTTAATTCTGAACCGATGTTAGTTGCTGAAATTGGCGCTGTATCTTCATTAGGATCAATAAATCCAACGATGATATCGCTTAAACGCATTTCTTCAGCTTCAAACTTATCCCACTGCTCTAGCAGGTAAGTAATTGCTTCAGGGTACTCTGCAACAGAAATCTGTACTTGGTTAATGCCTTCTTCGATACGTTTAGCGATTACAATTTCGCCTTCACGTGTAAGAAGTTCAACAGTACCCATTTCACGCATGTACATGCGAACCGGATCCGTTGTACGGCCGATTTCTTTTTCTACAGTCGCAAGGGCTGCAGCGGCAGCTTCAGCTGCGTCTTCGTCTGTCGTTGTTTCTTGCATCATTAATTCATCAGCATCAGGCGCGTTTTCGCTAACCTTGATACCCATATCATTAATCATGCTTATGATATCTTCTACTTGATCTGAGTCTATAATGTCTTGTGGAAGGTGATCATTTACTTCTGCAAAAGTTAAGTAGCCTTGCTCTTTACCTTTTTGAATCAGAAGTTTTAATTGTGACTGAGGAGTTGGATCCATAGAGATTTTTTCTTCCACTCTGATAAGTTGATACAACAGGCGCCATCATGTAGTTTGCCTTAAAGCCAACTAGAATAATGTGACGCAGTGAATAGCACAGTATAACAGTTTAAATCAATTTTGACTAGGGTCTGTTGGTCTTTCAGGATTAAAGTTTATTCTATCCAAGGGTGGTTTAATCGCGGCGCGAGGTTTGTAACCTAGTGGGCTAAGTAAAAACCGAGCAACAAAGAGTAAACCTCCCTTGGGTCGAACCCAAAGGGCAGCGCGTGTTTGGCATTTATGCTGCGTTATCGCCTATTTATGTGGAATAATCACACTACATAGGCTCTGTCTTGTCTAAATACCAAACACACTGCTGTAAACTTAACCGCGAAAGATAAACAGACCCTAACTGTTAGTCGCTTTTAACGCTGTCATTAACAAATGACACTCAAGTCTTTCGTCGCTACTAAGGCCTTGAGTCTTGTCCTTTATTAATAGGGTCTCGAGTCGATAATTTAAACACTGATCTTCAATAAACTTGAAAGTATTTTTAAAAACCGTTTCTAGACGTTCTTCATTTATGTCGTGTTGCCACGTTGCAAGCTTGATTAATGGCTCATAATCTTCAGTTCCTCTAAAAAATTCGAGCAATTGTGCAGTGGTAACATTTTCTTTCTCTAAAGCTTGTTCTTGTAAACGTAACAATAGCCCTATACCAGCAATATTCATTTGTGCGAGTTCAGGTAAGTACGGCACATTTTTAGCTAAATTAGGATGTTGAATTAAAATACCTATCGCTTGTCGCATCGGTGTTATTTTAAATTTACGTTCAATAGAATGCTGTTGCTTTGGCGTTTTTAAACGGTTATTTAATTGCTCACGTGTTCTTCCGATTAAGCGCCCTAATTGTTCAAGAATGTTTTCTTGATAAAATTCACTTGGGATTTTTTCAATTAATGGAAGTGCTGCACTGAGTAATTTAGCTTTCCCTGAGTCGAGTGTTAAATCAACTTCTTGGCTTAATTTATTAAATAATACTTTAGTAAAGTCATCCGCTTGGCTTAGGCGCAATTCGAATTGCTCCTTCCCCTCTTTTTGTACAAGAGAGTCAGGGTCTTCGCCATCAGGTAAAAACGCAAATTGCAGGGCTTTACCATCATTTAAATAAGGAAGTGCGTTTTCAAGCGCTCTCCAGGCTGCATCACGGCCGGCTCTGTCACCATCGTAACAACAGATTACTTTATCAGTAGTTCTAAACAGAGTATGCATGTGCTCGCTTGTTGTTGCTGTGCCCAAAGATGCTACAGCGTATTCAATTCCTTGTTCGGCTAGGGCAACAACATCCATGTAGCCTTCAACAACCATTACATGCTCAAGTTTTTTATGGGCTTGCTTTGCTTCATAAAGCCCATAAAGCTCAAAGCCTTTATGAAAAATTCGGGTCTCTGGCGAGTTTAGATATTTGGGCCCTTGGTCGGCTTGCATTACACGCCCACCAAATGCAATAACGCGTCCGCGTTTATCGCGAATAGGAAACATTAATCGGTCGCGGAAAAAATCAAATTGTCTGCCTGGTGTTTTTTCTGAAGCTAGTTTTAATTCAACCAACTGCTCTTTTTGTTCTTTATTACGGCCAAGTTGAAGGCATAATCCATCCCACTCGCTGGGAGCGTAGCCAATCATAAACTTTTTAACTGTTTCACCACTTAAACCACGGCCTTTTACATATTCAATAACGGCAGCAGAATTACTGTGGTGTTTTAATTGGTGTTGATAAAAGCGCGCAGTATGAAGCATTAAATCGTAATCAGAGCGCTTTTGTGCAGCAGTACGTTCTGGTGCTGAGTTTGTGCCTTGTTCTCGAGGTACTTCTAAGTTAAGCATGCTTGCTATTTCTTCAATAGCATCTACAAACTCAAGCTTTTCATACTCCATTACAAACGAAATGGCATTACCATTAGCGCCACAACCAAAGCAATGATAAAACTGTTTGTCTTGCGATACAGTAAATGAGGGCGATTTTTCGTTATGAAATGGGCAGCACGCTTGATAATCCTTACCTGCTTTTTTTAGACCTACTTTTGAGTCTATCAGGTCGACAATATCGGTTCTGGCAAGTAAATCGTCTATAAAGTTACGTGGGATCTTTCCAGCCATTAGTAAAATACAGTCCTGAAATAATAAGAAGAATAACGAATATGAAATTTACTTTTTTATACTTGCTTGATGCAAAATATAGCGTGCTTTAACTTACCAAAATGATAGCAAAATAAATAGGGAAGCTATAAAAAATTTCATTTTAAAGTAACCTAATAGGCGTACTTTTTATTAAAGTTAAAAACAAAGAAACCGAGCGCAAGGCTCGGTTCACTTCAATCATACTTTAATGTATGTGGGAGTATTAGGCAGTTAATCGTTGCTTAATTAAACCAGAGATTATGCCCATATCGGCACGACCTTCGGCTTTGCTTTTGATTATACCCATTACTTTACCCATGTCTTGCATACCTGCTGCGTTAGTATCAGCAATAGCCGCATCAATGAGAGCAATGATTTCTTCTTCACTCAATTTTTGAGGTAAGAAAGTTTCAAGTGCTACTATTTCATTGGCTTCAATATCAGCTAAATCATCACGCCCAGCATCTTTGTACTGAGTGTAAGAGTCACGACGTTGTTTAACAAGCTTCACTATAACGGAGGTAATACCTGCGTCGTCTAGTTCTATGCGCTCGTCAATTTCACGTTGCTTGATTGCAGCAAGTACCATACGAATAGGGTTAAGACGTTGTTTGTCTTTAGCTCTCATCGCATCTTTTTGCGCATCTTTTAGCGTTATTAAAAGGCTCATTTATACAAGACCTAATATATTAGTATAATTTAACGCGACGTGCGTTATCACGAGAAAGTTTTTTCATGTGACGTTTTACTGCAGCAGCTTTTTTACGCTTACGCTCAGCTGTTGGTTTTTCATAGTGCTCGCGACGACGAACTTCTGAAAGGATTCCTGCTTTTTCACATGAACGCTTGAAGCGACGAAGTGCTACGTCAAACGGTTCGTTCTCTCTTACTTTAATTACTGGCATTAAAAATTCACCTACCTAAATTATGAGCGTTGCTCAAGTTGATCAAACATTGATCAAGTGGTTCAAAAATGGTGCGGTATTGTAATCCGAAGCAACACCACATGTAAAGGACAATATTAACAGAAACGCATCATGTAAAACAGTATTAATTTACTTGGCGCTGGTAGAGTTTGCAAAACACTTGGCCTGCCTTTTTTTCTTTAATTAACAACCAGTTGCTTGGGTTGTTAAAGGAGGTTAACTCTGTTTCGACTTCAACATAAATTAATGCATCATCGCTTAACCATTGGTTTTTTTCTAATAAATCACAGGTTGTTTGCGCTAAATCTTTACGAAATGGTGGGTCAACAAATACAAGATTAAACGCTTCGTTTGTGTTTCTTTGCTCTAAAAAGGAGAGTGAATTAGTATGTTTAACGTATGCGTTGTCGAGTTTTAAAGTGCTAATGTTTTGTTCTAATTGCTTGGCAGCTGACGAGTCGAGCTCGATAAATGTGGCGTTTTTGGCAAATCGAGATAGCGCTTCAAATCCTAACCCACCAGAACCTGCAAAACAATCAAGTACATTTGTGTCACGCGTATCTTGCATTAGCCAATTAAATACAGTTTCTTTAATTCGATCGGTAGTAGGCCTTAAGCCTTCTACATTTTTAACAGGGAGTTTTCGGCCTCGAAATTGGCCACTAATCACTCTAATAAAGCCATCGCAGGGCTTGTTAGTAGCTTTATTTTGCGTTGTTTTTTTTCTCATTTAGCTCACTAAAAAATGGTATATGGTATCTAGCTCAGATAATATTATGGGTGATTACGCGTAGCTTCATTTTTCAACCGTATTAAAAGTGTTACTATTGAACACTTACGTTTTGAATGGTTGTATTTATTAGCAACTATTGCTGGGCATTGCCAAGCTATTTCAAATTTTAGTTTATCAGATTTTTATAAGTGGTTATTAGCAAGTATGACAAAAAAAAGTAAATTCATGTCGTGGCTCGGTTTTGGCAAGTCAGATAAAAAAGAAGCAGAGCAAAAAGCAGCCGCTGATAAACAACAAGCATTAGCGCAAGAAGAAGCGCAGAAGCTAGAGCAAGAAAAGCTTGCACAGCAGGCTGAAACTGAACGTTTACAAGCAGAAGCCGAAACAGAGCGCTTAGAGCAGGAGCGTATTGCTGCTGAACAAATTGAAGCGAAACGTCTAGAGCAAGAAAAGCTAGCACAGGAGCAAGCTGAACGTTTAAAAGCAGAAGCCGAAACAGAGCGCTTAGAGCAGGAGCGTATTGCTTCTGAACAAATTGAAGCAAAACGTTTAGAGCAGGAGCGTGCTGAAAACGCAGAAAAGATTGCAATTGAGCAGGCCAATGCTGAATTACTTGCAAAACAACAAGCTGATGCAGAAGCGCAAAGACAAGAACATGCACAACGTTTAGCCGATCAAGAAACGCAGATGCAATTAGAGCAAGAGCGATTGGCTGCAGAAAAAGTAGAGGCTGAGCGACTAGAGCAAATACGCCTTGAAAAAAAGGATGAAGCTGTAAAGGCTGAAAAGCTTGCAATAGAGCAAGCGAATGCTGAATTACTAGCAAAAGAACAAGCAGATGCTGAAGTACAAAGACAAGAACAAGCAAAACGTTTAGCAGAACAAGAAGCGCAAATGCGTTTAGAGCAAGAGCGCATTGCTGCTGACAAAGTTGAAAATGAACGTTTGGAACAAGAGCGCATTGCTTTAGAAAAAGCAGAAAATGAACGTTTAGAGCAAGAGCACATTGCTTTAGAAAAAGCAGAAAACGAACGTTTAGAGCAAAAGCGTATTGCTGCTGAACAAGCAGAAAACGAGCGTTTAGAGCAAGAGCGCATTGCTTTAGAAAAAGCAGAAAATGAGCGTTTAGAGCAAGAGCGCATTGCTTTTGAAAAAGCAGAAAATGAACGTTTAGAACAAGAACGAATTGCTGCTGAAAAAGCAGAGAATGAACGTTTAGAGCAAGAGCGTATTGCTGCTGAACAAGCAGAAAACGAACGCTTAGAGCAAGAGCGTATTACTGCAGAAGAAGCAGAAAATGAGCGTTTAGAACAAGAACGTATCACAGCAGAACTTGCAATTGAAGAAGCTAAAAAAGCAGAAAAGCCGAAAAAAGAAGGGTTTTTCTCTCGTCTTAAAAAGGGCTTGTTAAAAACTCGCGTTAATATAGGTTCTGGTTTTGCGTCTATTTTTAGTGGTAAAAAAATAGATGACGAATTATTTGAAGATCTTGAAACACAGCTGCTCACCGCCGATTTAGGCGTTGACACTACTATGAAGTTGATTGATAGCCTGACTGATGCTGCGAACCGTAAGCAGTTAAAAGATGGTGATGCGCTTTATGAGTTAATGAAGCAAGAAATGGCTGCGATGCTAAAAACAGCTGAACAGCCTTTAGTAATTACCGAAGATAAAAAGCCGTTTGTTATTTTAATGGTGGGTGTAAATGGCGTTGGTAAAACAACGACTATAGGTAAGATGGCTAAGCAATTTCAAAACGAAGGTAAGTCGGTTATGCTGGCTGCTGGTGATACGTTTAGAGCGGCTGCTGTTGAGCAACTTCAGGTTTGGGGCGAACGTAACAGCATTCCTGTTATTGCCCAACATACAGGTGCAGATAGTGCGTCGGTTGTCTTTGATGCATTCCAAGCTGCAAAAGCACGTAATATAGATGTGTTAATTGCTGATACAGCAGGGCGCCTGCAAAATAAGGATAACTTAATGCAAGAGCTTGAAAAAATAGCTCGCGTAATGAAAAAGATTGATCCTGATGCGCCGCATGAAGTTATGCTAACCATTGATGCTGGTACAGGTCAAAATGCAATTAGCCAAGTGAACTTATTTAATCAATGCGTTGGTTTAACTGGTATTACGCTTTCAAAACTAGATGGAACTGCAAAAGGTGGTGTTATTTTTGCGGTTGCAGATAAGTTTAATATTCCAATTCGTTACATTGGTGTTGGTGAAGGTATTGATGATTTACGCGCTTTTAAAAGCGATGACTTTATTGATGCGTTATTTAGCCAAGATGAGGACGACGTTTAATTTACCAAAAAAGGGAGCTTGCTCCCTTTTTAATTGCGAGGAATACCAATTTTATTAGTAAATTAATTGAATTGGCATAATAAAAAGATGATAAATTTTCAGCAAGTAAGTAAGACTTACCCTGGAGGGCACCGCGCCCTCGAAAAAGTTAATTTTCATGTTAAACCGGGTGAACTTGCCTTTTTAACCGGCCACAGTGGTGCGGGTAAAAGTACGTTGCTTAAGTTAATTAGCTTAATGGAGCGTCCATCGGCAGGCAGTGTATTTATCAACGGTGTTGATTTAAATAAAGTAAACTCGCGTCAAATTCCTTATGCTCGCCGTGATATTGGTATTATTTTTCAAAACCACCGTTTACTAGAGCGCTATACTATTTTTGATAACGTGGCGCTGCCTCTTATTATTGAGGGTACTCACCATAAGCAAATAGCTAAACGTGTTCATGGTGCGCTTGATAAAGTAGGCCTGATAGACAAAATAAAATGTCATCCGTCGATGCTCTCTGGAGGCGAGCAGCAACGTGTTGGTATTGCCAGAGCAATAGTGAACTCCCCGCCAATTTTGTTAGCCGATGAACCTACAGGTAACCTTGATCCTGAGCTTTCAATGGAAATACTAAAGCTGTTTGAAGACTTCAATAAACACGGCACCACTGTTCTTATAGCTACGCATGACTTAGGTTTGGTTGCACGTATGAAGTACCGCAGTCTAACCTTAAAAGATGGTCGTATGCTTCAAGATCCGCTCGCTGAGGGAGCACTATGAGTTTACTTTTTAAAAGTCGTCAAAATAGTAACGACAAGCAAAAAAAATCAGTATTAGCTGGCGGTTATTTTTTCATTATTAATATTTTTCGCCAAGGTGTTCATAGCTTAGGTGAAATGTGGCGTACGCCGCTTGCGTCTATGATGACTATTGCTGTACTTGGTTTGAGCCTAACGTTACCTGCAACACTTTATCTTGTCGTTAAAAACGTACAGCAAGTAAGTAGTGGTTTTGAAGAAGCGAGTGAAATATCGTTGTTTGTAAAAGAAAGTATGAACGAGCAAGAAACGCAAACATTAGTAAAGCGCTTAGCGTTATATCCAGAGGTTGAAAGTGTTGAGTTTATTTCAAAACAAAAAGCACTTACTGAGTTTAAAGACGTATCTGGATTTGGACAGGCCTTAGAATATTTAGATAAGAACCCATTACCAGATGTGGTACTGGTTACGCCAACTAAACGTCACAGACACCCAAATGCTGCTAAAGTACTGTTAACTAAATTAGAAAGTGAACGTGAAGTTGATTTTGGTAAGCTCGATATAGCGTGGTTAGAGCGTTTAAATGCATTACTAGATTTACTGAAAGAAAGCGTAATAACCATCGCATTATTACTGCTTACCTCAGTGACGCTTATTATTGGTAACACTATTCGTTTGTCGATCATGGATAAAAAAGAAGAAATACAAGTCATGAAGCTAGTTGGCGCAACTAACACCTTTATACATGCCCCATTTTTATGGACGGGCATTTGGTATGGTGTAATAGGTGGTTTGTTTGCCTTTATATGCGTAGGACTAATGATGTGGTGGCTTTCAAGCGCTGTGAGCAGTGTAGCAGGGGTATACCAAACAAGCTTTTCGTTAATTGGATTATCGCTTAACGAGCTTGGCTTTTTAGTGTTACTTGCAACAAGCTTAGGATTTGTAGGCTCTTACCTTTCTGTAAATCGATATATTAAAGAAATAGAACCCGATAAAGTATAAGTGAACCAACTCAGTTCGATGTGCGTATGGTATCGGACTGGGTTGTACCTCCTGTTATTAAAACTGTCATATTTGTGTACTATCCTCCCATAAAGTAATGAGTTGTAAATAAGGTGATACAACGAGGTTAACCTGCTGCAATCCCTCAATTCATCACTTATTCAGTCGCTTGTAGTAGACTAAACCCATACTAAAAACTGCTTGATTTATACTTTTAAAAAGTTTTAAATTGGGGTTAGCACTCTTAAAGAAAGAGTGCTAAGATAGTTTCAAATGTTTATCACCGAGGTGAAAAATGAGTAAAGATTTATACGCAATGGCACTTACAGTCGGACAACAAAGCGCAAGCATGGACGGTTACCTTCAAGCGGTAAGCACTATCCCTATGCTTAAAGTTGAACAAGAGCAAGAACTTGCTAAAAGGCTTCAGGATGAAGGCGATCTTAGTGCTGCCAAGCAACTCATTATGTCGCATTTACGCTTTGTAGCACATATTGCTAAAAGCTACTCGGGATACGGCTTGCCACAAGCTGACCTTATTCAAGAAGGTAATATAGGCCTGATGAAAGCGGTTAAACGTTTCGATCCTACAGTGGGTGTACGTTTAGTATCGTTTGCAGTGCATTGGATTAAAGCCGAGATTCACGAGTTTGTGCTTAAAAACTGGCGCATAGTTAAAGTTGCAACCACTAAAGCGCAACGTAAATTGTTTTTCAATCTTCGTAAAAACAAAAAGCGTTTAGGTTGGTTTAATCAAGCTGAGGTAAGCACCGTTGCTAGCGAGCTAGGTGTGAGTGAAAAAGAAGTACGTGAAATGGAATCGCGCATGAGCGGCCAAGACATGGGCTTTGACCTAACTGGCGATGATAACGACGACGCACCAACTAGCACTTACTCTCCAGTACAGTATTTAACAGATGGTGCAGCTGACTTAGCTGACGACGTTGAACAACAACAGTGGAAAGAGCAAGCGCATACTCGTTTATTTAGTGCACTTAAAACACTAGACGAGCGTTCACAAGATATTGTTAGCGCACGTTGGTTGTCGGATGATAAAGCGACTCTTCAAGAGCTTGCACAAAAGTACAGTGTATCTGCTGAACGTGTTCGCCAACTTGAAAAAACAGCGATGAAAAAATTACAAAGCGCTATGAGCTAAACACAGTTCAACCTGAAAAATTTAAAAAGCCCTGCATGAGAATGCAGGGCTTTTTGCTTTCGCGTTGGTTTGTGCGAAGCGAAACCCAACGATAAAATATCCTTTCAAGTAATATGCATATTGAATGGTTAGTTTGTAATTAGTGTATGAAAGCTATATCACCTAGCACTAATCTCTTTTCCCTCAGCCTGCGCTAACTGAATGTATTTACGTTCAACCAGCTGCGAAACCGGCACGAGCTCAAAACCTTGCTTAGCTAGCTCGGGTAAGGCATGGCGTAAAAATTCGATTGTTTCTGGATAGGGATGAGCAATTGCTATAGCGGAATTATGTATGGTGGCTAGTTGCTTTAATTCTTCAAGCCTCAGCTGGAGTTGTTCTGCTGTAGTTATATTGTCTAAGAACACTTGGCGACTAATATTAGCAACACCTAAAAAGTTAGCAGCATTTTGTGCTTGGCTTAAGTCGGTTGTACGGCTATCTAAAAAATATAAATGGCGCTTTTTAAGTACTTCCATTGTCCATTTCATAGCTTGGCTTTTTTGCGTAAGCGCTGAGCCCATGTGGTTATTAACGCCTTTAACTTGCGGTAAACTAGCGAGAGCTGTTCCAAGAGTTTGCTGAAGCTGCTCTTTATTCATATTTAAAGTAAGCGCGCCAGGTCCTAGTTCTTTACCGTTAAGCGCCTGCATAGGCACATGGAGTAATAACTCTTTATTTGATTGACTGGCAAGCGTTGCAAAAATTTGCGAATAAGGGGTATGAGGCAAAATTGAATACGACAATTGCCCTGGTAAAGAAAGGAACTCTAAGTCCCGTTGATGATAGCCTATATCGTCTATCACTATCGCTATTTGTTTGGCGCTAATTGTTGCTGAGCTAAAACAAATAGCTAATATTAGCCATTTTATTATTTTCACGTTTATAGTTTTTATTATCTTTTTAGCTTTGTTTATACAGCTTGTACAAGCTATTGCATGCTGAGTAATTGTTTTGCTTTAACTAATTGTAAATCTGCTAAGTTACCAGTAAGTAATTGCGCGCTACTGTTAGTGTGTTCATTTTTTATTATAACGGCTTTATTACTTTGTGAAAGGTTTGTTTGATTAACAGCCACATCTGGGGTTATTCCTATTCCATCAATCGATTTACCTAATGGCGTAAAATATTTGGCTGTGGTGAGCTTTAATGCAGTGTTGCCATCACCTAGCGGAATGAGCGATTGTACAGAACCCTTCCCAAAAGATTGACTGCCTACAACAGTTGCTCGTTTATTATCTTTGAGTGCTGCTGCAAGTATTTCGGCTGCAGAGGCTGAATTTTCGTTTATAAGCACAACAATGGGGGCATTTTTTAGAATGTCTCCACGCTTTGCATAAAATGCTTGGTTGGCATCGTAAAAACGTCCTTTAGTTGTCACTATAGTGCCACTTTGTAAAAATAGGTCTGATACCGCCACTGCGCTTTGTAATGTACCCCCAGGGTTATCGCGTAAATCAATCACTAAGCCTTTAAGTGGATAGCCAAAGTGGCTTTGCAGGGTAGCAACTTGCAGAGCAACCTCATGCAATGTGTGGTTAGAAAAATTATTGATAGCTATATAACCAGTTCCAAAATCTAGAAGTTCGCTTGTGACGCTTTCGAGGTTTATTTGGCGGCGTGCAACATGAAACGTGATAGGACTTTTATTGTTATCACGATTTATAATTAGGTCTATATTTAAAAATTTACTGTCTCTTATTAGTGTTGCTACTTCATCGATTGTACGATTTTGGACTGCGTGGTTGTTTACACTTACAATAATATCGTCTGGTAAAATCCCCGCCGCTTTTGCGGGAGAGTTATTAACCACATTAACAATAGTCATATTCTCGTCGATATTTTTAACCTCAATACCAATACCTGTGTAGCGGCCATTTGTGTTATCAAATAATGAGGTTAGTTCGTGCTCATTTAAGTACTTAGAGTAAGAGTCGAGCTTTGAATATAAACGCTCAAATTGCTGGTTATTATATTTAATGTGGTGGCTATTTTGTAAGGTGAGATCTTCAACGTAGTAGGCATGAATGTTAAAGAGTATTTCGTCTATTTGTTGTCTTTTAAGATCTTTAATCGAGCTTGCTAGTACATTACCAGTAAAGGCAATTAAGGTTAGTAATACGAGTAAATACAGACTTATATAAAAGCCTGTATTTTTTTGAACAATGGTAGTTACTACAGTTTTTTTAGTTGTCATCAGCTGCTCCAGAGCGGTGCAGCGATTAATTTAATTAAATGCGTTTGCACCATTTGATAGGATTTACTGCGCGTCCTTTGTGGCGTATTTCAAAGTATAGACCAGAACTAGCTTGTCCGCCGCTTTGGCCAACTAAAGCAAGTGTTTCTCCTTCGCGTACCATGTCGCCTACATCTCTTAGCAATGTTTGAGCGTGGCCATATAGGCTCATAAAGCCCTCACCATGATCTACAACAATTACCCAACCATATCCTTTTAGCCAATCGGCAAATACAACTTGGCCGTTATGTACGCTATTAATATTAGTGCCTTCTTTTGCACCAATTAATACACCCTTCCAATCAATACCACCATGTTTACGTTGGCCAAAAGTGTGCTCTAACTTGCCTTTGCTCGGCCAGTCTAATTTACCTTTATTTTTATTTAGGCCCAGTAATTCAATTTTTTGTGTTTTTTCTTTTTCGAGCTCTTCTATCGTTGCTACCAAAGTTTGCTGGTTTTCTTTTAAATAATTTATTGAGCTTTTAGTGCTGTTGAGCTGAGCTTGTAAGTTTTTAAGATTTGCTTGGCGTTCACTTTGTGCATTAACTAAAGCGGTTTGGCGTCTTTTTTGCTCATCAAATAAAAGTTCTAGTTTTTCTTGTGTTTTAACAAGCTCTTTTTGGTTTTGTACTATTTGCTGTTGAAGATCTTTTAGATCTTCAATTTGTTCAATACGAGCTTTATTTAAGTAGTTGTAATAACTTAGTGTGCGCTCAAATTTTGCAGTGTCTTCTTGATTTAATAACATTTTAGAGTAATCGTCGCCACCGGCCATATAGGCACTTTTGAGCTGCGCGGCTAAAACTTTCTGAAATTGAGCATGCTTTTTATCGAGCTCATCGGCTTTATTTTGCAACTCTTTTTGCTGTGTTTTAGTTTCTTTTACTGATTGCTCTGCCATGTTAAGTGCTTTAGCATTTTTAGCTATATCGAGTTCATGGCTTTTGAGGTTTTTTTGTAGTGACGCTATTTTTTTTCTTTGCGCGTTATATTCAGCCTGGCTTTGCTCAAGTGCATTTTGAACTTCTGATAAGTCTTTTTTAGTACGATCTTCATTAGCAACTGCAGATGCAGTCACTAATGAAGTTAGTATTAAACCGCACTTAATTAACCGGTTAATACGTCTATTCATGTGTTATTTCAACATCATGATAGGCGTACCAGTCATTTCGCTTGGTTGCTCCATGCCCATTAAGTGAAGCATTGTAGGGGCTACATCGCTTAATGCCTTACCTTGCATAGGCTCTGCATCGCGACCAACATAAATAAAATGTACAGGTTCACTAGTGTGGGCAGTATGCGCTTGGCCTGTTTTAAGATCAGCCATTTGCTCGGCATTACCATGATCAGCTGTTATTAGTGCTTCACCACCAAACTCTTCAAGTGCATCAACAACACGTCCGATACAGCTATCTACAGCTTCACAAGCTTTAACAGCAGCTTCAAATACACCTGAGTGACCAACCATATCGCCATTAGGATAGTTACAAATAATAGCGTCGTATTTTCCACTTTTAATTGCTTCTACTAGCTTGTCGGTTAGCATTTCTGAGTTCATTTCAGGTTGTAGGTCGTAGGTTGCTACCTGCGGCGAAGGAATTAGCTCGCGTGTTTCGCCTTCAAATTCGCTTTCACGTCCACCACTAAAGAAAAATGTAACGTGTGCGTACTTTTCGGTTTCTGAAATGCGAAGTTGTGTTTTGTTATTTTTTTCAAACCACTCACCAAGTACGTTTACTAACGGTGTTGAACCAAAGGCAATAGGTGCATCTATATCAGCTGCGTATTCTGTCATCATTACAAATGCGCTAAGCTCTGGCGTTCTTTTTCTTGCGAATCCATCAAAATCAGGCTCAACAAAAGCGCGAGTAATTTCGCGGGCTCTGTCTGCTCTAAAGTTGGCAAAAATTAGCGTGTCGCCATCGTTTATTGAAGCAGGAGCGGCGCCTGTTGGTGTAATAGTTGTAGCGGCAACAAACTCGTCGTTTTCGTCGCGCTCGTACGCTGCGTTAAGTGCCTCTACGCCGTTATCAAAATTAAAGTCACCTTCAGCTAATGCAATTACGTTGTAAGCTTTTTCTACGCGGTTCCAACGATTGTCTCTGTCCATTGCGTAGTAACGGCCAACAAGTGACGCTAAACGACCGCATTTAAGTTCACTAAATAACGTTTCAATACGTTCGATTGACGCTTTAGCACTACGTGGAGGTGTATCGCGGCCATCTAAAAAGCCGTGAAAGTAAACTTCTTTAGCGCCACGTTTTGCAGCAAGTTTTATGCTAGCAACTATATGGTCTTCATGGCTATGTACGCCACCTGGGCTTAAAAGACCCATTATGTGGACTGCTTTACCTGCTTTTACGGCTTTATCTATATTTTCAACTAAGGCTGGTGTTGAATCAAATTCGCCATCGTTAATAGCTTTTGTGATACGGGTAAAATCTTGATAAACAATGCGACCAGCACCTAAATTTACATGGCCAACTTCTGAGTTACCCATTTGACCATCAGGAAGACCTACATCTAAACCCGAAGCTGATATTAATGTGTGTGGGCGAGTGGCCCATAAATTGTCTAATACCGGTGTGTTAGCTGCAAGAATGGCGTTACTTTGCGTATCTTCGCGGTGTCCCCAACCGTCTAAAATCATTAATACCAGTGGTTTTTTATGCTCTGTCATAATAGCTCCTGAAAATTAGTATCTGTTGATGGATACTGTGCACCTAAAAAGGTTTATTAGCGTGGTTTTAGCATACCGTGTTTTTAAGCTAGGATCAGCATTGAAAACAAGATATTAAATTTTTTCACTTACTGCTATATATGGGGGGCTTTATCGTTTTTTAAACGTCTCTAAGTGCTCCTAAACTCGCATTTTAGGTTGGTTTGGGTATACTTGCGTGGCTAAAGTACAAAATCCTTAAAATATTAGGGCGTGTTGCACTTTGGTGGTTGAATTTGCAGCAGGATGTTTGGTTTTTAGGCAAGGCAGAGCCTATGAAGTGTGGTTACTCCCCATAAATAGGCGATAACGTAGCATAAATACCAAACATACGCTGCCCGTTGGGTTCTTTCTAGGGACTATTACCTCTTTGTTGCTCGGTTTTTACTTAGCCCACTAGGTTACAAATCTCGCGCCGCGATTTAATCGCCCCTAGATTGAACAAATTTCAATCCACAAAGGCCAACACGCCCTAGGTTTAAAACATAATTTCATAGTGGAAGTAGAATGGATCAATATATTGAATTTATTACAAATCATCCCATTTTAAGCCTTGCTTGGGTTGGTATTGTTTTCCTTATTGTTAGTGGCTGGATAAAGAGTAAGCTTTCAGCTGTTCGTCAAATAAATCCTCAGCAGCTTACGTTACTTATTAACCGTGATGACGGTCAAGTAATCGATATACGTGCGCAAAAAGAGTTTAATGCAGGGCGTATTTCTGGTGCTGAGCATTTGAGCCCAGAGAATGCGAAAAAATCTGACTTTTCAAGCCTTGAAAAGTACAAGACTAAACCCATTATAGTTGTATGTACTACAGGTATGACTGCCCAAGGTACTGCAGCCGCTATGAGTAAAGCTGGTTTTGAACGAGTTTACTTATTAGCAGGTGGCATGGGTGCGTGGCAATCTGCCAGCTTACCAACTACAACAGGTCGCTAATCAGTTTAGCTAGGCCGATAGAGGATTTATTATGAGTAATGTTGTTTTATACACCAAGGCGTATTGTCCATTTTGTCAGCGTGCTCTTTCGCTTTTAAATAGCAAAGGCGTTGAATACACTAATTATGATATTGGTGTACAGCCTGAACTACGCGCTGAAATGATTGCTAAAGCCGGTGGCGCAAGCACAGTACCGCAAATTTTTATTAATGATGAACATATCGGTGGCTGCGACGACATGATGGCTATTGAAGCGCAAGGTAAACTTGACGCTAAGTTAAACGCTTAATTTAATTATAATAACGAACAAGTTAGGAATAACAATGAACGAAGAAAATCAAAACGCAGCCGCTGCACAAGACGGCGCACAATTTACTATTCAACGTATTTACACTAAAGATGTATCGTTTGAAACGCCAAATTCTCCGGCCATTTTTCAAAAAGAGTGGACGCCAGAAGTTAAGCTGGATCTAGATACACGTTCAAACAAGCTGGACGAAGGTGTATTTGAAGTTGTTTTAGCGCTAACTGTAACTGCGTCTATTGGTGAAGAAACTGCGTTCTTATGTGAAATTCAACAAGCGGGTATTTTTACTATTGCTGAAGTTGAAGAAGTGCAGCTTGCACATATGCTTGGTGCATTTTGTCCTAACGTGTTGTTCCCATATGCACGCGAAGCTGTTTCAAACCTTGTTAACCGCGGTACTTTCCCACAGCTTAACCTTGCGCCAGTTAATTTTGACGCATTGTTTGCACAATACATGCAACAACGTACTGCGCAAGCTGACCAGGTTACAGCAGACGCATAACCTATGAGTACAGCAACTACAGCTGTTACTGTATTAGGGGCGGGGTCTTACGGCACCGCCCTTGCTATTTGTTTAGCCCGAAATGGTCACAACGTGACACTTTGGGGACGAAATAGCGACGACGTTGCCACGCTTGCAGCTGAGCGGAAAAATCAACGTTACTTACCTGATGCTCCTTTCCCAGACACTCTGACTCTTGACGCTAACTTACAACATGCCGTTGCTAGCAGCGCTATTGTACTTGTTGTTGTGCCAAGTCATGCTTTTGGCGACACACTTGCCCAGATAAAACCTGCACTGCAAGAAGGCGCTAAAGTTGCTTGGGCCACAAAAGGCCTTGAGCCTAATACAGGCCGTTTATTACAAGAAGTTGCTTTGCAAGAATTAGGTGATGACATTCCACTTGCGGTTCTTTCGGGTCCTACGTTTGCAAAAGAAATGGCGATGGGTTCACCTACAGCTATTTCAGTATCTTCTACGTCGCCTGAATTTGCTCAGCAACTCGCTGATTTACTTCATTGTGGTCGCTCATTCCGTGTGTATAACAATGATGATTTTATTGGTATACAGCTCGGTGGTGCGGTTAAGAATGTAATTGCCATTGGTGCCGGTATTTCGGACGGTGTTGGTTTTGGCGCTAATGCGCGTACCGCGCTTATAACCCGAGGCCTTGCAGAGCTTACTCGTTTAGGCTGCGCTCTTGGTGCTAAGCCAGAAACCTTTATGGGAATGGCTGGCCTTGGCGATTTAATACTAACGTGTACAGATAACCAATCACGTAATCGTCGATTTGGTTTAGCACTAGGTAAAGGCGAAAGTGTCGATGCTGCTATTGAGTCAATTGGTCAAGTAGTTGAAGGCTTTAGAAATACCAAAGAAGTGTATTTATTAGCGCAACGTAGCGGTGTTGAAATGCCGATTACCGAGCAAATTTATAAAGTACTTTATGAAAATAAAGATATGAAAGAAGCTGCAATGGCGCTATTAGGCCGAGAGCAGCGTTCTGAATAAACTTATACAAATATACTAAAACTAAAAAACCGACGTTATGTCGGTTTTTTGTTGTTTGGTACAAGGTGTTTATTGCGCGTTAGGAAAACCCAACTGGCGCCACGACTCGTAAACAAACACGGCTACTGCGTTTGATAAGTTCATGCTGCGGCTATTGGCTTGCATAGGAATACGCACACGCTGCTCTTTTGGTAATGCTTGGATCATATCATCAGGTAAGCCGCGGGTTTCAGGTCCAAATACTAAGCAGTCGCCGGCTTCGTAGTTAGCTTCATGATGGAATTGGCTACCTTTGGTTGTACATGCATATACTTTTTTAGGCTTGCACTTCTCAAGATAATCTTCAAAAGAAGCATGGCGTTGAACATGGCTAAATTCGTGGTAATCAAGGCCCGCACGCTTTACTCGTTTGTCGTCCCATTCAAAACCTAACGGCTCAATTAAATGCAGTGCATAGCCGGTATTGGCACATAGGCGAATAATATTACCAGTGTTAGGCGGTATTTCAGGTTGGTATAAAACAATATCCAGCATAGTGAGCCTTTTAAATAATCTGTAGTTTAACGATTTTCAGTATACACGAAACCCTTCAAAAAAATGATATACTCACACTATTGAATACTCCTAATTATCGGATTAAAACGTGCATAACCGTAGCTACGAATTTTGGGTTAAAACTTCCAGCATTGTTACCATGGTAATGGTTAGTTTAATGATTGGCGCAAAAACATGGGCGTGGCTTGCTTCGGGCTCTGCCTCAATGCTTGGCTCGTTAACTGATTCGTTAATGGATATAACAGCCACCGCCATGAGTTTTTTGGTGTTAGGCTACGCACTGCGCCCAGCAGATGATGACCATAGGTTTGGGCACGGTAAAGCTGAAGCACTTGCTGGACTTGGGCAAGCCGCGTTTATTGCGGGCTCAGGTTGCCTACTTGCTTTTCATGGTATTGAGCGATTATTTAACCCTATACAGTTAAGCCACTCTTTATTAGGTGTGTGGGTAAGTATTTTTGCTATTGCGTGTACGCTCGTCATTGTATTTGTACAAAACAAGGTGGTTAAGTATACCGATTCAATTGCTATAAAAGCCGACTCAGTACATTACAAAGGTGATTTAATATTAAATGCCGCTGTGCTATTAGCTATTTTGTTAGCTTATTATGGTGTGTTGTATGCCGATCCTGTTTTTGCGATAGGTGTTGCCGGTTACTTACTTTATAACAGCTGGGATATTGCTCGCGATAGTGCCGATCATTTAATGGATAAAGAACTGCCGGACGATGAAAAGCAAAGCATATTTGATATAGCCAGAGCCCATGCTGATGTACATGGTGTTCATGATATTCGTACGCGCCAAGGTGGAAAAGTTAAGTTTATCCAAATGCACTTAGAGCTTGATGATCATTTAAGTTTGATTCGCGCACATAACGTAGCTGATGAAGTAGAGGCAATGCTTAGCGAACGCTTTGAGTCTGAGGTAGATATACTGATCCACCTCGACCCTTTGTCGGTACTTGTTAAGCCGTCACCGACTCACAAAACTGATACAAGCTCTTAAGCAATGGCTGGCGTATTTCATCACGTTCAAAAAATAGCTCGTGTTTAGCGCCTTCAAAGCTTTTAAGCACGGTGTTTTCGTGCCTGTTTGCTAATTTATATTGGGCATTGTTATCAACCACTTCGTCGTTTTGCGCACTGGCAATATAAAGTGGAATAGTCACGCTCAAGTTATCCACAGAAGTTATAAATGCAAACGTCGCATTTAGCCAGCCGTAAGTAACACCGCCGAGCTGTAGTAATGGCTCTTCTTGATATGTTTGCCTAAATAGCTCGTAACGCACTGGACTGCTGGTTAATACATTTGTAGCAAACTCATCGGGTATGTAATCGGTTTGCCCTAGTGCGTAGTTGTCTTTTTGACCCAAAAGGGTCGCGGTACTGGCTATTAATTTAGCTAAAGGTTTTGGTGTGTTTTTTGTGTAAATATCAAGCATAGGCGCTGATAAAAACGCGCCACTAAAATTGTGTTCAAAATGCGCAAGGTAATCAAAAGCAATAGCGCCGCCCATTGAATGACTCACTAATATTTTTTTGCCCGGCCAATAAGTATCGACAATTTGTGTATTAAATAAGTTTAGATCGGCACTGTAATCTTTAAATTCATTAACATGGCCTTTATGCTTATTTAGTAGATGGCGATAAGAGCGGCCTTGTCCTTGGTGGTCGACTATGAATATGGCAAAATTATTATTATAAAGCTCCCATAACAGCTCTTTATATTTATCTAACCCTTCAAGGCGTCCCGAGCTTATTACAATGGCAGTTTTAGCTTTATCAGGTATGGCATAAGCATAAAATAATTGCCCGTTAGGCGTATCTAAATAAGCTTTAATTAGCGTGTTTTTATAAAAGTTATTAATTGTTATTTGATTACTTTTAAGCTCACGCTCACTACTATAAAACATGCTTTACTCTTTTATTAATGGCAAGGTTATATTAGCACACAAGCCACCTTGTTCTTTATTTGATAATACTAAACTGCCGCCATGCGCAGTAATAGCATTTTTAGCAATCGCTAGACCTAAACCCGTGCCACCACTTACGCGGTCGCGCGCATCTGATTGCCTAAAAAAGGGCTCGCAAAGCTTGCCCAGTTGCTCATTTGGCACACCAGAGCCATCATCACATATTTCTATATAAATGGCATCAGCATGCTTTAGAGTAATGCTAATAGTATTATTTGCGTATTTAATAGCGTTGCGTAATAGGTTTTCAAGTGCGCTGGCAATAAGGCTTTCGTCGCAATTAATATTTACGTCTACAGCGCCCACTATATCTAGCTGCTTATTATTTTGTTTTGCTTCAAACTGCGCATCGTTAATAACGTGATCTACAATTATTTGTAATGATTGTTTTTGCAGTGAAAGCGCTTGGCTTTTTGCTTCTAAGCGAGAAACTTGCAGCACGTCTGCAATCATTTTATCAAGCTGATTCGCCTCTTTTTCTATGCGTAATAAATACGATTGGCTAGCGTCGTTAGCTTGCATTTGTGCAAGTCCGGTAGCCATTTTTAAACGTGTAAGAGGCGATCGTAATTCATGTGATATGTCGGCTAATAAGCGTTTTTGTGAGCTAATTAAAAGCTCCAACTGATTAGCCATGCTGTTAAAATCTCGCCCAAGTATTCCGAGTTCATCTTTACGGTTTACAGAAATATCGGCCCTTGCACTTAAGTTACCCGCAGATAATTTAATAGCTGCTTTTTTAAGGCTATTTATAGGGGCTATTAAGTTACGGCTAAATACAAAACTTAAAATGAGTGATGCAACAATTGCGATGACTATTTTCATCCAATTAGGCATTAGCTTAAAGCGCATTATTAGCGGCGGTTGATGGTTAATATCTATTTCATAAAGATAAAAACTTCCTTCAGGCACTTTTATATTAACAGGGCCGAAGGCTTGGTATTTTTCAGTGAAAATAATTTGCGGTGACATATTTTGAGTAAAGTTTAATAAACTTAAGTCGATGCTCTCTGGCACTTCTTTATTACTAAGTGAGTCATCGGATTGTGCTGCGCTTAAATATAAAAGTTTACGCTTTGATAGGCGAGGGTGAACTAATACTTCGCTTAGGGTGCGCTTATGTTTAACAGCAGATCGCTCAATGCTTTTAGCGGTATATATCAGATTTTTTTTCATCGGCCCATAAAGTGGCTCGTTAGATACCGCATTAATAGCGGTAATATTACTTAAAAATACAAGCGCTGCTACGGTGCCGATTATAGTTAACCAAAACCAAATAAATATTTTAAAAAATAGGTAGTGCCCAGGGTGCTTTAACCAAGTAAAGTAAGTACTTTTATTCGCCTTGGATAAAGACATAACCTGTACCTCGCATTGTTTTAATTCGCTCGCCTGGAATATGCTCCGCAATTTTTTTACGGATATTACTTACATGCATATCAATAGAGCGATCAAAAGAAGCTAAACGCCTGCCTAGCACTTCTTCGCTAATTTGCTCTTTACTAACAACTTCGCCTGCATTTTTACACAATAGCGTGAGTATTTCGTACTCTGTACCGGTAAGGGTTAGTGTAGAGCTGTCTATTGAGGCCTCTCGCGCTGCAAGGTTAACAGTAATACCATTAACGAGTAACTTGCTCGTTGTAGCTGCATTTAAGCTATTAATGTGCTCTATACGGCGTGTTATCGCTTTTACGCGGGCTAGTAATTCACGATGATTAAAAGGTTTTGGAATATAATCGTCAGCGCCTAGCTCTAAACCAAAAATACGGTCAAAGTCTTCACCTTTTGCAGTAAGCATTATTACAGGGGTGAGCTTTGTTTGCCTAAGTTGTTTGAGTACTTCAAAGCCATCAAGCGTTGGTAGCATTACATCAAGCAGTATAAGTGCGTAGTCGTTTGCTTGTGCTAGTTTAAGGCCCTGCTCACCGTCGTGTACGCTTTGTATTTCAAAGCCTTGAGCAGTTAAATATTCACTTAATAGCTCACAAAGGCCCGTATCGTCATCAATCATTAATAGTTTCATTTACAAACCCTTAGAGTTGTTTATAGCGTTATTTTACCCGCTAAATAGTGCAAAGGTGAATCTTTACACAACCTTTACACTGCTTTGCGTTACTTTGCGTTGAGTTAGGTATAGTTAACTCACTGGCTTAGCAGCCACAATCGCTCAACCAACCAATTCAATATTAAGGTAATGATTATGACTAAAGTAAACACACTATCAAAATTAGTACTTATTTGTGGCTTAGCAACAGCAACTCTTGGCGCTGGTAGCGTATTAGCTAAAGGCGACGGGCATAAGCAAGGCCATTCTCAAGCTCGTTTTTTACTTTCTGATCGCGGCGTTGAAAAATTAAGCCTAACAGATGAACAGCAAACTAAGCTAAAAGCTATTTTTGAAGCACAAAAAACACAAATGAAAGCATTACGCGGCGACGATAAAGAAGCCCGTAAAGCAATGCGTGAAGCGCACAAAGCAAAAATGGATGCGTTACTTTCGGCTGCAACATTTGACGAAAATGCAGCTAAAGAGCTATTAAACGAACGCCGAGAAAAAGGTGAGCAATTTGGTTTAATTAAACTAAAAACGCAGCACCAAGTAATGCAAGTTCTTAACGCTGAGCAAAAAGAAAAGTTTGCTAAAATGCAAAAGCGTATGAATAAAAAGGATCGTAAGCAAAAAGACTAATCGTTCAATTATATTGAACACTAAAAAGCCAGCATCGCGCTGGCTTTTGTGCTTTTAAATGAAAAATTCAGCGTTTACTTAAAAAAGTCATCTTCATTTTTAGCCAGCATAGCTTCAATATCTTCAATCATGTCTTGGCTAAACTCTTCTGCTGAGGTGATTGGCGCAGAAATTTTATTATTTTCAAACGACCATTCACCCAAATCAATTAGCTGACAGCGCTTTGAGCAAAAAGGGCGAAATGGGCTTTGCTCTGACCATTCAACTTTAGTTTTGCAGGTCGGGCAGTTTACAACAGTAGGCATAATTTACTCTTTACAATCTTTTTCTGCATTTTACATTACTTAGATATGAGTCTCTAGGTATAAGTAAGGCTCTGAGTTTAGTGTTCAGAACCTTGTCACTTTTACTATGGACCTTTAAAAATTAGTCACGCGATTAATTTCACCAAGGGATGTAAGGCCATCGGCAGCTTTGCGTAAACCTGATAAACGTAAATTATTAAAACCGGCTTTAAGTGAAACGTCTGCTATTTCAAGCGAGTTACCACCGCGCATAATAATTTGGGCAATTTCAGGGGTAATTTGCATTACTTCGTAAATACCCACACGCCCTTTATAACCATCGGTACAGCTATCACACCCTTTAGGCGTATATAACGTCATTTCTTCAATTTGATCGGCACTAAACCCCTGGCGAGTCAGTTCTTCACTCGGAAGTTGTTCCGGCGTTTTACACTTTGGGCACAAACGACGTGCTAGGCGTTGGGCTATAATTAAGCTTATTGAGCTTGCTACGTTATAAGCGGGCACACCCATATTTAATAAACGGGTGATTGTTTCCGGCGCTGAGTTTGTATGCAATGTTGATAAAACCAAGTGACCTGTTTGCGCCGCTTTTATTGATATTTCTGCGGTTTCTAAGTCACGTATTTCACCTACCATAACTACATCAGGATCTTGACGTAAAAATGCACGCAGTGCATTGGCAAAAGTCATATCGGCTTTAATATTAATTTGTACTTGGTTTACACCTTCAAGGTTAATCTCAACCGGATCTTCCGCAGTACTAATATTACGCTCTGGCTGGTTTAATATATTTAAACCTGTGTATAGCGATACTGTTTTACCAGAACCCGTTGGCCCTGTTACCAATATCATCCCTTGAGGCTGGGCAAGCGCATCCATATAGAGCTTTTTCTGCTCAGGCTCATAGCCTAATACATCAATGCCTAACATAGCGCTTGATGAATCAAGGATACGCATTACTATTTTTTCGCCCCACAAGGTAGGCATGGTACTTACACGAAAGTCGATACTTTTGCGTTCAGTAATTTTTAGTTTTATACGACCATCTTGTGGTTTGCGTTTTTCGGCAATATCGAGTCGCGACATTACTTTAATACGCGCAGAAAGCTTGGTTGCTAATGTATTAGGTGGGCTTGCCACTTCATGCAAAATGCCGTCAATACGAAAACGAATACGGTACTTGTGCTCATACGGTTCAAAGTGTAAATCAGAGGCGCCTTTTTTAATGGCATCCATTAAAATTTTGTTGATGTAAACGATGATAGGCGCATCATCTTTATCGTCATCTTGTGGTGCTGTATCTCTTTGGCTTTCTGAATCTAAATCAGCAAATTCCTGAAATTCGTCATCAGTTAGATTTAAGCTACCAGTGGCATCTAACAACTGCTCAATTTTGTTATCGAGTTGAATATAATCAACAACAACAATTTCGCATGAAAGACCGGTACTAAACTCAAAGTTTTCGAATGCGCCGTAATCTGTTGGGTCTGATGCTGCTATATAAACTTTTCGATCTTTTTGAACAAGCGGCAAAATGTGATGTTTACGTATGAGTTTTTCTTTTACGAGATCGGCCGGGATTCTTGTAGGATCAAAATCTTTTAAATCAAAATAAGGTACGCGAAACAAATCAATACATTGTTCAGCTAAATCTTTACTATCGATTTTTCCACATTTAGAAATAAGCTCAGCTGTTGAGGCAAATTCATTTTGTTTGTTTTTAACCGTGTCGGCATCAATGCGGCCAAGGGTTATAAATTTTCTCAATAACGGTGAGTTAATATTCATTGCGCACCTGTTTTATTCCTTCAATAGTAAGCAATTTATCAGAAAAAAGAAGGTGATTACATCACCTTTCATTCTTTGTTGTGATTTTACTAACTAAAATACGAGTTTGTGTGAGTTAGGACAATGTTAATGTGAGTTAGTTTTGTTGTGTAATGCATATTGTAGGTACTTTTTATGAAGATCAACAAGTTCTATATGCACTAGGTTTAAAGTTCGGTCATTATTTAAAATATCATCCGCTTTTTGCTGCTTATCGGCACGTGACATTTGCGAGGCAATAATACTTTTAACTTGCTCACTACTTGTGCTGTCGCGTTTTACTGTACGCGCTATTTGTACAGAGGTTGGTACATCAATAAGTAAGGTGTGGTCGCAATATTTATCAAGGTTGTTTTCAAACAATAAAGGCGCAACTAAAACAACATAAGGGCTAGTTGCATTATTTAAATCTTTAAGTATTTTTATCCGTATAAGAGGGTGCAGCAACGCATTAAGCCATTCTTTTTCATTGTTGTTAGTAAATATTTTTGCACGCAGCTCTGCTCTATTTAATGTGCCATCAGGCAATAAAATATGTTCACCAAAGTGTGCTGTAATCGCTTTTAGCCCTTTGCTATTTGGGAGTACTACTTCGCGCGCAATTATATCGGCATCAACAATTGTGATACCAAGATCTTCAAACATATTACTGATGGCCGTTTTACCACAGCCAATACCACCAGTTAAACCTAGTACCCAGCTATTAACTTTAGTAATTTTCTCACTCATTTTAATAACCAATTAAATTAAAATAAGCGTCTTGAATTTGGTTGCCCCAAAGCATTGCAATCCAGCCAGCTATCGCTAAATAAGGTCCAAAAGGGATAGGCGTTGCTTTGTCTTTACCTTGTATGCTCAACAGCGCAATACCTATAATGGCACCCACTACGCTCGAAAGCAGAATAATAGTGAGTAGGGACTGCCAGCCAAGCAAAGCACCAAATACAGCAAGCAATTTAAAATCGCCATAGCCCATACCTTCTTTACCGGTTAATAACTTAAATAGCCAAAACACGCTCCACAAGCTTAAATAGCCACAAGCCGCGCCAATAATGGCATCGGTTGGTGTAATTGTGTAACCCATTACAGAGGCAATAAGTGCAAGCCATACTAGCGGAAGTGTAAGTTGATCTGGCAGCAGCATGTGGTCAATATCAATAAAGGTCAGTGCTACCAATATCCACGTTACAAAAATATATAAAAGGGCTTGCTCGGTCGCACCAAAGCTATAGGCAACAATTAAACTTAATAGGGCAGTAATTAGCTCTACAGCAGGGTATCGAGCCGAAATAGGATTACTGCAACTTGCGCATTTACCTTTAAGTGCTAACCAACTAATAATAGGAATATTTTGCCAAGGTTTAATGGCAGTTTTACATTTAGGGCAGGTAGAATTGGGTTTTACTAAGTTAAAAGGCTCATTGTTATTGGCTTGTTTAGATTTATTAGCTGTAAGTTCATCTTCTAACAGTAGTCTGCATTCGCTTTGCCACTCACGTTGCATCATCAACGGTAAGCGATAAATAACTACATTTAAAAAGCTACCAATACATAAACTAATTAAGCCAGCGGTGGTTAAATAAAACCATAGTTGGCTTTGCATTACTTCAATAATACTTTGCATCATATTACCTGAAAATTATTTTAAAAATTAAGCGTTTAAAAATTAAGTGAAGTATTTATCACAAAGAGAAGAGAAAGAGAGTAAATGAGAAGACATTAATAGCTATACCTTACCAAAAAAGTAAGCCTCTCTTTTATTTCCTGTAAATTGTTATTTTTGACAATTAAATTACAGAACCTAATTGGAAAATAGGTAAATACATTGCGATAATTAAACCACCAACAAGTACACCTAGTACGGCCATAATAAGTGGCTCAAGTAGGCTTGAAAGGCCGTCTACTGCATCATCAACTTCTTGCTCGTAAATAGTAGCTACTTTAGCGAGCATACCGTCTAGTGAGCCAGATTCTTCACCAATTGCGACCATTTGTATTACCATATCAGGAAATATTTTTGAGTTACGCATTGCCCAGTTCATCTGATTACCAGAGCTAACCTCTGCTTTGATATCTAAAATGGCATAACGATAAACAGCATTACCGGAAGCGCCGGCAGCAGAATCAAGTGCATCAACCAGCGGAACACCTGCGGCAAAAGTAGTTGAAAGAGTTCGCGCATAACGTGCAACAGCTGCTTTATTTAAAATCATGCCAATAACAGGCAGTTTTAGTATGGCTCTGTCGGTTGCATCTCTGAGTTTTAAACTTCTAAGCTTGGCTTCTTTAAAAGCGTATCCGAAAGCCACAATAGCGATTAGTATCATCCACCAATATGCTTGCATAAAGTCTGATATACCAATTACAAACAAAGTGAATGCTGGAAGCTCTGCACCGAAACCTGCAAATATATCTTGAAACTGGGGTACAACAAAAATGAGCAGGATAGATGTTACTATAAGAGCAACAACTAATACTGAAATAGGGTAAAACATCGCTTTTTTAATTTTCGATTTTAGTGCTTCAGACTTTTCTTTGTATAAAGCCACGCGATCAAATATTCTATCAAGCGCACCTGATTGCTCACCCGATGCAACTAAATCACAATATAAATCATCAAAATAACGAGGGTGTTTTCTAAGTGCTAGTGATAGTGGTTGGCCCGCTTTAACTTCATCTGCAATAGTTTCCATGAGTTTACCAAGGCTCTTATTTGTTGCACCGGTACCTATCATCTCGATAGATTGTATTAAGGGTACACCGGCCATCAACATGGTAGCAATTTGGCGAGTAACTAGTGCGATATCCTTTGGCGTTATTTTTTGAACGCTTTGAAGACCGAATAAGGGCTTTGCTTTACGCTTTACTTTTGAAGGCGTTATACCTTGTTTTCGGAGTTGTGCTTTTACTAGTGCGATACTATTCCCGCTAAGCTCTCCTTCAAGGCGTTTCCCTCTGGCGCTAACGCCTACCCACTGAAATGTACTTATGTCTTTTTTATCACTTTTTTTAGACATCGTAGAGCCTTAATTAATCGATGTATAACTTACTTTAATGTACAACCATTAGGTAAATAATCACTTTGAAATTTAGAAGGGGTATCATAAATTTGACATTGCCATTCTGCACTAACAGGATTTCTAGTTAAACTTATTTTTGAACCAGATATATTATTCCCATCCGCTATGTGGCCGATTATTTCATCTACTTTTATTTGATGATATTTGCAGGATGTTGCCGAATTAATATTTAATTGGATTAAATTATCGGACGGTATGATATTTATGCTTTCATTTTTTATTATTTCGAAAGCCGATCGCGCACTTGATATTTCGGCAAAACAACCAAGAACAAGGGTTTTGGAGTAAAATTTTTGATATATAGAAAAACTTATACTCGCTAAAATAGCGAGTATAAGTAGTGATATCATAAGTTCAACTATTGTAAACCCATTTTTTTTCATTACATTCTTAGTTAATATATCAAGCTAAGTTTATTATTTATCTACACTCCGCAGGTAGCAATGACGTATCTGTTACGCCCGCGCTTGCTGCACAAGTCCATGCACCAGAAGTCGCGTTACGAGTGAGTGTAAGTGTTTCTCCATCAATAGGTGCACTACCTTGCATTGTACCTACAATTGTCGTAGCAGTTACTGCATGGTTAGAGCATGAATTTGCATCACCTAAGCCGATTTGCGAACCGCTTGCGGTATTGGCGGTAACACCAGTCCCTTCTAATGTCAAAATCTCAAATTGAGTTTTACCAGGTACAATTTCTTGATAACAAGCTGTTGCTTGTGACTTAGCTGTGTAGCCTTGGTATTGAGGCAATGCAATTGCAGCAAGAATACCGATGATTGCTACTACAATCATTAATTCAATTAGGGTGAAACCCTGTTGTTTTTGAGTCATTGTTTTCATGTTTCCTCTCCTAAAGGATAGATTTTTGTAACTTAAATCACTTAAGCGGCAAAATGCCTCACTTAATTTAACTGATTTACTTTACGGTTTTACTTAAAATTAATTTTATTACACTTTAGCTTTAGAGTATGAAACACAAAAGCCGTATGTGAATTCATTATGTTTAGTACTAGCTATAAAAGTTTACTAAGAGCACTACATGTTGTAGCAACAAATAGTATAGGCATAAAGTAAGTAGTTTAGTTGCTTTAGTTTTTAATTATGTCTTTAAAAAGTAAAGGTACTAGTTATTTATGACTACCTTTTAAAATAAAATAGTACAACAGAATTAGTCTACCATTTTATTTTAGTATTTAGCACGTATCTTCTTATAAAAAAGCGATTTTATTTAACAAAATGTTACAAAGTAAGCCTTTCGGGTTATTTAATGCTTTTTTACTTAACTTGTCAATCGATTAGCGGTATTAATTGGCAGTTGTCGCTTTAAAATCGTTCAAAACGCATCGATAAATCGATTGATTGTAAGTTTTTTGTTAACGCTCCGCTTGATATAAAATCGACGCCGGCTTGTGAATAAGTTTTGAGCGTTTCTAGGGTCATATTGCCTGAAACCTCTAGTTTGGCGCGTTTGTTGGTTAAAATTACTGCTTGCTTAATTTGCTCTACGCTAAAATTGTCGAGCATAATTATGTCGGCGCCAGCTTCAATTGCTTGCTTAAGTTCAGGGAGTGATTCTACTTCGACTTCGACAGGTTTGTTCGGGTGGTTTTGTTTAGCTTGAGCTACTGCTTTGTCAATACCGCCGCACGCTGCTATGTGGTTTTCTTTAATTAAAAACGCATCGAACAGGCCAATACGATGATTTGCGCCGCCACCACATTTTACTGCGTATTTTTGAAGTGCTCTAAGGCCGGGTATTGTCTTGCGGGTATCGAGTAATTGTGTAGTGGTGCCGCTTAGCTCTTTTACATAATGAGCGGTTGTAGTGGCTGTGCCCGATAAGGTTTGTACAAAGTTAAGTGCAGTACGTTCGGCAGTTAATATTGAACGAGCTGAACCAATAGCGGTAAATAATGTGCTGTTTGCTTTAACTGCGTCGCCATCATTAATAAGTACATTAACCTTAACGCTTGGGTCTACCTGTTTGAATACTTCAAGGATGATGTCCTTTCCACAAAAAATACAGTCCTCGCGAGTGATTACTTTAGCGCTTGCTTGCTCATTTTTGGGGATCAATTGCGCGGTAATATCGCCTTCTTGCGCGGTTTGATAATTTAAATCTTCGTCAAGTGCAAGAGTGACTAGTTGAGTAATGAGGGTGTGCGAAATAGACATAGGATGCTCATAAGCGTTAATAAATTAAGCAAATTTTACTATGTTTATAAAAGAAAGAGAAGCGATTGCCTTTTCACCAATATAAAGATAAGCGCGTATAGTAAATTAGTATCTACGTGAGGGTTTGTATTATCTGTAGGTGAGGTTTTATACCTCGCTTGTTACTATCATTGTTTTAATAAATCCTTTAGCATCAGTACTATGTATCTCTTGGTGTTTATATAATAAACGTATCATGAAAATAGATTTAAATGGTGTTTTAAGTACGGTAGCGCAGCGGCCTTGTTCGCATTTTGATGAGCGCCCTGATGAGGCTGATATTTCTTTATTGGTGATTCACAATATATCATTGCCAGCAGGACAGTTTGGTACACCTTTCGTTGATGGCTTATTTATGGGTAGCATTGACTGTAATGCTCATCCAAGTTTTAGTGACTTAAAGAATTTACGTGTATCGGCCCATTGCTTTATAAAGCGCACCGGTGAGGTTATACAATACGTGCCTTTTGAAAAACGTGCTTGGCATGCCGGGCAATCTGAGTTTGAGGGCGTATCTGCTTGTAATAACTTTAGCATTGGCATTGAGCTTGAAGGTACCGACACCACGCCATACTCTTTAGCGCAATACGAAGTATTAGCTACACTTGGTAAATCTATAATACAACGCTATCCAAAAATTACCCCTTCGCGTATTGTTGGGCATTGCGATATTGCCCCGGGACGTAAAACCGATCCTGGCAGTAGCTTTAATTGGCCATTGTTTTTTAATATGCTTGAACAGCTAAGTTAAGAGAGTTATTCCCATGATTTTAGTTTCTATAATAATTGCATTAATACTAGAGCGCTTAGGGGCTCGGTCTAATTACTGGCAGATAAGTTATTACGCAAATGGTTATTTAAATCGCTCTAATAAATTACTTGGTGATAAGGGCTTATTTAGCTCAGCACCGGGCTTTTTAATTTGGCTTTTACTTCCAGTGATTGTGGTGGCACTAATTTATTGTTTGTCAGATTTTGTTTTGTGGCAGTTGGGCATTAATATCGCGGTGCTTTTGGTTTGCTTTGGTTGTGCTAAGCAACGTGCTTTATATAAGTCGTACTTAAATGCGTTAACGCGAGATGACGGGACCGCTGCATCATTATATGCGTTGCAAATAGGTCAAAAGCGTACTGATGATCAAGATGGTGGCGAAACCTTTGGGCAAACATTGGCTTGGGTGAACTTTAGATTTTACTGCGCGGTTATTTTTTGGTTTGTTGTTTTAGGCGCGCCAGGCGCGGTTTTATATGCACTGGTACGTACTTTAGCTGACTTAGTACGAGAAGATCATAAAGTAATATTTGCTAAGCGTTTTAAACTTATACATAAACTACTGTTCTGGCTCGACTGGTTACCTGCACGTATTACAAGCTTTGGTTATTTAGTAATAGGTAACTTTAATAAAGGCACAAGCTGTTGGCTACGTTACGTACTTAACTTTAAATCTCCAAACCGAGAAGTAGTAACATGTACTGCACTTGCCGCAGAGCAAGTTGAAAAGCGTTATTACGGCTGTACCTACGAAGCCACTTGTATGATTAAGCTTGTTAAGCGCAATGTATTATTTTACTTAGTACTTATAGCGCTACTTACATTATTTGGCGGACTATCGTAGTCGCGATTTTATATCGCGCATTGTGTTTTCGGTTGGGCGATTAGTTGCCAAATGTCGCGGGGTAAACCCATTGCTACGATTGCGTAGTCGCGATTTTATATCGCGCATCGTGTTTTTTGGTTAGGAGATTAGTTGCCAAATGTCGCGGGGTAAACCCGCTGCTACGATATTGTGTAGTCGCGATTTTACATCGCGCATTGTGTTTTTTTAGTTAGGAGATTAGTTGCTAAATGTCGCGGGATAAACCTGCTGCTACGATATTGCGTAGTTGCGATTTTATATCGCGCATTTGCGTGTTTTGGTTGGGCGATTAGTTGCTAAATGTCGCGGGGTAAACCCGCTGCTACGAGTTTAGATAAATACTATCCCAATATGGGTAGTCTGCAATATTTTCTATTAAATTTGCACGCAAAGGGTTTGCGACTATGTATCTAGCGCATCTATTTAAGTCTTCGGTATTTCTTATTAAGTGATCATAAAACCCTTTTTGCCAAAGCTTTTGTCTGCCAAATTGTCTATACACCGTGGCTGAGCGTCCTTTGAAGCTTCTAATTACCTCGCTTAATGTTGCGCTATCGGATAATTGTAGTAACCAATGAATATGGTTTGGCATTATCACGAAAGTATTTGATTTAATCAGTTGCTCTCTTTCTAATTTTCTCATTTCATTGATAATAGCTCTATTAATTATTAAGCTTGTGAGTAGGTTATTTCGCTCATGACAAACCAGTGTTATAGCATAATAGTGGTTTGCTTTTGATACTCTTCCCTTTCGTAATAAATATGAACGATGCATAACATACCTGTATTTTAGCAATCACAGACCCACGAATTTAAAGCATATGCAATTTTTATAAATTTGCGTAGTCGCGATTTTATATGGCGCATTGTGTTTCTCGGTTGGGAGATTAGTTGCTAAATGTCGCGGGATAAACCCGCTGCTACGATATTGTGTAGTCGCGATTTTATATCGCGCATTGTGTTTCTCGGTTGGGAGATTAGTTGCTAAATGTCGCGGGATAAACCCGCTGCTACGATATTGTGTAGTCGCGATTTTATATCGCGCATTGTGTTTCTCGGTTGGGAGATTAGTTGCTAAATGTCGCGGGGCAAACCCGCTGCTACGATATTGCGTAGTCGCGATTTTACATCGCGCATTGTGTTTTACATTTAGTTGATTGCTTGGCTAATGGTCGCGGGGTAAACCCGCTGCTACGATATTCGTAGTCGCAGTTTTATATCGCGCATTGTGGTTTACTTTTATCCTGTTGTTAATTTCTTTAATAAATTCAACTAGAGTTAACACTCTATTTTTCTGGTCAGACCAATTGTTTTCATCCTATTTCCGTTATAACAATTTTTGTAAATTGCGCATTGTTTAATCTTCGTTCAAAATGCGTTACGCTACTTTAATTGCTCAAATCACCTGTAAATTGACAGCTAATAAGGTTTTTGATACCGTATTGAAAATTTTTGGTATGACCAATTTACCTTTTGGGTAAATCATACTACTCAAAGCCCCGCTTTATGGGCTCTTGGTATTTATACAACGCGGACGTTGATTCATGTCTTTAAAGATCAAAGCAGCAAAGTTATCTGATGTTATTTTACAGCAACTCGAAAACATGATTCTTGAAGGCTCGTTAGCACCAGGTGAAAAGTTGCCACCAGAGCGTGAACTAGCAAAGCAATTTGAAGTGTCTCGCCCGTCACTGCGTGAGGCAATTCAAAAATTAGAAGCGAAAGGTTTAGTTACGCGTCGCCAAGGTGGCGGCACGTTTGTAAAAAATCAGCTCGAAGAAGGGCTTACTGATCCACTTTTTGATTTGATTAGTAAACACCCTGAGTCGCAGTTTGATTTACTTGAATTTCGTCATGCATTAGAAGGGATTGCTGCTTACTACGCGGCACTACGCGGAACCAGCAACGATTTTAGTAAAGTGAAAGAAAGCTTTGATAAAATTGCCCTCGTTAATGATGATTTACAGCAAAAAGCAAAAGCAATTAATGCATTTCACTTTAGCGTGGCAGAAGCCTCGCATAATGTGGTTTTACTGCATTTAGTAAGAGGCATGAAAGCGCTGCTTGAGCAAAATGTATTGCAAAATTTAACTGTTTTATTAAAAAAATCAGATATTAGCAGTCAGTTAGCCGAGCACAGGCGTTTATTAATGGATGCCGTTATTGACGGTAATCCAGAACAAGCCCGTTTAGCAAGTAATGCGCACTTAGCGTTTATTGAAGAAGCATTACTTGAAGCAGGCAAAGAACATTCGCGAATTGAACGTAGTTTAAGACGCACTAAACAAAATTAAGTTAGTACATAACTACTTTGAACACACAAATTAAGTAGCTGTGATATTAAATTAACAATATTCGTATTTTAAACATAAGGAAACCTCCATATGTCTGAAGTCAATAAAATTGACGTAGACGCGCTAGAAACACAAGAGTGGTTACAAGCTCTTGAATCAGTTGTGCGCGAAGAAGGTGTTGAACGAGCTCAGTTTTTACTTGAGCAAGTATTAGAGCAAGCCCGTTTAGATGGCGTTGATATGCCAACGGGTATTACCACGAACTACGTTAATACTATTCCTGTAGATCAAGAACCTGCTTACCCGGGTGATGTAAATCTTGAGCGTCGTATTCGTTCAATTATACGTTGGAACGCGATTATGATCGTTCTACGTGCATCTAAAAAAGATCTCGACTTAGGCGGCCATATGGCGTCTTACCAATCATCTGCTGCATTTTATGAAGTGTGTTTTAACCACTTCTTTAAAGCGCCAAATGATTTAGACGGTGGTGACTTAGTTTATTACCAAGGTCATATTTCTCCTGGTATTTATGCACGTGCGTTTGTTGAAGGTCGTTTATCGGCTGCACAGCTAGATAACTTCCGCCAAGAAGTTGATGGTGAAGGCTTACCATCGTACCCACATCCTAAGTTAATGCCTGAATTTTGGCAGTTCCCTACGGTATCAATGGGCTTAGGTCCTATTTCATCAATTTACCAAGCTCGCTTCTTAAAATACTTAGATGGTCGTGGCTTAAAAGACACTAAAAACCAACGTGTATACGCGTTTTTAGGTGACGGTGAAATGGATGAGCCAGAGTCACGCGGTGCTATTTCTTTTGCTGCACGTGAAAAGCTAGATAACCTTTGTTATTTAGTTAACTGTAACTTACAGCGCTTAGACGGCCCAGTTATGGGTAACGGTAAAATTATTCAAGAGCTAGAAGGCTTGTTTAAAGGCGCTGGCTGGAACGTAATTAAACTAGTGTGGGGCAGCGGTTGGGATATTCTTCTAGCTAAAGATACAACGGGTAAATTACTACAGTTAATGAACGAAACTGTTGATGGCGACTACCAAACATATAAAGCTAAAGATGGCGCGTACGTACGTGAAAACTTCTTTGGTCGTTACCCTGAAACAGCAGCACTTGTTGCTGACATGACAGATGATGAAATTTTCGCGCTTAAGCGTGGTGGTCATGAGTCATCAAAATTATTTGCTGCATTTAAAAAAGCAGAAGACACTAAAGGCCGTCCAACTGTAATTCTTGCTAAAACTGTAAAAGGTTACGGCATGGGTGAAGCAGCTGAAGGTAAAAACATTGCGCACCAAGTGAAAAAAATGGACATGTCGCATGTTGCACATTTACGTTCACGCCTTGGTCTTGACGATTTAGTATCTGAAGAACAGTTAAAAGAACTTCCTTACCTAGAGCTTGAAGAAGGTTCTCCTGAGTATAAATACCTACATGCACGCCGTGATGAACTTAAAGGTTATACACCTAAGCGTATACCACGTTTTAGTGAAAAATTAGCGTTGCCAGAAGTAGAAGCATTTAAGCCGCTACTCGAAGAGCAAAAACGTGATATTTCTACCACTATGGGCTTTGTTCGTGCACTTAATATCTTATTAAAAGATAAAGGCATTGGTAAAAACATCGTACCAATTATTGCCGATGAAGCGCGTACATTTGGTATGGAAGGTTTATTCCGTCAAATCGGCATTTACAATCCGCATGGCCAAAACTATACACCACAGGATCGTGATATTGTTTCTTACTATAAAGAAACTGTATCAGGGCAAGTGCTCCAAGAAGGTATTAATGAGTTAGGTGCAATGTCGTCATGGGTTGCTGCTGCAACTTCATACAGCACTAACGATTTACCAATGATCCCATTCTACATTTACTACTCTATGTTTGGTTTCCAACGCGTTGGCGACATGGCATGGATGGCGGGCGATCAACAAGCACGTGGTTTCTTATTAGGTGCTACAGCGGGTCGTACAACACTAAATGGTGAAGGCTTACAACACGAAGATGGTCACAGTCATATTCTTGCTAATACCGTTCCTAACTGTATTTCATATGACCCAACTTACGCGTTTGAAGTAGCGGTTATTGTACAAGACGGTATTCGTCGTATGTACGGTGATGACCAAGAAAATATTTACTACTACCTAACGCTTATGAACGAGAACTACCATCAGCCAGCTATGCCAGAAGGCGCTGAAGAAGGTATTCGTAAAGGTATTTACAAGCTTGAAAGTTACGAAGGTAAAAAAGCCAACGTACAGCTATTAAGCTCAGGTACTATTATGACTGAAGTACGTAAAGCAGCTGCGATTCTAAGTGAAGAGTATGGCATTGCGTCTGACGTGTTCTCTGTAACGTCTTTCAACGAATTAACGCGTGAAGGTCAAGATGTTGAACGTTTCAATATGCTTAACCCTGAAGGCGAGCAAAAAACAGCATTCATCACAAGCGTGTTAAACGACTCTGTGACTGTTGCAGCAACGGATTACATGAAAAACTACGCAGAACAAGCGCGTTCATTTATTCCAAGCAGCAACTACAAAGTGTTAGGCACAGATGGTTACGGCCGTTCTGATAGCCGTGAAAACCTACGTCGTCACTTTGAAGTTAACGCGGGCTACGTTGTTGTTGCTACGTTATCTGAACTTGCTAAACGCGGTGAAGTTGAGAAGTCAGTAGTTGTTGAAGCACTTAAAAAGTTCAACATCGACACTAACAAACTTAACCCACTGTACGCATAAGAGGTTTGCAATGAGTATTGAAATTAAAGTACCAGATATTGGTGACGACGAAGTAGAAGTAACCGAAATATTAGTAAGCGTTGGCGACAAAGTAGATGTTGACCAATCATTATTAAATGTTGAAGGCGACAAAGCATCAATGGAAATACCTGCTTCGCAAGCGGGTACAGTGAAAGAGATTAAAGTAAACGTTGGCGACACCGTTACAACTGGCTCTTTAGTATTTTTGTTTGAAGGCGAGAGTGAAAGCACTGATGAAGAAGATACATCAACCGCTGCTCCAGCTAAATCTGAAGAGGCAGCACCTGCTGCTTCTACAGGTTCTTCAACTAAAGAAGTAACCGTACCAGATATTGGCGATGATGAAGTTGAAGTAACTGAAATCATGGTTGCTGTTGGCGACACCGTTGAAGAAGAGCAATCTATCTTAAACGTTGAAGGCGACAAAGCTGCAATGGAAGTACCTGCTCCATTTGCCGGTACAGTTAAAGAAATTAAAGTAGCCGCTGGCGATACAGTTAAAACTGGCTCATTAGTGTTTGTTTTTGAAGTAGCAGGAAGTGAATCTGCAGCACCGGTTAAAGAGTCGGCTCCTGTAGAAGCGCCAGCTGAGAGTTCAACAGCAAGTTCAGCACCAAGCACTAAAGAAGTTAATGTGCCTGATATTGGTGGAGATGAAGTTGAAGTAACTGAAATTATGGTTGCCGTTGGCGATACGGTTGAAGAAGATCAATCAATCTTAAACGTTGAAGGCGACAAAGCGGCAATGGAAGTACCAGCTCCATTTGCAGGTACAGTTAAAGAAATTAAAGTAGCTGCTGGCGATAAAGTATCGACAGGCTCATTAATTTTTGTATTTGAAGTTGCAGGCAGCGCGCCGGCAGCAGCATCAGCACCAGCTGAAAAATCAGCACCTGCAGCAGCGGCTAAAACTGAGTCGGCACCGGCTCAAGCAGCACCTGTAAAAGCAAGTAATGAAAGCTTCACAGAAAACAGCGCTTATGCTCATGCATCACCTGTTGTTCGCCGTTTAGCGCGTGAGTTTGGTATTAACCTAGCTAACGTTAAAGGCACTGGTCGTAAAGCCCGTATAGTTAAAGAAGACGTGCAAAACTATGTTAAAAATCTAGTTAAGCAAGTTGAGTCGGGTCAATTATCAGCAGGTAGTAGTGCTGGTGGTAGCGAGCTTGGTCTTATTCCATGGCCTAAAGTTGATTTTGCTAAATTTGGCGAAATTGAAGAGCAAAAGCTGTCTCGTATTCAAAAGCTATCAGGCAAAAATTTACACCGTAACTGGGTACAAATCCCGCATGTTACGCAGTTTGATGAAGCTGATATCACAAGCCTTGAAGTATTCCGTAAAGAGCAAAATGTGCTTAGCGAGAAGAAAAAACTGGGTGTTAAAATTACGCCACTTGTGTTTGTAATGAAAGCAGCTGCAAAAGCACTTGCTGAATTTCCAAAATTCAACTCATCGCTTTCTGCAGACGGCGAAAGCTTAATCCTTAAAAAGTACATTAACATTGGTGTTGCAGTTGATACGCCAAACGGTTTAGTTGTACCAGTGTTTAAAGATGTTGATAAAAAAGGCATTATTGAACTATCACGCGAATTAATGGAAGTATCTGTTAAAGCACGTGACGGTAAGCTTACATCGTCTGATATGCAAGGTGGTTGTTTTACTATTTCTAGCCTTGGCGGTATTGGCGGAACGGCATTTACGCCGATTGTTAATGCGCCAGAAGTTGCTATTTTAGGTGTGTCTAAATCTGAAATGAAACCTAAATGGAATGGTAAAGAATTTGAACCGAAGTTAATGGTTCCACTTTCTATGTCATACGACCATAGGGTGATTGACGGAGCCTTAGCTGCACGCTTTACTGTGACGTTAGCGAGCTACATGAGCGATATTCGTCAGTTAGTGATGTAACCAATTTAATGAAATTGGTGTACGTAATTAAATAAATTGAATCAAATCCCAGCCAGTTGTTTTTAGCTGGGATTTTTAGCATTTGCAATGATACAATCTTTGTACATATTGCATCACTTTATGCGCTGCTCTGAATTTCTGCCTTGCAGAAACACGGCAGTTAAATTTTAGGGCAGTGTCCCGTTCAAACAATTAAGGTAAAAGCATGAGCAACGAATTAAAAACTCAAGTTGTTATACTAGGCGGTGGTCCTGGTGGTTATTCTGCGGCTTTCCGTGCTGCTGACTTGGGCTTAGAAGTTACATTAGTAGAATCTCGTGGAACATTAGGCGGCGTATGTCTTAATGTTGGTTGTATCCCTTCAAAAGCACTTTTACATGTAGCTAAAGTGATTGATGACGCAGCTGAAATGTCATCTCACGGTGTTACTTTTGGCGCACCAAAAATCGATCTTGACCAAGTACGCTCTTGGAAAGATTCTGTCGTTGGCCAGTTAACTGGCGGACTAGACGGAATGGCTAAAATGCGTAAAGTAAAAGTTGTGTATGGTTACGGCAAATTTACTGGCAGCAATACTTTAGTAGTTGAAGGCGAGAAAGACGCTACAACTATCACGTTTGATAACGCGATTATTGCAGCAGGTTCTAAACCAGTTAACTTACCTTTCATCCCAGAAGATGACCGTGTAATTGATTCAACTGGCGCGCTAGAGCTTAAAGACGTACCAGAAAAACTACTTGTACTAGGTGGTGGTATTATAGGTCTTGAAATGGGTACTGTTTATCGTGCTCTTGGTTCTGCAATTGACGTTGTAGAATTTGCTGACCAATTAGTGCCAGCAGCTGATAAAGACATTATCAAAATTTATCAAAAATACGTAAGCAAAAAATTCAACGTAATGCTTTCAACTAAAGTTGTTGGCGTTGAAGCTAAAAAAGATGGCTTATACGTGACATTTGAAGGTAAAAACGCACCAGCAGAACCTGTACGTTACGACAAAGTGCTTGTTGCAGTTGGCCGTACACCAAACGGTAACCTACTTGATGCTGATAAAGCGGGCGTAAACGTTGATGAGCGTGGCTTTATTAATGTTGATAAGCAATTACGTACTAACGTAAGCCATATTTTTGCAATCGGTGACTTAGTTGGCCAGCCTATGCTTGCGCATAAAGCGGTTCATGAAGGTCATGTTGCTGCAGAAGTTATTTCTGGTCAGAAACATTTCTTTGACCCTAAATGTATTCCTTCAATAGCGTACACTGACCCTGAAATCGCTTGGGTAGGTGTTACTGAGAAAGAAGCAAAAGAGCAAGGCTTAAAAATTGAAACTGCGGTATTCCCGTGGGCAGCATCTGGCCGTGCTATCGCATCTGCTCGTACAGAAGGTTCTACAAAACTTATCTTTGATAAAGAAAGTGGCCGTATAATCGGTGGTGCTATGATCGGTATTAACGCGGGCGAAATGCTTGGCGAAATCGGTTTAGGTATTGAAATGGGTGCAGATGGTGAAGACTTAGCGCTTACTATTCATGCTCACCCTACATTGAACGAATCAATTGGCCTAGCTGCTGAAATTTTTGAAGGTTCAATCACTGACTTACCAAACAAAAAAGCAGTTAAAAAGAAGTAATTTAACTTTTTAACATTTGCTTGAAAACCCAGCTTTGGCTGGGTTTTTTTATGCCTGCTTTTCATTAAATATAAGATTAAATTGCCATAAGCCGTTACAATGCGCGCCTAATTAATTGAAGGTAAATACAGTGAAAAACGCAGTTTTAGCATTACGCGCTCAGCAAATAAGTGAATCTCGTCGTGAATTTAACGCGCGAGGCGGTAAATTAGATCGCTGTGAGCAATGCTTAATAGCCAAGCATTACTGTATTTGTAAAGGTGTTGAGCACGCTCAGTGCAACGCTGCTGTATGTTTACTGATGTACCATAATGAAAGCTTTAAGCCTTCTAATACTGGGCGTTTAATTGCTGAAATAGTACCTGATAATCACGCATTTAGATGGGACAGAACAGACCCAGATCCTGATTTTTTAGCTTTAATAAACGATCCTCAATATCAACCAATGATAGTATTCCCTGCTGAAGACGTAGAAGAGGGCAGGGCCATTACCGAAGTGAATATTGAAGAAGGTAAAAAGTTACTATTTATATTTTTAGATGGTACATGGCGTGAAGCTAAAAAAATGATTCGCAAAAGCCCCTACCTAGATAATTTACCTGTGCTTTCTGTTACTGCTGATAAACTCTCTGATTACCGTTTACGTGTTGCGCCTCACGCGCACCAGCTAGGTACAGCTGAAGTAGGTATTATGGTGCTAGCACTTGCGGGCGAAATGGATGCCTCAATAAAGTTGGAGCAGCACTTTATTAAGTTTCGTGATGCGTATTTATTGGGTAAACGCAATAAAGGCAGGCCATTAGAAGACTAATTTTTTATGCAGCTAAGCGAAAGCTTGCTGCTCTTTTAAGTGAGTTAGTGCTTTATTTTGAATTGCTCTAAAGCCTTCTTCAGATGTTAATTGTAAAACAGTGTTATATAGTTGGCTTATATTGTTGTGCACCTGAATAAATGAGATGCAGTCTTCACCAATCATATCCTTTGCTTCCTCAACTCGTTTTAAAAAGTAACCGCTAATGTCTATTCTGCCATTAAATTGAGTAGTTGCTATAGCATTCGATATTCTATTAAGCTGATAACTAAATTCATCAGGACGAGCACCTTCCCCCCATTTACTAATAGAAATATCGCCTTCTAACTGGATAATTACGTTAAGTATGTTTTTAAACTCACTCATTGGCATATTAAAAAATTTATAACCTTTAGGGTTAAATAAAGCTTTATATGGATTTACGCTGGGAGTTTGGGCAGTAAAAATACCAATTGGTTTTGCTGTACTTGTGTCTGATACTTTATATAAAAAGGTATTGCTTTGAGGTGTTTTAAAATTCATATCCATTGAGTATTTTTAATTTATGCGTTATTTAGTTATCGGCGCAATTAATAAAAAACTTAGCGAAGTTTAAAATATTAATAAAGTATTTGGTGGTATTAATATTGAATGGCTGGAATGCGGTATTACCCAGTAAAAATTAGTGATAGTTGCTTGGGTCTTTACTAAACCTAAATTTTAGACAAAGAAAAGCGCGCTCTATTTCTAGGCGCGCTTGCGGAATCTTCTAATTTTCTGCATCCTGCAATTGAACTTAATCAACTCCAATTTTCACTAATCCATGTTTATTACTATATTACTTTTTAGTTCTATGTAATGTAGACCATCCGGGCCTGTATCCTTAAATTCCTGAACATCCTGTAGGGTAAATACTATTACCAAATCCTAAATTACACTTCTTAGTGTATCCCTATTTTAACCAATCCATTGTGTTGCCTTGCAGGCCTGTCCATTTATTCCTTCAACATCCTGTTAAACAACTTAGCCGCGTTGTTATCCTTTTCGCATCTTCCTGACGCTATCCTTTTTACAACATTGCGTTGTGATACTCATCCTGAGCCTGTCCTAAAATCCGTGTTGTCCTGGTAACCTAATCATTGGTTGGTTGAGTAAGCAATCCATTTCCTTTTACTCAATAAGCATCATTGCTTGGCTGATACGTAAATTATAGTGCAATAGAGCAACCAAAATAGGGATAAAACTACATTCAATTAGTATTTATGCAATAGTAATAATATAAAAATTCATTCAATACAGGTGGTTAAGTGTGTTTTTGTATGTTTTTATCTTGATTTTTACTCATTAGCTGTCACATCCGTGAGACATCTCTTACACTGCATTTCCTTTTTGGGCGTTATTTACATATTTACATTTATTTAAAGTGTGCACTTTTTGAATGAGCGCGGTAGAATTCGATGATAATAACAATTATTTAGGTGAAATAATGAAGACAGTATTTACACTTGTTTTGGGATTAGCAGCATCGGCACCAGCCTTTGCAAGTGACGTTGTTAATATCTATTCTTTTCGTCAGCCGTTTTTGATTCAGCCAATTTTAGAAGATTTTACAAAACAAACGGGAATAAAAACCAATGTTGTTTTTGCTAAAAAAGGGTTAATTGAGCGTGTTAAACGTGAAGGTAAACACAGTAAAGCCGATTTAGTATTAACCTCTAATTTTAGTGCGCTTATTCAATTAGAAGATTTAAAATTAACACAAACTATAAAAAGTGACAGTGTAAATAGTAACGTGCCTGTAGCTTTTCGTGACGGTGATGGCCAATGGGTCGCGCTTACTAAGCGAGTGCGTAATGTCTATTCATCAAAAGAGCGAGTTGGTGCGTTACCTGAACTCACTTATGAAGATTTAGCAGATCCTAAATACAAAGGACAAATTTGTACGCGATCTGGCAAACATCCATATAATTTAGGTTTAGTGGCTTCTATGATTGCACACCACGGTGAAGCGCAAACCAAAGAGTGGCTTGAAGGTGTTAAGGCTAATTTAGCACGCAAACCTCAAGGTAACGATCGTGCTCAAGTTAAAGCCGTTAAAGAAGGTTTATGTAACTTAGCATTAGGCAATAGTTACTATCTTGGCAAAATGCTAGAAGATAAAGAGCAAAAAGGTTGGGCTGAGGCCGTAAATATTAACTTTCCGAATCAAACTAATCGTGGCTCACACATAAATGTTTCGGGTGCGGTTATTACCAAATATGCTAAAAACCCTGAAAATGCATTAAAGCTCATCGAGTATATGACCGATAGCAAAGCACAAAACATGTATGCCTCATTAAATATGGAGTATCCAGTTAAGTCGGGTGTTGAACTATCAAGTTTGGTTGCCTCTTGGGGTAGTTTTAAAGAAGACAGCTTGCCACTTGATGAGATTAGTAAATATCGTCCGTTAGCGCTTAAGCTAATTGATGAGGTGAAGTTCGATCTTTAATGACTAATAAATTTAAGCTGTCTAAATGGCAGCTCTTTGCGTGGTCGACAGGCTTAATTCTATCGGCTCCGTTGTTTTTTCTTCTTTTTGAATCTCTACAAGGTAGCTCTGAGGTGTTTTCTCACCTGTGGGATACCGTGCTTTGGGATTACATAACTAATACCGTATTGCTTGTTTTAGGTGTTTGCGTCCTTAGCTGCGTCATAGCATTGCCACTTGGGTGGCTAACGGCTTACTGTAGTTTTCCGGGTAAAAAACAGTTTGAATGGGCTCTTATGCTGCCCCTTGCTATGCCCACCTATATTATTGCCTATGTATACACTGATTTATTAGATTATGCGGGCCCTATACAAATAGCACTGAGAGACTGGTTTGGCTGGCAATCGCCTAATGACTATTGGTTTTTTGATATACGTACACTACCCGGCGCCATAGTTATGATTGCCTTGGTGCTTTACCCGTATTTATTTTTAATTTTTAAAACGGCCCTTCGCGAGCAGTCATTCAAATTAGTACAAGCTAGCCAGTTAATGGGATTATCTCCTTGGCAAAGTTTTTTTAAAGTAAGTTTAGTGCTCTCTCGTGGGGCTATTGTGGCGGCTCTTGCGCTTATTAGTATGGAAACCATGGCTGACTTTGCAACGGTGAGTTATTTTGCCGTAAGTACATTAACAACCGCCGTATACGATACGTGGTTTGGTTATTACTCACTTACAGCGGCCGCTAAAATATCGGGTGTGATGTTACTACTGTTATTTTTAGCATTAATGGCAGAGCGCTTTAGTCGTCGTAACCAAGCGGTATTTGAGCGCCAATCAAGCGTAAATAGTGAATCTCTCTATGTATTAAAAGGAAAGTCAGCTTGGCTAGCGACGGCCTTTTGCAGTTTTATTTTACTTATCGCGTTTGTAATTCCTATTGCAGTACTTATAAATTATGCCATTACCTACTTTGATAAAGCATGGAATGTAGAGTTTTTTAGTTACGCTTGGCAAAGTTTAAAAGTGGCAGGGGTTGTGAGCCTAATAACGATTACGTTGAGTATTTTTGTTGTTTTTTATCAGCGTGTGGCAAAGCAAACGTATCCGCTTGTTCCTGGGCGTTTAGCAAGCACAGGCTATGCGTTGCCTGGCACGGTACTCGCTATTGCGGTTTTGTTACCCCTTACATTATTAGAGAACACCATTAACACAGCGCTCGAGCCGTATAATTTAGATATTGGCTTACTGCTTACAGGTAGCATTCTTACTATTATTATTGCTTACATTGTTAGGTTTTACGCCATTGCACACGGAGCAATTGAGTCGAGTTTTTTACGTATTAGCCCATCACTTGATATGGCAAGCCAATCAATGGGTAAAAGCCAAGGGCAAACGCTGCGTTTAGTGCACTTACCTTTACTGCGAAGAGGATTGCTTACTGCTGCGTTATTGGTATTTATTGAGTGTATGAAAGAGTTGCCGGCTGCGCTATTGCTCAGACCGTTTAATTTTGAAAGCTTAGCTACTCATGTATTTCAGTATGTAAGTGACGAGCAATTAGAGCTTGCTTCAATATCGGCTTTATTTATTGTTATTGTTGGGTTTATTCCTTTGTATTTTATTAATCGTTCTATGGAGCAGCGTAGTTAAATGAGTAGTTTAATTTTACAAGGCGTGAGCTATCACTATAACGGCACAAAGGTTATTCACGATTTAGATTTAACGGTGGGTAAAGATGAAATTGTTTGTCTACTTGGAGCGAGTGGGTGTGGCAAAACGACCACGTTAAAAGCGATTGCAGGTTTAATTGAAGCTAAGCAAGGGTCTATTTTTATAGACGGTAAATTAGTGAGTGATGAGCAATCGTTTGTCTCGCCTGAGCACCGTAACATCGGCATGATGTTTCAAGATTATGCGCTGTTTCCGCATTTAACGGTGGCAAATAATATCGCATTTGGGCTTAGTAAAATGAGTAAAGCTCAAAAGCAGCAACGCGTTGATGAAATGCTTAAGCTGGTACATTTAATTGGCTGTGCCGACAGGTTCCCGCATCAGTTATCGGGTGGTCAACAGCAGCGTGTAGCTATTGCTCGTGCATTAGCTTATAAGCCTAGTTTATTGCTACTTGATGAGCCCTTTTCAAATATCGACACACAAGTACGCTTTGAATTAATTGCTGATATACGTCGAATTATTAAGGCAACTCAAGTATCTGCTGTATTTGTTACACATTCAAAAGAAGAGGCATTTGCCTTTTCAGATACACTGGCCATTATGCATCGCGGCAAAATTGAGCAACAAGGCACGCCTGAGCAGCTTTTTGCAGCTCCATGTTCAAAGGAGGTTGCAGAGTTTCTGGGTCAAGGCATATACTTGAGTGCAGAAGCATTAACAGCAACTGAATATAAAACACCATTTGGTTTAGTCGAATCTTATGTTGAGAGTAAACATAACGTAAGCGTCGGGCTTATATATGTACGCCCCCATCAAATAGAATTAGTGGCAGATAACCAAAGTGACAAATTCAGCAAGCGAGCTACAATCATAAGTCGTCGCTTTATTGGTTCGGCGTATGTTTATTCGGTTGTTATTGATGAACAAGAAATTGAAGTTGCTGCACAATATGGCCAGTCATTTGAAAATAATGAGCAGGTTATAATAAAAATAAAACCTCACACGGTGAATTTTTTCGAATCGTAATTAATTTGTTATTCGCTGTGTTTTTATCTGTAAAACTAAGGAATAACAATGGCGCAAGCGCAATCAGGGATTTGTGCTGAAGCAAACTTACACGGTTTGCACTTATTTTTTAATGTGTTTGATGGTCAAGATGAATCACTTCGCGCAAAGTTAAAACAAGTAAGCGCCATTGAAGAAGAGTTTAGCGATCAATTTTCAGAATCAATGCTCTCTTGTATGGTTGCTATCGGTGCGCAATATTGGCCGCATATCCTCCCTGAATACATCCCAAGCGAATTACAGAGCTTTCCTAATATAAACCATAGCGATCATCAAATGAGCGTACAACCGTGCGATTTATTTGTGCAAATTCGCTCTGACCGTGAAGACGTTAACCATTTATTTGCGCTGCAAGTTTTAAAATTATTTGCCCCCGATGTTGAGCTGGTGGAGCAAATTCGTAATTTTCGCTTTTTAGATGGTCGTGATTTTAATGGTTTTATTTATGGTGGCGATACAGCTCATGGAAGAAAAAAGCGCGCTACGGCTTTAATTAGTAACCCTGGTAATTTTGAAGATCAGGGAAGTTATATTCATGTACAGCGTTATAAGCATGACTTAACTATGTGGCAGCACTTATCATTGAGCGAGCAAGAACTAATAATGGGGCGTACGCGCCTTGATAACACACTAATTACCCCCGCAATTGAAACCAGCCATGCTTCGCGAAGTGAGCTAAAAGACGAAGACGGACAACCGCTACTATTAAATCAGAGCATGCCTTATGGCGATGTGTATGAGCAGGGAATGTTATCAATTACATGCGCTTGTACGGGTACCGCATTTGAAAAAGTACTTAATAGTCGTTTAGGGGAAGGGGATTGTTACGACCACTGGCTTGATTTTACTCAAGCCGATATGGGTTCTGCTTTCTTTGCGCCTTCAGTCGGGTTTTTAAAACAAATTTAGTTTGCTATTAAACCGTATCAAATAAAATGCGAACACGTTCAAGTGTTACATCTATTTCAGATATTTTAGCAGGAGCGATAAAAATAGTATCGTCGCCTGCAATTGTTCCTAGTACGCCATCTGCTTTACCTAACGAATCTAATAAACGCGCAATAAGCTGAGCAGCACCTGGGCTGGTACGAATAATGATCATCATTTCGTTGTGCATAATGTCGATTACTAATTGGCGTAATGGGCTTTTAGCCGTAGGTACACCCATTTCAGCAGGTAAGCAGTAAACCATTTCTTGCTTGGCATTACGTGTACGTACAGCGCCAAATTTACTTAACATGCGTGATACTTTACTTTGGCTTATATTGTCAAAGCCTTGATCTTTTAATGCATCAACTATTTCGCCTTGAGAGCCAAAATTTTCTTCTTTTAATAGTGATTTAAATGCTTTTACCAGTGCTTCTTGTTTATCTTGTGGTTGCATAGTCTTTATTCGTTTTTGTTATTTATGCTGCAAATTCTACACAAAAATGAATAATTATGCAGCAGTTGTTTAGTTAACTTGCCAGTTTGATGCGTTAAATCACAAAAGTTTACGACTATGGTCGAAAATATACTTGAAATAGACAGGATAAATTTGTTTTTAGTCGCTAATTTCATTATCTTAAGAGCCACAAATGTTTCCTACCTCAAATTACGGAGAATTCCAATGAAAGTTGCTGTATTAGGTGCTGCAGGCGGTATCGGCCAAGCGTTATCTTTATTATTAAAAACAGGTTTACCAGCTGGCTCTGAATTATCACTTTATGATGTTGCACCAGTAGTACCAGGTGTTGCGGTTGACCTTTCTCACATCCCAACAGATGTTAAAGTAGCAGGCTTTGGCGCAGACGAATTAAACAAAGCGCTTGAAGGCTCTGATATCGTTCTTATCCCAGCGGGTATGCCACGTAAACCAGGTATGGATCGTGCTGATTTATTTAATGTAAATGCTGGCATCATCAAAACTTTAGCAGAAGGCATTGTTGCTAGCTGTCCTAAAGCGTTAGTAGGTATTATTACTAACCCAGTAAATGGCACAGTTCCAATTGTTGCTGAAGTATTCAAAAAAGCAGGTACTTACGACGCTAAACGCGTATTCGGTATTACTACGCTTGACGTTATTCGTTCAGAAGCATTTGTTGCTGAACTTAAAGGCGTAGACGTAGCAACTGTTAAAGTACCAGTAATTGGCGGTCACTCAGGCACAACTATTCTTCCTCTACTTTCTCAAGTTGAAGGTGTTTCTTTCACTGATGAAGAAGTTGCTGCACTTACTCCACGTATCCAAAATGCGGGTACTGAAGTTGTAAATGCTAAAGCCGGTGGCGGTTCAGCTACGCTATCTATGGGCGCAGCTGCTGCTCGTTTTTGTATGTCTTTAGTTAAAGGCCTACAGGGTGAAGAAGTGGTAGATTACGCTTATGTTGCTGTTGAAAATGGCGATGCAGAGTACTTTGCTCATCCAGTACGTTTAGGTAAAAACGGCGTAGAAGAAATTCTTTCTTACGGCGAACTAAGCGCATTTGAAACAAAAGCAAAAAATGACATGCTTGAAACACTGAAAAAAGACATCAAAGAAGGTGTTGATTTCATGGCGTAATAGCCAATTTAAGCAACAAAAAAGCCTGCATTTGCAGGCTTTTTTATTGCTCAGAATTAATTTCACACTGTGTAACTAGTTAAAACTAGTGGTCGCGGTCAACCGCAATACGTGCAAGGCTTATAAGTGCTTGCTTATAGTCAGACTCAGCTAAAAAGTCTAAACACGCAATAGCTTTGTCAGCTTCAAGTTCTGCTTTTTGCATTGTAAATTCAAGCGCATTAGTTTGCTTTAGTGCCGATAAAATTTCTTCTAAATGCTCCATACCATTACTGTGCTCTATTGCATCACGAATAAGCTGTGTTTGCTGCTCGCTACCATGTTGCATGGCATAAATAAGCGGAAGGGTTGGTTTGCCTTCAGCTAAATCATCACCAATGTTTTTACCCAACTGCTCAGCATCTGCATTGTAATCAAGTACGTCATCCACTAACTGAAATGCAGTACCTAAATGCATACCGTACAGGTTTAGTGCATCAAGTGTCGCTTGGTCTTGCTCAGTAATAATGGCAGCAAGCCCTGTCGCTGCTTCAAACAACTTAGCTGTTTTAGAGTAAATAACCTGCATATAACTGGCTTCGGTAGTGTCTGGGTCGTTGCAGTTCATTAACTGCAATACTTCACCTTCAGCAATAATGTTTGTTGCATCGGCAAGTACTTGCATAACCTGCATTTTGCCAAGGCCAACCATAAGCTGAAATGAACGAGTGTAAATAAAGTCACCAACCAATACGCTAGCAGCATTACCAAATTCAGCATTTGCTGTAGGCGTGCCACGTCGTAAGTTTGATTCATCTACAACATCATCATGCAATAGCGTTGCTGTATGAATAAACTCAACAATTGTTGCAAGTGTTATGTGATCTTTACCCTGATAACCGAGCGCTTTGGCTGCTAAAATCGCCAGCATTGGACGAACGCGTTTGCCGCCACTGCTAACTATATATAAACCAAGCTGATTAACTAACGCCACATCTGAGCGCATTTGCGCATGTATAAGTTGATTGACGTCATTCATATCGCTTTCGATTAACGCCTGGATAGCTTTTATATCCATTGATCTCCGAGCCAATTTTTATGTGTGAACGGCGCAGATTGTACAACAAAAAATGCACTAGCTCGATATTTTGTGACGATTGATTGAAAAAACACTATTAAAGTACTTAATTTAGACTGAATTGGCCAAGATAACTGATTAATTGATAATCAATATACAGTTTGTGGTGTGCTTAGATATTAAGCTGTGAGGGTCATATTTGAGTACATTAATTTATTTCGACTAAGAGTTAAAAAGCGCTTGGCAAAAGGGCTAATTAATATAAAATGGGGTAAATATTGAATTGCTCTCAAAGCAGCTACTTTTTATTCATTTTAATTACAAAATAGGCTTGCTAGTTATTTCGCGTTAGCGTAAACTTCGCGCCCTATCGAAGAATATTTTAGTTGCGCCGATTTGAGGGTGCACAGACGGAGTTAATTATGTACGCGGTTTTCCAAAGTGGTGGTAAACAGCATCGTGTGACTGAAGGTCAAACGATTCGTCTTGAAAAATTAGACGTTGAAACTGGTGCGGCAGTAGAATTTGATTCAGTACTTTTAGTTGCTGATGGTGAGAAAATCGAGATCGGTGTACCGTTCGTAAACGGTGGCAAGATAACAGCTGAGGTTGTTTCACATGGTCGCGGTGAGAAGATTAAGGTTGTTAAATTTAGACGCCGTAAGCATTCTCGTAAGCAAATGGGCCATCGTCAATGGTTCACTGAAGTTAAAATCACTAGCATTAGCGCTTAATTAGAGGTACTTAGAAATGGCACATAAAAAAGCAGCTGGTAGTACTCGTAACGGTCGCGATTCAGAAAGCAAACGCCTAGGTGTTAAGCGTTTTGGTGGCGAATCAGTTCTAGCGGGTAGCATCATTGTTCGTCAGCGTGGAACTCGTTTCCACCCTGGTACTAACGTAGGTATCGGTAAAGACCACACTATCTTCGCAAAAGCAGATGGTAAAGTTCAGTTTGAACAAAAAGGTCCTTTAAACCGTAAATACGTAACTATCGTAACTGAGTAATCAGTAAGGTAGTTAAAAACCCCGCCTTTGCGGGGTTTTTTGTTTTGTAGTCAGTCAAAATATATACCCAAGCCTGCATTTGTGTTGGCTTGGGTATATAATAGAGTTATTAAACAAGCCAATCCCTAAAGTGAGTAATCATGAAGTTTGTAGATGAAGTAGAAATTCGCGCAGAAGCTGGAGACGGTGGCAGCGGCATCGTGTCTTTCCGTCGTGAAAAATATGTTCCAGATGGTGGACCAGACGGCGGTGACGGTGGAGACGGTGGTAGTGTTTATCTACAAGCTGATGAAAACTTAAATACCCTAATTGATTATCAGTTTGAGCGTTTCCATAGGGCTGAACGTGGGACTAACGGTCGTAGCCGTAACTGTACAGGCCGAAAAGCCGACGACTTATTTGTTATGGTGCCTGTAGGCACACGCATCATGGATGTTGATACCCAAGAGGGACTTGGCGACTTAACTCAACATGGTCAACGAATTTTGGTTGCAAAAGGTGGTTTCCACGGCTTGGGGAATGCACGTTTTAAATCAAGTACTAACCGTGCACCTCGTCAAAAAACATTGGGCACACCTGGTGAAGTACGTAACTTAAAATTAGAGTTACTATTATTAGCTGATGTAGGCTTACTCGGATTACCAAATGCAGGTAAATCTACGTTTATCCGCAGTGTATCTGCAGCGAGACCAAAAGTAGCTGATTACCCATTCACGACGCTTATTCCTAATTTAGGTGTGGTACGCCCTGAAGCAAATAAATCGTTTGTTATAGCCGATATTCCAGGTCTAATTGAAGGTGCATCTGATGGTGCAGGCCTTGGTATTCGCTTCTTGAAGCATTTAGAGCGTTGTCGTGTGTTATTACACATTATTGATGTAATGCCGGTAGATGGTTCAAACCCTGTTGATAATGCATTCTCGATTATTAACGAGCTACACCAATACAGCCCTAAATTAGCTGAAAAGCCACGCTGGTTAGTGTTTAATAAAATAGATTTATTACCAGAAGACGAAGCAAAAGCGCTATGCGAAGCGATTGCAGAAGAACTGGGCGAAACTGAAAATATTTATCACATCTCAGCAATTAATAAACTTAATACTCAACCTTTAATCCACAACATAATGACGCTTCTCGATAGCATGCCTAAAGAGAAGTTTGTACAAGTTGAAGATGAAGAAGTTGAATTCAAGTGGGATACCTATCATGAAAAAGCCACTAAAGGTAAGGGCAATGATGATGATTGGGACGACTGGGATGAAGATGATTACGACGTAGAAGTAGTCTACGAGCGTTAATTAAATAGAATTTATTAAAAAGGAGCTTATGCTCCTTTTTCTTTGTTTAAGAATAAAGTACTAGGTGTTTATTATGATAATTTCAATGATTGCAGCAATGGCAAATAACCGTGTAATTGGCCTAGATAATAAAATGCCATGGCATTTACCTGCAGATCTTCAGCATTTTAAAAAAGTAACTACGGGTAAACCTGTGATCATGGGTCGTAAAACTTTTGAGTCAATAGGCCGTCCTTTACCTGGGCGTCGTAATATTATTATTACTCGAAACAGCGAATATTCTGCAGAGGGTATTGAAACTGTAACCACCCCAGAGGATGCATTAAATCTGGTTTGTGATGTAGAAGAAGTGATGATTATTGGTGGTGGTAATATTTATGAGCAATTTTTACCGAAAGCAGATCGCTTGTATTTAACTTTTATTGATTTAGATGTTAATGGCGATACGCAGTTTCCTGATTACAATAAAATCGCAAATTGGAATATAAAAGAAGAGCAAGAAAACCTTCCAGATGATAAGAACAAATCTAGTTATAAATTCGTAACTTTATATAAAGAACATTAACATTATTGCGTAATTTTTGATAGATTGATATAATATTCGATAGTCTATGTAAGAACAAAGTATTATAAAGGGTTTGTCATGTTTAAATTACCAAAGCTAGTTGCACTTACAGCTGTTGTTGCTGTAAGTTCGTTGTCGTATACAGCACCAGCAAATGCTGAAGATCAATTAGCGGTATCTATTTGTGAGTACATTGCTGCTGATGATAAAAACCGATTACGTAGTAAGCTTAAAAGCTCTCGCGTAAAAATTCGTAATATCTACGATGCAGTACAATGTAATGGTAATAACTTACTACGTCATGCCGTTGCGAGTAATGCAGTAGATACAGGTGAGTATATAGTTAAAAACTTATCAAAAAGTGCTTTAACAGATGGTGCCGATATTGCTTGGGCTGAAGGCAACTTTGCCAGCTCACCACTTATTGCAGTAATTAAAGATCGCGCTGGTCTTTAATCATAAATAGATTTTACAGCTCTACTTCGAATAAGTATTGTTGAAAAATTGATTGGTCTAGGTTTGTTATTAATAACAAACCTAGACTTGTTTCTCTTAGCTAATCTAATCTCACTTCCTAACAAAATTATTAATAAGTTCACTATTTACCTATCTATTTTATATTCCCAAAGTGTAGAGTCTTCACTTTAAAAGCAGCTTCAAATTTACTTCTTCAAAAGAGGTAACTTTATTCAGCTGGTATCTATTTTGTATCTGCTAGTTTATTTACAAACTTAATCACTAAGGATAGATATGAAAGCTGTAATTCCAGTGGCTGGTTTAGGGACGAGAATGCTCCCTATGACAAAAGCTATTCCAAAAGAAATGCTCCCTATAGTCGATAAACCGCTTATCCAATATATTGTCAGCGAATGTGTGTCTGCTGGTATTAAAGATATTGTATTAGTGACGCATAGCTCTAAAAATGCAATCGAAAACCATTTTGATACAAGTTATGAGCTAGAAGCTACTCTTGAAAAGCGTGTTAAACGTGCTTTATTAGATGAGATTCGCTCTATTTGTCCGCCTGACGTAACTATTATGAGTGTTCGCCAAGGTGAAGCTAAAGGGCTAGGGCATGCTATTTTGTGTGCTAAGCCAATAGTAGGTGACGACAACTTTGTAGTGCTCCTGCCAGATGTGATACTTGATGCTTATACTGCCGATCAAGAAACTGAAAATTTAGCGGCCATGATTAAACGCTTTAAAGAAACTCAAGCAAGTCAAATAATGCTTGAGCCAGTAGCTAAAGAAGACGTTAGTAAATATGGTATTGCTGATATAAACGGTGTTGAGTTAATGCCAGGTAAAAGTGCTGCAATTAAAGCGATGGTTGAGAAACCTGATGCAGACTTAGCACCTTCAAACCTTGCTGTTGTAGGGCGATATGTACTGAGTAAGAATATTTGGCCTCTACTCGCAAAAACGACTGTAGGTGCTGGCGGTGAAATACAACTTACAGACTCTATTGACGCATTAATGGCGCAAGAAACCGTTGAAGCATTTCATATGAGTGGTCGCTCTCACGATTGCGGAGATAAGTTGGGTTATTTAAAAGCAATTGTAGAGTACAGCATGCGGGATAAAAAGTTAGGTAATGACTTTTCTCGCTTTATAAACGATTTGAATTTACCTTAACTACAGAGCAATAAATTTTATGAAAACTATAGAAGCTAAAATAGTTTTCATAAAATGTAGTGAACTCAGTCTATAAACCTTTGCTAGACTACCCTGAGTTACTAAGTTAGTTACACTTTACCTACACTGTAATAGGTTACGTAGTATGATTGTTACTTATTCTGTATTGATCTTTTAAAGGAACCACCATGATTGAGCAAGGCCAAGAATTACCATCGGTTACGTTAACGCAATTAACTGACGACGGAATGCAATCTCTTACAAATAAAGAGTTATTTGAAGGTAAAAAAGTCGTGTTATTTGCAGTGCCAGGTGCATTTACACCAACGTGTTCAAATGCACATTTACCTGAATTTATTACTCTTGCTGATAAAATTAAAGCAAAAGGTGTTGATGCTATTTACTGTGTATCTGTTAATGACGCATTTGTTATGAAAGCATGGGGCGACTCGCAAAACGCGCAAGAAATAGCAATGCTTGCTGATGGCGATGGAAGTTTCACTAAATCGTTAGGGCTTGATAAGGATACCGCTAGTTTTGGTGGTGTACGCTCAACGCGTTACGCTATGATTATTGAAAATGCAGTCGTAACTGGTTTATTTGTAGAGCAAGACAAAGAGTTTGTTGTAAGCCGTGCAGAATCAGTACTAGAGAAGTTATAACAGTAATAAAGTGTAGGTTTTAGCTTTAATTAATCAGCTACTTACTATTTAAAAACCGATGTTGGAAACAACATCGGTTTTTTTATTTAAGGTTTAAACTTTAAATTACGGCTGGTACTGCCCGCTAAGTGTTAAACCAGAGAAAGTGCTATAAGCATTCACGCTTAAGTGCCAAGTACCTGCTTGTGGATTGGTAAATGTACATGTTTCTGCGTTGCCATTTTTATAAGGGCGACAATCGTACGTAGTGGTTGTTGGTTGGCTGCCATATTTTACAAATAAGTCTGCATCGCCACTTCCACCTGACGTTGTTACTGTAAACGTACTCATTCCTGCAGGTACATCTAACGTGTAATGTTTCCACTGACCTGTATTGGCTGTCACATCGCTTATAGTGCCGCCGCCAGCTTGTGGAGTACCTGAACCGCCACCAGATGATGAACCACCAGTAATATTACCCACCAAGCTCACAGCTGAATACGCAGAGTAGCCGTTAAGCATTACGTGGTAAGTTCCTGCTGTAGGGTTATCAATAGAACACTCTTCGCTATTACCGCCTTTATAAGGGCGACAGTCATAGGTAGTTGTTGTAGGTTTGCTGCCCGCACGTACGTATAAATCAGCATCACCAGTACCACCACTCATAGTGAATGTTACGTTAGTAGCACCGCTTGGCACTGTCATCGTGTAAAATGCTTGTGCGTTCGCAGCCCCACTTAAACCTGTTTTAGCTTCACCATTAATAAGCTCGCTATCGCCACCTGTAGGCGGGGTAGTGCCGCCACTTGCTGCTGCAACAGCTGCGGCTGCATCAACAATACCCGTACCACAGCTAGTACATGTCGCAGGGAACGAACGGGTTGTCGACTTTAAAATACTTTCTATTTCATCAGGCGTTGCATCTGGCTTTGCTTGCTTAATAAGTGCCGCAACACCTGCTACGTGAGGCGCAGCCATTGATGTACCTTGCGAAAAACCGTAACTGTCGCTTGAAGGTGTAGACGAACCTGAATTGTAAGTTGATAAAACACCTTCTGAGTCGTTTGCAAAGCTTTGCGCGCCGCCCGGTGCTGCAACATCAATATTGCTACCGTAGTTTGAGTAATAAGCTCGGCCGCCATTACGGCCTACTGATGCTACGTTTACTACACCATTACAGTTACCTGGGTTGTAGTTTGCCGAGTTATCGTTATCGTTACCTGCAGCAATAACTACCACAGTGCCGTTACTACGCGCGGTATTAATTGCATTTTGAGTTGTAGAGCTACATGAACCGCTGCCACCTAAACTCATATTAATTACATCTGCAGGGTTTGAGTTAGAAGGAATGCCTGAAACACTCCCACCAGATGCCCAAATAATACCGTCTGCAATATCAGAGGTTAAACCACCACACTTACCAAGCACACGAACAGGCACTACTTTTGCATTATAAGCTACGCCTGCTACACCTTCGCCGTTATTGGTTACCGCAGCAACAGTGCCGGCTACATGTGTACCATGCCAGCTAGAATTTTGTGCACCGTTAGTACCACACTCGTTTGCTGCAACAGCATCACCCGGATCACGTGCATCGCTATCGCGACCACCGCCATCGTTTGCTACCGATAGGTTAGAGATCATATCGTAACCCGGTAAAATGTTAGCATTTAAATCGGCATGTGGGCGGTAACCCGTATCTAGTACAGCTACAACTACACCGCTACCCGTTGCGGTATCCCAAGCGGTCGGTAAATTTAAACCACCGGCTTGCTCGTAGTAATGCCATTGGTCATCAAAGCGAGGGTCGTTAGGAGTTGAAAACGGCTTTAACATTTGATCCACTTCAATGTATTCAACATTGCCAGAATCAACCATTTCTTGCATAAACTCTTGCGCTTCTGCTGTACTTAATTTTTTATCAGCACGCATTACGTGGTGGTTATTAAGTGCCATTGCACGAATATATTTTGCTTTTACTTTACCTTTTTTAGAAGCGAAGTTTTTAACAAAGCTTTGTGCGCGCTTTTTCATGCTAGCTGGGCTTGCGTCTGCAGTTGAAAGGCTCGCCATTTCGTTATTATTTTTATATTTAATAATGAACTGAGTTTCGAAACCGCCTTGGCTTTGTAGTTTAGCCGATGTTTCAGCCATTGAACTTGAAACTGATTGAGCCATGCCAGATGTTGCAGCAAAAAGCGTACTAACTGTAATTGCAATTGCGCATCTTTTAAAAGTTTTACTTGTTGTCATAATTATCCCTAGATTTTTATTTATTATTTCGTGATGTAAGATCACGATGCGGGAACAAAAGTAAACGATCTGTTAATTAGGTTAAAATATCAATTTATTATGTACCTCTTTCATTTAGTTATAACTCAGGTTTTTAGCGGTTTACTCGTTGTTTAGTATTTGTCATATAAATTAAAAATAAGTATAAAGGATTGATTTGTTGTGCGGGTAATTATTACCGACTTATTACTGATGCGTTTTTGTTGTGTTATTGCTAATAATTTAAATGCTACGTTGTTAGCTATCAAATTTTGCTATAATCGGAAAAATTTTTTAATAGGGTAAAATAATGAGTCAAGTAGATGTAATTGTAATAGGTGCGGGAGCAGCAGGATTAATGTGTGCAGCGCAAGCTGGATACCGTGGCCGAAGCGTTACAGTACTTGATATGGGGAAAAAACCAGGTCGTAAAATTTTAATAAGTGGTGGTGGGCGTTGCAATTTTACAAATGAAAACGCAACCCCTGATAACTACTTATGCGCAAATGCTCATTTTGTTAAATCATGTTTAAGTCGCTATACACAGCATGACTTTATTGAGCTGGTAGACAGACATGGCTTGGCGTATCACCATAAAACACTAGGTCAGCTTTTTTGCGATAACAATGCACAAGACATTGTTGATATTTTACTGACCGAATGTGAGTGGGCCGGGGTAAATATAAAACTACGCAGTGAAGTGATCAGCGTATCAAAAACCGAAACCGGCTATAGCGTTACCACAGAGCAAGAAACCTTAAGGTGTGAGTCGTTAGTTATAGCATCAGGTGGCTTAACTATGCCAAAACTAGGGGCTACACCAATAGGTTATAAAATTGCAGAGCAGTTTGGCTTAAGCGTGTTACCAACTATGGCTGCACTTGTGCCGTTTACTTTGCATCAGCATGATAAAGAGCGTTTTGAAGGGCTCTCGGGAATTAGTATCCCTTGTGAAGTTTCAAGCGAAGACGGCACCGTATTTAAAGAAAACATCCTCTTTACTCACCGAGGGTTATCGGGCCCTGCAATATTGCAAATAAGCTCATTTTGGCGAGCAGGGCAGGCTGTAACTATAAACCTATTACCTGAAATTGATTTAAGGCAGCAACTTGCTGATTGGCGAGAAACGCAAGCCCAAAAGTCGTTAAAAAATAGCCTTGCGACTATTTTACCTAAACGCTTTATAGAAATACTGCACGAAAGCAAAGCGATACCAGATTGTAATATTAATCAGCTTACCCATGCTCAAATAGATGAGTTAGTAAATTATATTCATGCGTGGCAAATTAAACCCAATGGCACAGAAGGTTATAGAACAGCAGAAGTAACATTGGGTGGTGTAGATACCGACGAGTTGAGCTCAAAAACCTTTGAAGCTAAAAAAGCTAAAGGCCTTTACTTTATAGGCGAAGTAACTGACGTAACAGGTTGGCTTGGAGGCTACAACTTCCAATATGCGTGGAGCTGTGGATTTGCTTGTGGGCAGTACGCTTAAGTTTAGGCTATAAACCCATTTAAGTAAGTTGATTGAGCGATAACGGTTGAATCGTTATCGCTAACACATACTTTATTGCGTCCATTATTTTTAGCCTTATATAGCGCTGTATCAGCCCGCTCCAGTAGTTTTAGCACTGTATCGTCTTTTTGTATCGTTGCTAATCCAATACTTATAGTAAATGCTACATTTGTAACTGTGTTTTCGGCAATATACTTTCTCAGGTCATCGGCTTTTTTAGCGCTATCATTTAAAGAGGTGTTGGATAAAATAATAGTGAATTCTTCTCCGCCCCATCGCGCAATAAGTGCGTCATTTCCCATACGGCTTTTTAATATTTTTGCAAATTCAGTTAGCACGTTATCACCAACCAAATGCCCGTAGGTATCGTTTATATTTTTGAAGTGGTCTATATCGCAAATAAGTAAGCAATGTGGGGTTTTAAAAACGTCATTTTTAGCAATTAACTGTGATAATTCAAAATCAAATTTTTGCCTGTTATAAAGTCCCGTTAACTTATCGGTTTCTGCTAAGTGTTGAATTTCTAAGTTACGGATAGATAATCGAGTGTATGCCGAAAACCGTGTTTTTTCGTAAAACCTAAAAATTAAAATATGAGCAAGGCTTACCTCTATAAGATTAAATAAAGAGCCTAAGCCAATTGTTACAGTTTGCTGTTGTTGTAAATACACAAGATACGCACAAATAGCAAAAGCGACTGTACTAAATAGGCTTCCCCAGTTTCTTCCAACTAAAAAAAAGCTAAAAGGCGGGATCAACGTTGCCCAAAATAAAGAATGCGCATGTCCGCCTACAGAAATCACAAACATCATTATTAAGCTAACAACCATAAGGGCAACGGCCCATGCTGCTGCATTTACATTGGCTGTTTTATTAAACCAAGTATAGATACCTAGTGATATAGTCAGCCCTAAGGCATCAATTAAAGCAATGTCATAGCTTTCAAAGTAGAAAAGGTTGAGGAGTGTTAAAACTAAAAAATAACTCGTAGTTATTAGTAAAGAGTGGGCTATTAAACGAGTACGCCAAAAGTCTTTATGATCTTTAGGGTATTGTGGAAACTCCTTATACCAAAAACCTAGCATACAAAATAATCCTTGAGTCCATTAATTTAAAGATTATTACCTATATAAGATTTTTATTATAGCTTTTTAACTTTGATTAAAAGAGTATTGCAGGTTGGAAGTGAGTTATTTATATAAAAGCTTAACGGGTTAAACGCTAACCACGCTAAGCTTTATAATAATTCAGGCTAGAGCTGAATAGTTAACTATTTATAGCAGGGCGATAATCACTCTTAACGCCTGCGTAATTAGGGCCAAATATAGAAAGTCCTTTTGGTGTTGTAAACTCAACAGGTGCTGGCAAAATAATAACGGATACAGGCATACCTATTTCATAATTTGGGTTGGTGATTGGCGTACCCGCTTGTGTGTTTAGGCAACAAATTAAATCAGGGATGGTAACGTGTACTTCTTTATTTAAAAACGCAGCCATATTTTCGTTTTTAACCGTAATTTTATAACTGTTACCAGCAAACTCGCCAGTACCAGCAAGCATAACTTCGCCTATGGTAAAGCCTTCAAGTGTTTTAAATTCAAACTCACTAACAATTCCTTCAAACGCGACAAATCCATTACCTTGCTCGGCAACTACATTAATAGTGTTTTCATTTGAGTTGTTGGCTTTACGCATGGCTCTTCCAAGCTTTAATGCTTTACTTATCGTGCCGTGAATAACCGCATCTTTCATCTGTTCAATAGGAAGAATATGATCAATGGCCGCGATGTCGTTACGGCTTATTTTGGCAAGGGCACGCACTACGGTTTCAGCGCGTAAGTCATCCATAACGTTTTCACAAATAAAGCATTCGCCAAATTCGTTTGCGGTAATAATTGGTGCTGCGGGTAAGTTATTTAGATAATAGGTTGAGTGGGTAATTTCAGGAACTGCTCGTCCAGCAGGGTCGGCATCAATAATGTAGCCGTCAAACATAGCCGCTAAATAAAACGATACCGCAGTGTTAGCGCCACCTAGTTCGCAACAAATCGTTCCGTAAATAGATTCTTTACCCATGTACTCAAGGGCGCGATCGTAGGCCGCTAAAATAGAATGCTTACCTGTCCGTGGGAGATTAGCGTAAGCTCGCTCTTCCGTATCTGTTAGTGGCGAGATTGCCCCTAAAATATAAGGTGTGCATACAAGTTCGCCTGCGGGTACTTCATCTGCGCTAATAAGTTTAAACGTTTTACCTAGTGCAAGGGCTTCGTCAATGTAATTTATGCCTTCACTTAGCTCACCGCCACCACCGGTACCTAAAATGGCGCAGCCGTATAAAATATCAATTAGTTGTTCACGATTAAGAATTTGCATGTGTGTATCGCTATTGGTTATCTAAAAAAGAGGCTGCCTTAAGATTGTTTAAAGCAGCTATTTGAGAGTTGAAATTAAAAGTCGTAGCTTAGCTCTACGCCGTAACTACGTGGTTTATTAGGTTGGCGCGCAAGTTCAGTAATCCCATCGCCATATAAAAATATATCTTCAATGGCACGCTCATCAGTGAGGTTGTCTACGTAAACTTGCACTGTCCATTGCTCAGATTTAATGCCAATCCCGGCATTGAGGTAGGTGTAGCGTGATGACTCTACATCTGGAATATCAATGCTGAAGGTTTTAGGCCCTTCTATTAATACCTCAGCGCGGGAAAACAGTGACCACTGACCATTTAATTGCGTATTATGATTGGCCGATATGCTGTAGTTGTATTCAGGGACCCAAAACTGTGGTCTGCCAGTAAGCTCAGGGCGCAGTGCAAAGCTTTTTATTTCTGAATCAATAATACCGGCGCTTAGGTTTATGCTTAAATTGCTGGTGGCTGCATAGGCCGCTTCTAGCTCTAAGCCTTTGGTTTGCACTTCATCAATTGATAGATTTTCGAGGGTGTATGTATCTACATTAAATTGCGTAAATTGAGCATCGTCTTGGTCAATAATAAACGCAGCTCCATTAAGGGTTAATTTGCTATCAAACAAAGACGTTTTAAAACCCATTTCGTAGCTATCAGACACTTCTTGGTTAAAGGTACGGCTAATTCCTTCTGCAGGCTCATTAAAGCCGCCACTTCTAAATCCGTGCGAATAACCTGTATAAAGTAAAAAGTCATCCGTAACTTGGTATCCTAAAGTTACTTTTGGCTGTAGTTGGCTAAACGACTTTTTAGCGTAAGTATCTGTTTTATTAGTTGGGTCAAACGACTCGCGAGTATCGTGATCGTAACGTAGTGCGCCGGTTAGCTCTAACTGCGAGGTAATATCGTAGTTAAATTGCCCCGCAAGAGCCCACGCATCACTGCTGTTATTATCGATAATAGATAAGTAAGGTTCATCGTTTGCAAAGTCTTTACGGGTGAGTATTTGTGCATCCGTAAAGTCATCATAAAAAAGTACCGCAGTGTCGCGGTCGCGCTGTTGATAAAATGCCGACACAGACCATCTAAACTCCTGATCTGACTGAGATATAAAGCGAGACTCAACAGTTAACGATTCAATGTCGTATAATCCCTCAGTACCAAACGGTGCTCTAAAAAAACCGTCTTCGTCAATAAAGGTTGCATCAGCTGAGTAGTCGCCATCGTAAAAATGTTCATTTTCAGAATTGCTGTAAGCGGTAACAAATTCAAATTTACCTAAATCGTAATGTTGCGTCAGCTTAGCGCTTAGCTCATATACATCACGCTCATCTTCGTTAATAATATTTTGTGAGGTATTAATAGAGAAGTCTTCAATGGTGTCATCGTTTACGCTTTGATAGTAAGCAAAACCTGCTTCGCTTGACGTGTATTTACCTTTAAGGTTTATTGATGTGTCTTCAGTCAATTCAAATTCTAATTGCGAAAATACAGATTGTTCTTTTAATGGATCGGTTTTATCACCCGTGTAAGTATTTTTAATAAGGCCATCGGTATCTTTTATATAACCACCGGCTCTAAAATAAGCCGTGTTTTCATCATTTAACGACCCTGACACAACTGCATTTAGGTTATATGTATTACCATTACCAATTGAGCCTTTAACTTTACCTTCAAAGTCTTCAATAGGTTTTTTTGTCGTAACAATGACCGCACCACCAATAGCGCCTCTACCGTATAACGCGCCCTGCGCGCCACGCATAACTTCAATGCGCTCAATATCTACTAAGTCTTGGTTAATAAACTCTAAATCGGGGGCGGTTACACCATCAACAACAAACGCCAGTGGCGGATCGCCTACTTGCGGTGTAATTAACCCTCGAATAGTTATGCGCGCAAGGCCGGGTCTAAAGTTATCAAGTTGCGATAGATTAGGCGTTAAATTAGCAACATCACGAAAGCTGGTAATACGAGATTTTTCAATCGTATCGGCGCTAAAGGCGGTAACAGAGTCTGGCACGTTTTGAATTGACTCAACACGTCCTCGAGAGATAACAGAAATTTTTTCGATAGTGTTAGCTGTATTATTTTGTTCTTGTGCATTAACGTGTGACAAGCACGATAAACTCACCGCCGATGCTAAAAGCGTTTTATGGAATTTTGTTCTATTGTATCTGCTCATGTTATATGTCCTAATGTCACGACTAAGGTAATGTTTTTAACGTACAAACATTGTCGCTTTTTCAGACAAAATAATATTTTGTAAAACCTCAAATAAGCACAAACATATTGTGAAAATATCTAGCAGGCGCTAAGTTTTATGTACATTTTGACAATAGGTTTACAAAATTAATTATTTTTCAATGTGAAACCAGTTATGAAAAAAACGATAAAAATAGACAGATATAACCAAAAAATATTAGCAATAGTGCATCTTACTGCCGATCTCACTAATGTAGAGTTAGCAGAGCGAGTAAACCTTTCTCCCAGCGCTTGTTTTCAACGCGTTAAAGCATTAAAAGAAGCTGGGTATTTTCGTACATTTCATGCCGATATTAATCTTGAACAAATATGTGAGCATGTGTTTGCTTATATGGAATTTACTCTTGAGGACAATAATTTAGCTGCTAGGCGTAAGTTTTTAGCTGAAATACACGATATCCCTGAAATAATGGATTGCATGCAGTTAAGTGGTGATATTGATTATATTTCGTTTTGTTGTTTTGCAGATATTCAGGCGCTTAACGCAATGTGCGATAAGTTAACGGGCAGTAGTAATTATACGATTAAAAAATTAACCACACGTATCGTGCTTGAGCGAGCCAAGTTCTTTTTAGGCTACCCGCTTGAAAAGCTAAGATGGCGAGACGAAATGAAAATAGAAGAAGACGAACAAGGCGCTGATTAGCGCCTTGATTAGTTATAAGTGCTTATTAACTGGTTTTGGCTTAATTACCTTTACAAAAAAAGTATAAATAATTGCGGTTAAAATAATAGCATCAATAACGGTAATGCCACTCAATGACACGTTAAATATTGCCCCATTACACACAGCAAATGCCGCACCTACAAACCAAGCTGTAAATGCAGGTATAGAAAAGCGCGCGTTATTGGTAAGCGTACTGGCGTTGTACGCATCAGGCTTTATAAATAATGCATCAACAATAATAACGCCTGCAACGGGCACAAAAATATCTGACAAAAATGCTAAAAAGCTAATAAACATATCTAAAATATTTATAAATGCGGCGCCAATTCCTACTAGCCCTAATAAAACAATAACCCACTTTTTATGCCAATCCGGAAAAGTTGCTTCTACACTGAGTGCGGTACTGTATAAGTTTAGTGAATTTAAAATCCAACTTCCTGCAATCACAATAAAAAAAGCCGAAAATCCTAGGTTGAGCGCAAGCATTAAACTGAGTATTTCGGTTTCTTGCATGGCGGCTGCTGCAAATACAGCTACAAAAATAACGAGCAGTTCAATAATCATATAAGCAATAAAAGAGGTGTATATGCCGCCACGTTTTTGTTTAGAAAAACGGGTTATATCGGGCAAGATAATTGCGCCAATAATAACGCCACCAACAATAGCGGCTACACCATCTTCAAGTGATAAGTCTGCCGACTTTTCTAAATTAATAAAATCAATAAATGGCATGTTATCTAATGCGCCAAATAGCATCATTGCGGTCACAACAGCTAAAATGGGGATCATAATAGAGGCCAGTACATTAATAGCTTTAAATCCGTATAATGTGGTTATGAGCATGGCGCAGCCAGCAGCTATATCAATTGGCCACTCAGGCATAATAATATTAAATTCAGCGCTCAGTAGACGTACTACTGCATTCGAAAACAAATCAATATTTACTCCAAACCAGCCAATTAATGACAAAGCAAAAGCTATATTTACAATACCAGCACCTGCATTACCAAAGGCTATTTTTACTAACAGATAAGAGCTTAAGCGGCTTTTTACACCTATTGTGCCCATCGCACCGCCAATTACGGTTAAAATGATAGATCCAATGACTAACGCCCAAAGTGTATTACTCACACTTGAACTTTGATGAATTTCTAAGCCGGTTATAAATGTGGGTAATGAAAAGCTTAGCATTGCAGCAATTGCGGCAATACGTGGCCAAGCAACTTGTTCGCTTGTGCATATGGCGTGGGGATCTTTCTCGTTGGGCATTACCTGTTCTCTTATTTTTATATCTTTAATATTACTATACGCTGCTGGCGTGCAAAATTTTCTATTATTGGTGTGGTATTCAAAAGATTAGGTTTAAAAAAATGACTGTAAAAAAATATTATTTTGTTAAGTTGATAGCCCTTTTTGAGGGGAATTAAATCCAGCGCAAAAAAAACCGCCAAACTGGCGGTTAAAAGGTCTACACAACACTGTAAAAGTTACGACTACATAGTTACTTTAATAGCTCGAGCACATCAAAACAGGCACCCATTGTATGGTAATCAGTTTTACCTATTGGGCTTTTCATCGTGTCTATTTTTTTATTGTCAGCGGTTAAAATTCTAAACCAAGCACCGTATTTATGATCAACTAAATGCTGCCACGAATACTGCCAAATTTTGTCATACCATTGCTGATATTTTTCATCCCCTGTTGCTTGATAAAGATACGCTGCACAACACAGAGTTTCGGCTTGCACCCAAAAGTATTTATCGTCATCGCAAATAGTTTTATCAGGAGCAAAGCCGTAGCAAATACCGCCGTGTTTTTTATCCCACGCTACATTTATTGAGTTATCAAATAAGGCTTGAGCGCGTTCAATAAGCCATTTTTGTGGCTTATGCTTATTTAAAAACATAAGCAGTTTTGACCACTCTGTTTGATGGCCAGGTTGAAAGCCCCACGGACGAAATAAGTTTTTAGGATCGTCTTTGTTGTACTCTAAATCGACCTGCCAATTTATATCGTAATGCTCCCAGATTAATCCGCCCATTAAATTAGCTTGGCGGTTAACCATATTGTCGGCAAGTGTGAGCGCTCGGTTTAAAAATATTTCGTCTTTTGTGGCTTCATAGGCGGCAATAAGTGCTTCACAAGTATGCATGTTGGCATTTTGGCCGCGGTATGAATCACATTTTGTGAAGTCGCTGTTATGTTGATCTTTATATAAACCGGCTTTTGCATCCCAAAAATGTGTTTCCATTGTTTGAAATGTATCGTTTAGGTATTCGCGCGCCTCTATAACACCTGCGCGATATGCCCAGCTGTACGCTAAAATAACAAATGCAAAGCCATAGCAATGATTGGTGTTATCAAGCACGGTGGCTTGGCCGTTTTCAACTTTTAATAACCAGTTGTAGCCACCTGTTTGCTCAACAAGGTGATGCTTACGAATAAACTCAATCCCCGATTTAACACGGTTTAGGTACTTTTCGTCATTAAAGGTTTGGTACGCACGCGCATAGTTAAATACAAAACGAGTAGAGCTTACTAAGTGGCGCGTGTGTTTATCAAACACCTCACCGTTATCAGAAAAGTTTTGGTAAAAACCACCGTGTTCATCGTCAATATTTGGCTCATAAAACGCTAGTGTGTCGCTAATGTGCTGCGTTAAAAATTCACGGCTTTTAAAGTTATCAGGTGTGCTTTTCATAGTTCGCTCCTAAAATCGTGTAGAGACTTTTGGTTAGGTAGGGAGTTAAATGCCCCTTTGTAAGATGCGGCATGGGCACCACATAACGAAGCAAATTCAAAAATAGTTGTTAGTATTTCAGGCGTGTTGCAAAGCTCGCTAAAAGAGCTGGGTGTCAGGTTTTGTAAGCCTAGTTGATATAGCAGTCCACCTACAAACGCATCTCCTGCAGCGGTGGCATCAACCATAGTAACCTTTTTAGGGTGAAGCGTTTGCTTGGCATTTTTTGTATACCAATGCATAGGGTTGCCTGCATCGGTAACTACAAATAGCTCACAACCGTTATTAAGTGTTTGGGCAATAAACTCATCGCTCGATTGCTCACCCGCTAAGTATTCAAGCTCTTCTTTTGAGGCTTTAATAATTGAGCAGTCTTTTAATAACGGTAAAATATGCTCGCGAGGGTTGGCATCGCTTGGCCATAAATTGAGGCGCAAGTTAATATCAAAGCTCACAATTGAGTTATTTTGTTTTGCAAATTTAACACCGTAAGCGGTGGTGTTTCTGATGTTTTTGTCGGTTAATGTGTTTGAACAAATATGAAAAATATCGCATTGCTCAAACCATTCGCGACTAAAGTCATCGTTACTAAAGTGCAAATCGGCGGTGTTATCACGGTAAAACTCAAACGTGCGATCGCCATCGTTATCGAGTGATACAAACGCGAGAGCTGTTTTTGCTTGGTTGGTAAAACGCATAAAGTCGGTTTTTACACCTTGCTCTTTTAATGCATTATGTAAAAAGTCGCCAAAGCTATCAGTGCTTAGCATTCCTGCAAAGTAGGCATTACCGCCTAGCTTTGCAATGGCAACGCTTACGTTTGCAGGCGCACCGCCTGCAAACTTTGTAAACGCTTCGTGTTCGTTGCTGTTTTGGCTCAATTTATTTGAAAGTAAATCAACCAGTACTTCACCAAAGCATATTGTGTGTTTCATGATCTTGCCTTAGTTATTAGTCAAGTAGCCAATGTAATGCTATTGCAGCCGTCCACGAGAAATCTTTACCACCACAGCCTGCACCTGTTTCTGGGTTAAAATATTCGTAGTAGCCTGACTTAACAACTAAGTTGCGAGTGTCATCTTGAATTTTGTCAGCCGTTGTTGCAAAGCCTGCCTCTTTAAGGCCTATGGCTATCATCCAGTTGATGTGTAACCAAATCGGGCCACGCCAGTAGCGTTGTGGCTCGTATTTTTCCTCTTTAGGGTGAGTAGATGCCACACTAAATTGGCTCGACTCAATAAAATCTTCGGTGGCTGTATTAATTATTTTAGTTTGCTCATCGCTTGTTAAACCTGCATATACAGTTAATAGCGCGGCTGATGTTTTAACTTTAGCCAAGCTGTTAGTTAATACATCTCTGCAATAAAAGTACTGGCTTTGTTCACACCATAAAGTGTTTATGGCTTGCTCTGTTATTTGTAAGCGCTGTGCTAAGTAATCAGTGCGAGCATCGTTTAAGCCAAGTTGTTCACCCATTTTGAGTAAATCTTTGGTTGCACGGTGTAAAATAGCAATAATACCTAGGTCATTCATTTTGTACGGGCAGGTTTCGTAAATTACTTTACTGTCAAAGTTGTTACGTTTAAAAAAGTCTACAAGGTATAAAAAGCGGTCGTACTCACTTTTATGTGGGCGCTGAGAAGAATCTACATGACTTGTATCGCGGCGCGTATATTCCCAATCCACACATGGCACAGCATGAAGAGCGTCATCCCACGATGGGCTGTTATCCATGCCCGATTCCCACGGGTGGTAGGTTACAACTAAACCTGTTTTTTCAGGATCTCGGTCGTTGTACCACCATAAATGATAATCAACTACTTGTGAAAATAACGCTTTAACTTTTTGTTCTGCAAGTGTTTTATCTTTAGCGCTGGCAAGCATTTCTTTCATTACAGTGGCGACTACTGGCGGCTGTGAAATAGACGTACTTTTAATTTTTTTATCCGAACCCCATACGTCAGGACCAGGAAAATAAGTATCAGAATCTTTATGAAACAAGATGTGCGGCACCATGCCATCATCCCATTGGCCTGAAAATAACACATCAATTTCTTGCCATGCTCGGCTTTCGTCTGATTTCATCCAGCCTAGCGCTGTAATGGCTGAATCCCAGTTCCACTGAAACGGGTATAGGCCATGTGTTGGTACTGTATAGCCACCTAAGTCGTTTGCTATAAGTGTTTTAGTAGCAAGGTCTGCAAGCGATGAAGCCGTTGCTGAGTCAATTTTACCGCTGTTTATAGTCGTCATATTGGGTGCTCTTTGTGTGTTATTTCCGATTTTTACAATATTAAAGCACTCATTATGGGTTGTAAATGTTTTTTTTCTGTGCTTAAATCCTGTTCGAAGTAACAAAAAACTAACATGTTTACTTGATTATTTCGGCTTTGCTTAGCCACACTCTAAGTAAATACACACAGACAACTAGCACAATTGGAGAATACCCGTGAATAAAACAACGATCGCCTCTATTGTATCTTTATGCCTCGCACAGGGCGCTTATGCAGCAGAAGAAGCTGCACCAGATACAGCAAAAAAAGCTAACAACGTTGAGCGTATTATCGTCTCTGGTACCAGTAAAGGGCGTGTTATTTCAGACACTCCACAATCAGTAACATCTATTAGTGAAGACGAGCTGGTAAAGCTGTCTTCAAGTAGCCAAGCGGATGTGCTTCGCTATATTCCGGGTATTAAAGTAGAAGGCGGTGGCGGTGAAGTCGCTACTAACCTACAAGTAAGAGGCTTACCTTCATCGGGTCAGTTTCAGTTTACGCCACTGTCGTACGACGGTTCACCTAGTTTGAGTGTTTTTGGTTTAAACTCATCGGCGTTTGATGTGTATTACCGTAATGATTTGGGTATTGAGCGCGTAGAGTTTGTGCGTGGTGGTGTATCTAATTTATTTGGCCAAGGTTCTGTGGCCGGCATTATTAACTATATTTCTAAAACGGGCAGTGATGATCCGCAAAGTACCGTACAAATGGAGCTTTCTGACCAAGGGCGTACTCGCTTAGATTTTGCAACGAGCGGTCCGCTTAACGAAGATGGCTTATATTATGCGCTTTCTGGCTTTTACCGTTACGACGAGGGCCCTTTAGATACAGGCCTTGAGACTAAAGGTACACAGTTGCGTGGTAATATTCGTAAAGAATTTGATGATGGCTCTGGCTCATTTACTGTTTACGGACAGTACATTGACGACCAAGCTCAGTTTTACTTACCTATTCCACTTGATGGCGACAGCCGCGAGCGCTTAATTGGTAACGATGGTCGTGAAGTCGAATCACTGCAAACGGCGCAAGTATCTAACTTAACGTACGATACAGCAAATGGTCGTTATGAATCGCCAATCAGTGATGGTGTAGTTACTAAAGGTGGTTCTATTTCAGTGGTGTTTGAAAAAGAACTCGCTAACGATTTTGCCATTAATATGCGCAGTAAATACGCTAAATACCAACACGAATTTAATTTATTTTTAGACGGCGACGGTATTATTAATGTACCTGAAAGCCAAGACGACTTTTTAGCTAACAGAGGTCTAGGTGATGCAAGCGGTGCTGAGTTTTCTTATGTTAATTCAGGTGTCGCACTTGCAAGCGATGACTTACTATTTGCTAACCGTATTTTAGACCGCGACCGCCCAGCTGAAGATTTTTCTGCAGAATTTAATATCATCAAAAGTATTTTTGTAGGTGATTTTAGCCACGATATTACAGTCGGTACATTTTTCTCGCACAGTGAAGCCGACGACGATAACGTTATTACAACTTACTTAGGTGAGTTTAATAACAACCCTCGCTTAATCGACTTAACGTATACCGATGTTAATGGCGATGAGGTTCAGTACACTCAAAATGGTATTAGTGGCCCAGGCATTTCTTATACTAACCAAACCATTAGCGCTACCCGCAGAGCATTGTACGTAGCGGATCAAATGGAAAGTGACGATTGGATTTTTGACTTTGGTGTTCGCTACGAAGAAATTGAAGGAAAAATTAGTCGTGAAGGCAGCCAAGTAGTTCAGGTTTCAGATGATCCAACGCTTGCACCTAACTTACAAGTTAACACTACGGGCAGTGGTGTAATGACTTACGGCGAAGTCGACACGTCTGAATTTGCTGTATCAGGGGCGGCGTTATATCGCTTAACTGATAATTTAAATGTATATGCCAATGCATCTCGCGGGTTTTTCTTCCCAGAAATTAGAGGTATTCAGTTTAATGATTTAGGCGAGCCTGCCAGCTACGAAGCCGAAATTGTTGAGCAAGGCGAGCTAGGTGTTAAGTTTTTTAATAACGACTTTAGCGGTAGCATTGCGTTATTTAGAACTGATTTAAAAGACAGACGCAGCGTAGACTTTGTAAATGATGGTAATGGGGGCGTATTAGAGCTGCCAGTTATGCAATCAACTAAAGCAACGGGTGTTGAGCTTACCGGTCGTTACGATATTACCGATGAGTGGGCTGTTGATGCCAACATGACCTATACCGATCACGAATTTACTGAATTTGACTCAGACCCTTCTATTATTGGTAACGAATTACGTCGTAAACCAAAAATATTATTTAACTCATCTATTAGCTACACCGCAGATAACTGGGATGCATCGATTTACCATAACTTTACCGGTAAAAACTATGCAAATGACTCAAACTCGGTAGAACTTGATTCATTCCACTTATTTAGATTTGATGCAGGCTATAACTGGCAAGTTGCACCAGAGCAAACAGTACGCTTAAGCGTTGGGGTATTTAACCTGTTTGATTCTGACGGTGTTACTGAAGGTTCGCCTCGTCTAGGTAACAGCCAAACGGCAGATAACCCATACTTTGTAGGTCGCCCAATTCTCCCACGACGCGTTACTTTAAGAGTTAAATACGACTTTTAAATAAATGCTTTATGCCTATTAACTCACTTTGGGGTTAATAGGCTTTTTGCATTGTGATGCATTTTTCAGCTAAGTTAGCTACAGGTTTATCTTTTTGACTAGGCTCGTTTATTCAAAAAGGTAAGGGCAGGTAGCCGTTTGGTATTTTAATTTTGAAAAGGCGCAGTGTTTTCATATTGTGAATACGCGAATAAATTATGAATATATTAGATTTTTCAATAGTTGCTCTTTATCTTGGTGCCTTATTGGTAATGGGGTTTATGCTACGCGAACAAACCAATAAAAGTGATTACTTTTTAGGGGGTAAAAGCTTAGATTGGAAACCTTTGGCTTTGTCGGTAATGGCCACTCAGCTTTCGGCTATTAGCTTTATTTCGGCTCCTGCATTTGTTGGTTTGCGTGAAGGCGGTGGTATGCAATGGCTCTCTTATGAGTTGGGTGTTCCGCTGGCGATGATTTTAATTTTAGCGACTATTTTACCCAAGCTTTATAAAAGCGGCATTGTCAGTATTTACGACTATCTAGAGATGCGCTTTGGCCGCTCAACCCGTGTGCTTATTAGTGTGGTGTTCCAATTTAGCCGTGCGTTTGCCACCGGCATTATGATCTACGCGGTATCGCTTATTTTACAAGGCACCATGGGAATAGAAGCATGGCAAGCTATTGTATTAACGGGTGTTATAACCGTTTTGTATTCACTGCAAGGTGGGATGAAAGCTGTAGTGTACGGTGATGCAATTCAAATGATCATCATTGTACTGGGTACTATTGCTTGTATTGGGTTTGGACTATATCACTTAGGTGGGGTTGATACCTTTATTGCCAATGTTGACTCGAGCCGATTAGAAGCGATTAAGTTTGATTCATTTGGTTTTAGTGGTGATGGCTTTGGCTTTTTACCGATGATTTTTGGTGGTGTGGTACTTTACGCCTCTTACTACGGATGTGACCAAACGCAAGCGCAGCGTGCGCTCAGTGCAAAAGATCCTAAAAATCTACGCTACATGATTTTAGCAAATGGTGTAGTGCGCTTCCCTATTACTATTTTATATTGTGTGTCGGGTTTAATCGTTGGCACACTGGCAATGAGTAACCCTGAATTTTTAGCAAAAATTCCAGCAGATAACCCTGATTGGATGATGCCTATATTTATTTTAGATTACCTACCGCACGGCTTAATTGGTTTGTTAGTTGTCGCTATTTTGTCGGCAGCGATGTCGTCACTTAGCTCTGCAATTAATTCACTTTCGGCGGTAAGTATTGAAGATTACAGCCGTATTTCAAATAAAGAGCTAGACCAACCATCTTACTTAAAGTTAGCTAAATACTTAGGTTTAGCATGGGGCGCAATTACCTTAGTACTATCACTTTTTGCCGGTGACATTGCGCCGACCATTATTGAAGCTATTAACAAAGTCGGCTCGTTATTTTATGGCCCAATATTGGCGGTATTTTTAGTTGCTGTATTAAGTAAACGCAGTGCTGCATTGCATGCCAATATTGGCTTAATTAGTGGTGTATTAATTAATTTGTTGGTGTCGGTATTTGCGCCAGATGTTTTTTGGTTTTGGTGGAATTTTATCGGTTTTGTAAGCGCTGCGGTGATTATTTATGTTACGAGTCGTTTAATTCCAAGAGAGGTAAACGAAGTCACAAAAGTACAAAATGCCGAGACCGTATCAAACTCAATTTTAACTGGCAAAGATATCGTTATGCTACTTAGCATGTTTATTGTGATGATATTAATTTGTTTAGCTATTCCTTCAATTTTTTCGTGAGCTGTGACTAATGGATTCTAAAAAGTCGTTTTTAATTGATTTATTTACCACTGCGGTAAATGCCTGTAAACCAAGTGCTTGCATGAGTAAGTATTTAGAAAATATAGATGCAAGCAAAGGTTTGTGTGTAGTAGGGGCGGG